>Ga0075430_100000727_pt1 | contig 25213 bp, 17 predicted proteins | sample RhiMetdeltSRZDD4_FD_75294 | JGI IMG/M metagenome (GOLD analysis project Ga0075430, IMG submission 75294) | Populus rhizosphere microbial communities from Tennessee, USA - Rhizosphere MetaG P. deltoides SRZDD4 | ecosystem: Host-associated > Plants > Roots > Rhizosphere > Soil | place: USA... | reverse complement strand
ACGGTCCCGCAAGACGGCAAGACGGACCGCGCCGTCCGCCTCGCGGTCGCCCTGTTCGCCGCCGGGACGCTCGGCACCACGCTGCTGACGCCGCTCTCGGCCGGGGCGCTCCGCATCGGGGACTGGGTGGCGCACTGGTTCCTGGTGGTCATCTACCTGGGGCAGCCGTGGCCGGACGTGCGGACGTTCGTCAACCGCGTCGGCGACTTCGGCGTCATCTCGCGGCCGCCCCTCTACAACCTGGAGGGCGGCCTGCTGGTCGGGGCGCTCGACGTCCAGTTCTGGCCGTTCCAGCTCGTCACGCCGCTGCTGGCGCTCGCCGTCGCGGCGGCCGGGGTGCTGTGGGCGCGCACCATCGGCGGGCCGGGCGCCGCGTGGGTCGTCGTGCCGCTGCTGGCGCTGAGCCCGTTCCTGCTCCAGAACGCGAGCTATCCCTGGTCCAAGATGGTGGCGGCCGGGCTGGTGCTGCTGTTCTTGCTGCTGATCCGCGCTGCCGCCCTGGCCCGCCGGCCGAGCCGCGCGCGCCAGACGTTCGTGCTGGCGGCGCTGTGCGCCGGCCTCGGGTACCTGGCGCACCAGACGACGATCTTCTACGTCCTGCCCACCCTGCTCTGGCTGGTGGGGCGCCGGCCGCGCCCGCTGTTCCGTCGACCGATCTTCTGGAGCCTGACCACCTGGGCGCTCGGCGGGCTGGCCGGCGTCGCCGCGTTCGGCCCCTGGCAGGCATGGGTGATCTCGACCTACGGGCTCGACGCCGTACTGGAGGCGAATCCGGCCTCGTTCGGCCAGGACGTCACGGAGACGTTCGGCGACTGGCTGCTCAAGGGGATCGTGGCGGCGATCGGGACGCTGGTGCCGCTGCCGGCCCTGACGTCGCTGGCGCACGGCGCGCTGCCGACCCTCGACCAGCTGCTGCGGTTTCAGCTCGCCGTGCTGACGGGGGCGCTCGGGCTGAGCGGCTGCTGGCTGCTCGCCCGCTCGGCTGTCCGTGCTCGCCCTTCACCCCTCGCCTCTCGCCCCTCGCCCCTCCGCCGCCCGCCGTGGCTCGCCCTCGTCGTCCTCGGCGGCTTCATCGGCCAGGTGATGCTCCAGCCGAACTGGCACGACACCGGCGACGCCGCCGAGAGCATGACGCCGATCGTCGTCCTCGGCGTCGCGTACGTCGCCCGCGAGGCGCTGAAGCTCGGGACAGTCGCCCGGCGCCTCTTCTTCGGCCTGGTCCTGGTGGAGCTTGGGGCGTACCTCGGGCTCTGGCTCTGGTGGGCGTTCGGCTCGGCCTGGACCCGCGACCCGAACGCCGTGCTCGGGTCACGGTACGGGTTGGACCACATCCGGAATCTCTGGGGGCCGGCCACGCCGCTCGGGGCCGCTCTGCTGATCGCCGGCCTCGGCGTGAGCGCGGTGCTGCTCTGGCGCGCCCTCGCCCGGCCGGCGTGCTGTGGGAAGGATCAGCCGGTCTGGCGCAGGTAGTGGACGACCTTCGCGGCCACCAGCACGAGCTGCTCCTGCTCCTCGGCCGAGTAGCCCAGCCCGAACGGCACCCGCACCCGGCCGGGCTCGCCGTCCAGCATCCACGGCACCATCTCGGATATCGTCGCCGCGACGAACTCCTCGGCCACGAGCCCGGCCGGCAGCGCCACCCGTAAGGTCCAGGCGCCCGCGACCACCTCCGGGTCGTCGTCAACCAGCAGGCCCGGCAGCTCGCGCCGCAGCCCATCAGCCAGTCGACGCGCCAGCCGCCGCGCCCGGTACCGCCCGAGCCAGCTATCGCTCGCGGTGGCGGACGGCCAGAGCCGATCGCCTCGGACCGGCTGACCGCCGGCCGGCGCGAACGCTCAGAACTCGAGCCAGCGCGGCTGCTCGGGCACGGCCATCACGCGTTGCCCGCCGCGAGCGCCCGATCCTGCGCACACACCGCGCAGGTCGCGTAGACGACGACCTCGATCTCCCGGTCGGCGTAGCCACGCGCCTCGGCCGCCGCCTCCAGCGCCGCCGCCAGGTTGCGCGCTTCGAGGTGCTCGATCCGCCCGCAGCCCCGGCAGACCAGGTGCGGATGGCGCTCGTCGGACTCCGGCGCCTCGTACCGGACCGGTCCCTCGCCCAGGTGTAGCTCCTGGACCAACCCGGCGCTCCGCAGGAAGACCAGCGTCCGGTACACCGTCGGCAGGTTCAGGCCCGGCAGGCGGCCGGCCAGGCGCGCCCGGATCTGCTCGGCCGTCAGGTGCTCCTCGGTCTGGTGGAGCAGGTCCCAGATGAGCTGGCGCTGCGCGGTCAGCCGCGTGCCGGCGGCGACCAGCTGAGCGAGCGGATGATGACTCACGGTAGGAGCCTCCGGATCGACTGCAACTGTACTGGGACTGCATCTGCACCGACAAGCGAGCCGGCGAGCTCGTCGCAGACGAGACGTCGGGCGTGGCGCCGCCACGCCCCTACGATGACGGCCTCACGGCATCGTAGGGGCGAATCGCTGATTCGCCCGCTCCGAGCTCGTCCGCTCGCCTGCTACACTGCCCGGGGACGACCCGTCGGCGACGGTGACGGAAGGGGCGAGCGAGCGGTGGGATGCCCGGCCTGCGGCGTCGAGAACGCCGGCACCCGGAAGTTCTGCCGGGCCTGCGGCAGCAGGCTCGCCCTCCTCTGCGCTGCCTGCGGCACGGCCAACGAGCCCGACGACCGCTTCTGCGGCGAGTGCGGGGCGCCGCTCGCCGCGGCGGCAGCCGGCCCCGCGCCCGTCTCCGCGCCGGTGCCGGTCGCGCCGCCCGCGCCGGCCGAGGAGCGGCGCCAGGTCACCGTGCTGTTCGCCGATCTCGTCGGCTTCACCTCGCTCGCCGAGCGGCTCGACCCCGAAGACGTCCGCGACATCACCACCGAGTGCCTCCGTCAGGTCGCCGCCGAGGCGGTCCGCTTCGAAGGGACCGTCGACAAGCTGATCGGCGACGCCGTCATGATCCTGTTCGGGGCGCCGGTCGCGCACGAGGACGATCCGGCCCGCGCCCTCCGCGCGGCGCTGGCGATGCAGCGCGCCCTCGAACGGTTCAACGACGCGCTGGAGCGGACGCACGATCTGGCGCTGAAGCTGCGGATCGGCGTCGAGTCCGGCGAGGTCGTCGCCGGGCCGCGCGAGGTCGGCGGGATGGTCGAGTACACCGTCATCGGCGACGCGGTGAACGTCGCCGCCCGCCTCCAGACCGCCGCCGCGCCCGGCACGATCCTGGTCGGCGAGGGAACCGGCCAGCGCATCGACGGCGGGTTCCGCCTGCAAGCCGTCGAGCCGTTGACCCTCAAAGGCCGCGAGCGGCCGGTCGCCGCCGCCGTCCTCCTCGCCGAGTCCGACGACGCGCCCGCTCCGGCGTCGCGCGTGCCGCTGGTCGGGCGCGGTGCCGAGCTGCGGGCGCTCCTCGATCGGCTGGCTGCGCTCCGGACCGGCCAGGGCGGCGCCGTCGTCGTGGTCGGGGCGCCCGGCCTCGGCAAGTCGCGCCTCCTCGCCGAGCTCCGCGCCCAGGCCGACGTCGTGGCGTCTCCGGACGACCGGCCACGGTGGGTCCGTTGCCAGGCGTTCGCCCACGAGCAGAGCCAGAGCTACGGGCTCGCGCGGTCCTTCGTTCGGGCGCTGGCCGGCATCGGCGCCGAGGAGCGCGATCCGGCCGCCGCCGCCCGGCTTCGGGCGACGCTTGCCGCGCTCGACCTGGCGGAGGTCGAGGCGCCGCTCCTCCGCCTGCTCGGCCTCCCGAACGCCCAGGCCGACGCTCTCGACGCGCTCTCGCCGCGCGACCTCCAGCGCCGCTTCTTCGACGCCGTCATCGCCCTGGTCGATGGCGTCTCCGCTCGCCAGCCGCTCGTCCTCGAAGTCGACGACCTCCACTGGGCCGACCCGACCTCCGTCGATCTGCTGCTGGAGCTGCTCGATCGGGCCGACCGATCCCGCCTGCTGCTCTGCTGCGCGTTCCGGCCGGAGCCGGACGCGGCCTGCCAGCTCCTCCGCGAGCGCGGCCAGTGGCGTCTCGGCGAGCGGTACGTCGAGGTCGCGCTCCGGCCGCTCTCCGAGGCCGCCAGCGCCGAGCTGGCCGCCCGACTGCTCGGGCAGGTGGCGACCGGGCGGGACGACGCCGGCGCCGCGCCGCCCTCCGCGCTGCCGCCGGCCCTCCGCATCCTCCTGGAGCGCGCGGCCGGGACACCGCTCTGGCTCGAAGAGCTGTTGCGCACCCTCGTGGAGCGCGGTATCCTGATCGACGGCGACGATGGCTGGCAACTCGTCGGCGACCTCGACGCCGTCGAGCTGCCCAGCTCGCTCCAGGCCCTGATCGTCGCCCGGATCGATCGCCTCGGCCCGGCCCGCCCGACCCTCCAGGTCGCCTCGGTGATCGGCCGCCGCTTCGGGCGCACCGTCCTGGAGCGCGTCGCCGAGTCGCCCGGCCGGCTCGACGTCGACCTGACTCAGGCCCAGCGCGCCGACCTGGTCCGCGAGCTGCCGGCCCATCCCGAGCGCGAGTACGATTTCAAGCACGTCCTGGTGCGCGACGCGGCCTACGCGACGCTGCTCCACCGCCGCCGTCGGGCCCTCCACCGGCGCGTCGCGGAGACGGTGGAGCAGCTCTACCCGGAGCGGGTGCCCGAGCTGCACGCCGTGCTCGCGTATCACTACGAGCGCGCCGAGGAGTGGCGGCAGGCCAGCCGGCACGCCCGCGCCGCCGCCGAGGCCGCCCGCGACAGCTCCGCCAATCGCGAGGCGATCGAGAGCTACAGCCAGGCGCTCCGCGCCGCCGAGCGGGCCGACCTGGAGCCGCGCGAGCGCGGTACGCTGTTCGAGGGGCGCGGCGTCGTCCACGAGCGGCTCGGCAGCTTCGAGGCGGCCAGGTCGGATTACGAGGCGGCGCTGGCGTTCGCCGAGGGCCCGGCCGGCCGCCAGGCGGACACCGCCGCGCAGATCCGCCTGCTCGGGGCGCTCGGGATGCTCTGGGGCGGCCACAAGGACTACGCGCGCGGCGCCGAGCTGACCCGCCAGGCCGTCGACCTCGCGGTCGCCGCCGGCGACGGCCGCGCCCAGGCCGACGCCAGCGTCCAGCTCGGCATCCTGCTGCTGAACCTGCTCCGGATCGGGGAGGGACGGCACGCCCTGGAGGGTGCACTCGCACGCTACCGGGAGCTGGAGGACGCGCACGGTCAAGCACGGACGCTCGACGCCCTCGGACTCCTCTCCCTTTGCGGCGGGCATCTGGCCGACGCCGTGACGTATCTGACCGACGCATACGAACGGCTGACCGCGCTCGGCGACCGTTTCGGGGCCCTCTCCAGCGCCTCGATGCTGAGCGACCCGCTGGCCTTCCTCGGGCGGCGCCTGGAGGCCGAACGCTGGCTCAACCGGGCGCTCGTCGTCGCCGGCGAGTTGGGCCTGCCCTCGGCCGAGGCGTTCTGCTGGATGATCCGGGCCGACGGGCTGGACCAGTACGGTGCCTACACCCGCGCCGAGGAAGCGGCACAGCGGGCGCTGACGATTGCCCGCGAGATCGAGCACCGCGAGTGGACGCTGGCGGCGCTCGGCCCGATCGGACGGGTGATGCGGGCGCGCGGCGACCCAGACGGGGCGCTCCGGCTCCACCAGGAGATGCTGGAGATCGCGCGGGAGGTCGGATCGGCGCTCTGGACGACGGAGGCACTCGCGAACGTCGCTGCCGATCGGCTCGCCCTCGGCAAACTGGAGGCCGCCCGCGCCACCACTGACGAAGCGATCGACCTCGGCGCTCAGTATCAGAAGGGCTGCATGGACGCCTTGCTGACCCGCGTCCACCTGTTGCTGCTGGACGGGCGCCCGGCCGACGCGCTGGACGCGGCGCGCACCACCCGAACGTCGATCGCCGAGTTCCGCGTCCGCCTGCCGGAGATCGTCGTCCTGGAAGGCGCGGCCCTGGCAGCGCTCGGCCGGGCTGACGAGGCCGAAGCGGCGTACCGTGAAGCGCTGGGCCTGGCGCGAGCGGTCGGCGCGGCCGTCGGGCTCTGGCAGGCTGCCGACGCCCTCGCTACTCTGCTCTCCAGCCTCGACCGCGCCGAGGAGGCCGCCGCCCTCCGTGCCGCCGTCGGCGCCGAGCTCGAGGCCCTCGCCGTGGACCTCGACGAGCCGGGCCTCCGCGAGATCCTGGCCGGCCAGCCGTCGTTCCTCGGCCTGCCCCGGCGCGCCGAGTAGCAGCCCCGAGATCTGCCCCGGCCGTGGCCCGGCCCGTCAGGCATGGCCGGGTCGGACTCGGCGCATCGTCCGTCCGTGGTCCGGTGGCCACCGTGATGGCGGCCACCGGACTGAGATGCTCAGCGCGCGCTGGCGACCGGCGCCTCGCCGAGGCCCGCCACCAGGTCGTCGAGGGTCCCGGCGTAGAACGCCACGTTGTGGAACGCGTTCTTGGCCAGTTCCGTCGTCACCGCACGGGCCTGAGCCGCGTCCGCGCCGAAGACGACGATCCGCGTGTTGTGGTCCTCCATCGGCAGGCGGCCGTCGTCCTTCGCCTTGACCACGTCCTCCAGCGGGATGTTGCGCGCCCCCTGGAGGCTGCCGACCTGGAACGCGGCCGGCGGCCGGGCATCCACGAACACGGCCGTGCGGTCGCCGTCGCGCACGTAGCGCACGCCGTCCAGCTCGATCTCCATGACGCCCACCAGCGCCCGCCAGGTCGGGGCGCCAAGCTGGTAGCGGCGCACGTTGGTGAAGCCGGCCTCCAGCAGCTCCTCGGCCAGCCGCTTGCTCTTCCCGCAGAACGGCCCGTTGCAGTAGAGCACGATCGGGCTGGCCGGATCGGCGACCAGGCGTTGGATCTCGGCGACGTCCGAGACGTAGACCGATATCGGCACGCCGGGCTTCGCCGAGACGTTCAGCGCCCCGGGGATGTGGCTGACGGCGTACTCCATGTGCGGCCGGCTGTCGAAGACGACCGCGCTCTGATCGGCCAGGAGCTGCCGGAGCTCGTCGGTGCTCACCTCAACCGTCTTCTGATTCGGCTCGTTCAGCGTCGTCTGGAAGACGCTCGCCATCTGGGCCAGCGCGGTGGTCGCCGGGTGCGCCGCCCCGGACCCGGCCAGCACGACCGCCGCCGCGACGACCGCCCCGAGCGCCGGACGCGCCGCCCTCCGGAGCCGTCCCCACAGCCCTGACCTTACCCCTGAAACCCCGATCGATCGCCGTGCCATCTTCCACTCCTTTCACCTGCCCGCGTCCCGAACGGGCGCCGCTGTCGTGGCCGCTCGCCGTGGCGGGTCGCCGATCCGCATCCGCTCGCACCGGTCGGCGACGTGCTGGGAACCAGGCGGCCCGCCGGGTGTCGGCCTCGATCCCCGGCGCCGGCGTCCAGCGAACCGCCCGGCCACCACCAGGATGCGCTGACCGACTGAGGCTTGCCATGCGTGCAGACACCCATCCTGACCCGCCGCAACGCGCAGGTCCGGCCGGCCGGCCACGCCTACGCGCGCCGGCCGCCGGGCGGCGACCCCCAGCCGCGCCGGCGGCCCCGCTCAGCCGGTTGCGGCCCGGCGGCTCTCGAGCGCGTAGGTGGCGACTGCCGCCCTGGCGGCCTTCCCGCGCACCCCGAGCTTCTCGTAGATGTTCTCGATGTGGCGCTCGACGGTGCGGATGCTCAGGACGAGGTCGGCCGCGATCTGGCTGTTGGTCAGCCCCCGGGCGATCAGCGCGACGACCTCGCGCTCGCGCGGCGTCAGGGGGCTGAGCGGGTCGTCGGGGGCGGGCGGCGGCTCCGTCGCGCGGCTGTCCGGGTCGGCCACCACGAGGGCGTACTCGGTGGCCTGGTCGAACGTCATCGCCTGGCCCTCGGACCAGGCCCGGCTGAATCGCGCGTCCGTCGTGCCCGCGCGGACGGCGGCCAGCTCGCGCTCGTGGTCGGCTCGCTCGGCCGGGAAGAGCACCGTGCCGATCGCATCTCGGAGCGCCTGGGCCGCCCCGAAGAGCCGGGCCGCCCGCTCGGCGCGCCCCTGGCTGACGGCGACCCGCGCCAGCGCCTCAATGCAGCGTGGCGCGCACTTCTTGTCGCCCAGCCCGTGGGATCGGACCAGGGCATCCTGGAGCAGCGGGATCGCTCGTTCCAGGTCCGCTCGGCCCAGCGCCACCAGCCCCAGCCCACGCGACGCGCCGCTGATGTTGTGTACGTGGTTCAGCTCGCGAGCCAGGGCCAGGCACTCCTCGTAGTACGCCGTCGCCCGTCCGAAGTCGCGTTGCTCGTACGCGATGTCGGCCAGGAACTGCAGCGCGGTCTGGACGCGACCGGACTCCCCGAGCCCTCGGGCCAGCCTCAGGCTCTCCTCGAAGTCGAGCACGGCCCGGCCGTACTCGCCCTGCCCGTGCAGGATCAGCCCGCGATACTGGTGCCCGGCGGCCAGCGCCGCCGTGTCGCCAAGCTCGCGAGCCAGCGGCAGGCTCTCCCCGAGCAGTGGTAGCGCTACCGCGTGGTCGCCCTGGCGCAGCGCCAGGTAGGCCGCCGTGTTGAGGGCCCTGGCCCGGGCGGTCGTCCGTTCGGTCGTCCGCTCCAGCATCCTGGCCAGCCACTCCCGCCCCTCGCTCTGGAGGCCCCTGAGCGACCAGAGATGGTGCAGCGCCGCCCCGAGCCTGAATCCCTTGTCGGCGGCGGGGTTGGCCACGCTCCACCCCAGGGCGGCCCGGAAGTTGTCCAGCTCGACTTCGAGGCGGTCGTACAGGTTCGCGCCGCGCGGGCCGCTCAGCTCCGGTACCGTGCGCTCGGCCAGGGCCAGGAACCAGTCGCGATGCCGCTCCCGCAGGGTCGCCTCCTCGCCCGCCCGCCGCAGCCGCTCCCCGGCGTACTCCCGAATCGTCTGCAAGAGGCGGTACCGCACCTCCCCCCGCCATTCCTCGGCTACCACCAGCGACTTCATCAACAGCCGCCCCAGGACGTCGAGGATCGAGGGGCGAGGGGCGGGTGGGGTGACGGATGCCTCGCCCCTCGCCCCGCCGTCGCAGACGGCCTCGGCCGCGTCGAGGGTCCAGCCGCCCGCGAACACCGCGAGGCGTCGCAAGAGCGTCTGCTCGTCGACGTCCAGGAGGTCGTAGCTCCAGTCGACCAGCGCCCGGAGCGTCTGATGCTGGGGCAGGGCCGTGCTGCTCCCGCCGGTCAGCAGGCGGAAGCGGTCCGACAGGCGCGCCGCGATCTGCTCGGGCGTCAGCAGCCCGACCCGGGCCGCCGCCAGCTCGATGGCGAGCGGGATGCCGTCGAGCTGCAGGCAGACCTGGGCGACGGCGCGGCTGTTCTGCGCCGTCAGATCGAAGCCCGGCAACGTTGCCCTGGCCCGCTCGACGAACAGGCGGACGGCCCCGTACCGCACCAGGAACGGCTCGCCGCCGGTGCCGGGCTGGGCGCCGTCCTCCGGCCCTGGCGGCGGCTGCAACTCCGGCGCCGCGAGGGGCGGCACCCTCCAGACGGTCTCGCCGATGATCCCCAGCGCCTGCCGACTGGTGACCAGGATGCGCAGGCCCGGACAGCCCTGGAGCAGCGTCTCCGCCAGGCTCGCGCAGGCCGTCACCAGGTGCTCGCAGTTGTCGAGCAGCAGCAGCATCTCCCGGGGACGCAGGTAGTCGACCAGCGTGTCGAGCAGCGGACGGTCCGATGGCGCGCGCACCCCGAGCGTCGTCGCGATCGTCTGGGCGATCAGGCCGGGGTCGGCGAGCGACGCCAGCTTCACCAGCCAGACGCCGTCCGAGAGGCGGGCGTCCAGGTCGGCTGCCGCTTCGATCGCGAGGCGCGTCTTGCCGATGCCGCCCGCGCCGGTCAGCGTGAGCAAGCGGGTGGTGGTGAGCAGCCGCTGGACCTCGGCGACGTCGCGTTCCCGCCCGACGAAGCTCGTCAGTCGGGCCGGCAGGTTGTGCCGGCCCTCGTCACGCCGGGCACCGGTACCGCGGGGCGGTGGGAGGTCGGACGTCCGACGCTCAGTAGCCATGTCCAGATGGTCCTCGCCCGAGACGGTCTTCGACCACGTGCCCCGCGCGGTCCGGTCCGCCGTCCCAGTCGGCCGGCGGCGAGTGGTGTCCCTCCCGCTGAGTCTAGCACCGCCCCGGGGTGGCTGCACCCCACCGGCCTATCGCCCCTGGCCTATCATTCGGCGTCCACCAGCCAGCCCACGAGGACCGCCGATGACCGACCAGCCCGCCAGGCCCGCTCCCACGTTTAGCCCACATCCGCTGCTCTCCCGCGTCGACTGGGAGGCGGCCGGCCGCGAGGCCGCCGCCCTGCTCTCGGCCTACGTCCGGATCGACAGCTCACACCCGCGAGGTCGGACTATCGAGACGGCCGACTTCCTGGAGGAGATCCTGCGCCGGGAGGGGCTGGAGACCCGCCGCTATCCGACCCCGGAGCCGGACAAGGTGAACCTGGCCTCGTGGCTGCGCGCCGAGCGGCCGGTCGGCAAGGCCATCGCCCTCTCCAGCCACATGGACGTCGTCCAGGCCGTCGCCTCGGACTGGACGTTCGACCCGTTCTCCGGCGAGGTCGCGGACGGCTACGTCTACGGCCGGGGCACCCTCGATATGAAGGGCATGGGCATCATGGAGCTGCTGGCGGTGCTGCTCCTGAAGCGCCTCGGCGTCGGGCTGACCCGCGACGTCCTGCTGCTGCACACCTCGGACGAGGAGGTCGGCAGCGCGCTCGGGGCGAAGCTGCTGGTGGACGAGCACTACGACGACCTCGATCCCGCCTTCGTGCTGGACGAGGGGGGATCCGGCATGCGCGGCTTCTTCAGTCAGGGCGACGTCTTCGCCGTCTCGGTGGGTGAGAAGCGGATCATCTGGATGAAGATGATCGCGCGGGCCGAGCCGGGCCACGCCTCCTCGCCGGACCCGGACGACGCGATGCACCGGCTGGTCCGCGCCGCCGACAAGATCCTGGCGCAGCTCCCGCCGGAGCACGCGGCCGGGGCCGTCGCCGAGATGATCGGGCGGCTGGGCGGCGAGCGGGCCCGCGAGGAGATCCGCTCGTACCGCGCCACCCGCCCGCTGCTGCGCGACACGATCAGCCTGACGATGCTCCAGGGCGGCTACAAGATCAACGTCATCCCGGAGCGCGCCGAGCTGAGCCTGGACTGCCGCCTGCTGCCGGACACCGACGAGCGCGCGTTCATCGCCCGGCTGGAGCGGATCGTGGATGATCCGGCGATCACCTTCGAGGTCGACTGGCCGAACGCGCCCGCCGCGACGGCGCCCTGGGACGTCCAAAGCCCGTTCGCCGCCATCGAGCAGGCGTGCCGGGCGCACGTGCCGGCCAGCGTGGTGACACCGTCCTTGTTTGTGGCCGGGACGGACGGTCGGTTCTTCCGCCAGCGCGGGGTGCCGTCGTACGGGCTGGTGCCGTGCATCTTCACGGCCGAGGACTTGAAGGGGTACCACGGCATCGACGAGCGGCTGTCGCTGGAGAACCTGACGCTCGGCACGAAGATCGTCCTGGACCTGACGGCCCGCCTCGCCACCGCCTGACCCACGGGGATGAGCGCCGGGTAACGGTCACGACCGCTCCTCCGGCCGTTGACCGACGCTACCGGCCTTCCAGGAGCTTCGTCAGCCGACGCACGACATCGTCGAGCAACGGATCGCCGATCTTACCCAGCGGCCCAAGCACGAGCCTGCCTGAGATCGTCGCGAGCTTCCCAATGCGCAGGACCGATGGCACTTTCAGACCGGCGCCCGGGAAGTCTGGGTGCTGGCGATCGAGCACGACGTCCACGCCCGCCACGGCGGTCCGGAGCTGTGAGGAGATGAACAGGACGAGGTAGTCATCGTGCGGGCCGGGCACTTCCACCAGGGCCAGCACCGGCCGTAGCTTCGTGCCGCTGCCGTCCGTGAACGGGAAGCGCGCAAGGATGATGTCGCCGCGCGCCGGCACGATCAGGTGCCGGATGCAGGACGAACGTCGTCCTCCGTGTAGACGTCCTCGGCCGGGTCGCGGAGCCAGGCCCAGGCCGGATCGTGCTGGAGGATCGCGAGCGTCGCCTCGTCGGCCGACGCCTCATCCAGGCCGTCCGTCAACACGATCACCTCAGCCTGCTCGCCCTTGCGGATCGGCAGACCGCGCAGCCGAAGCTCGCCGTCCTCGTCGGCGGACACACGCAGCCTGATCGCGTTCATGCGCTCCTCCGCGTCTCCGCCCGGAGTATAGCGTCTCTCGAGAGCATCCCGGACTCGGCGGCGCGCCTCGCCACCGCCTGACCCGCGACCGTTGACGGTTCAGCCGTCCGAGCGGCCGAAGCGGTCGAACAGCCAGACCATCTGCTTGATCCCCTCCAGGTAGTCCCGCACAAAGATGTTCTCGTTCGGGGCGTGGTTGTTCGACTCCTGGTTGCCGACCCCCGTCCCCACCGCCGGCACCCCGAACTGGCCGCACAGCACGTGCTGCGGCCCGGTCCCGGCCGAGGTCGGCAGGATCAGCGGCTCCTTGCCGGTGAGCGCCCGCGAGACGTCCGCCACCACGCCGACGATCGGCGCGTCCGGGTCCGTGCGCGCGGCCCGCTCCCCCTCGCCCTCGATCTCCACGACCTCCACGTCCGAGAACCCCTGTTCGTCCAGGTGGCGGCGCAGCAACCGGATGATCTCGGCCGGCTCCTGGTCCGGCACCAGCCGAAAATCGACCTTCGCGGACGCCTCGGCCGGCAGCACCGTCTTGCTGCCCGGCCCCTGGTAGCCGCTGGTCAGGCCGGAGATCGTGCAGGTCGGGTCGAACAGCCAGTGCCGGCGGGCCTCGGCGCCGTCCCAGCCGCGCATGAAGCCGTCGATCCCGAACAGCGCGCGATACTCCTCGGCATCGAGCGGCGAGTCCTCGGCCAGCTCCAGCGCGCGATGGCCTGGCACGATCACCCGATCGTAGAAGCCGGGGATCCGGCAGGCGTGCGTCTCCGGGTCCTTCAGCGTCGCGAGCGCCCAGGTCAGCCGCCAGGCCGCGTTCGGCACCACCGCCGCCCAGCTCGAATGGAGGTCCACCCCGGCCGTGCGGACCCGCAGCTCGACGTAGACGTCGCCCTTGCAGCCCAGGCTCAGGATCGGGCGGCCGGAGGTGTCGGTGTAGCCGCCTTCCCAGATGCAGCCGTCCACCCGGAGGATCTCCCGGCCGCGCGGCGAGTCCGTAAGCTGCTGGAGGTGGGGGCTCCCGACCTCCTCCTCGCCCTCGAAGAGCAGGCTCACCGTCAGCGGCAGCTCGCCCAGCGTCTGGCGGTACGCCTCCAGCGCGCAGAGCCGGGCCACCAGGTTCCCCTTGTTGTCCGAGACGCCCCGACCCCAGATCCGCCCCGCCCGGACCTCCGGCGCGAACGGCTCGCTCTGCCACAGCTCCAGCGGGTCGGCCGGCTGGACGTCGTAGTGGTTGTAGAGCAGCAGCGTGCGCGCCCCGGTCCCGGCCGCCCGGCCGTAGACCAGCGGCGGCCCGCCGTCTAATGGGATCTGCTCCGTCTCGGCGCCGGCGGCGCGCGCCATCGCCTCCACCGCGTCCGCCGTCTCCGGCAGTAGCTGCTCGTGCGCCGACACCGAGGCGATCCGCACCAGTCGGAGCAGCCGCTCCACGAAGGCGTCGGCGTGGCGGTCGACGTACGCGAAGGCCGGCGCGAGCCGCTCGCGCTCGGCCGCCAGGCTCTCCGGACTTGGACTCATACGGCTCTCCAGTGCAGCGCAGCCGGGCCGTGGGCTTCAACCGACGGCCCGGTTTATCCTATCCAGCATGAGCATCATGCCATCCGAGCCCAGAGCCGCCACCGTCTTCCCGAGGCTCCGGCTGGCCGGCAGCCACCGCGAGATCGGCCGGCAGTTCGGCGCGGGCGCCGCCTCCCTGATCCGCCACCACCTCGATCGTGCCCTGGAGCGCCTGGAAGCCCACAGCAGCCTCAGCAAAGCGGACGCCCTGGCCGCCGCGATGCAGTACCGGCCGTACGTCCGGACGTTCGCGCCGTACCTGGACGAGGAGGTCGTCGGGGTCGCCGAGGGGGCCGGGCTGACGCTCGAAGAGGCGTACCTGCTCCAGCTCCGGGCCGAGGCCGCCGCCATCCCCACGGCCGGCCCGGCCCCGCTGCCCCGTCTCACCGCGTCCGACGACGCCGGCGACGAGTGTACCAGCGTCGCCGTCCTCCCCGAGGCGACCGGCACCGACAGCGGCCTGATCGCCCACAACGCCGACCTGCCGGCCTTCTACCGCGAGGTCGGCGTCGTGCTGGAGATCGTGCCGGACGACGCGCCGGCCGTCCTGATGCTCACCCCGGCCGGCCAGGTCTCCTACATCGGCATGAACGATCGCGGCCTGGCCGCCGTCGCCAACTACCTGACCTGCGACGGCTGGCGCGTCGGCTTCCCGCGCTACTTCCTCTCGCGCGTCGCGCTGACCCACCAGACCGTCGACCAGGCCATCGCGGCCGTCCGGGCCATCCCGCGCGCCTCGTCGCGCAACCTGGTCATGCTCGACGCCCACGGCACCGCCGCCGACCTGGAGACGACTCCGACCGACGATGCCCGCCTCGATCCCGAGGACGGCATCCTGGCCCACGCCAACCATTACGTCGCGCCGGGCCTGCGCGCCGAGGAGCGCGCCACCCGGGAGTATGTAAACAACTCCGAGACCCGGATGGGCCGGATCCGCGAGCTTGCCGCCGAGCGGCGCGGCCGGCTCGACGTGGACGCCGCCCAGGCGCTGCTCCGCGATCGGACCTGCTACCCGGATACGCTCTGCCGCGAGCCCGAGGATAGCCCCGGCCGCGACGTCATGACGTTCGCCTCGCTGGTCGCCGTGCCGGCGCGGCGCGAGCTGTGGGTCGCCGTCGGCCCGCCCAACCGGCACGAGTACCGGCGCCACACGTTCGGCGCCGATCCCGCCTGACCTGAGCCCGCCTCTGGCCCGCTGGCAGGGATCGGCGCCCGGGTGGAGGGCGACCCGGGCGCCTCGATAGTGACAGCCGTCGTACCACGTGATGACAGCGCTTGATTGCCATTCGAGAGGCGATGCGGTCGATGCTCAGAGGTCGGACCACGGCGAGGAGCGCGCCGGATCGAACCGCGTGCCCATCAGGCTCGCCGAGGCCCGAATCGTCCCGAGCGATTCGGCGGCCAGGCGCAACTGATGAAGGAGCCGGCGCTCGCGGGCGTCGAGCGACCCTTCAAGCTCGGCGATCAGCTCGTCGACTTCGGCGGCGGCGACCCGCACCACCACGTCGAGGTTCAGGCCGTACGTCCCCAGCAGGTCGCTGCCGGGCATCCGCGTTCCGGCGGTCGCGTCATCATCGCCTGCGTACCAGGGACGACCGCTGTCGATCTGCATCCTATCCCTGTCCTCCACCGGTGGATCCGTGGGTACCTGCACGTCCCGAGCGCGCCACCCGAGACCGATCGCCGTTGACGAGGAAGGCGGTCGCCCGCCCTCCTCGTCGTCACGATGCCTGACCGTCGACCCGATCGCTCAGGGCAGGCTGATGCTGATGCCGCCGACGCTGACGCTGATGCCGCCACCGCCGTTGCTGCTGTTGCCGTCGTTGCCGCCCCCACCGTTGCTGGAGCCGACGTCGACGCTGACGTTGAGGGCGCTGCCCCCGCCGCTGTTGCCGTCATTGCCCCCGCCGGAGCCGACGTCCACGCTCACGATCGAGCCACTCGAGTCGCTCGAGTTCAGCGAGTTGCCCGTGTTGATTGAGGCGTCGACGAAGCTCCCGCCGTTGGAATCGGAAGACAGGGTGTTGTTGCCGACGTTGGCGTCCACCGTGATCAGGCTGTTGCCGGAGCTGGTGGTCCCGCTGTCGGGGCTCAGGACGTTGCCGTTGACGTCCACGACGCTGCTGCCCTGCGTGGCGTTCCCGGTCTCGGTGCCCAGGACGTTGCCGTCGACCCGGATCACGCTGTTGCCACTCGCGCCGTTCCCAGTGTTGGTGCCCAGGACGTTGCCGTTGGCGTCGACGATGCTGTTGCCCTCGGTCCCATTGCCGGTATTGTTGCCGGCGACGTTACCGTCGACGTCGACGACCGTATTACCGCTGCTGCCATTACCGGTGTTGTTGCCCAGCACGTTGCCGTTGGCGTCCACGACGCTGTTGCCGGTGCTTCCGTTGCCGCTGTCCGTGGTGGCGGCGTTCACGGCGCCGTTGATGATGCTGTTGCCGGAGCTCCCATTGCCGCTGTTCGTCGTGGCCGCATTGGCATCGGCGTTGATCACGCTGTTCCCGGAGTCCCCGTTGCCACTGTTCGCGCTGGCCGCGTTGGCGTCAGCGTTGATCACGCTGCTACCGGAGCTCCCGTTGCCGGTGGTGTTGCCCAGGGCGTTGGCGTCCGCGTCCACGACGCTCCCGGTGCTGTTGGCGCCCCCGCTGTCCGTGCTGGCGACGTTGCCGTTGACGTCGACGACGCTGGGGCCCGCGGCTCCGTTGCCGCTGCCGGTGCTGGCGGCGTTGACGTTGCCGTGGACCACGCTGGTGCCTGAGCCCCCGTTGCCGGTGTCGGTAGCGACGGCATTGCCGGTCACATCGATGACGCTGTTGCTGGTGCTCCCGTTGCCGCTGCCGTTGGTGGCGGCGTTGGCGTTGGCGTCGATAACGCTGTTGCCGGAGTTGCTGTTGCCGGTGTTATTGCCGGCGACGTTGGCGTCCGCGTTGATCACGCTGTTGCCGGAGCTGCTGTTGCCGGTGCTGTTGCCGGCGACATTCGCATCGGCGTCGATGACGCTGTTGCCGGAGTTGCTGTTGCCGGTGTTGTTCCCCAGCACATTGCCGTTAGCGTCCACGACGCTGTTGCCGGAGTCCCCGTTGCCGGTGTTGTTGCCGGCGACGTTCGCGTCCACGTCCACGACGCTGTTGCCCTGATTGCCATTACCGCCATTCGTCGAGCCGGCATTGGCATCGACGTCGATGACGGAGGCCGAGCCGCCGGCCCCGGTCCCGGTCGTGCCGACGTTCCCGGTCACGTCGATCACGCTCCCTCCGTTGCCGGTGTTGCCGCCGGACCCGACGGTGACGCCGACGATGGGGTCATCGGCGCCCGGCCCCGCCCCCGAGCCGGCGCCCGGCAGGGTGCCGCCGCCCGGTGCGGTGCCGCCGGTCGTGCTGCCGACCGGGCCGCCCGTCACGACGCCGGGGCCGACCGGACCGCCCGGCCCGGGCCCGACCGCGACGTTCGGGCCGGTCGCCTGGCCGCCGGCCGGGCCGTCGCCGAGCGCCTGTGCGTCGGCCGCGCACGGCCCGACGAGCGGCTCGGGGCAGGGCGGCAGCCCGAGCGCCTGGAGCTGCGCCGCGCTCATCCGCCGCAGGTCGAGCAAGAGCACCAGCGGACCACCGTTCGCATCCACGCCGACGATGCGCACCAAATTCCCTTCAACCGTGACCGAGGTCACGCCCATCGGCATCGTCGGCAGCGGGTTCTGCTGCTCCTGCGCCCGGGCCGAACCGGCCGTACCCACCAGCACAGAGAGCCCGAGCGCAGCGCCGAACAGCGAGGTCCGAAACGTCGATCGCATTGCCGTCTCCTTGCTCCCGCGCGTCGCCGCGCAGTCGTCTTCCGCATCAGCGAGTACCCGCGCCGGCGCGGTGATCAGGCGCCCCGACGCGGGTTCGGGTATCCGCTCGGCGCTCCCATGCGACGCATCGGCAGGCCGAGGGACGATCCCGGAGCGTCAGGCGCCAGGGGGCGGGATCAGGGCCCCCGCCCTGGTCTCGCCGCCTGCCGCCTGCCGCCTCACATCGTTTCGATGCCCCGAGGTCGCCAAAATTCGGTGTTGTAGTCAGTTTGGGGGGTAAGAATGGCCCGAATGGGTCATCATGACATGCCATGCAAGGCCCATGAATTGAAGATGCGCGGTTCGCCGACTCGACCGAGGAGCCCATATGGTCGGATGGCCCCGGCGGGGGGCCGGCGACCGGCCGATGCTCGGTCGAGGAAGCGTTGACCTTCCTGCCTCACTCGGGGGCATCGCTGGAGGCAATTCGTGGTCATCGCCACACAGCCTGTCGACACGTCGACCTATCCGGCAGCACCGTTCCCGGACGACGAGGTGCTCGGCGCCATGCTGGACGCTCACCGCCAGGCGGCGTTCAACCTGGCCTATCGACTCGTTCGCCGACCCGAAGACGCGGCTGACGCCGTCCAGGACGCCTTCGTCCTCGCCGTCCGGGCCACCCGCGGCGAGACGGCCGCCCCGCGCGACGCCGACCGCTTCCGTCCCTGGCTGCTCAAGATCGTCGCCAACGTGGCGCTCGGCCAGCTTCGACGGAAGCGCTCTGATGTCACCGCCTCGCTCGACGACCTGAGCTTCGAGCCGGCCGACCCGAAAGGCGAGCAGCCGCTGGCGGCGCTGATGCGGCGCGAGCGGCGCGGCGACGTCCTGAGCGCGCTCCTGGTCCTCCCGGACGACCAGCGCATCGCGCTGACGCTGCGCGAGTATCAGGAGCTGAGCTACGACGAGATCGGCCAGCTGCTCGGCCTCGATCGCACCGCCACGACCGCCCTGATCTACCGCGCCCGCTGCGCCTTCCGGCGCGCGTACCAGGGCCTCATGGCCCGGTCCTCCCCGATCGGCTGTCCGGACCTGGCGCCGCTGATGTCGGCCATGCTCGACCAGGAGCTGAACGCCCACACCTGGAGGGACGTCGAGCAGCACGTCGCCGGCTGTCGTGGCTGCCGGCTCGAATTGCGGCAGCTTCGCAGCGCACGCCGCCTCCACGCCACCATCCCGCTGCTGGCACCGCCGGCCGGCTGGTCCTGGGCGGCGACCCTCGATGCGGCCCAGGCGATGGGCGGCGCCGGCGCCGCCGGCCTGGCTGCCAGCGCCGTCACGCAGCTCCCGGCCGTCACCGCCGGCGCGCTGCCCGGCGGATCCCTCGGCGGCCTGCTCAGCTCGTTCGGCGGCCTCCTGACCGGGCGGATCGGCGGCGCGGCGCTGCTCGTCGGCCTGAACCTCGGCGTCATGGTCGGAGCGCCCACCCACGAGACGACGCCCCTCCCGCGGGTGCAGGCGGATCACGCCGCGTTCGTGCGGCAGGCGGGGCCGGCGCTCGCCGTCGCCGCCGTCGCCGTCGACGAGTCGACGGACGGCGCGCAGCCGGCCGCGTCGACGGCCCTGGACGCGTCGACGGCCCCGGACGCGTCGACGGCCCCGGACGCGTCAAACGGCGCCGTCGCCTCGATCGAGCCCGCCTCAGCACCCGCCCCTGCCCCCTTCAGCGAGCCCGGCGCGGTGGCCGGCCTGGCCGCCCCGCCGGCTCCGGCCTGGGCCTCGGCGCCCGCCGAAGCCGCCCGTGAGGCGGCCCCGGCGGCTCCGGTCCCGGCCGCCGTCCCGGCGGACGACGGCGCGAGGTCGGGAGCGCGCGACGCGGAGGCCGCGTCGCAGGCGGCTGCGCAGTCCTCAGACGCCGGGGCGGCGGCCTCTCCCGAGAACCCTGAGCACGCCGCGAGCGCCCAGGCTGCACCCGCCGCTCCGGGCGCCGGGCAGGCGACCGGCGAGCCGGTCACGGGCACGGTCGCGGGCGTGGTGGACGCGGTCGCCGGCCTGCCGCAAGGCTCGATCGACGTCCCGCCCATCGAGCTGCCGGCGATCGACCCGCCGCCGGTCGATCTGCCGGCCGTCGATCTCCCGGCCGTGCAGGTGCCCCCGGTCGACCTGCCGCCGGTGGACGTGCCACCGGTTTCGCTGCCGGTGGCCGGCGTCCCGCCCGTCGACCTGCCGCCGGTCGACGGGCCGGTGGTCCGGGCCCCGGCCGTCAACCCGCCGGCGGTCCGGGCCCCGGCCGTCAACCCGCCGGCCGTCCGTGCCCCGACCCTCGACCCCCCGGCCGTCGACCCGCCGGCGGTGCACGTCGCGGCCGTCGACCTCCCGGCCGTCGATCTGCCCGCCGTAGGCGGCCAGGCGCGCGGCGTCACGGCCCCGGCCGGGCCTGCGCCGAGCCCGAATCAGCACGCCGCCGCGAACGGCGCGTCGCTCGAGGCCGTGACCGAGGCGGGCGGCGCTCGCGTCGAGGCCGGCCGCACCGATGCCAGCACGGACGCGGGTCGGGCCGGCGCGGGCCGCCCGGAGGTCCACGTCGGGGCCGCGAATGGCGCCAACGCCGCGGGCGAGGCCCGCGTCGAGGCCGAAGCGAACGCGAACACGCCCGCGAACGCGCCGGCCACCCTGACCGACGCGGGCGGCGCCAGCACGCTCGTCGAGGCGTCGACCGGCGTCACGAGCGCCGCCGGCAGCGGCAGCACGCAGCTCACCGTCCACTCGGACGTCAACACCGGCACCGGCAGCTCCGGCAGCTCCGGCAGCACCGCCAGTGTCGGCGCGAGCGCCAGCGTCGACAGCCCCCCCAGTGCCGGCCACCTCGAGAGCAGCGGCGGCAGCGTCGCCGTCAGCGTGGACAACAGCTCGAACAACAGCAGCAACAGCGACAGCAGCAGTAACTCGCTCACCGTCAGCGTCGACACCGGCCTCAATGGCGGCGGTGACAACGGCAGCAACGGCGGCAATGACAGTAACAGCGGCTCCGTCAGCGTGAGCGTCAGCTTCGACAGCAGCTCCAGCAACGGCGGGGGCGGCAACGACGGGAACAGCGGCGGTGGCGGCGGGGACGGCGGCATCAGCGTCAGCGTCGGCGGCATCAGCATCAGCCTGCCGTAGCCCGAACCCCTGACGGACGGGCACGTCCCGAGAGGCGGGGGTGGTACGGCTCCCGCCTCGCTCGTGGACGGCCCGGTCGGGAGCCCCCGGGAGGGCGGCGCCGGGCTGGCACGTCCGGTGCGTTCCCGCATCTGACGTCAGCCTGGCGGCGGTGAGGCTCGCGGGCCGCGCCGTCGCCGCGACAGCGTGAAGGCAAGGGATGGCGGTGGACGGACTCGCCTGGCTGGCCGTTGCATGCGGCCTGGTGCTCATCGCATTCGCGATGCTGGACGTCTTCTTGACGGTGTTGCACGTCCAGGTCGAGAGCCCGATCTCGAACCATCTGAACCGCCGTTGCTGGCGGCTGCTCATCAGGGCGAGCCGGCGGCTGCCGGAGCGGACGCGGGCCGAGATCCTCGGGTGGGGCGCCCCCCTGATGATCGGCGGGATCGTCGTGTTCTGGTCCGTGCTGTACATCGTCGGCTTCGCGCTGCTCTACCTGCCGTTCATCCACGACCCGGCGGGGTTTGCCGTCTCCGACGTCCAGCAGCAGTCCGCCCTCGGTGACGCCCTCTACTTCAGCGCGCTCAGCTTCTTCACGCTCGGCTACGGCGAGATCGTGCCGCTCCACCCGCTCGCGCGGCTGCTGGCCGTGCTGGAGGGCGGGCTCGGCCTGACGACGCTCTCGCTCTCGGTGACGTACCTGCTCTCGGTGTATCCGCTGATCTCGCGCAAGATCGGGCTGTCCGAGTCGTTGAACCTGGAGACCGGCGGGCGCTCGGATGGCGTCGTCCTCGCCGAGCGGTACGTGCGCGGTGGTCGTTACGAGGCGCTGGCCCGGCGCCTGTCGGGGATCAACGACGAGCTCTTGAAGCTCGGCCAGTCCCATGGGCTCTATCCCGTCCTCTACTTCGTCCGGCCGCGCGAGGTCCACCACTCGTTCGTGCGCGTCCTCGCCATCGTCCAGGGGATCGTCGCCACCCTGCGGTACGGCCTGGACCGTGAGGCGCACGCGGACGTCGTGAACGACCCGCGCCTGCTGATCCTGGAGGAGGGGTTGCTCTCGACGCTCCACACCCTGGCCGCTTCGTCCCACCTCGCGCCACAGCCGGCGATGCCGGACGACGTCGACCGCGCCCGACGCGACCATGCCGCCCTGATCGAGGCGCTCGGCGCGCGCGGCCTGACGGCGGCGTCCCCGGACGACCGCGAGGCGCTGGAAGGCCACATCCGGTTTCGGGTCGCCACGGAACAGTACATCCGGGCGTATGCCATGAACTCGGGCTACGACGTCGGCTCGGTCCACGCGCCGTACAGTCGGTGGGAGCGCGACACGGCGCTGGTCGGCCACGCCGAGGCCGTCGAGACTCCAGAGGAGCCCCCGGCCGGCGCCGAGCAGCCTCGCCGCCACTCCCTCCTCGACGCCGAGCCCGGCCGCCCCGCCTGACCCGGCGTTGCCTGGACGCCAGGCGCTGGCATCCCCAGTCAAGGCTCCAGGCGTGCGCGGCCCGTTTCCAGGTGCCTCAGCAGCGTCTGGGTCGTCCAGACTGGCACGCCGCACCCGAAGAAATCGCGGTCGCTGGTCCAGATCGCGATGCCCATGCTCAGCGCGAGGGCCACCGTGGGCCAATCGTTGGGATCCCGCGGGACGCGATCCCGGGCCTCGCCCTCATACTGACCGTACTCCGCTTCCACCACCACCGTGAGAGAACGCCGAAGCATGGCCTCCGTGTCGCTGATCGTCGCGGTCCGTGCTTCGGGATCGAGGTGCCCGTGGCGAATCATCGAATCGACGCGTGAACCGATCTCATGCACGACCTCGGACCAGGTCGGAACGGCGATGTACAGGTCGAGGTCCTCGTGAGCAATGAGGCGTCGGCCCCGCGTGCGAAGCGATTCCTCGATCAGTGCGCTGGCGTCGGCAGCCAGCTTCACGAGTCGGTGTCACGCCGGAGCAGCTTCTCCGACCTGTAGAGGTCCGCCAGCTCTTCCTCAGTCAGCCCGGTCCGTTCAGAGATACCCTGAAAGATGCGATCCAGTCGCCTAATGATCGCCAGGGACTCGGGGTCAATGCCCTTCTCCAGCTCTCTGAGCAGCGCCTCGCCCGAGGTGCCACTGGTGGTGTCGGCATGAGTTGCGGCATGGCCGTTCGGCGTCGGTACGTACCGGCCGATGACCTCGCCGTCCTTCTCGACCGAGACGGGCTCCGTCCCTTCGAGGTAGTCGGCGGCGTGCCTGGCAAACTCGTCGGCTGGCACTCGCTTCATCGGACCGCTCCCCGGGCGCATAGGCCATCGCCGGAAGTATACGGCCCCACGCCGCGACCATCAGATCGTAACTGGGCCGCGACTGAGTGAGGGCGACGATGGTGGGCACGCCGGCAGGGCGGTGCTCGGGCTGTGGTGCGCAATACCTGCCGGGCGCGCGCTCATGCGCCGCCGCAGCCACCCGTTCAGGCGGAGCTCAAAATGAGTCAGGAGTGCTAGACTGGAGTCGCCACTGAGGCCGGGTTTACGGCTGCTGTGAGCACGATCGGTTGCGGCTCTGCCCGCACCGGTGCGTGCGGCTGTAATTCCTGGACACTCGAATAACAGGGGGGCCCGTGGATGAAGTTCATGCTCTTCGTGCTGCCAGCCGTGCCGGGCACCCTGGAGGATCGGGAGCGGCTCCGGCCCATCGGCCGCAACACCGAGCGTTACCAGGCGATGCTGGACGAGCTGCGCGAGATCGCGCAGCTGGCTGACGACGCCGGTTTCGACGTCCTGACCACCACCGAGCATCACTTCCACTCGGAGGGATACGAGGTCTCGGTGGCGCCGCTGCTGCTCTACGCGGATCTCGCGGCCCGGACCAAGCGAATCAAGTTCGGGCCGCTCGGCCTGGTGTTGCCCACCTGGGATCCAATTCGCGCCGCGGAGGAACTGGCGATTCTCGACCAGCTTACCAAAGGGCGGGTCTACGCCGGGTTCGCCCGCGGCTACCAGGACCGCTGGGTCAACGTCCTTGGGCAACGGTATCACGCCACCGGCGCCCCGATGGACGGATCGTCTCTCGACCAGCACAATCGCCATGTGTACGAGGAGACGCTCAAGGTTATCAAGATGGCCTGGACCCAGGAGGCGATCAGCTACAACGGCGAGTACTACCAGGTGCCGTACCCATACGAGGAGGGCATTCGTCGGTGGCCGGTGACCGAATGGACCCGCAAGTACGGTGCGGCAGGCGAGTTGGACGAGAATGGCATCGTCCGCAAGATCTCCGTCGTCCCGGAGCCGTACCAGAAGCCGTACCCGCCGATCATGCAGCCGTTCTCGGTGAGCGAGGCCACCATCCGGTACACCGCCACAAATAACATCATCCCCTGGCTCCTGCTGTCCAACCCACCAGACTTTGTCCGGCTCTGCCGCGTCTATCAGCAGGTGGCGGGCGAGGGTGGACGGCAGCTCGCGCTCGGCGAGAGCATCGGCGCATTCCGAGCCATCCACTTTGGCGAAACCGAACAGGAGGCAGTGGAGCTGCTCCGCCGGACCAACTACACCGGCTTCAACGTTTACCTTAGCGGCTTCGGATTCTGGGAGGCGTTCCGCACCGACGAAGACGAGCAGAAGTACCCGACCACGCCGACGTACACCATGCTTCCGTCCGAGGAGTGGACGGTGGAGCGGATGCGCAAAGTTCAGTACGCGCTGGCCGGGACGCCGGATCAGGTCGTGCGACAGGTGGACGACCTGGTTCACCTGTATGGCAACGGCGGCGAGGTGGAATGGCTCGGCTGGTTCTTCGATCAAGGCTTCCTGTCCCGTGACGAGATCCGCCGCCAGCTGGAGATGTTCGCCACGCACATCATCCCGCGCTTCAAAGACGTCGGAAACTACGGCAAGGACACGGCGGCGGCCACGACGACGAGCTAGATTCAGCCGTCACAACCTGGAGCCGCTGCTATACTGCGCCGAGCATCGGCGAGGGCGACGGTGGTGGACAGGTCGGCGATACGTTGCTCGCGCTGCCAGGCACGGTGTCCGCCCGGCGCGCGTTTCTGCGCTGACTGCGGCGCCCCGCTCGCCAGCGCCTGCGCCGCCTGCGGTGGTGAGCTGTCGCCGGGCGCTCGGTTTTGCCCGCACTGCGGCAGTCAGGTCCAGGTGGCCGCCGCGCTCCTGAACGATCCCACGGTGACGACTCAGCAGGCGCCGTTCGCCGGCGAGCCTCCATCGGAGACCGAGCTGCGCCTGGTCACCGTCCTGTTCGCGGACATCCAGGGCTTCACCACGCGTGCCGAGCAGCTCTCGCCCGAGGCGGCTGCCGAGCTCATGAATCGCTGCTTCGAAGCGGTCGTCCCGGCGATCACCCGCTTCGGCGGCACCGTCGACAAGTACACCGGCGACGGGCTGATGGCCCGCTTCGGTGCGCCGGTCACGCACGAAGACGATCCGGAGCGGGCCATCCACGCCGCCCTCGGCATGCAGCGCGCGCTGGCCGACCTGCGCGTCGAGCTGAGAATGCGGATCGGCATCAACACCGGGCCGGTCGTGGCCGGCCCGGTGGGCGCCCAGGTCCATCGGGAGTACACCCTGATGGGCGACGCGGTCAACGTGGCCGCGCGCCTCGAGCAGGAGTGTCCGCTGGGTGGAGTGCTCGTCGGC
>Ga0075430_100000724_pt1 | contig 25227 bp, 17 predicted proteins | sample RhiMetdeltSRZDD4_FD_75294 | JGI IMG/M metagenome (GOLD analysis project Ga0075430, IMG submission 75294) | Populus rhizosphere microbial communities from Tennessee, USA - Rhizosphere MetaG P. deltoides SRZDD4 | ecosystem: Host-associated > Plants > Roots > Rhizosphere > Soil | place: USA... | reverse complement strand
GCACTGCCAGCCGACCAGGTCCATCGAGACGCCCACCACCGACAGCACGAACGTGGCCGTCACGCTCAGCGCGACGATGCGGGCCAGCGCCCGCATCAGCCGGGTCGGGCCCGCACCGGCCGGCGGGCGCAGCCACATCGTGAGGTTGGCCAGCATGAAGGGGAGCAGCAGCAGCCACAGGGCCCGGGCCGCGGCGCCCGCCGTCAAGGCACCCCAGCGGTACGCCTCCAGCCGCGCCCCGCCCGGGCCAGGCTGCGCCGGGTAGGCCGGATGCGGGGCGTGGAAGCCGGCGCTGCCGTCGCCGGCCACCCGCCGCAGCAGCGGCCGGTCCAGCACGCTCTCGGCTGAGCCGCCGCTGACCCCGTGTACCCGTAGCTCGGTCACCATGGGCGCAAGCTAGTGGGTATACGCACTGATGTCGATGCACCAGGAGGATCGACTTCGCGCCGGTAGGGCCTGCCCACGCAGGCCCTACGGCCCGACCGGCGCACACCGGCCAGCCACCGCGCGCCGGCTTAGCGACGCCGGGCTAGCCGGTCCAGCGAGCGCGCCAGCTGGCGGCTTGGCGCGCCGGGCTAGAAGGCGCCGGCGGACAGCGCGCCCAGGGCGGTGTGCACCATGACCCGCACGCCGTACCCGATGGCTCGCTCGTCGACATCGAACCCGGACTGGTGGATGTCCATCTTGACCTCGGAGCCGGGGATGCCGGTGCCGAGGCGGATCATCGTCCCGGGCACGTGGTCCAGGTAGAACGCGAAGTCCTCGCCGCCCATGCTGATCTCGGCCTCGACCACGCGGTCGGCGCCGAGTGCCGCTCCGGCCGCACCGGCGATGATCGCGGTGGCCATCCGGTCGTTGACCACCGGCGGCACCCCGCGGGTGTACTTCACCTCGACGCCCGCGCCGGTGGTCGCCACCACGTCCTTGATCAGCTGTGTGATCAGCTGTGGAGCGTCCCGCCACGCGTCCCGGTTGAGCACCCGCAGGGTGCCCTTTGCCTGCCCTTCGATCGGGATCGCGTTGTACGCCTCGCCGGCCCGGACCACGCCCCAGACCATGGACAGGCCGGCCCGCGGGTCGACCCGCCGGTCCAGCAGCGACGGGACGTCGACGACGACCCGACCCAGCGCGTTGACCAGGTCTGCGGTGAGGTGCGGGCGCGCGGTGTGGCCGCCGCGGCCGGTCAGCTTGACCTCGACCGTGTCCGCCGCCGCGGTGAACGGGCCGGACCGCACGCCGACGAGCCCGACCGGCAGCTGCGGGGCGCAGTGCAGCGCGAAGATCGCGACCGCGTCCTTGAGCCCACCGGCGCTGATCACCTCCGGCGCGCCGGAGGGCATGGCCTCCTCCGCCGGCTGGAACAGCAGCCGGACCCGGCCCGGCAGCTCGTCCCGCTCCGCCAGCTGGGCCAGGGCCATGCCGACGCCGAGCAGGATCGTGGTGTGCACGTCATGGCCGCAGGCGTGCGCCGCACCATCCACAGTGGAGCGGTACGGCACGTCCTTGGTGTCCGGCAAGGGCAGCGCGTCCAGGTCGGCGCGGAGCGCCACCACCCGGTCACCGCGCCCGACGTCACAGATCACGCCGTTGCCCCGGGGCAGGAACCGCGGAGACAGGCCGGCGGCCTTCAGCTTGCGGGCGACCAGGTCGGCCGTCTCAAACTCGCGGTGGGAAAGCTCCGGGTGCGCATGGATGTGGCGTCGGATCGCTACTAGCTCAGCGCCGCGCGCCGCAAGCCAGCGGTCAAGCTGGCCGGGCAGCGGGTCCGCCCCCGGAGGGGTCTCGGGCCAGGACGACGTCAGTGGGCTGCTCTTTGGCAGCGTCAGCGCACTCGGCACGTCAGTTTCTCGATCTACGCGGGATGGACGGGACTCGGACAGCCTAGACCCGAAACGGTGACGGAGCGCAACATCAATCCCGTCATGATCAAAATGCGCTGCGTCACAAAACCCTTGATAGGGCGGCTTTCCAGGGGTTGGGACGTCCATAGTCGGTCGCTCGGTCACCGACATCTGTCCCGTACCTCCTACAGTGGGTGACGATCTCCGAACGTCACCAGTAGCACGTTCGCCCAGGTAGGCGGGCACGCCAACACACGGCCCAGGCCACCCGGCGCCCGCACCGCCAGCAGCCGGCCCGCCAGGAAACGTCCTTACGGCCGCCGCACCGGACGAAAAGTCGCATCGGCCGGTCGACCGGCGGCGGACACGTGGTCCGTTCTTACCCAACTCCCACCCCAGGCATTCCCGAGATGTTCGGCGGATCGGCAAAGGCTGCCCGAACGAAGCCAAACCACCCGAACGGGCGGCGTCAGAGGCGTTCGGTCGGCTGGTACCGGCCCCACACCTCACGCAGGGCGTCGCACACCTCGCCGACCGTTGCCCGCGCCCGCAACGCATCGCGCATCGGGTAGAGGACGTTGTCCTTGCCGCCCGCGGCCGCGCGCAGCTCCCCCAGCGCCCGGCGCACCGCCGCGCCGTCGCGGTCGCGGCGCAGGGCGTCCAGGCGGGCCGCCTGCTCCGCCTCGATCGCCGGGTCCACCCGCAGCGGCTGGTAGGGCTCCTCCTCGTCCAACGCGAACCGGTTCAGGCCGACCACCACCCGCTCGGCCGAGTCTATCTCCTGCGCGATCCGGTACGCCGACGCCTCGATCTCCCGCTTCTGGAACCCGGCCTCGATCGCGTCCACCGCTGAGCCGTACTCGAACACCCGCTCCATCAGCGCCACCGCCGCGTCCTCGAGCTGCGCGGTCATCGCCTCCACCGCGTACGAGCCGGCGAACGGGTCCACTGTGGACACAATATCGGTCTCGTACGCGAGCACCTGCTGGGTGCGCAGCGCCAGCCGGGCCGCCTTGGTGGTGGGCAGGCCGATCGCCTCGTCGTAGGCGTTGGTGTGCAGCGACTGGGTGCCGCCGAGCACCGCCGCCAGCGCCTGCACGGCCACTCGTACCAGGTTGGCCTCGGGCTGCTGCGCGGTGAGCTGGACCCCGGCCGTCTGGGTGTGGAAGCGCAGCATCCACGACCTCGGGTTGCGCGCGCCGAGCTCGTCGCGCATCAGCCGGGACCAGATCCGCCGCGCGGCGCGGAACTTGGCCACCTCCTCCAGCAGCGTGGTGCGGGCCACGAAGAAGAACGACAGCCGGGGCGCGAAGTCGTCCACGGCGAGCCCGGCGGCGAGCGCGGCGCGCACGTACTCCACGCCGTTGGCGAGGGTGAACGCCACCTCCTGCGCGGGCGTGGCGCCAGCCTCGGCCATGTGGTAGCCGGAGATGGAGATCGTGTTCCAGCGCGGCAGCTCGGCCCGGCAGTAGGCGAAGGTGTCCGCCACCAGGCGCAGCGACGGCTTCGGCGGGAAGATGTACGTGCCCCGGGCGATGTACTCCTTGAGGACGTCGTTCTGCACCGTGCCGTTCAGCACCGCCGCGGCCACCCCGGACTCCTCCGCCACGAGCTGGTAGAGCAGCAGCAGCACGGCGGCCGGGGCGTTGATCGTCATCGAGGTGGAGACCTGGTCGAGCGGGATCTGCTGGAACAGCCGGCGCATGTCCTCGACCGAGTCGATGGCGACCCCGACCTTGCCCACCTCGCCGTGCGCGACCGGGTGGTCCGAGTCGTACCCCATCTGGGTGGGCAGGTCGAACGCCACCGACAGCCCGGTGGTGCCGGCCGCGAGCAGCTCCCGGTAGCGGGCGTTGGACTCGGCCGCGGTGCCGAAGCCGGCGTACTGGCGCATGGTCCACGGCCGGGCGGTGTACATCGTGGGGTACACCCCCCGGGTATAGGGGTACGCACCCGGCTCGCCGAGCCGTTCCGCCAGGTCCTCGGGTACGTCGCCGGGGCCGTAGACCGACTTGACCGGAAAGCCCGACTCGCTCCTGCGGGCGGCCGTGGTGTCCTCCATAACCGCAGATCGTAGGGTGGTCCGGGGGACTGCCTCTCGGCCACACACCGGAGGTGTTGCGCACACCCCCCAGGCACCCCGCAAGATAGGGGGGTTGACGCTAGCCCCCTGGACCCGACGACCCCCTCGGCGGCTCACCTGTGACTTCGACAACCTCAACCTGGAGCGGCACGCCGCCGGGCGGCCGGGCTGCTCCGGGCGCGACCATCGGCGGGCGCTACGCGTTGCGCTCCGCAATCGGCACCGGCGGCATGGGCACGGTCTGGCGCGCGTCAGACACGCTGCTACGCCGCGAGGTCGCGATGAAGGAGGTGGTCTGCCCGCCCGGCCTCGCCCCCAGCGACCGCGACGCGATGTACGAACGCACCCTGCGCGAGGCCCGGGCCGCCGCGGCGCTGTCCCACCCGAGCGTGGTGCAGGTCTACGACGTGGTGATGGAGGACGGGCGGCCGTGGATCGTGATGGAGCTGCTCGACGCCCGCAGCCTCGCCGACATGGTGCTGGAGGACGGGCCGCTGGCCACCCGGGCGGTCGCCAAGATCGGCATCGCCCTGCTCGGCGCGCTGGAGGTGGCCCACGCGGCCGGCGTGCTGCATCGCGACGTCAAGCCGGCGAACGTGCTGATCTGCGTCGACGGCCGGTGCGTGCTGACCGACTTCGGCGTCGCCCGCATGCCGACCGACGTGCAGCTCACCACGCCCGGCATGGTGCTGGGGTCGCCGCACTTCATCTCGCCCGAGCGGGCCATGGGCGGTCCGTTCGGGCCACCGTCGGACCTCTTCTCGCTCGGCGTCACCCTCTACACCGCGGTGGAGGGCCGGCCGCCGTTCGACCGGGGTGACCCGATCGAGACGATGCACGCCGTGGTCGAGGAGCCGCCGGCCCCGCCGACCCGGGCCGGGCCCATCGCCGGTGTCCTCTACGGACTGCTGGAGAAGGACCCGCAGCGCCGCTGGGACGTGCCGACCTGCCGGAGGGTGCTGCGCGACCTGCTCGCCGGCCCGCTGGCGAACAAGGCCCGGGACCATGTCACCGACCCCTACTCGGTGGTGTCCAAGCCGCGCACCCCACCCCCGCCCCCGCCGGCCGTCTCCGGCAGCAAGATCGGCGGGCGCGCCATGGTGGACCCCAACGAGTCGCTGGAGGAGGCGATCGCCCGGGCGCGCGCCGGACGCGACCGCTCGGGCGCCGCGCCGTCGGGTGCCGGCGACGCGAGCCCGTCCCTGGACCTGCCCACCGGCGCGGCAACGGCCTTGGACCTGCCCACCGGCGCAGGGACAGCCCTGGACCGGCTCACCGGCGCCGGAACAGCCCTGGACCGGCTCACCGGCGCCGGAACAGCCCTGGACCGGCCCACCGGCGCGGGAGCGACCCCGCTGGACGAGACCGACGCCGCTGGCGGGTCGGTGCCGCCCGACCAGTGGGCCGAGTCGGCAACGGCCTGGGTCCGCCCTGGCGAACGGCCGGCCACTACGCCGGGCGGTGGCGCCCGGGCCGGCACGCCACCTCCCCGGGGCGGCGGGAGCTGGACGCCACCGGTCCCGGGCGGGCCGGGCCGGGCCGGCGCCCGGTCGCACCGGCGGGCCGCCCACAGCGGTGGCCCCGGCGCGGCGCTGTCCGGGGCCCGCGGCTGGCCGCGCTGGGCAAAGGCCGCAGCCGGTGCCGGCATCGCCGTGGTGGTGCTGATCGGGGCGCTCGTGTTCGCCAGCTCCGGCTCCGACCCCACCCCGCCCGTGGGCACCGGGCCCAGCGCAACGGCGAGCGGGCCGGCGTTCGGGGTGCAGACGCTGCGCGAGCGCGGCGTCGAGGTCAACGTGCCGGAGAGCTGGGTGCGGGTGGCCACCCGCAACGCGACCTACGTCGAGTTCGCCCACCCGGAGGACCGGGAGCGCTGGGTGCGCATCAACTTCACCAACGACCGCGATGCCAAGCGCCTGCTGACCGTCGCCGACCAGAGGTTCGCCAACGGCTACGGTGACTGCCCGACATACGAGCACATCGGCCTGACCAACGAGGAGCTGGGCGGGCACCCCGGTGCGCAGCTGGAGTACCTGTGCACCCCGGCGGGCAAGCCGCTACGGCACGGCATCTGGCGGGTGACCGTTGTGGGCGGGAAGGCTTACCACGTCTACATGTCGGTGTGGGACTCCGCCTACGCCGACAGCAAGCCGATCTTCGACGAGATGGTGCAGTCGTTCCGGCTGGTGACCTAACAGCGCGCGGTGCGGGCGGCGGTCGTGCTATCAAAACGGGCATGGCGACACCGGTGGGGCGGGTAGCCCTCGACGAGCTGCGGGACCGGGCCGAGGCGTGGCTGGCCGACGACCCTGACCCGGCCGACCGCGATGAGCTGGCCGCGCTGCTGGGCCGGCTGCCGGACCCGGCCGCCGCGGCCGAGCTCGCCGACCGGTTCGCCGCGCCGCTGGCCTTCGGCACGGCTGGGCTGCGCGGTGCCCTGCGGGCCGGCCCGAACGGCATGAACGTCGCGGTGGTCCGCGCCGCAGCCGCCGGCCTGGTCGGCTGGCTCGCCGCCCGAGGGGCGGGCGGCCCGCTGGTGATCGGGTACGACGCCAGGCACCGCTCCCAGCGCTTCGCCGAGGAGACGGCGCGGGTGGCCACCGGTGCCGGCCGGCCGGCACTGGTGCTCCCGCGCCCGCTGCCCACCCCCGTGCTCGCCTACGCGGTGCGGGCGCTGGGCGCCGCGGCGGGAGTGATGGTCACCGCGAGCCACAACCCGCCGCAGGACAACGGCTACAAGGTCTACCTTGGGCCGGCTCTCGGCGGCGAGCTGGGTGCGGGCGCACAGATCGCGCCCCCGGTCGACGCCGAGATCGAGGCCGCGATCCGCGACGTCGGGACGCTTTCCGCGGTGCCGCTCGGCCCGCCCGGCGAGGTGCTGGACGAGAGCGTGGTGAGGTCCTATGTGGACCACGCCGTGGTGGTGGTGGACCGGGACGGGCCACGGGACCTGCTGGTGGCGTACACGCCGCTGCACGGGGTGGGCGGTGAGGTGCTTGCGCAGGCGATGGCCGGGGCCGGTTTCGCCGCTCCCGCGGTCGTCGCCGAGCAGGCGGCGCCCGACCCGGACTTCCCGACGGTGACCTTCCCCAACCCGGAGGAGCCCGGCGCCATGGACCGGCTGGTCGACCTGGCCCGGCGGATCGGCGCCGACCTGGCCGTCGCCAACGACCCGGACGGGGACCGGTGCGCGGTGGCCGTGCCCGATCCCGCCGCGCCGGGCGGCTGGCGGATGCTGCGCGGCGACGAGCTCGGTGTGCTCCTCGCCGACCACCTGATGCGCCGCGGCGTGCGGGGCCGCTACGCCACCACGGTCGTCTCCTCCACGCTGCTGCGCACCCTGTGCACGGCCCGGCGGCTGCCGTACGGGGAGACGCTGACCGGGTTCAAATGGATCGTGCGGGCCGGCGCGGACCTGGCCTACGGCTACGAGGAGGCGCTGGGTTACTGCGTGGCGCCGGGACACGTGCGCGACAAGGACGGCATCACCGCCACGCTGCTCGTGTGCGAGCTCGCCGCCGGCCTGCGGGCCGAGCTTCGCTCGCTCCCCGACCGCCTGGACGAGCTGGCCGCGGAGTTCGGCGTCCACCTGACCGACCAGCTGTCGGTACGCGTCGACGACCTGGCCGAGATCGGCCAGGCGATGGAGCACATCCGCAGCCGCCCACCGGCCGCCCTGCTCGACGAGCCCGTGGTCGCCATCTCCGACCGGCTGCCCGAGGCGGACGTGTTCGCTCTGCGTACCCAGTCGGCCCGGGTGGTGGTGCGGCCCTCCGGCACGGAGCCGAAGCTCAAGGCGTACCTGGAGGTGGTGGAGCCGGTCCCGGACGGCGACGTGACCGCCGCCCGGGAGCGGGCGGCCGCGTCAGTGCGGGCCCTGCGGACGGAGACCGCCGCCGCCCTCGGCATCTGGTAGCCGCGGGTTCCGGGTTTACCGGGACGACGACGGGCGCGTGCCGAGCGCGGCGTCGATCGCGCGGGCGAGCTCGGCGAGGACGTAGGCCACGGACGGGCGCACCGTGGACTGCTCCAGCAGCGTCTCCCCGGCGAACCCGGCACCGCTGGCGATCTCCTCGAGGCGCTGGTGCGCCGCGTCCAGCTGCGCGCCGGACAGGCCCAGCGCCGGCTCCATCCGCACCGCGGCGACGAGCGCGGCCAGCGCGGCGGTGCGCTCCTCGGGCGCTGTGCCGCCGGTCAGCGCCGCCGCGAGCCGGGCCCGGGTCTCTGCTTCGGGACCCGGGTCGGCGGCCGGGTAGCGGCGCAGCACGATGACGTCGAGGGCGCTCTCGTCGCGTACCCCGACCACGCCCCGCTCGACCAAGGCGTCCAGCACCGCCTCGCGCAGCCCGTGGCGGAGCCGCTGCACCCAGGAGGCGGCCGGAAGCGTCGCGTCCGCGGCGACCCGGGCGAGCACGCCGTCGGCCACCCGGTCCCCGGTCGGCTCCGGGTCCCGTACCGCCACCCCGCCGTCGACGACCGCCAACCGCCCGCGCAGTGCCAGCTCCACCAGAACCGCCGCGGTCAGGCCCAGGTCCAGGGCGATCCGCGAGGTGTTGGACCGGCCGGTCTCGTCGTCGTACGCGAGCAGCAGCAGCTCCTCGGCGAGCGCAAGGTGCGTCATGGCCCTAGGACACTACGCGCCCTGCGTGCGGGGCGTCACGCTAGGCCCGCACGGCTCAGCGCAGCGTCGACCCGGGCCGGACGTGGTGGCGCGAGGAACCGCTCCCAGCCGGGACCGCGCGCCAACGGCGTCAGAACCGGGGCATCCCGCCGAACTGGCGGTCGCCGGCGTCGCCCAGGCCCGGCACGATGAACGCCCGGTCGTTGAGCCCCGCGTCCACCGAGGCGGTCACCAGGCGCAGCGGCAGGCCGGAGCGCTCCAGCCGCTTGATGCCCTCGGGCGCGGCCAGCGCGCAGAGCACGGTGATGTCGGTGCAGCCGCGGTCGGCGAGCAGCCGGCAGCAGTGCTCCAGCGACCCGCCGGTGGCGAGCATCGGGTCGAGCACCAGCACCGGCAGGCCGGAGATGTCGGCCGGCAACGACTCCAGGTAGGCGCGGGGCTGGAAGGTCTCCTCGTCCCGGGCCAGGCCGACGAAGCCCATCGACGACTCGGGCAGCAGCGCCAGCGCCGCGTCCGCCATGCCGAGCCCGGCCCGCAGCACCGGCACCAGCAACGGGGGGCTGGCCAGCCGGGCCCCCTCAGCCTCGGCCACCGGCGTGTGCACCGGGTGCAGCTCGACCGGGAAGGTGCGGGCCGCCTCGTACAACAGCATGCTCGTCAGCTCGTGCAGCGCGGCGCGGAAGGCGCCCGAGTCGGTGCGGGCGTCGCGCATCACGGTCAGCCGGGTCCGGGCGAGCGGGTGGTCAACGACGAGAACGTCCACGCCGACAACGTACCGGTCGCAGCCGGTGTAGCGGCCGGTCGGTCCGTATGGACAAGATCACTGTCGGCCCCGGCGCGTAGACTGCCGGATATGACCGCGAGTGTGGCAACCCCCGGCGTCGATGCGTCGCCGGACCGGCGCACCGGCCTGGCCGACCTCGCCGACATCACCCGCTCCGAGGCGGCGCTGCGCCGGTTCCTGCACGGGCTGCCCGGGGTGGACCAGGTCGGCGCCGAGCAGCGGGCGGCGATGCTGGCCACCCGCTCGATCAAGACCACGGCCAAGGCCTGGGCGATCGACCTGGCCATCCGGATGGTGGACCTGACCACGCTGGAGGGTTCCGACACCCCGGGTAAGATCCGCGCGCTGTGCGCCAAGGCGGTCCGGCCGGACCCGGCCGACCCGTCCTGCCCGGCGGTCGCGGCGGTCTGCGTCTACCCGGCGATGGTCCCGGTCGCCCGGGCCGCGCTCGCCGGCTCCGGGGTGCACCTGGCCAGCGTGGCCACCGCGTTCCCGTCCGGGCAGGCGGAGCTCGCGGTCAAGCTCGCCGACACCAGGGCCGCAGTGGCGGCCGGCGCCGACGAGATCGACATGGTGGTCAACCGAGGCGCGTTCCTCTCCGGACGGTACGGCGAGGTGCTCGACGAGATCGTGGCGGTCAAGGAGGCGTGCGGGGCGGCGCACCTGAAGGTGATCCTGGAGACCGGCGAGCTGGCCACCTACGACAACGTGCGGCGGGCCTCGTGGCTGGCGATGCTCGCCGGCGCCGGCTTCATCAAGACCTCCACCGGCAAGGTGCAGCCGGCCGCCACCATGCCGGTGACGCTGGTGATGCTCGAGGCGGTGCGCGACTTCCTCTCCGCCACCGGGCAGCGGGTCGGGGTCAAGGCGGCCGGCGGCATCCGCACCAGCAAGGACGCCGTCCGCTACCTGGTCATGGTCAACGAGACGGCCGGCGCGGAGTGGCTCGACCCGGCGCGGTTCCGGTTCGGCGCCTCGACGCTGCTCAACGACCTGCTCATGCAGCGCACCAAGCTGCGTACGGGCCACTACAGCGGCCCCGACTACTTCACGCTGGACTAGCTGGATGGCGCGTAACACGGCGCTCGCTCGGCGCGGAGGCTACGAGTCGTAGGGCGTAGCCGAGCGTCACCTAACGCTTCCGGTCACCGGACGGGTACGCTTGCCCAACCTTGGGGGCCAACACCTTGGTCAAAACTCGCCCAAAAATCGAGTTTTTGCAGGTCAGAGCATCGATCATGGGGGACATGTCATTGGCCACCCGGCAGTACCTGGACAGCCATCCGTGGATCACATTCCGGTCCTTGTCGATGCTGGCCTGCCAACGCCAGCGTGCCACCTGCTGTCCAACTACTACAACCGCACGCGCCAGCGTTACTACCAGGTCTTGGCGGAGACGAGCCGGCCACCGTACCCCGTCGAGCGGTTCGTCTCTTACGCACTGGTCGGTTTCGTCGAGGAGCTGCGCGAGCAGCTGAACATCATCCGGCAGCAGCAGTTCAGCGTCGCGTGGATCAACTATGTGCACGAGGTGCACCATCGGTCCAGCTCACCGACGACCGCCCGCCAGCGGGAGCTGGTCCTCTCACTCCCTGCCGGACGGTACACGGCAACATCGACCATCCGCCGCCTCACCCCGATGTTGGCCGAGCTTTACGCGGGTAAGCAACAGAAGACGGTGACACGTGACCTAAACGTCTTGGAGACCGCCGGACTGATCGAATGGACCGACGCTGGCGTCCGCCCACGCGTCGAGACCATGGCGGCTTTCTTACCCTTACGGCAGATCGACAGATCGACAGGTCGCCGAGGTCGGAGACCGTGTCGTAGATGTCACCGGACGGATGCTGCCACGCACGGCACACGACGTGCCGCGGTCCGGCCCACCCGGCCGCGCCGCCACGCCCGCCAGCTACCGCAGTACCCCGCGCGGGCGTGGCGAGTGTCCGCCAGGCACATCCGGGGCATCCGGGATCGGGGGACAAAGAGGAAGGTCAAGATAGGATGAGGACCATGGTGCCCTGGTCAGAGACCATTTATGAGTATTACCGCAGCCTGCGGAGCCGCCAGAGTCCCGTCACGGTGGACTGATCGTCATGACTGTCTTCGAGTACGCTCCGGCGCCCGAGTCCCGCTCGGTCGTCGACATCAAGCCGTCGTACGGCCTGTTCGTCAACGGCGAGTTCGTCGAGCCTGTGGACGGGGCCGGGTTCAAGTCGGTCTCCCCGTCGTCCGAGGAGGTGCTGGCCGAGGTCGCCGAGGCCGGCCCGGCCGACGTCGACCGCGCCGTCGCCGCCGCCCGGGCAGCCTACGACCAGGTCTGGAGCCGGATGTCCGGCCGCGACCGGGGGCGCTACCTCTACCGCATCGCGCGCATCATCCAGGAGCGGGCGCGGGAGCTGGCGGTGCTGGAGTCGCTGGACAACGGCAAGCCGATCCGCGAGGCGCGCGACGTCGACCTGCCGCTGGTCGCCGCGCACTTCTTCTACTACGCCGGCTGGGCCGACAAGCTCGCGTACGCGCTGCCCGGCGCGGGCTGGCGCGGGGCCGGTGGCGGGCACGGCCGGCGCGAGCCGCGGCCGCTGGGCGTGGCTGGCCAGGTCATCCCGTGGAACTTCCCGCTGCTCATGCTCGCCTGGAAGATCGCCCCGGCGCTCGCCTGCGGCAACACGGTCGTGCTCAAGCCGGCCGAGACCACCCCGCTGTCCGCCCTGGTCTTCGCCGAGATCTGCCAGCAGGCGGAGCTGCCGCCCGGGGTGGTGAACATCGTCACCGGAGCCGGCGACACCGGCGCCGCCCTGGTGGGCCACCCGGGCATCGACAAGGTGGCATTCACCGGCTCCACCGAGGTGGGGCGGCAGATCGCCCGGGCCGTGGCGGGCACCCGCAAGCGGCTCACCCTCGAGCTCGGCGGCAAGGCCGCCAACATCGTCTTCGACGACGCCCCGATCGACCAGGCGGTGGAGGGGATCGTCAACGGGATCTTCTTCAACCAGGGGCACGTGTGCTGCGCCGGCTCCCGGCTGCTGGTCCAGGAGTCGGTCGCCGACGAGCTGCTCGACTCGCTCAAGCGGCGGATGGCCCGGCTGCGGGTGGGCGACCCGCTGGACAAGAACACCGACATCGGCGCGATCAACTCCGCCACCCAGCTGGAGCGGATCCGCACCCTCTCGGAGATCGGCGAGCAGGAGGGCGCCACCCGCTGGTCGGCGCCGTGCGAGCTGCCCGACCGGGGCTTCTGGTTCGCGCCGACCATCTTCACCGGGGTCACCCAGGCGCACCGGATCGCCCGCGAGGAGATCTTCGGCCCGGTGCTGTCCGTGCTCACCTTCCGGACCCCGGCCGAGGCCGTGCAGAAGGCGAACAACACGCCGTACGGGCTCTCCGCGGGGGTGTGGACCGAGAAGGGCTCGCGCATCCTGGCCATCGCCGACCAGCTGCGCGCCGGCGTGGTGTGGGCGAACACGTTCAACCGCTTCGACCCGGCGTCGCCGTTCGGGGGCTACAAGGAGTCGGGGTACGGCCGCGAGGGCGGCCGTCACGGGCTGGAGGCCTACCTTGCCTGAGCTGCGAGTGCCCGTACGCAAAACCTACAAGCTCTTCATCGGCGGGGCCTTCCCGCGCAGCGAGTCCGGGAGGTCGTACGTGGTCTCGTCGGCCTCCGGGCAGTTCCTCGCCAACGCCGCCCTGGCCTCGCGCAAGGACGTGCGGGACGCGGTGGTCGCCGCCCGGGCCGCCGCGCCGAAGTGGTCCGGCGCGACCGCCTACAACCGGGGGCAGATCCTCTACCGGGTCGCCGAGCTGATGGAGGGGCGGCGGGCCCAGTTCGTCGACGAGGTCACCGCGTTCGGCGAGGACGAGTCCACAGTGGATGCGGCGGTGGACCGCTGGGTCTGGTATGCGGGGTGGTCCGACAAGATCGCCCAGGTGTACGGCGGCGCCAACCCCGTCGCCGGCCCGTACTTCAACCTCTCCGCCCCGGAGCCCACCGGCGTGGTGGGTGTGGTGGCCCCGGCCCAGCCGTCCCTGCTCGGCCTGGTCAGCGTCGTCGCCCCGGCGATCGTGGGCGGCAGCACCGTGGTGGTGCTCGCATCCGAGCCGCGCCCGCTGCCGGCGGTCAGCCTCGCCGAGGTGCTCGCCACCTCGGACCTGCCCGGCGGGGTGGTGAACGTGCTGACCGGCCGGGTGGCCGAGACCGCACCGTGGCTCGCGTCCCATATGGACGTCAACGCCCTTGACCTGTCCGGGGTGGACGACCCCGAGCTGGCTCGGCAGCTGGAGGAGGCGGCGGCGGAGAACCTCAAGCGGGTGCTGCGTCCGGCGCCGCACACGGTGGACTGGGCGGCCGAGCCCGGCATCGAGCGGATGACCGCGCTGCTGGAGACGAAGACGGTCTGGCACCCCAAGGGGGTGTGATGGGGCCGGACGGCGGGGTACGGGCATCGCCTGGACACCCGGCCAACTAGGGTGGGTCCCGCAGCTGTAGATCCCACTCGCGTACGGAGGTCGCCGTGGCCCGCCAGTCATCCGGCCGGCGCAACACCGAGGACACCGACGGAGCGGGCGCCGCGCAGGCCGGCGGCCCCGGCACCGGCGGCACGGTCCCGGCGGGCGGCTCCGGGGCGGGGGACGGGGATCTGACCGGCGGCGGCCTGTCGGCGGACTACCTGCCCGACGGCGCCGAGCCGGATGGGGTAGGCACGGTGGGGCGGGACCCCGCGACCACCGACCTGTGGGCGCGGGCGCGTATCGACCCGATCGAGATAGCCCTGCCCCGGGGCACCGGTTACACGCTGCGGGCATACCGGCCCGCGGCCGAGCTGACCCCCACGACCGCAGAGGTGGACGAGGACGACCCGTTCGCCCGGCTCGCCGGGCCGCGAACGGTCGACGAGGACGAGGTCATCATCCTCGACGACGAGTTCGCCGAGCTGGCCGCCGAGGAGAGCGAGGAGGCGCCCGCCGGGCGCGGGCGGCGCCGCCGGGGCGCCGGCAAGGCCGGCGCGCAGGACGAACCCGAGGTCGACGAGCGGGCCGCGGGCGAGGCCGACGGGCAGGACGAACCCGAGGACCTCGCCGAGCAGGACGAGGCCGACGAGGCTGACGCTGAGGAGGTGCCGATCTTCCTCAGCCACCGCGGGAAGCTACTGCTCTTCCGTACGCCCGAGTCGCTGGTGGAGTTCGTCCGCTCCGGCGCCGAGCACGACCTGGCCCAGCTCGACACCTGGTCGGACGTTGCTGCGCGGCTGCGGCCCGAGGACGTGGTCCCGCTGGAGGAGGACACCTACGAGCTGGACCTCGTGGTGGACAACCTGCGCGGCGGCCACGACACCTGGGACGCCGACCTGCTCATCGAGGCTGGTGAGATTGCGCGCGACCTGGCGTACGCCCTGCGCCTGGAGGCGATCCAGACCGCGCTGGCGCCCGGCTCGCCCCTGGACGACCTCGACGAGGCGCTGCGCGCCGGTGCCGGTGGGGGTCTCGGTGGCTTCCTCGCCCGCCGCCGGCTCCGCAAAATCGGGGCACAACAGGCAACCCTAGGGTGGCGCACCATCATCGGGAAGATATCCAGCGCTGCGGTCTGGCGCGAGTGAGCACGACCAGGGAGCATCAAACCTTGGCACACGACTGCGGGTGTTGTTCGGCGCTCGCCCACACCGGTAGCCACGGGCAAAGTGGCTCGGCCGTGGGGAACGATGCTGCAGTCCCGGGAGGAGGACACTGCCGTGGCGCTCGTGCGGGTGTACTGCGGTCTCGCATCGGCTGAGCTGAGGGCTCAGCCGACGACCGCGGGCGCATGGCTTACGGTCGCGGTCGTTGACGACGCTGGCCGGCTGCTCGACGTCTGCGAGGTCAGCGACGACGCGGCCGGTTACGCCCGTCTCGGCACCTTGCTGGCGGAGCGGTCCGGCGGACCGACCGGCGTCTGTATCGCCGCGGACAGTGACGACCACCTCGTGACCATGCTCCTCACCGCCGCCGGCCGCCCCCTGGCGTTCGCCGACGACGACCTGGTCGACGACTTCGCCGAGCGGTTCGCCGACGACGAGTCCATGGAGGAGATCGAGTCGCCGGCTGCGGTGCGCCGCGCGATAGGCCTGGCCCGGGCCCTTCAGGCCGGCGTGATGTCCGCGGTCGCCCTGCCGGCACCGCGCGACCTGGCCGTGCTCAAGCCGGTGCTCTCCGCCCACTCCGCGGTCGCCGTCGGCCGGCACGCGGCTGCGGTCGCCCTGCGCGAGGTGCTCCGCGAGCTCTACCCGGCAGCGCTGCGTGCCTATCCAGACCCGGCGGAGCGGGTGTGCCTGGCCGTGCTGGACGCCCTGCCCGAGCCTGGCCGGGTGGCCGCCGCCTCCAGTCCTGGTGGGTCCTCCGGGCACGCACGCGGCAACGGCGAGCCTCTAGAGAGCATCGCCGCCGCGCTGACCGCTGCGGGAGTGGCGGACAGCCGGTCGGTGGCGGAGGTGATCACCGCGCTGCGGGTCGCCGTGGCGGAGACACCCCATCGTGGCGGGGTCAGCAGGTCGGTCACCGCGACTGCGGCGGAGACGGTACGGCAGGCGGTCGCAGCTGTCCGGGCCTTTGACGCCGCAGGCGGCGCCCTGATCGGCGCGCTGGCCGAACGGGCGAACCCGCCCGCGAGCCGTCCCCGGGTCAACCGGCTCACCGCCCAAACAGACGCCCAGGCCCCCGTACGGGCGACCGACCGGCCGCCGGCACACGGGCCGGCAGCCGAACCCGGGCAGGTCCGGGTCCCGGTGCCGCGGCGGGCCCGCCCGGTCTCGCCGGCCGCGGGTCCGGTCTCCGCCGCTCCAGCCGCCTCGGCGGCGCCGTACCCGCCCCCCAGTCCGCTCCCGGTACGCCCAGTCTCCAGCCCCCCGGAGTACCCGGCCGCCGCCCACCTGGCGTCGCCCCAGCCAGTCTCCGGCGCTCCAGCACAGGTGTGGCCCGTGTCCGGCCCACCGGTCTCCGGCGCTCCAGCACAGGTGTGGCCCGTGTCCGGCCCACCGGTCTCCGGCGCACCGGCAGCAGCACACGGCAGGTCCGTCCCGCCGCCACCGCCGGGCATCACCCCCATTCCCCGGCGGCCCGCGACGTCCGGGTCGACCCGACCGGCCGCTGCGCGACCCGCCTCCGCACCCCCAGCCTCTGCCCCTCCTGCCTATGGGCCGCCACCCCGGCGCCCCATGGCCGCCCCGGTGCCGGAGCCGGCCGCCGCGCCACTCCCGCCCCCGCCCCCACCGCCGGCAGCGGCGCCTGCCGCCGCAGCGGCGCCGGTGGGACGGTCGGGGCGGGCCGCAGGCTTCGGCATCACCGACTACTCGCCACCGATGCCGGCTCCGCGGCCCGGCCATGACGAGCCCCGGTGGGGCGGCGACGCCGGCCACCACGCGGCGGAGCCGCCGCAGCAGCCCGGCTCCCGGGCCAACTGGCCGCTGGTGAGCCCGTACGGCGAGGCGGAGGCAGCACCACCGGCTACCAGCCTGGACCCGCCGCCGGATCGCCGGGAAGGCCGGGTCAAGCCGCCGTGGCAGTCCGACGACATGCCGGCCGAGCCGCCGATGCTGCGGCTGGTGGAGCCGCCGCCACTGGCCGACCCTGCGCTGCGCGACCCGTTCGCCGGCGGCTTCGGGGGCGAGCTGCCGACCGACGTACGGCTGGACCCGCCGTCGCTGCGGCTCGTCGAGGGCGAGGGCAACGGCCGGTCGGTACCTCGGGGCCGGCGCAACGCCTTGGTCGACCAGTCGCCCGAACCGTCCGCCTCCGGCAACGACGACAACGACCTGCTGATCTTCGCGGCGGCACGGTCGGCGTGGTTCACCGGACGGAGCGAGGAGGATGTGCCGTCCTGGGAGACGACCTCTGCCGACTACGGATGGCGGGCAGCCGAGCAGGCGGCCGAGCCGTCGATCGGCGACTCCAACACCGCCGGGCTGCCCCGCCGGGTGCCTCAGGCCAACCTGGTGCCGGGCTCGCCGGAGCTGCCCGACCGTCCACTGCGGATCGTCCGTGACCCAGGCAGCATCGCTGAGCACACCAACGGATACTTCCGGGGCTGGCGGCGCGGCCGCGAGATCGGTGGGTACGCGGTGGGGGGGCGGCCAGGCCGGGACAGCGCGCACGGCTGGGACTTCTCCCGGGACCCCGACAGCGGCGAGTACGAACAGCCGCAGTACGAGTACCGCCAGGCGGCGTACCGGTCCTGAGCGGCGGCCAAGTCTGTAGCTGGTAGCAGAGCAGCGGGGTGTGCATCTGAGCTGCACACCCCGCTGTTGTGACCGCGCGGCTGCTGTGACCGCACGCTCGCGAGATCAGGCCTACCTGCGCCCTCCGGACCCGCGCCCTCCGGACCCGCGCCCTCGGATCCGCGCCCTCGGACAAGCCGAGCGACCCTGGCCCAGGCGCGCCCGTCAGGGGCGGCGTCCGGACCAGGGTCGCTGGGTCGGAAGGCGTGCTACGGAGAGACGTGCTCCGGTCAGGCGCGTGCCGCGGTGCGCTGGCGGCGCATCGACAGCACATACTCGACCAGCGAGATGAGCACATGCTTGGTCGACTCGCGGCCCCGGGCGTCACAGGTCACGACCGGCACTTCCGGCGAGATCGCCAGAGCGTCACGTACGTCGTCCGCGCCGTGGTACTGGACCCCGTCGAAGCAGTTGATCGCAACGAGGTACGGCAGCTGCCGGTGCTCGAAGAAGTCGATCGCAGCAAAGCAGTCCGCGAGCCGGCGTGTGTCAACGAGCACGACCGCCCCGATGGCGCCTCGGACCAGCTCGTCCCACATGAACCAGAACCGCGTCTGGCCCGGGGTGCCGAACAGGTAGAGGATCAGATCGCGGTCGATCGTGATCCGGCCGAAGTCCATGGCGACCGTCGTGGTTGTCTTGCCCGGCACCTGGCGGTTGTCGTCCACGCCCTCACCGGCCGACGTCATGATCGCCTCGGTGGTCAACGGCGTGATCTCCGAGACCGAGCCGACCAGCGTCGTCTTGCCGACGCCAAAACCGCCAGCGATGACGATCTTCGCAGACGTCACCCGTCCAACCATCGAGCGGGGCGCCATCTCAGAGCCTCCGAAGTCCACTCAGCACCCTCTCCAACAGTTCTGTGCCTACCGCGTCGTTATCTTCGAACGAGGTCGGCTCGTACACCGCAACCAGGCCGTCCGCTGCCATGTCGGCGATGAGCACCCGCGCCACGCCGAGCGGCAGCTGCATCCGCGCGGCGATCTCGGCGAGTGACTGCAACCGGCCATCGCAAAGAGCGGCGATGAACTGCTGCTCCCGACCGTTTCCTGCGCCGTCCCGGCCGCCAGCGGTTCGGCCACGCACAGTGGTCTCAACCAGGGCCTCCAACGCGATCTCCAGCCGAGGCCTGGTCCGTCCACGGGTGACGGCGTACGGGCGGACCAGCGCACCGGTCGGTTCATCGCGATCGGTCATCGCCGTTCACCCCCTCACTGGAAACTCCAGGCACTGTCATCGCGTCTGGTCGACACATCTCGGTCGGTCGACAGCCGGCCGGTCAGCGCAGCATCGGGGCCGCGGCCCGGGCTGGTGGCGTCAGGGCGTCGCCCACGCGGTCCACCAGGAGCGCCATCTCGTAGCCGACCTGGCCTACGTCGCAGCTCCGGGCGGCCAGCACCGCAAATGACGAACCGTCCGAGATGGACATGAGGAAGAGGAACCCGTTGTCCATCTCCACCACCGTCTGCAGCACCGCACCCCCCTCGAAGCAGCGAGCCGCACCCTGGGTGAGGCTGACCAGACCGGAGGAGATGGCGCTCAGCTGGTCGGCGCGGTCGCGCGGCAGGTCCCGGGACGACGCGAGAAGCAGGCCGTCCGCGGAGACGGCGACCGCGTGTGCAACACCTGGGACACGGTCGGCGAAGTTGGCCAGTAGCCAGCCGAGATCTTGCGTTGTAGTCATCCGTCCTGCTCCTTGCCGGCCTGCGAAGATTGCGACCCGGTCGTTGTGCGCTCTGGCGTCTTCAGGTCAGGACGCCTGCCTTCCGCCGCCGTACCCCCGTCCGGTGCTGAGCCCCTGCTGGCGCCGTCCGGCGCTAGGCCCCTGGGTTGCGAACGGCCTCGCTGCACCCCCCGGTGGTACGCCGACAGTAGGCCTCGCACTGCTTCCGGCGTACGCCGGTGCGAAGTGTTCGCGTTCTTGTCCACGCCGCCGGGCACCAGCTGTGCCATCGGCACCCGCTTGGGCAGGCCGGCGCCGGTCACGTCGGACGCCCGGGACTCCGCGGCTGCGGTAGCCGCCCGCCACCCGTCGTCAGCGGCGCTTTCCCAGCTTGCATAGTCCTGTGCGGGGACCCGCCGCACTCCGGCCGACGCTGCTTCGCGCCCGGCCGCCTCTGTGTGGTAGTCGGTACCGGCCGGCGCCTCGGTGCGCGCCGAAGGGCCTCGGCCGGCGGAAACTGGCCCACGGTCGCCACCCGGCTGGGTACGCGGTGATGCCGCCGAGGACGCACCCTCTTCTGGCACCGACCGCCGGGTGCGGAACCAAGCGGACTCCAGCTCTCGGAAGATCGGCAGCTCCATCGTCTCGTCCACGAACCGGGGCCGGCTGTCCGGCGCCGATCCGTACCCTGTGGTTTGCTCCGCCGCTGCCGCGCCGTCCTCGCCGCGGACCCGAGGAATCTCGGCCGTCATGTCGAGAGCGGCGGCAAACTGCTCCGGTACGGCGGGCGGGCCGCCGTTGTCGGACGTCTCCGCGGAGGGCGGAGGTGGCGGCCAGGCTGGCGGCGGCGGTGCGCCACCGGATCGCAGGCCACCGGATGGGGCGGAGGCCGGGGGTGGGCCGAAATCTTCGCGGCCGGAGGACCGGGCACCGTTGGTCCGGCTCTCTGGTGGCGGCGGAGAGCCGGCCATCACCTCGCCGTCGAAGATACGGCTGTCGCCAGGCTTGCGCTGGGGCAGCGGGTCCTGCGCCGGGGGACTGAGCGGGCCAGCGCTGGCGCCGTTGGCACCGGACGCCCCCGTCAGATCCGACCAGGCGGGCATCGGCGGGCGGGAGCCCGCCCCTGGGCCCGTCGGGCCGGTCGGACCACGAGGATCGTCCATCGGGCGCTGGGAGAGCGGCGGGGTCCGGTCGAACGGCCCGCTATCGAACGCGCGGGCCGGCTGCTCCGGCGGTCGTGCACCAGCGGACGGCCCACTCTCCAGGGCGAGCGGTGGGCCGACCGGGTTCCGGGACTGCCCGGAGCCGCCCCGGCCCAGCATGTCGATGCTTCCGCCGCGCAGGCGCCCGGCGAGTGCCCGGGGGACGAGGACCGTCGGCGGCAGCATGACGTCGGCGATCGTCCCGCGCTCCGGGGCGGAGCGCAGCTCCACCCGGATGCCGTGCCGGCTGGCCAACCGGGCGACCACCACGAGGCCCATCATCCGGGACACCGCCACGTCCACCGTCGGCGGCGTGGACAGCCGCTCGTTGAGGTCGCTGAGCTGCTCCGGCATGATGCCGATGCCGCGGTCCTCGACGAGCAGCACGGCCCGGTCGCCGACCCGGCGCGCCTCAACGAAGACCGACGAGTCCGGTGGGGAGAACGAGGTGGCGTTGTCCAGCAGCTCGGCGACGAGGTGTACGACATCGTTGACGGCGTGCGCGCCGACCTCGATGTCCCGGTCGATGACGCCGAACTCGATGCGGGTGTAGTGCTCCACCTCGGACTGCGCGGCGCGCAGCACGTCGCTGAGGGCGGCCGGCTCCCGCTGCACCCGGGTCGAGTCGGCCCCGGCGAGCACGAGCAGGTTCTCGTCGTTACGGCGCATCCGGGTGGCGAGGTGGTCGAGCTGGAACAGCTCGGCGAGCCGGTCCGGGTCTTCCTCACCGCGCTCCAGCCGGTCCAGGTGACCGATCAGGCGGTCGACCAGCAGCTGGGAACGGCGAGCCAGGTTGACGAACATGGTCGCGACGGAGGAGCGCAGCGCCGCCTGCTCGGCCGCGGTCCGCACCGCCTCCATGTGGACCCGGTTGAACGCCTCGGTCACCTGGCCGAACTCGTCGCGGCTGCGCACCGGCAGCGGCTCGGCGATCTGGGTGGCGATCTGCATCGGCGAGAGCTGGGTGGTCAGCGCCGGGTCCCGCAGCCGGTTGACCGCCTGCGGCAGGCCGTACTGGGCTACCGAAAGCGCACCGTGCCGGAGCTCGCGCAGCGAGCGGGCCATCGACCGGGCCACCAGCCAGGCGAAGAGGATCGCGAGCAGGAGCATGCCGAGCAGCAGGCCGGTCTCGACGAGCACCTGCCGCTGGACATCGTCGCGCAGGATGGTCGCCTGCTCCTCCATCTCGCGGTCGAGCGCGCTCTCCACCTTGCGGAGCAGGTCCGCACGGTCGCGCATGGCCGCGTCCCACTTCGGAGCGTCGAACTCCGACTTGAGGTCCTCCAGCTTGCCGCCGTTCAGAATGCTCTCGAACGCGCCTTCGTACTTCTCGGCCAGGCGCAGGTCGTCACCTGACATCTCCTGGTCGAAGAGCGTGCGCTCGGGTGACGTGGCCACCACGAGGAAGCTCGCGAATGCCTGCTCCTGGCCGGTGAGGGCAGCGACGAAGTCACGGCGCCGGGCGTCCGGCAGCGGCTCCTTCTGCTCGTCACCGAAGGCACGGAGCACCACGATCCGCTCCTGGGACAGGTACTCCTTCATACTCGAGATCGCCGCCGCGGCGCGCATCCGGTCGTTCAGGCTGGTCTCGCCGGCCAGCTGCGCCGACGAGTCGCGGATCGCGAGCAGGTCGGCGATGAGCACCCGGTAGAAGAATGCGGCGTACGAGAGCGACACGTCCTTGCGGGTCGCCACGTCCTGGCGCAGGTTCGGCAGCTCGGAGATCTGGGTGTCGATGCGCTCGAGGAGCGTCTTGAAGCTCGTCGGCAGGTCGGCCAGGCCGGTGCGACGCAGCTGGTAGCTGCTCTTGGCCTGGTCGGTCTCGCCGAAGCGCTTCTGGTAGTCCCCGGTGTTCTTCTGCACCGCCGCCGGGTCGCGCGTGTTGAGCAGCAGCGTCGCCGCCGCCCGCTCGTCCTGCAGGCGGTGCACGAGCAGCCCGACATCGGCCGACAGGCTCGACAGGGTGCGCGCTCGGTCCGCGTTGTTCGCGGTCGCGATGTGGTCAACCAGCCCATTGGTGCCCACCACGATCGTCGCCAGCGTCGGCACGATCATGATCAGCCCCAGCTTCGACCAGATGGGCAGGTCGCGGAGCCGGCCAACCGGCCGGTGGAGACGCGACACCATCCCCGTCGCCGTCCTTGGCCGCTTGCTCACGTCACCGCCCTCCGTACGGGTGCGCGGACATCGACACAGGCACCCTAACCGGCCGACCCGGGCGGGCCGGACCCCCGAGATTCCATCACGCCGCGTGTCAAGAAGAAAGCCCGGGTTGGCACCTAACGCGACTGTGATGCGATGGAGACAGCATTCGAACGCGAAAAGTTTGCGCGGAGTAACCAACAGTAAATCTCGGCCCGCCAGGCGGTCCACTCGGGGGCTCCGCCTCCACTATGGGCAGCCATCCGCGTGCGCCGCGCGACAGCCAGTAGCTGGACCTTGGTTGCGCCAGAAAGCGGATCGGTCGGCTGGTCGGCCGCAGGAGGCGGATCGGTCGGCTGGTCGGCCGGGAGACGAGCCGCCCTGTGCGCCACAGGGCGACGTTGCGTCGCGAGGCGGCGGCCGTCCTCGTGTCACGCGACCGATGTGCCCTTGTATGCGCTGGGCGTGGATAGGCGTATCCGCACCCGCGGGACACCAGACAGCACCGGTCAGGACAAGACCAGCCGAGGCACCCGAGACCAGCCAGACCAGCCGAGGCCAGCCGGGTCACCCCGAGGCCAGGGCGGGTATCAGGACGCAGCCAGCAGCTTCCCGTACGCGGGCTTGATCACCTCGTTGATGATCGCCAACCGCTCGTCGAACGGGATGAACGCGCTCTTCATCGCGTTGATGGTGAACCACTGCAGCTCGGCCCAGCCGTACCCGAACGCCGCCACGAGCAGCGCCATCTCCCGGCTCATCGAGGTGCCGCTCATCAGCCGGTTGTCGGTGTTCACGGTGACCCGGAAGCGCAGGTCACGCAGCAGCCCGATGGGGTGCTCCGCGATCGAGGCGGCGGCCCCGGTCTGGATGTTCGAGGACGGGCAGAGCTCCAGCGGGATGCGCTTGTCCCGTACGTAGGCCGCGAGCCGGCCGATGACCGGCCGCCCGTCGCCGAGGGCGATGTCGTCCACGATCCGTACCCCGTGCCCCAGCCGGTCGGCTCCGCACCACTGGATCGCCTGCCAGATCGACGGCAGGCCGAAGGCCTCCCCGGCGTGGATGGTGAAGTGGAAGTTCTCCCGCTGGAGGTACTCGAAGGCGTCCAGGTGCCGGGTTGGCGGGTAGCCGGCCTCGGCGCCGGCGATGTCGAAGCCCACCACGCCGTGGTCGCGGTAGCGCACCGCCAGCTCGGCGATCTCCATCGAGCGGGCCGCGTGCCGCATCGCGGTCAGCAGCGTGCCCACCCGGATCGTCAACCCCTGCGCAGCCGCCTCGGCGGCCCCGTACGCGAAGCCGGCCAGCACCGCCTCGACCACCTCCGGCAGGGTGAGCCCGGCGGCGCAGTGCTGCTCCGGGGCGAACCGGACCTCGGCGTAGGCAACCCCGTCCGCCGCCAGGTCGACCGCGCACTCGGCCGCCACGCGGTGCAGCGCCTCGGGCGTCTGCATGACCGCGACAGTGTGCGCGAACGTCTCCAGATAACGCTCGAGCGACCCGGAGCTGGCCGCATCCACGAACCACCGCCCCAGCTCGGCAGCGTCGGTGCTGGGCAGCACGTGCCCTACCGCCGCGGCGAGCTCGACGATCGTCGCCGGGCGAAGGCCACCGTCCAGATGGTCGTGCAGGAGCGCCTTCGGGGCCTTGACGATCTCGTCGTAGGTAGGTTGTGACATGTGCAGACCTTAGTGCCGGAGAGCCTTTGAGAGTCGAGGCTCTGCCGTACCTTTGCTGCCCGGTCTGCACAGCCGGGCTGGCCCGCGCCGGTCGAGCCCTGCGCTGCCCGGCGGGCCACGCCTTCGACGTCGCGCGCCAAGGATATGTGAGCCTGCTCACCGGACACTCCCGCCATCCAGGCGACAGCCCCGCGATGGTCGCGGCCCGGGTGCAGTTCCTCGCCGCCGGGCACTACCGGTTCCTGGCCGAGGCCATCGCCGCCGCGGCGCTACAGCACGGGTACGCCGCACCGCCAGCGCCCGGCACCGCACCGCCAGCGCCCGACACTCCACCGACCACGCCCGGCACCGCACCGCCAGCGCCCGGCGTGAGCCGGCTGGCTGTGGACGTCGGCGGGGGCACCGGTTACCACCTCGCCACCGTGCTGGCGGCGGAGCCGGCGCTGGTCGGGCTGGTGCTGGACGCGTCGACGGCGGCGGCCCGCCGGGCGGCGCGGGCGCATCCCCGGTGCGCCGCGGTGGTCTGCGACGCGTGGTCCCGGCTGCCGCTGGCCGACGGGTGCGCCCGGCTCGTCCTGTCGGTGTTCGCCCCGCGCAACGGCCCGGAGTTCCACCGCATCATGCACCCCAGCGGCGTCCTCGTGGTCGCCACGCCAACGGCCGGGCACCTGGCGGAGCTGGTGTCCCGGCTGGACCTGCTGCACGTCGACCCGGCCAAGCAGGGCCGGGTCGAGGCGAGCCTCGGTGGCTGGTTCGCGCCGCTCGCCGAGGAGGTGCGCACCGCACGGCTGGAGCTGGACCGCGCCGATGTCGCGGCGCTGGTCGGCATGGGCCCGTCAGCATGGCACCTGGACCCGGCCGAGCTGTCCCGGCGGGTGGCGGCACTGGCCGAGCCGTTCGAGGTCACCGCGTCGGTACGGGTCACCGCCTACCGGCCGCGCCCGGGCCCACAGCCCGGCCGGCCGGGCTGACCGG
>Ga0075430_100000723_pt1 | contig 25231 bp, 31 predicted proteins | sample RhiMetdeltSRZDD4_FD_75294 | JGI IMG/M metagenome (GOLD analysis project Ga0075430, IMG submission 75294) | Populus rhizosphere microbial communities from Tennessee, USA - Rhizosphere MetaG P. deltoides SRZDD4 | ecosystem: Host-associated > Plants > Roots > Rhizosphere > Soil | place: USA... | reverse complement strand
TTACCTGCTCCCGCCATAGTGGCATTAGTTGCATTACCTGCTCCCGCCATAGTGGCATTAGTTGCACCACCAGCTGTTGTCATTGCGTCAGTGGTTGTCATATTTTCTTGTGCTATGGCTCTCTCGATACCGATAGGTGATAACAATCCTGACATGAGTGCTACTGCGCCTAATATCCCTGCTATAGGCATAGCAGCTTTAGCTTTGACTGCTCTATTGTTATTACACTTATCTGATCTATTGCGTATACGTATATTCATTAATGCGAATGAGAGAAAGTGAAACTTAACTGTTTCCATTTATGAAATAAGCAACATGATAAATCTTCTTCTTCTTCTTCATATTTTACTACCCCTGCTCGTTTTTCTTTCTTTGATTATTCCTTCATCCTTGCCAAACGGATGTCCTCCAAAGCCATGTCTCATTAGTGCAATTGATTTGTAAGCATCACTTTCAGTCATTCTGGATTTAAATAACTCCATTATCGATTGCGATATCACAGGTATCGGAATTTCCTTATTGATTGCATCTTGCACTAGCCAGTTTACTTCACCTGTATCTTCTATGTAGCTTTCAACCTTCGCTAACCCTTGTTCTCTGAGGCCTTTTTCCATGAGCTCTACAAGCCAGCTCCTGATGACAGAACCATTTGACCAGTTATTGAAAATTGCTGCCAAGTCCAGCTCAAAGCCACTTTTACTAAGAAGCTCAACACCTTCGCCAATTGATTGTAGCATGCCAAATTCAATTCCATTATGAACTAGTTTTACAAAGTGACCTGTTCCCGGCTTACCTGTATGGATATAACCGCCCTTGACAGCCAGTGCAGTCAAAATAGGCTCTGCTATTCTAACACCCTCTTCTGCACCACCAACCATAAAGCAAGCACCGTGTCTTGCACCTTCTAACCCTCCGCTTGTGCCGCAATCTAGAAAAAATATGCCTTTTCCAGAAATTCTCTTTTCCCTTTCAATAGAATCTAGGTAGAACGAGTTGCCACCATCCATCACTACATCCCCCTTTTCAAGGAGGGGCATTAGTTCATTTAGCACTGTATCAACAGTCGGACCAGCGGGCAATGAGAGATAAATCACTCTCGGATGATTCAAAAAATCTACGAAGAATTGATAGTCATCAACTACTTTGACGTTCCTTTTTTCAAGTTCTGGCTTCTTGCTGCGTGCTTTCCCTATTACTGCTATTTTCTTCTCATTGGCCTGTAATGCAAGGTTTGCTCCCATCTTGCCTAGTCCGATTATTCCAAGCTGCATTGTTGCTAGTATCTCTGCCTCCTCCTTATCCTTTTGTTACGCCGGTAAGCCCACCAAATGCCAGAAATTCTATCATTTCATTACCGTCGTTTGTTATTGAATGACTGGTTTTTTCGGGTATGTAAATAATGTCTCCATCTCTGAATCTGGCCTCTTCAGCACCTATCTTTATTTTCCCATTTCCATTGATTATGTAATATAGTTCCTCATGGTCCTGATGATCATGCTTTTCATAAGAGAGGGTTGGCTGCAACTTTGCTAGTGACACATAGGTTATACTATTCAAACATTGAAACTTTGGATCGATATCCACGTCTATATCTCCATGAGTCTTAGTTTTCATAGATAGTAGTCGCCAATCTAATCCGCTCTTGTGTGCTATAGTCGGGTATACACTCCTCCAGTTCCTGACTATTAGAGCCATTGATTGGTGACTGCCCAACAAGTTATTTTACTATATCAAAAAAGACTGCTCTAGCAGGTGACCCGTCGATCCCCTTAAGAGGCAGAGGCAAGCATACAAAAAACATTCTCCTATTGACAAACTGACTCAGATTAGTGAGATTTTCAATTATGCCAATTTGCATTCCAAGCAGCATCTTGTGAACATGGGAATCTTTGTCTCCATATTTTTCGACACTTGCAGTGTCAATGCCAACGCATTTGACTTTGTGCTTTATGATCCATTCAGCAGCAGAAACATCCAGATAGGCAAAATCCGTGAGACGATCACCTGTTCCAGTGTATATTAGAACAATGTCGTCACTCTTGATGTCAGAACTAGAAAAATTCTCTGCCGCTATTTTGTTTCTGCCTGTAGCGTCGATGACTACTGCCTCACCAATGAATTTTTGGAGAGGTTCTGTGTCTATGCTGTTACCTTCTCGCAGAAAATGCCATGGCGCATCAACATGGGTTCCAGTGTGAGATCCAAGCGTAATTCCGGTGACATTTACATTGTTATCTTTAATCGTCGCATGAGGGCTAAAATTCGGCTGGGGGTCTCCTGGATAGACCCGCATATCTTGGCTTATTGCGCAGGTCAAGTCATGGATTTTCAATAATTTCAAAAGAGCTATCCTCCTTTGCCTTGTAGTATACTTCTGCGTGCTTGGTGAAGAGTCCTACTTCAACCACACCTGCAATATTTCTGAGCTCAACTTCTTGCCGCCTGATATCTGATGAAAAGTCGAACATAGTATCTAGAATAAAATTGCCGTTCTCCGTGACGTAAGGATAACTCTCCTTTAGCATCCTCATCTTCGGCCTGCCCCTCATATCGTCAAGCTTTTTCCTGACAATATGAATTGCAAATGGGTGTACTTCAATTGGTACTGGCCAAGTAAAGGTCTGTACAAATTTGCTGGATTCTGCTGCTATCACGATCTGATTGGCAGCCGAGTGTACTACCTTTTCTCGCAAAAGTGCACCACCACCACCACCTTTTATCATATTGAATTTGGCATCAATTTGATCTGCACCATCAAAAACAACTTCTGTTTGTGTCATCTTATCCTCGCCAATCAATTTTAGCCCACTGCACTGCGCTTCTAGTTTTATCTGAAACGAAGTGGGTATGCATTCTAGGGTTTCCTTGCCATCAAAATGTGCCATTTCCCTTACTATTGCAGCCGCCATAGGACCACTTCCAAGGCCAATAATCTGATGTGGTTTTACAAAACGTTTTATTGCATCCTTTGCTAAATTTGTGGCAGCCTGCTGGAATGAGCGGGGGATCCAGTTTGTCGTCTCCTGCGGGCCCGAATACATATATGACAAATGGTTAAGCTATATGGATTAAAAAAGTTGCAACAAATAGGAAATTAAGAAGCAGAAGCGGCCATCTTTTCGCCACGGAGCTGAATATTGAAATGTGGCATTACTTTCTTGCTAAACATCTGAATGAATCTTATTTCGTCAGGACTAGTGCTGTGAACATAAACTCTCGTGAAACCTGCATTGAAGTACTCCTCTAATGTTTTTATGCAGTCCTCAATTGAAGTTGTTATCTGAATCGCTTGTTTCAATTTTTCATCAGGTACTTCTTTTTCCGCCTTTCTTTGCAGCTGTCTAGGATCGCTAATGTCAGAGTCAAATACATTCTTTATCAAAGTAGCTCGCCAAAAGGTTGCAGATTTGAATGCTTGTTCGTAATCTTCAGAGAATGATACTTTGTATTCTGCTATCTTTTCCAGAGTATTTGGATCTCTTCCCTCTTTGTCTGCAGTCGAATCAAAGACACCAAGTACACTGCCTGCTTCATTTGGCTGCAAATATGATATCAAACCATCAGAATATTTTGCTGCAACTTTTGCTGCCTGTTGTCCAGTTGCGGCCATGTATATCGGTATATGCTTTGAGGGGGGAGTGTATAGTTTGGCATTTCGCATAAGAAAATATTCCCCATTGAAATTCAAAAATCCTTCGTCAGATTTTTTTCTTTGATTCCACAATTGCTTGATTATTTGAATAGATTCCTGTGTCCTCGTAAGCCTTGCCCTTGCCCTAGGCCAATCAAATCCAAGTGGCGATTCATTCATTGCCTCTCCGCTGCCTAAACCGAGCCCAATTCGACCCGGATAAAGTACATCAAGGGATGCAAAAGCCTGTGCGATAATTGCAGGATGATATCGGTAGATTGGTGCAGTAACGCCAGTCACAAACTGCATCCTTTTTGTGCGCTCGGCCGCAGCTGCAATCCAGACCCAAGTAAAATTGCCATAGGCATTGTCATGCCACCAGGGATGGAAGTGGTCGCTTGTAATTGTCGTGGTGAAACCGCATTTTTCCGCCTCTACGACGAATCTGAGCAAATTGTGCATTGAATACTGTTCTTGAGCGGCCCAGTATCCAAGTGAAGACATGCTTAGAAAATGGCGTGCTAATGGCATGAACGTTTGTGACGATAGTTCTATTTATTTAGGAGATAGAGAAAACATGCGTCGCAGCGATACAAGATCTGTAATTGCACCTTTTGTCATCAAGTGATACTGGTCTTGTTCTTCTTGCTTGCTTGCTTACTACCTATATCATTCTGCTATGTTCTCAAATGATTTGTAGTAAATACCAAACTAGACAATATGTTTGTTGTTTGTTGCCATTATTTATGGTAGTCTATTTTTCTGTTTTTTATGCCATTTTGGTATTATTGTCAGCTTGCTGCGATAGCTCAAGAAGTCTCTTTGCCTGCTCCTGTCCTGTTACAGGTAATACCCTTCGTGGATCAAGCAAACCGACTTGAACAAGAAGAGATGCTTGATCCCAGTATATGTGCTCATGGGCAATCTTGCCATCTTTAAAATTCATTATTACTACATGAGGAAGCGTTATGTATTTACCTGTAGGGGAGACTCCAGGTAACATATATTCTAATTCTCTATCATGGGTGAAACTGATGATAAGCTCATCAACAACCTGATCCTTGCCAATAGTACGTGATATGCGTACAATCTTTGTGTCAGCAGGCATTTTTCCTATAAAGTGATTCTTATAAAAATTGTAGACCCCTTGATACCCTACACCTCCAGTCATCATGGGAACATGGTGGACATAAGGTTCCTTGGTCATAGTTTGCATTGTAGCGTCCACATCATGATCTTCAAACTCATGTTTGATATGCCGGTCAAAGACAACACCTAGGTTAGGTTGCTGACTATGGTTGTTACTATCATCATCGTCATTGTCATTAACCAAAATGTTTCCCTTCCAGCCCATAGTTTGTAACTGCTTTTATATTTTAATTGCTGAGACTAATTCAATTCTGAGAGATAATATAATATTATTCTCCTAGATGGCTCATTTTTTAATAGAGTTAAAAAAGAAGAGCGTGGAAAATAAAAGACAGTTATCATCTAGTTGATGTTATAGGTCAAGCTTTATGATACGTATATAATCAAAAAAGGAAGGCGGGGGTCGTCAGCTCACGTTGACTGTTCCAACCATGTTTGGATGTAGTGCACAATAATATGGGTATTCTCCTGCTTCTGTGAAGGTGTGGCTAAATGTAGCAGCTGGAGTCATCATTGGGTTAAAGTTTGGTGAAGAGTCAAATCTGCCGTCTGGCGTTGCGTTCTCACCTGATGTGACCGTATGTGGCTGCGAATCGTCATTTGTCCATGTTACTGTTGTACCGACGCTAACTTGAACTGGGTTTGGCTGATATGCAGTATCCGTTAGGCTTGAAGAGCCTTGGACTATAGATATTTCAAGGTTGCTTGGTGTCACGCCGCTATTATTGTTATTGTCATTATTGGTACCCTCCTCTGGCCCCTCACCCGGCATGGAATGCTCAGGTATGGGGGCACCACTAGCGTTTGCAGTCGGATGTGTGAAGGTGGTGATATTATCATGAGCTACCCTATCGCTATGAGTATTATTGTTACTTGGAAATCCTCCTAGCTGTGCGTCAGTATAGTTGACTACCTTGGGATTTTGCAGTTTTTTCTGCAGTTCATATTGCCAGTCAAACATGGATGTACTACTCGCTTCATTGCCCGCAATTGTCTGATTATTGATGTTGCTTGTATTGTTGTAATCTCCTCCTTCTCCTCCTCCTTCTCCAACCACTACTATCTGGCCCATATTGCCACGCTCTTCTTGGAAGCCATGGCTATGGAATAGGTAGGTTCCAGGATATTCCCATTGCGCTTCAATTATCGTAGCATCTCCTGGTCCAACGGCAATAGTCTGAACATCTATCTGCTCATTTGAAAGTAGCCCAGATGGATATGCCTTAGCAATTGTACTATGAAGGTGAAAGTGATAAGGTATTGTTGTGCCTAGGTTAATCACGTATAGTCGCAGGAGCTCGTCCTGGTTAATTGTAAGTGGATTATGTACATACTGGTCAAGATAGCCATTTATCGGATAGTATTCTGTTTCAAACTTCATGAGGTTATCGTCGTCAAATTCACTCATTACCATTACAAACTCTCTTGCTGGTGGCAGAGGAGTATCTTTAGGATCTACTATCAATGCACCATACATTCCCATCCTGATGTGAAGCGATGTGGGATGCGCATGGCAGTGATACATTAGAGCACCAGCTGGTGCAGCAGTGATGTTGTAGAGATAAGTTTCATTTGGCATGATCTGAGGATGCACACCATCGTTGAGGTCGTCATGGTATCCATGGAAGTGTATTGTGTGAGGAATAGGCGTCTTGTTGATAAATTTGATTGTCACATTATCTCCTTCTGTGAATCTTAGAGGCGGAGCAGGCATTGTTCCATTAAATGTCCAAGTTTTGACAACTTTTCCTGGAGCAATTTCAAGTTCTGCGTCTTGTGCTATTAGGGTATATTCTTTTTTTGTTGGCGTTGTTGAACTGTTGCTTGTAGTAGTAGTAGCAGTGGCAGTGGCAGCTGCTTCTCCAGCTAATCCTATTTTCTCTGTATTCATAGCTGGAGTAATAATAGTATTTGAGTAGTATGAGATTAGAATACCCGATGTCGCCAATACCACAACAACGCTGCATAGAGCTATGATACGAGCCATTTTATTTATTTGAAAGTATTTTTTTTGGGACAATTTATTCTCGCCATCATGTATTGATCAACACAGTAGATTAAAAGTGTGTATGCAGTGCATGGCAGTGAAATCCTACAAAACAGAACGTTAACTATTTAATTGGAGACAGTCGGTATTTGCAATCAAATAATGAAAAACCTCGTTGTTAGTATTGTTGAAGAGAGGGCTAGCCCCTGCTTCCTATATGGGAGTATCAAGTAGCATTGTTACCTTGCGGCAAGACCATTTCTCCAATCATGAATTCACTGAGCCTCTGGTACATTGGCCTATGTTCTATTGTGGCGCTCTCTATAATGCTTGATACCAGTGATTCACTGTTTATAATTGCTCTAAAAATATCCTTGTCGGTAATAATGCCAACCATCTTCGCCCTTCTATCTAGAACTGGGAGTCTGCGTACGTTATTAAGTTTCATGGTTTGAATTGCATCTAGGATAGAACTTCCTACGTATATGGGAATCACAGGCTTACTCATAATGTCGATTGCAAGTAAATGGGGCAGAAAATTTTCCGTTATGCCTGCAATGCGGACAATATCTGTCTCTGTGATTATACCAACAGGTACATCTTCATTTTCCGTTACTATTACACTTCCGATATTGTTAGTGCTCATAATACTGGCTACCTCCTTGACAGATTGCCTTTCATTGACGCACTTCACACCTCTGGTCATTATGCTTTCAACCGATACTGTTTCAATACTCATATAGATTGGATCTCTCCAATCATGGTATTTTATCTCTAGGAATCTTGTGCATGGCACTGCATACATTCAAAATATAATCAAGAGTGGCAGGAAGCTCCTTCAAGCTACTTTAACGAGGAGAATTATTAATTCTCCGCTCATTGGAGCTGATGAAGTAACACCGGTCAAAAGTATGCTACAGCTCTGACGCCTAAAATGGCTGTAAAGAGGTCACATTGTCATAATGCAAGTACGTCTGTAGCTATGTTGGCCATCAAACACCTCTATTAGTAGGAACCGGCCATAACTATAAAGTTGAATTAACAATCATAGAATAACCGCTAGAGATAGAGGATAGCAAGTACTATTCTCATACTGGCAACCAAAGGTTCTCAGATAGGAGCAGCTTTCAAGAAGCATAGGTAGAACGCATATATTAAAAGTGGCATTCTTAAGGTAGAACTACGTGGTGAAAAATCCAATTTAATCAAATACACTGCAATTATATAATTCGCGATAAGGGCGATTTAAAACCAAGCATTACTATTTGAAATACTTTTATGACAGATTTTGATAGACCCTGCATATATGCCTGAAGATTATCATGATAATGAAAAAGAGACTAGAAATCAATCTAGGAAAAGTCGCAGTGTGACATTCAGGCTAGATTCAATGGTGATAGACGAGCTTCAGACGGAAGCAGACAACAGGGAGATTTCTCTTAACGTGCTTGTCAACCAGGTCCTAAAAAGATACGCAGAATGGGATAGATATGAAAATAAGATAGGCATGATGCCAGTTCCAAGAATGATATTATCAAACTTGATAGACAAGACTATATCTATAGCAAAGAGCAGCGGAATTAAAGACGTTGACCGTTACCGAGACGAGATCATAAAACAGGCAGCCGAGTTAGCCTTCACACTCATGAAGGATTCAGTACTCTTCATGAAGAAACAATACAACTTGTGGGTGGTGTTATCCGTTCTCGAAGAATATATGAAGGTCTCAGGAATCAAAGCCGACCACAAGCTCGAAGGCTCTCGCAAACACATCTTTATAATACAGCATGAGCTTGGTGAGAATTGGTCGTTATTTTCAAAGGAATTGCTTGGCCTCATATTCGAGAAGTTAGCAAATGTGAAAGCTGAATTCAACGTGACACCAAATACCACTGTAGCTGAAGTCGTGCTACGATGATTGTGGGGAAAAAAATTTTTTTATAAATGATGAAGGTATAGTGCATTGCAGTGCAATCCTACTAGTTATTTATCTATGTCCTTCTAAGTGGAGCATGAAAAAGGTGAGATATTGTCTTTGAGAGCAAAAGCCAGGGAGTCAACGCCCCACACAGGAGAACAACTAGTGGCTCGTTATTTCAAATGTATAGACAGTAAGGATCTTGATGGCTTACTTGAGCTTTTTGACTATGATGCTGAGGTATTTGAGCCGTTTAGCAACGTAACAGAAGGCTTGAAGGGGAAGTCGTCAATCGAGTCGTTCCTCAAGGTGGCAATGATGGCCAATAGCAACCTTCAACGCACAGTAAAAATTGAAAACACAAGCAAACCGAACACCATCAAAGCACTAATAACTTTTGAAAAAGGGGACAAAGTGATGGGCATGTTCACATTCGAATTTCAAGGAGATGGGAGCAGCGGAAAAAAGATCAAGTCATTGCGCATCGAATTCCTTTAAGAAGACAGATCCATATAAAAAATAGTTTCTTTAAGATGTAATAGCATGAAGAAAATTGAGATTATAATCCCAGATAGACTATTCAAAGATGTTAATAGAATAATAAAAGACACACATGCAGGGGGGATGACATACTCCCGAGTAGAAGGAAGAGGAAACATCAAGGCAAAGCCGGTTGCAATAGACAGAGGAACTAGACATTATACTCCAGAATTTGTTCCTAGGACAAAAATGGAAGTGGTTGTAAGGGATGATCAGGTCGATGACATTGTCCATAAAATTGTTGAGCAACTTGGAAGTCCTACCGTTGGGGGTAAGATCTTTGTAGTAGATGTTCCAACTGCTGTTGACCTTGCCACAAAAGAGCAAGGAGAAAAGGCTCTATAAATGTGAATATTAATATTAATAATAATAATGAATGTAAGACTATCGGTTAGTTAGTATAATATAGTATCAACAGAAGGCTCCGCAAAATCATTGCAAATTGGATTGCATATGAAAAAATTGTGGTTCTAAACTGCTTGTTTTTTGCGATCTTGTAAATTCTACTGTTCTCCAATCAGATGATGTTCGGATATAGCTGGCTGTTCTCGTTTATACGTTATTGATATTACATCACCTACATTATAGGGACAATTCTCTATTGTTCGAGGAACATCATCCTCCGCCTGTACTATGCATGTTCCCTGTTCATCCTTTATTATCACTGGTGTTTCTTCAGTAATGTCTGGTGCAAATATAACATCTATTGCTTGAAAGCCTGAAATAAGAAATACAATGCCTACACCACCAGCAATCAAGATTATCGCCAACTTACCAAACGAGATGTCATGTAGACTCATGTGAAGATAAGGTGAAAATTCATAAATAAGCCTTTATTGCATCTAGACTTGCATAACTTAATGTTTTGAACAGAGAGCCACTCACACACACTTCTCTGCTAAATAGCTTAACCAGTCTGATGTTCAGATAATCTTCAGCAGATCTCAAAATTCGAACTCCGTTAATAATAATATTAATAATAATAATAGCACTACCCTTATTGCTATATGATTATATCTATTGATTCGTTCCGCACAGAGCCCAGTTCTTTTGCATTAAGATTCAACTTGTTCCTTTTATAGGAAGCTTGTGCATCTACAAAGCATCACCGATGATGATTATTACGGTAGATCCAAAAAATTGATTTTAGTATAAATCATGTAGATTATCCAAAACTTCCAACTAGCAGGGTCTGTGTAAACCTAATTTTGTAGGTTCTTCTAATGTGCCAAATGGTGGAATTTAACTCCTTTAATGTATCGCACTTTATCCTGACCACTGCTTCATATGTGCTACCCTATACTTGATCAACCTGTACTACACCTTGAGTCTTTTTTAGCGCATTAACTACTTGTTCTTCAAACCCCGGTTCACACTTTACTAACATGTACGCTACATTATTCAAGTTAGAAGAAGACAATTCGATCACCGGATGCAAAAATACAGCGACTCTCTCCTATCTAACCACAACTACAGGGCATGGTGCAAAGGTAACTACGCCTGATGCTACACTTCCAAGAAGCATCTTGCTAATGCCTGATCGTCCTCTTGTTCCAATTACAATGAGATCTGCCTTCTCTTGGTCTGCATAATTTAGCAATGCTGCTACTACAGACATGGGAGAATCCATTACATTACTCTTAATGCGAACTCCCCTTTGCTCGGCAGATTTGATTATTTCATTAACCACTTTTGTGCCTCGGCTCTGACAGCTTCAATCTTTTCCTTTATTGGATCGGGGTAGGACAGTCGGTAGATGCCCAGCAATTGAAGAGTCTGATCAAGGTTTACAACATGAATGAGGGCAACTTCTGCGCTATACTTTTCAGCCATCTTTATTGCATAGTCTGCTGCCTCCATCGAATTCTTTGATCCATCTACTGGTACAACTATTTTGGAAATTTGTTGTTGCTGTGGATGTTGAGCCAATTCAATCCCTTCTAAGGTTGCATTGTTTAAAAAGTAACGGAATGCACTGTAATTCAGTGCATATGACTTACAGTTCGTTTATTGTCAGTATAGATGTTAGGCTACGATAAGAGTCTCTCTCTTCTTTTCTCTCTCTATCACAAAAGAAAAGTGCAATGCAAGGCACAGCATTCCTTGAGTATATATATTATCTTCTCACATATACTTTGAATCAATGAGCTACGAAGGCAGGACACCTGATTACATCAAGGTTGAAGATTATATGACTACTATGGCGGTGACTATGAACTTTAAGAGTAGCGTTCTCGATATTGCAAAAAAGATGCTAGCTCAAAATATCAGCTCGGTTCCCATAACAGATGATGAAGGAGAAGTCATTGGTATCCTTACAGAACGCGATATCATAAAGATCATTGCCAATGAATTGGCACCTAGTGATATAAGTGCAATGTCTTTGATGTCATTTCCAACAATCAAGGTAAAAAAGAATGCACCTATTGAAGAAGCAGCTAGAATCATGGCAACTAAGAAGCTAAGGCACTTGATAGTCGAAGATACTTATGGCACACGTACTGTAGGTATTATTACTGCTACTGATTTGGCTAGGTATCTTAAGCAGAACTCCAAGATCGAAGAGGTTTCATCTTCTGAAGTATGGGAATTATTCTTCTGATCTTCATCCTTGAGAATGATTAGGCTTCGTATATTGGATGAAATAGTAGTAATAAGATATATAGTACTGTCTAATTATACTCTAAACTTTGCTAGCCGTCGATCACAATTCAACTATAAAGGAGATAGCACGCAACCTAATAACCCTGCACACACAAAGTCTCAATCATATGAAGGGAGCGATACTTCAGCTTGCTTAGAACTTCAGCTCTAGAAAACATCGAAGCATTAATTGTGCAGGATTAGTAAGCGGGTCTGGCATTTGTGGGGCAAGAGCTTTCAAGCTTAATAATTAGTAGTGGATTCTGATTAGATCTGGAATGACCAAGAAGAAGCGTGGTCCAGCTAGGGGATCCAAAACTACAGAAGGTAGGGAAACGACTTGGCTTAGAGAAGAGGCTGCCGTGCACGCCATCAGAAAACTAATAAAGTCTATGAATATGGACGCTGAACAGAAAATAACACTCGAGGATGGCATTAACAATCTCGCTAATGAAGTTGAATATATGATAGGCAGAATTGATATGGCAACTACTACAACAGATCGAAAGAATCTGCTTGTTGCCTACAAGAAATTCTTGGAACAGAATATAGAGGTTGTTAATCAACTCCTTAAGGCTAAGGATTAGAAGCAGAGGTATAGAGACACATCGAGAATAGTAGATAGGTAAACTGAGTAATGCGGAATCTTTTGTCTTTAGTCAGATTATTTCACTATGCAACCTGTCGGACAGGGGAATAGCACGGGGTCTAATATAATATTCCAATGTTGGTACATAGAGAGAAATGACTTTTGCAGCAAAAAAAGTTTCCCGTTGTTTAACTAATCCTTATTATCCATATTACTACTTTGAGGCAGCCCGTCTTTTCCATGCTTTATCCGTGTACCAATAATTCCAGCTATGACTCCAATAACCGGGGGTATTATGCCACCGCCAACAGCGAGCATCATGATCGAGAGCAGAATTAGGACCAATCCCCCGTTTTTCCTATGAATATAAACAGCAGCCACGATTGTAACTAAGATGCCAAAGATGGTTGCTAGTACCCCGGTTACAAAGAAGTTAGGAATAAGAGTCATTGCGGGCTCTCCTATCAATAATGTCAAGGCAGGCCAGGCCTCTATCACGATTCCACTTGGAGCCACATTGCCCTGAAGTATTTCACCAAGTCCATGGATACAGCCAGTAATTCCTGCAATAACTCCAAGGAAAGAGGCGACTGCAATCTTGACATCCCCTTTGAATTTATGCCGTATCATGACGGTGATTAGCGCGACCAGACCAATTTCAAGACCAAACAAGATAACAAGAAGAGTCCAATCCAATGTCGTTAATCAAGCCGCCCTCTCAGAAACTGGCATCAATTGCATATAGCAGTCGCACTTGATTTTGTTCTTGCATGATATAGATCCAAGGCAGCTGTAATACGACCTCCAAATAAACCCTGATTCTAGCTATCTACAATGCTGGACTTTTAACTATCACAGTTCTTCTTCTTCTTCTTGACAAGACGGCTATTTGGCCATCTGCTTGATGTCTTCTCTAAACTTTCTCATAAGTATATCTAATGCTTCTTGAATTTCTCTGACCCTACGTTCAGTTGCCTTTTCTATAGCATCAATACTCGAAACGCTGTAAAGGTGGTAGTAACCGCCCTCCTTTAGTGTCTTTGTTTCCTTAGTGCAAAATCCCAAACTCACCAACTTTTGCAATATTCTAAAGGCGGTGCCCCTATCCCTGTTGGCAATCGTAGCGAGTTCATCTAAAGTCTTTGGTTTTTTCTGTTTTAACAAAATTCCAAGCATATTTACATCTGAAGAGGAAAGGTCATACATGCAAGTAAATAGGTCCTTGCAGGACGCATTAACGTTGGTCAATATATTAAAAGATGGCGAGGGCATGATATTGTAGATTGATGCAATAGCCTATTAAGGTTTTGTACTGTATTGCCAATACCTTAAGATTTATATACTGTCTTATGGAGGATATTGTACGGTGATAACAACAACGTGCAAAGCGATAGAGACGAACAATTAAACGAGATCTTGGCCAATAAAATTCAAGAATTATCCCATGATGCCTTTAATAACAAATCCTCGAGTGAAAATCACAGAACGACTATAGCTGCACCATTGATATTAAATGATTCTAACTTCACTCAAGCGGTCCAAAAATATCCATTACTAGTGGTTGACTTTTGGGCCCCATGGTGTGGTCCATGCCGCATACTAAGCCCAACTATAGAGCAACTTTCAAAGGAATTTGCTGGAAAGGTAATATTTGGAAAATTGAATGTAGATGAAAACCCTCGAGTTGCTAGTGCATTTGGGATCCAAAGCATACCTACCGTGGCTATTTTCAAAAATAGTCAGATTGTCGATGGCTTCGTAGGCGTGGCCTCAAAGTCTCAGATACAATCGAAGGTGTCGCAGTACATGGGAGAGGGAGTTGCTCAACGCAATAATAATAATCAATACAACAGCTTTTACTCCTAAGAATCGACGATAATTAATACAATTGCCTGATCTCTGACAGTGGACTATTTGTAAGAGGAGCTTGAAATATGGCCCCACCTTCTACTTATTTATTTATTTATTTTGTCTCCGCATGCTAACGTATTATATTATGATCTAGCAATAGCGTTTGAACCGTGTATACATGCAAATAATAAGTCTGGACATTCAGAATCGCAAGTATTTGGGGATACCATTGACAATGAATATTTCTACTACAATAGATCCAAATACGACTCGGCTAACTGCAAGTGCCTTCTTGCCTCCTCTTCTGCTTCGTCTATTCTTTTTCTATCATGATCAGAATAAGTATAGTCCTTATTTTTAGCCAAATGCTTTGCGCGAAATAATGAGACCTTTGCTCTAACACATGCTTTGTAGCACATATAAAAATAAACTATATCTTCTAGGTTAGTGTCTTTGCTCCGAAGTATGTATTCAGAAATAAGGCGCTTTCTAAGATCGCTCCTTCCATGAAAGTCAAGATCCATAGCCAAGTGAGCCACATCCTCCGCCACATCTGCATATCTTAGTGAATCATTGAATTCTATTCTGTCATACAAGTATAACTTATTGTCAGGCATGATGAAAACATTTTTCAAATACAAATCGCCATGGATGTCACGGACTTTATCATTGCTAATACGTTGAAGAAACAAATTACTTTTCTTGTTGATGAATAATTTCAGCGACCCTTCTAGTTCATGATCTATATTTGCAAGTTTGGATAGTGTTGCAAAATTCTCCTCAATTTTTCTCATCATAAACTCTGATCGTCCAAAATCCCTTATCCTTCTATTCGTGGGTGTGAAACGATGAAATTCAACGAGTATTGATGTTAACTTGTTGATCGTATCTGAAGTGATCTTGCCCCTTTCGAGCAACTTATCCATTCGGTATTTCTGAGGGATTTCAAGCATCTTGACAGCATAGTCTAACGCTTTTCCTTTGTTCTTTAAATCCACTACCTTTAAACCTGCATCGTTTACTTGCCCTCGCTTATTTTGCTTCACAATCTTTACGACACCTTTGTACATATCTTCGCAGAGAAACTTGTTAATTTCAACCTCTTTTTGACAAAATTTTTTCCTTAGTCTGAGAGTCGAGAAGTCAAGAATTTGTCCAAATTTTAATTCCTTTTTTATCTTATATGCAAACTGACCTGTGAGAATGACCCATGAGATGTGAGTTTCTTCTACCGTGATCTTTGATACTTGATTCGGGTAAGCATTCCTATCCTTGGAGAGGAGTGATATTAATTCAATCTGTTCGCTGCTCATTTCTGCTCCTTGGCAAAACTATTGAAGTTTTTATTTCTTCAGCGTTTACCTTTGGCTCTCGGCTTGTATCTGCAACTATGCGCCTTTTTTTATCCTTTACTGGTTCGTATGTTTGTTTCATTTTTCTATAAATATCAATATCTGCATCAGAATAATCGCCTTTTCTTGCTTTTAATCTCGATATAGCTACTTCTTCTGGACATACACATTCAACTACGTAAATCTCTTCTAAAGAAACACCTGCCAATTTTTGTCTGGCATTTTCACGGGATTTCTCTGTGTTGAATGTTGCATCTAGAATGCAGTTTATGCCACCTTCATTATGAAGATATCTTGCTATAAGCAGCATAATATTATAGATGAGCTCTTTTTCCTCATCTGTGTATGTAGGATTTGAGATTAGCTCCTTTCTTAACTTGTCTGTAGATAGGACTATGGCATTAATTAAAGGTGCTAATTCATTTGCTATTCGAGTCTTTCCTACGCCGGGCAGACCACTAAAGAGAACTATCACCAATATGATAAAAATAGACTTTCGTATTGAACATTTCTGTGGGTCTATTGTGGTCTAGAACATGATATTAACAGACAGAACCCTTATGGATTGAGTGTTGGAAAGATTTAGACACACGCGCACACAATCTAATTGGCAGATACAACCTTCTTATGAATCTCAGCAAGTCAGTAAATAATCATTACAGGACATGGAGCCCTCTCACTTACGCTCCCTGAGACACTGCCAAGAGGCTTTACTTTGGATATGCCTGATCTCCCTACGTTTCCAATTACTATCAAGTCGATATTTTCTTTAGCTGAAAAATCGACTATTGTATTTGATATGTGACTAGTCAAAAGTTTTGTCCTTACTTCAATACTAGTTTTTTTCTTGATCTCCTCTTTTCTCTTTTCTAACGCATCTTTGGCGTTTTCTCCCATGAGCTCCTAGACCTCTTTGAGATGCTGAGAAAGAGTTGTTTTCTTACCGGTCTTAATAGAACGAGCAGGCCGTTCGATAAAATGATAGCTTGGATACTCTGCTTTCATGTAGAGCAAAATTACTTCTGGTTGTCCATACATTTTTGCGAGGATCACTGTATGGTCTAGCACCTTGGTTGCGGGTTCTGGATCATCGTATGGGACGTGTATATTTTTGTTCACAGTTTCAAACTACTACTATATCTTTTCTGCTATTGTTGTCCTAAATAAGTGGGGTTTGTACTAATACATAGTAATGCAGTTTACTGTTCATAATATCTCCCTATGATCGTTACCTCAGAGCTCCCCTAATGACCTTATGCAACAATGGTGGGAGAGATAGTAAAACACAACGAAGAACGCGCCCTGCAAAAAAACAATGTTTGTTGATATCGTAACTCGGACATGGAATAAATAGATCCTATTGGCGAAGAAGTTAAGCAAATGATACGCAGCTCCTCTCTGAGAAGTGGGGTCATACTAATGGTTTCTTACAGCATAAAAGACTAGAATTTAGGCTGACTGAAAAATTTCAGAGATTGTGGAGAATAATTAAAGAAATTGTTCAAGAAAAGAATAATATCTAAAAAGATTGTGAATCATACCACTAGACATTAAAATCCTTGTGTTTATATGAAAGCGCCTTTATCAAGAAGCATGGAAGCACATACAATTTTTCAAAATAAGAATAATCTACAAAAGACAAAACGAGGCGCTCTACCAAAGGGAGGAAGCGACCAATAGTTGACCGGCGAGGAAACAAGTAAAAGAAGAAAACCCAAATCATCATTGTTAACAGGAAAAGAGTCAGTGCTATCACTATCATTCATGCTGCTTGTTGGAGGTATTTTGTTTACAGCTCCGTCGTCAGCAATGGCTCAACAACAACAAACAACAGGAACAGCACCAACAACAGAACCATTAACGCCAGAAGAACAACTGGAGCAAGATAGACTCCAAAGGACAACTGCTGCTATAACCCAAAACTTAGAGCAAGGGCAAAAACAGGTTAATGGTATTGTCTACACCCCAAGATGGTCAGAGCCAGTCTGGGTACAATCTAATGCATTATCCTTACTCTTTGTATACTGTCTTCCTGGTGAATATGCAGAGTCTGGACAAGAGATATTGGGTGGCTCAGAACTGGAAGTACTGGAATCTTATTCTCTAGCTGTAACTAGCGACCTTACAGGATGGCTCATGATTGTACAAAATAGAGACGAGATAGTAAGACTGCCAGCTGCAGTAGGTGTGATCTGCGCGTCAGATGCAAATGATCCTGAGGCACGTACTCTAAACCAACAGGAACAGATAGAGATAAACAACATAATTCAGCAATTCATTACCGTACGGAATACCGTGATAAACAACGTCACCCAAATCATTAACATCATAAACAATGTCACAACAAATGGCACTGGAGGACCAGTAACACCTCCACCAACCAATGACACAGGAGGAGTAACAGAACCACCAACCAATGACACAGGAGGAGTAACACCTCCACCAACCAATGACACAGGAGGAGTAACAGAACCACCAACCAATGACACAGGAGGAGTAACAGAACCACCAACCAATGACACAGGAGGAGTAACAGAACCACCTACGATACCACCACCAGAGGGAGAAGAGAATGTCACTACCACTGCACCACCAGCGACAACAGAAGGAGGAGTAGGTGAAGAAGAACCACCAGCAGCTACAACAAGAGAAGGAGAGGAGACTGCTACTACACCATCATCAGCACTAGATATATTATTAGGACAATAAGTTCAATCGACCGAGATTGAGGGCCGTAAACCCTCTTTCTTTTTCTTTTTTCTCTACTAGAATGAATAAAAAGCAGATTTACGTAATTTAACATCACCTCTAATAGTAAGGGCTATTGTCTGAGGGGAAGAAGTATTAACTAATCAAGAGCGAGATGTAATAGAGTGATAGTATGCCCTCAGTAAAGTAAGTGCTGTGTCGAAATTATGGCAACTATACTAAGCCCAAGTATTTTCGTGCTGCTCCCTCTTATGCCGAGGAATATGATATATCAAATTGGCCCTAAACCTATTTAATTGGGTGAACAAGTCTAAGAATAAAACAACCGTCTCTAACAAATAAAGATAAATCCCACTGCTTACAAAGTAGCACAAGTTTTTCAGGTGAGGTGTTCTTTAATCATATGGCTACCTTCTCCCACTCTGCAATGAATAATGTCTAGTATTCCCTCTACTTCTTGAATTGCTCTAACTACCCGTCCAACATGCCTTGGCAGCGTAAAGATATGGACATTTGGACCTGCGTCTGTCCCCGCGTATGCGGGTATGCCCTCATTGCGAAGATTTTCAACCATATTGAAAATATCCTCTGTCACTCTTGTCCAATAATCAAGTGGCGGCATCGTCTTAAGACACACTTGTCTAAAATGATAGTTTTCTTTCTCATATAATGGGCCTATCTTTGCGATATCTCTTGCAGACAATGCTTCGCTTATTTGCTGTATGTGTGGATCTGCTACGCTTACAAACTCTGAATAAAATTGTTCAGGACAGGTCTCTTTTGACAACTTCATTCCCTCGATCGACCTTATCTTTTTAGGATTGGAACTAACCATAGCGATAATGTTACGTACATCCCAATGATTTTCATTGAAAATCTGTCTTGCATATGAAGAGTAATCACTGTTGCCTTTCTTCCACATAACAAATCCTCCAAAGATAGAACGTGAGGCAGAACCGCTACCTCGTCTTGCCATAATGGATTTTAATCTCCTATCTGAAGTCTTGCCAACAAGACCTGCAAATGCTTCAGCTAATGCAGATGCACTTGCAGCTGAACCTGCAAGTCCACTTCCTATAGGAAATGATTTTTTTGTAGTAACCTCAAGCTTTTCTTTAAATCCCATGTATCTTCTCATTGCATTGAGGTGATAAACGAAGCGGGTGCGAATTTCTCCTTTGTCCTCTATGCCATCTATAATGACCTTATCGCGTTCTAATGATTGGACTGTTCTTAGAGTGACTATATAGTCTAGAGGATGGTTTATTCCTTGTAATGTGACTGAGAGGCTAGATCGAGTCGGCAACCTAAGCGTATCATTTTCATTGCCCCAGTAAATGACAAGAGCCTTATTTGGATGCGAGAGAGCAGTGCTTATCATAATAGCGCGAATACAAATCCCTTTCTAGCTTAACAAGTTGTGCTCTAATTAAGTGTCGTATTGCTATTGTAGACACGACCGTACCAATCGCAATACTAGCTATAACCACATAAGTCATTCTGCCAATTGGATCAACCTTTTGGAAAAGATGTATTCTACCTTCTAAAATGTAAATTGCTGCAAACCATATGACGTATACTGATAAGGCTATTGCTATAAGCTTGATAGCAGCATTTCTTGAATTTATTGTCTGTTGGGTCATAGCTAACACAGAGGAATTGTCTGATAATAAAATCTAGGAATGCAGTGCATTGCAAAACATTCCCAAACCTCTAATACAAGATATGAGAAGTATAATGTATGACTTTGGAACCAAAAGGGCCTCCAAATGAACAACCGAGTAGAGGTCCAGAGCTAACATTGGCGAGATGGAGTACAAGATTCTGGGCATGGCTTGTCGACTTTATCATAGTAGCTGTCGCAATTGAGATAATATTTGCAATAGTTTATGCGCCTCTTTCTTTTAGCCAAGACATACAGAATAATCCTGCATTAGGTGGTGTGAAGTATGCAATTCAGAGCTTACTATTCTTTGGCTACTGGTTGTATTTTGAATCGACCACTGGACAATCAATAGGAAAGAAACTGCTCAAGATAAAGACAACTGACTTGTTAGGCAATTTGCCAAGCGCAAAGAGCGCTGCTATTCAGAGCTTTGGCAAAGCTTTCCTGCTGCCAATAGACGTCTTATTTGGCTGGATATTCACAAACGATAAGAGACAAAGGCTTTTCCACAGGGCAAGCGATACGATAGTAATTAAGACATAACTAGAGAGAGAGCTACAGGGACAGACGCAACAGCAGTGCCAATTATACGAAGAGAGATAAATTGATCACCTATGAGGAGTTTCAAACATGCCTCACCACTAGATCTTTTGTCGTGCTTCAAACAAAGAGGACGAGTGACGATTGGCACTTTAGTCAAAAAATCAGGATATGGCAATGCTATTTCAGGTGAGAGTAATGTCCACAATCAGAAGCAGCAGCAGTAGGCGAACCGACAAAGATCAACAAGAAGAGGAGGAGGGGGAAAAGGATGGGAAGGATAATAGTAGCAAAGTAACTAATACCTCATTAGGAACCGTTGCATACAGCAAGTGGGCGGCGCGCTTCACTTGAGCTGCAATCATTCAAGGCGCAATAGTGAGCTTGCTTACTGCCATGCTTGCAGCTTTTGCGGCTACTACTGGCTATCCTATACTACTTGTTGAAGCGATGCTATCAATACTCCAAGTCGGCTTTAGTGAAATAACCGCATTAGCAGGCTTAGGCCTCTATTTAATAGTTGGAGTAATCGCCACTGGCCTTACCGCGCAGTTTTACCACCACTTTGAGATTAGGACAGGCAAGCCTTACAAAGGAAGAATAACAAATGGCTTGGCTTGGATTCATCTTGTATTGATGGTTTTTGGAGTCGCTGCTACCAGCATATTAATGATATATGCTGGATACTTGGGCGATGTTGCGGTAATTGAAACAGATTTTGGCGGCTTTGGCATAACTATTGAACAAACATCAAAGCAAATTCTCAATCCGTTTATAGTCCCTGTATCCTCTTTGGTGCTAATTACAGTAATTGGCGCAGTGGCTGGGGGAGCAGGATTTATAATCAATCAGTTTCAAAGACAAGATATCAACATACAAGACATAGGAGGGAAAAAAGGGACAGCTTGATAGGACGTGGATATATTGTCCTGATCATAGGTGGAGTGTTGTTTGTTGCAGGAATAATAATAGTTGCTGTATGGGCTATCCCATTTGCTAGCACGTTTCTGCAAGGGAACACTCTTATCAACCAGGTTTCAATAGAGCCTGGCAGATTAATACAAGCAACAAGAGAAGTAACAGATCTCTCAAGACCAGTAACTGTGGCCATCCATGTTCAAACACCTCAAGGAGTAGTGAGGTTGATCGAAACTGTCAAAGATCCCTCTGGCATAATTGTAAGTAACAATGAGTTCTCTGCAAATCTGTTTACTACTTTTCAGCCCCAAAACACTGGCGACCATATTCTCAACATAACCAATGCTGGAGGAGCGCCTGTTACAATTGACGCTATGTTTGGCTATATACCATTCATAACCGCTGCAAGCACTCCTTCAGAGCAGGGAGGACAGCCGCTACCTGGGGTTGATCTCAGTAGCTTATCTTTGGTGATTGTTGGTGGGGTGTTAACAACCATAGGCTTTTTCACGATTATTGCAGGAATAGTGATAGTTATAATAGATAGCCGAAAAGGGCGAGGGACAGGTGGGGAAAGAGACAGTACAGGCGTAACAGAAGAAGGGGGCGTCACATACCGAAAAGATTGATGACAAGCAAAATTGTTGTCATCCTATTATCTTTTTACCATACTCCTAAGTTGAATAAGTAAAAAAGTGAAAATAGAGAATATATAGTCATCATTATGTTGCATGAAAAAAAATAAACTAATTTTGCAGCAACTGGTCATCTTTTGTGAGGTTGTCGGGGCCATTTCTGCTGTATAAAAAACCTCCTGCAAAAACTTTCTATAATCTGATTTGCAGATTCCACTATCCCTTATTGTATGTCGTCTTGACTGTCGTTCCATTTGTCAATGTATCCAAGGCTGGTGAAAACTTCTTTCCAAGTTCATACAGCTTTTCTAGCTGCTCCTTAGAAGCAGTCTTGCTATCCATATGAATATTCAACCGAAATTCTTGAGCGCCAGGTCTTACCTTGTCCGATATGCCAGTTAATCCTCTGATATCCACATCACCTTCGGTTTCGATTCTTATGCTATCTAGCTGAACACCCATCATGGTTGCATAAGCTACAATTGTCTGGGAGATGCAGGAAGCGATGCTGGCCATACACATTTCACAAACGGCAGGACCCTTGCTCATACCTCCCATTTCGTCTGGATAATCACTTACTAGCGTGAACCCTTCTCGTCTCTCGACAGTCTGACCTCCCATTTGAAAATTTTTGCCAGTTGATGTAATTTTAAATCCGTCACCGCTCTGCCAGTGAGTTTGCATCTGGAAGGTGATCTTAGCCATTTCTGGCCGATTCTTGATACTTTCGATAGCTGTACTGAGAACTTGTGAGTTTACACCACTATTACTTGAAGTACTGGATTTATCCATTTTAAGGTCGTTACACTTTGGCTGCTCTTATAGTTTTAATTCATAAGTCCTATAGCCTCGATGGTCTTGGAAAAACCTGCCAATTGTTAGTTCATTAGGCTTTACTATAATTTTTTTCAATCAGAACTTGGAGAGAGTCTCGTCCATGCTTAAAGGCGGTGTAGCATTCCTTTTTTTATTGGTTAGTCATTTCTCTCTGTAAACGTTTCATCCAACCAATCAAATATCCTCTGATTTGAAAGAGCTGCAGCACCAATTTGACAATGCTCTTCGGCTCCTTCCTCAGCTGTAAACAAAATGTATTTCTTTGGACATTTCAGTGCAACATATACTCTTTTTGGTTGCCCTGGAAATGAATCATCTTTCTCTGCTTCAAGGACTAAAGTTGGACATTTAATATCTTGTGCAACATCTTTTATCGTGTAGTTTTTAGAGTTCATAATGAGCTCAAAAGGAGATTTTAGACCAGTCGTCCACATGCCGTGAGCCATGTTAAACTTTATGTTTGAATCAAAATTCATTAGAATCTCAAAGACTGTATTTACAATTTCTCGGTTGCCGTTTTCTATTTCAGTTAGTAAGGATTTAGGAAGAGTTGACGCAAGGGCGTCATAACCATCAAAAACACCATTATATAATATGCAGGCAGCAATGCGATGTTCAAAAGCAGCAGCCCTTGCTGCTAAATAGCCGCCCATGCTTATTCCCATCAGTGCAATATGTCTAGGATCTACCCCTTGCGTCCTGCTCAAAGCATAATCCACGACAGGCGATATTACTTTTTCCCAATCATATCTAAATGGAATCTTTTGCTTACGTATTACTCCACCCTGACCGGGTCCTTCAAAGGTCAAGCAATTATAGCCTCTTTCCAATGCAGGCGCAGCTGCAGATGTGTAAAGCTCTTCTAGAGTTGAATCAAAACCACCATGAGCTATTAGAGTAGGTCTTGAAGAAGTATCTGTGTTATTGCCATTTGCTGTACGATAAAAATATCCTGGTAGAGTAGTTCCTTCAAATGGTATCTCTATAGGCTCAAAAGCTGGTGAAAAAAGAGTTGTTGCTCTACTAAAGCATTCTTTACTTTTTCCCCACGTAGTTTGTATTCTTGAATCTGTGGGATCCATAAGGAGAAATTCTGCTGTTCTATAGTAGTTGGAGGCACGAAGGTAAGCATCACGTGCACTTATTGTATGACCAGCTGCATGGCACTCATCTGCATATTTGTTAACTCTTTGTGCTGTTTTGAGCCATTCTCGGTGCCAGCTCTCAAAATCCCCTTCTGTTATTCTATATGCAGTAGATAGACACTCGCCTATATCTGCACCTTCATAATATGTCTCACCTATAGTCCTGAGTAATTGAAGTGAAAAAGTGGGATCTTGAAAGACTAGTTTCATATACGGTTTTTAATTCTGACTCCTCTAAATTAACAAAAAAACTTTGAAAAATTTAATGACAAAAATAGCATTTCTAAGGTAAATGAAAACAAACTGGTCAATGCAACAACTCTTGGAGTCATTGCCCTTACAGATTTCCGAATTCGCAAGTCGTACGTTCAAATGTAATACGACAACCCAGTTTTATCAGTCTAGTAAAAGATGGTAATATTGTTTATAATTGATATAAAATAAGTGCATTTTTAGTAGGACTAGCACAAGAACCTTAGCAATAGCTTGAGCAGAATAGGTACAAAAAGAAGCGTGATGATTGAATGAATGAATGAATGATGTTTGATGTTTCTAGACTTTAGATCTCCTCTTGCTGTTATTGCTCTCACCGTAATATCCGGAATATGATTGCAAATCTCTTATAATGTGGAGCTGCTGAACTTTCAACTCTATATGGCGTTAGGGGAAAAGCTCTTTGAAGAGAGCGGTAATGTAACTGGGTTCAAAGTAACAAAGGTTCATCCACTAGAGGGAGTAACCACGGAAGTGAGCTTTGTATCCGAAATAAAGGGTATAGGCAAATTTCCAAGCGGTAAAAATCTAGGGTCAGGCACCGTTACTCAATATACGCATGGCATAGTTGACGGTAGTTACCAAGGTTCGTTTATGACAACAGTTGAAGGTGATAGTAGTGGTAGTGATGGTGGCCAATTCGTGTGGTGGGCTCATGAAAAGACCAAAATGATAGAAGGCGGAAAGTTCAAAGGATTAACCATGATGACAGGGTTTACAAATTCCCAAAAGTTATCCTGGATGAATAATTTAATTATTGCACTTGACTTGGAAACTGATCCTCCATCGCAAAAGTTTAAGGCAACTGCATACGAATGGAAATAGTAAAAAGAAATATCCATGGACTA
>Ga0075430_100000721_pt1 | contig 25270 bp, 27 predicted proteins | sample RhiMetdeltSRZDD4_FD_75294 | JGI IMG/M metagenome (GOLD analysis project Ga0075430, IMG submission 75294) | Populus rhizosphere microbial communities from Tennessee, USA - Rhizosphere MetaG P. deltoides SRZDD4 | ecosystem: Host-associated > Plants > Roots > Rhizosphere > Soil | place: USA... | reverse complement strand
GCCCGCGCCGGCGTCGGGGACGACACCCGGCTCTCCGCCCAGGCGACCGTGAGGCGGTCGAAGTCCATGAACGTGCGCGCATCCTCGAGCACCGCCGCCCACTCCGCCGACTCCGTCGCGCGCGCGGCGTCCTCGAAGCTGCGGAACCGGGCTTCGCCCAGTCCCGCGTAGGGCGGCTCCGAGCCGTCCGGCGCGACGACCGCGACGTGCTGGACGTACGCCTCGAGGCGCGGCACGCGCTCGACGAGGCGTGCATGCTGCTCCGTCCAGTACCGGACGGCTTGCTCGCGGTCGAGACCCGGACGCGCATGCCATTGCGTCAGGCGTTCGACCACCGCCCCACAGTAGCCGTCACGACCACGGGAGGACGCGCAGGCGCCGGAGCACGACGCGCATACTCGTCACGAACGGAGGCGCCGCCGCCTCGATGCGGGCCGTCAGCGCCGGCTGGCCCTCGAGCAGGTCACGCTTCTCCTCGATCAGCTCGGCGCTCGACTCGAAGTAGGTGAGGACGTCGTATTCCCTCTCCGCCTCGAGGAGGTAGAGCCCCTCATGCACACTCTGTCGAAGTCCCGCCTCCGCGTTCGGAAGCTCGACGCCGAGCCACTCGGGCTCCGCGATGACCCCGATCTCACCGCTCGCTGCCTCGACCCGCTCCTCGGTCACCGGGTGCACGTCGACGAGCGTCCCGTCGGGGACGATGAGCCCGTGGACGTGGCGCAGGGCGTGCACGACGCCCTCCCCGAGGATTCATCACAACGACCACGAGAAGAGCGCGAGGTCGAAGCTGTGCCGCGGCACGTCGATCTCGGTCGCGGACTGAGCGGCGAACCTCACCTTCTCCGCGAGCTCGGCGGCGACCGCGCCGCGCGCCCTCTCGATCCGCTCCGAGTCCGGATCGACCGCGAGCACCGAGGCGGCGGCTGGCGCAACCTGGAACGTCAGGCGTCCGTCGCCGCAGCCGACCTCGAGGACGCGAAGGCCGTCCATAGGCGCGAGCTCTGCGAGCGTCGCCCGCTCCACACCCTCCGGGTCGATCCGCCCCGCCACTCGGTGATCTTCGCACTTCAGTCGAGAAGCCGGTAGCCGACGCCCCAGACGTTGACGACGTAGCGGTCGTCGTCCCCGTCGGACAGCTTGCGGCGCAGGCGGGACGCATGGGATTCCAATGTCCTGGTTCGACCAAGCGCCCGGAAGCCCCACACCTCGCGCAGGAGCTCCTCCTTGGTGAAGACTCGGTGGGGCTCGGCGGCGAGCTTGACGAGGAGCTCGAACTCCTTCGCGGACAGGAAGATCGACCGCTCGCGCACGGCCACGCGGCGCGTGCGCCGGTCGACGACGACGTCGCCGGCCGTGAGCACCTCCGGTGCCGCCGGTGCGCTCCGACGCAGGAGGGCGTGGATGCGCGCGAGCAGCTCGACGTACGCGAAGGGGCGGCCGATGACGTCGTCGGCGCCGCGGTCGAGCGCGCGAACGCGCTCGACGGGGTCGGACGTCGGTGCCAGGAGGATCACGGGCACGTTTCTGTCCCACGTCCTCCCCGGCTCCCCGCGTCGCAGGCGCAGGCAGAGCTCGAGCTCGGCGAGAAGGACGAGGTCCGGCCGCGCGCGCTCCGCGAGCTCGAGCGCCTGGCTCCAACGCGAGGCCTCGAGCACGTCGAAGCCGTCGTCGCGGAGCTGGCGATCGAGGTACCCGCGCGTCTCGGGCTCCGGCTCGGCGACGAGGACAGCGCGCGACATCGCGCCGACGCTAGCCACGCCTCGCGCCGGACGCCAGATGTCCTTTGCGGCGGAACCGTGACAAGGCTTCCTCAGCCGTCCCGGTCGGACGAGCCGAGCGCCGCCATCCGGCCGGGTCAGAGGCGGCCGTGGCGGAGGATGCCCCACACGAGCCAGGTGCCGAACACGCCCGAGAGGATGAAGCCGGCGAGGGCGAGGAGATGGATGCCGACCGCATGCGGCCCTCCCTCGGCGAACACGCCGATGATCGCGGAGCCCAGGAGGCCGCCGAGGATGACGAGCGCCACCGCGATCCGGTTCGTCGCCTTGTCGATGTGGTCGTCGATCTGGTCGATGCCGGGGTTCTCGATGTGGACCTGGAATGTCCCGTCGCGCAGGCGCTCGAGCACGTCGCTGACCTGGTACGGAACCTCGCGGGCGACCGAGCCGAGCGCGAGTGCTTCCATCCGGGCGCGCTGGCCGAGGACACGCGGGTGGAAGCGCTCGACCAGGAGCCCGCGCGCGTAGGGGCGTGCGACCTCGAACACGTTGAAGTCGGGGTCCACCTCGGTGCCGACGGACGCGAGCGTCGCGATCGCCTTGTCGAGCATCACGAAGCGGGAGGGCAGGCGAAGATTGAGCGAGTAGATGAGCTGGAACGCCTCGCGGATGACCTGCAGCGGGTCGATGTCCGAGAGGCGGCTGCCGTAGTAGCGGTCGAAGAGCACGCGCAGCTCGGCGCGGAACTCCTCCTCGCGCTCCGGTGCGTAGCGCACTCCGAGCTCGCGGAGCCGGCGGGGGATCGCGTCAACGTTCTCGGTCGCCGCGTCGACGAAGAGCCGCGTCAGCCTGGCCATGTCCTCGTCGGACAGCTTCCCGGCCTGACCGAAGTCGACGAGGCCCAGCTGCCCGGTGTCGAGCAGGAAGATGTTCGCCGGGTGCGGGTCGGCGTGGAAGAAGCCGTGCCGGAAGACCATGGTCATCCACGCGTCCGCCATCAGCGTGACGACCTCGTTCCGCTCGTCGGGACGCATGGCGGCGAGATCGAGGTCGGCGATCTTCGTTCCGTGGAGGTACTCGATCGTCAGGACTCGGCCGGTCGAGTACTGGCGGATCACGCGCGGGACGACGACCCGGTCGTCACGGGCGAAGTTGCGGTGGAACGCCTCGGCGTTCCTGGCCTCGTGCCCGTAGTCGAGCTCGAGCCGGATCGAGCGCGCGAACTCGTCCACCAGCTCCTGCGGATCCATGAACTCGAGCGCCTTCACACGCTCCTTGAGGAGCCGCGCGGCCTGGTACAGCAGCCCGAGGTCGGCCTCGATCTGGGTCGGCGCCGCGGGTCGCTGGATCTTCACCGCGACCTCCTGCCCGTCGGGAAGCACGGCCCGGTGGACCTGCCCGATCGAGGCGGAGGCGATCGGCGTCAGGTCGAACTCGAGGAAGGCCTGGTCGAGCGTGAGGTCGAGCTCTGACTGCACGACCTCGCGCACCTGAACGTACGGGAACGGCGAGACATCGTCCTGGAGCCGTCTCAGCTCCGCGACGATGTCCGGCGGGACCACGTCCGGCCGCGTCGAGAGCAGCTGCCCGAACTTGACGAACGTCGGGCCGAGCTCGTCGAGCATCTCCCGCAGGCGACGCCCGCGGTCGGAGACGTTGTCGACGTCGTCGCCGTCGCCCGAGACGAGGTCGCCGAGACGGTTTCGGCGCAGGAAGTAGCCGAAGCCGTGCCGTGCCGCGACGTGGGCGATCTCCGAGAGGCGCCCGAGGCTCCGCGGGGGCCGTTGCCGGGTGGCCATGGCGGGATTCTAGGGAGGCGGCGAACGGCGCCTACTGGGGCGCGGCGCGCTCGAGCAGCTTCAGCCGGTGCTCGAGCTGTGCGACGCGAAGCTCGAGCTCCGCGACGCGATCACGCGAGGCGACCCCGAGCTCGCCCGCGAGCCTGGAGGCGGCGTCGCCGGTCGAGTCGCCGAAGCGCTGTGCCTCGCGGCGCCAGCTGTCCAGCACGTCACCGAGCGCGCCCCGCACCTCGCTCCGCTCGACGCCGAGCCGCTGCGCGAGCTCCTCCGCCAGCTCGTCGGCCCGCTCCAGCACGAGCGCGAGCGCTCCGATGCCGGCCAGGCCGAGACTCTCGAGCGTGCCCCGGTCGTCAGCGGGCTCGGCCATGAGGCCTCGAGGCGCGGCGCTGACGTCGCCGCTCCCGCTTCGACGAGACCGGGCCCGCGGCCGAGGCGGCCGCCGGGACGCGCGGCTCCGGCGCGACCTGCTCCGCCTCCTCCTCCTCCCCGCCCGGCTCCCCCTCCGCGGCGACGGCTTCGGCCTCTTCCGCAAGCGTCCCGCCGACCGAGGCGATGCCGGCGAGCGCTCCGAGATCGTCGCGCCGCTTTGCGAACTCCGGCTCGCGCTCCTTGAGGACGCCGACGAGCGGGGCTGCAAGGAAGATGGACGAGTAGGCGCCGAAGCCGATCCCGACGAGCAGCGCGAACGCGAAGTCCTTCAGCGTGTCGCCGCCGAAGAAGTAGAGCGAGAGGATCGGGAGGATCGTGATGAAGCTCGTCGCGAGCGAGCGCGGGAGCACCTCCCAGAGCGACACGTTCCCGATCACGCGGAAGGACGCGCGGCGCATCAACGGCACGTTCTCCCGGATGCGGTCGAAGACGATGATCGTGTCGTACATCGAATAGCCGAGCACGGTCAGGATCGCGGCCACTGTCGCCGTCGAGACCTCGCGGCCGGTCAGGGCGTAGACGCCGACGGTGATGACGATGTCGTGGGCGAGGGCGACGAGGACGCCGATCGAGTACTTCCACTGGAAGCGTACGGCGAGGTAGAGCACGATCAGGATCAGGCTGACGACGATCGCGAAGATGGCGGCGTTGGCGATCTGGCCGCCGAAGCTCTCGGAGACGGTCTGAGCGCCGAACGAGGTCGCGTCGATCGCCTGCGCAAGGTCCTGCTGGAGCTGGTTCTGCTCGGGGATTGGCAGCGACTCGGTGCGGATCTGGAAGCTCGTGTAGTCCCCGTCCACGGACGCGCCGCGACCCTGGATGACTGCGTTCTCCTGCCCGATCTCGCCGGCGACGTCGCGCACCTGCTCGAGCGAGGTCGGCTGCGGCGTGCGGAACGTGACCTCGGTGCCGCCCTCGAAGTCGATGCCGAGGTTCAGCCCCTTGAAGGCGATGGCGCCGACCGCGACTGCGATGACGAGGCCCGAGAACGCGAACCACAGGCGCCGCTTGCCCATGTAGTCGAGCCGCAACCAGCGCGGGAGGCCCTGGCCGGTCGCCCCCATCAGGCGCGGGTTGTCGAACCAGCCGAAGCCCGCGACGAGCGCGAGGATCGCGCGGGTGGCGAGCACCGCGGTGAGCATCGACAGCGCAGTGCCGATGAGGAGCATCAACGCGAAGCCGCGGACGCTCGCCGTCGCGACGACGAACAGCACCATCGCCGTGATCGCGGTCACGACGTTCGCGTCGATGATCGTCGCGAAGCCCTTCCGATATCCCTGGGCGATCGCCGCTCGCATCGATCGCCCCGCGCGTACCTCTTCCTTGATGCGCTCGAAGATGACGATGTTCGCGTCGGCTGCGACGCCGAAGGTGAGCACGAGGCCGGCGAAGCCGGGGAGCGTCATCGTGACGTTGAAGAGCAGGATCGTCGCGTACAGGAAGGCTGCGTAGATGCCGAGCCCCGCGACCGCGACGAGCCCGAGGAAGCGGTAGAAGACGAGCAGGAAGATGATCACCAGGAGAAGACCCGCGAGCGCCGCCGTCTGCGCTTCCTTCAGCGAGTCCTTGCCGAGCGTCGCGGAGATGTCGGTGCGGTCGAGCGTCTCGAACTTCACCGGCAGCGCGCCCGTCTGGAGCACGATGGCGATGTCCTTCGCCTCCTTGATCGAGTCGAGGCCCTCGATCTGCGCCCGCCCGCCGCCGATGCCGCCGGCGAGGCTCGAGTCCGTGTAGTCGATCTGCGGGAAGGTCTTGATCTCGCGATCGAGGACGATCGCGAAGTGCTGCGGCGCCTGGCGCAGGCGGCCGCGGATGTGGAGGTTCCGCGTGATCTCCTCGAACTTGTTCGAGCCCGCGCCGGTGAACTCCATCGTCACGATGGGCCGTCCGGCGCCGCCGGGGCTCGTGTCGAAATCGGCGCGCGTGCCGGAGAGCTTGAAATCCTCGCCTCTCATCTGCGGGATCTGGGGGGGGTCGTACTGGAAGAGGTAGTAGTAGGTCCGGTCGGGTGCGACGCCGCTCCCGTCCTGACCGCCCGGGCACACGACCGCACCCTCGCCGCAGGTGATGACCGTGCGGTCCTTGGGGACGGCGAACAGCTCACGCCCGGCGGGAAGCTTGCCCTTCGTCTTCGCGAGGGCCTCCTTCTCCGTGGGGAACGGCCCGGACACGACGCGCTTCGTCTTCGGGTTGACGACGTAATACGCGTCGGACGTTCCCTCGACCTGGCTCTGCACCCTCGCCAGCAGGTCGTAGAGCGACGTGTACTCGACCGGGAAGCCGCGCGCCGAGATGGACGGAACCGCGAGCGAGGACTCGAGGTCGTAGAGCTCGAGCTGCGCAGTCGTGCCGATGATCTCCGCCGCGGCCTCGGGGTCGCTCACCCCCGGGAGCTGGATGACGATCTGGTCGTCGCCCTGCGTGCGGATCTCGGGCTCGGTGACGCCGAGCTTGTCGACGCGGTTCCGCATGATGTCGACCGAGCGGTTGAGGTCGTCCTTCGTCAGCTCCCGGTCGGCCGGCGGGACCGCCTGCAGGGTGACCTCGAGCCCGCCCTGCAGGTCGAGCCCCAGCGTGGCTTTCTGATGCAGCGGCGAGGCCGGGATGGCCATGAGCGCGACGCCGACGAGGGCAGCCAGCAGCAGGCCGACGACGAAAAAGGATGAGCGTCGGTTCACGGTTCGAGAACGAGGTTAGCGGCGGTCTCCCGCGGTCGCTTCCGCGTCGGCCTCGCTCGTAACAGCTTCTTCGCGTGCCGTAACCGCGGGTTCATCGTCTTCCGGCTCCTCGACTGCCTCGGCATCGATCGTCTCCGGCGAGGTCTCGTCCTCGGGCGGCAGCACGGCAGCGATCCCGCGGCGGGTCATGTGCACGTTCAACCCGTCGGCGATCTCGACCACGACGTCGTCGCCCTCCACGCGGGTGATCGTCCCGTAGATCCCACCGGTCGTGAGGATGTCGTCGCCGACGCCGGCGCCCTCGATCAGGGACTGGTGGTCGCGCTGGCGCTGGCGCTGCGGGCGGATCATCAGGACGTACATCACGACGAGCAAGAGCACCATCACGATCAGAAAGCTCACGGTTCCTCCTCGGGGGCGCCGGCGAGCCGCGCGAGTGCGTCCCGCCGGAAGGCCGAGAACGTGCCCCGCTCGATCGCCGCCCGCGCGTGTGCGGTCAGGTCGAGTACGAACCAGAGATTATGCAGGCTCAGGAGCCGCAGACCGAGGATTTCCTCCTGCAGGACGAGGTGCCGGACGTATGCGCGGGAGAAGCGGGCGCAGGCCGGGCAGCCGCACCCCTCCTCGAGCGGCCTCGCGTCCCGCGTGTAGCGCGCGTTCTTGAGGTTCATCCGGCCCGCCCACGTGAGCGCCGAGCCGGTCCGCGCGGTGCGGGTGGGGAGCACGCAGTCGAACAGGTCGACGCCCCGGGCGACGACCTCCAGGATGCCCACCGGGTCGCCGATCCCCATGAAGTACCGGGGTTGGTCCGCGCGGAGGAGCGGCGCCGCCCACTCGACGCAGTCGAGCATCTCGTCCCGCGACTCCCCGACCGCGAGTCCGCCGAGCGCGTGCCCGTCGAACGCGAGCTCGGCGACCTCCTCGATCGAGCGCCGGCGCAGCTCCTCGTCGGTTCCGCCCTGGGAGATGCCGAACCGCAGTTGCCCGGGGGCCCGGGGCGCATCGAGCTGCGCCTTCGCCCAGCGCGTCGTCAGGGCGACCGCGCGCTCGAGCTCGGCTCGGTCGGCGGCTGCAGGAAGGCAGACGTCGAGGCACATTGCGATGTCCGAGCCGAGCCTGCGCTGGATCTCCGCGACTCCTGCCGGCGTGAAGCGCTCGGCCGAGCCGTCGTAGACGGACCGGAAGGTCACGCCCTCCTCGTCCAGGGCGAGGATCGTGTCGCGCAGCGAGAAGACCTGGAACCCGCCCGAGTCCGTGAGGATCGGGCCGTCCCAGCCCGAGAACCCGTGGAGCCCGCCCAGGCCCTCGATCACCTCGTCGCCAGGCCGGAAATGCAGGTGGTACGCGTTGCCGAGGATCACGTGCGCGCCGAGTGCCCGCACCTCGTCGGGATCGAGCGACTTCACCGTCGCCTTCGTGCCGACGGGCATGAACGCAGGTGTGGGGATCGAGCCGTGCGTGGTCTCGAGGAGGCCCGCGCGCGCCGCCCCGTCGCGGGCAGTGACGCCGAATGCGCTCACGCGGGCCTGCTCTCGGCTCGAGACGACCTGCCCGAAGCCGCGACTCGCGCCTGGGGCCACCCCGCGCCTCCTCCCACTTCGAGCGTACTTCGGAAGTGCGCGCGCATGGGACACGGGATCGTGCCGGAACCGTGCCGGTCCCGGGGCCGAGACTGCCAGGTCACAGCGCCAGCATTGCGTCGCCGAAGGAGTAGAAGCGGTAGCGCTCGGCGATCGCCGTCCGGTAGAGGTCGCGGGTCTCCTCCACGCCCACGAAGGCCATGACCAGCGCGAGCAGCGTCGAGCGGGGCAGATGGAAGTTCGTAAGCAGCGCGTCGACGCGGCGGAACTCGAAGCCGGGCGTGACGAAGAGCCGGGTGCGACCGGCGAGCTCGCCGGTCCGGGCAACCGTCTCGAGCACGCGCACCGAGGTCGTTCCCACGGCGAGCACGCGCTCCGCCGCGGCGATCCGGCGCCAGGCCGACGCTTGGACCGCGTACCGCTCGCCGTGCAGCTCGTGGTCCTCGACCCGCGCCCCGGACACGGGGCGGAAGGTGTCCAGCCCGACGTGGAGGGTGACGCTCACCGGGTCGAGCCGGGCGACGAGATCCGGTGTCAGGTGGAGCCCGGCCGTCGGCGCGGCCGCCGATCCGAGCGCCCGCGCGTACACGGTCTGGTAGCGCCCGGGATCGTCGAGACGCGCGTGGATGTACGGCGGGAGCGGTGCCTCCCCGCTCGGCTCGCCCTCGAGCCGGACGAGCCAGCGACCGCCCCCGAGCGCCTCGACCAGCTCGATCGGCCCGAGCCGCTCGCCGTGCCTCAGTCGGCGTGATGGTCGGACGAGCGCCTCCCACACCCCTTCGCCGCGTTCCTCGACCAGGAGCACCTCGACCGAGCCGCCGGTCGACCGGCGCAACCGCAGCCGGCCCGGGACGACGCGAGTGTCGTTGACGACCACGAGCTCGCCGCCGAGGAGCTCGGGCAGCTCGGAGAAGAGCCGGTGCTCGATCCGGCCCGTCTCGAGCCGGTGGACGAGCAGCCGCGAGGAGTCCCGGGGCTCGACGGGCGTCTGCGCGATCAGGTCCGACGGCAGGTCGTAGTCCAGGTCTGTCGCGTCCACCGGACGTAGTAGAGTAGTTCGGCGTCCATGGACGAAGCCGCTCTCGAACGAGTCAAGCAGCGAATCGCCGACGCGGCCGCGGGACGGCCGGAGCCAGCCCTCCTCGAGGCGGCGCTCGAGCGCTCGCGCGAGCAGATCGCATCCCTCGCCGAGGCCGCCGCCGAGCTCGAGGCGTCGATGCCCGCACGGATCGAGTCGTCGGTCCGCGACGGGCTGCGCTCGGAGGTGCTCCCGGTCGCGCGGCAGGTGGCGGAGATCAGGGGGCTCCTCAACCAGGTGATCCGGCGGCTCGAGCGGCTCGAGGGCGAGCTGCTGGCCGAGCGCCACGCGCGGGTGGACGACCTCGCGCTCCTCGTCGACCTCGTCAGCTCCGGCTGGAGAGGGGTCGACGCTCGCATCGAGCGGCTCGAGCGAAGCCAGGCCGAGGACGCGACGCGGATCATCGCCGCGGTCGAGGACCTGCCGGCGCCGGGCCCCGAGGGCAAACCGGTCGACGAGTACGCCGCGGCCTAGGCCCGGCGAGACAGCTCGGAGACCGATCCCGCGGGGAGCACGAGCCGGAAGCGGCTGCCGCGACCCGGCTCCGAGCTGAGCTCGACCCGGCCGCCGAGTGCCATCGCAAGCTCTCGGGCGATCGGGAGCCCGAGCCCGGTTCCGTCGACGTCCTGCGAGATGAACGGCTCGAAGATCCGCTCGCGGTCCCGGGCCGGGACTCCCGGGCCCGAGTCCACGACGTCGACGCGCACCGCTCCGTTCGCTGCGGCGAGCTCGAGGTCGACGCGTCCTCCGTCGGGCGTCCAGCGGAAGGCGTTCGAGAGCAGGTTCGAGATCACCTGGAGCACGCGATCTCCGTCGGACACGATCACGGGCGGCTCGCCGTCGGCCTGCACGCGATAGTCGATCTCGCGACGCCGCGCCTCCTCGGCGAAGGCGCCGTGCGCATGGTCGAGCACTCGACCGAGGTCGACCTCCTCGTGGCGAACGGTGAACCGGTGGGCCTGAAGCTTTGCGAGGTCGAGGACGTCCCCCACGAGGCGCTCGAGACGGTCCGTCTCGGCGGCGACGATGTCGAGAGAGCCCTGGACCTGGTCGGGCTCGGTCACGATCCCCTCGCGGAGCGCCTCGACGTGCCCGCGGATCGCCGTCAGAGGCGTCCGGAGCTCGTGTGACACCGACATCAGGAAGGACCGCTTGAGCTGCTCCGCCTCGGCGAGCTTGGCCACCATGCTGCGAAAGCGGTCCGTCAGCAGCGCGATCTCGTCGCCGCCCTTCGATTCCGGGATCGCGACGTCGTATCGTCCGGCTGCGACGGCCTGCGTCGCGCGCGTGAGCGCACGCACCGGCTCGGTGAGGCGACGCGAGAGCCACCAGAAGAGCGCAGCGCCGAGCACGATCCCGACCGCGAGCGCGAGCGCGAGCCGCTCGAGCAGCGTCACCCATTGCTCGCGGAGCTCGGTGACGGGCTTCGCGACGACGAGCCAGCCGAAGGGCTCGGTGCCACGCTGGAGCTGCACCGGCTGCGCCGCAGCCAGCAGCAGCCGGCCCTCGCCCGGAGGCGTGAACTCGAACGTGACCACCCGCTCCGGATCCAGCTGCGTGCCACCGAGCGCCTCCCTCGTCAGCCTCGTGAGGCCGAAGCGCTGTCCCGGGAAGAGCGAGGCTCCCACGTAGTACAGCTCGTCCCCGGTCGCGAGCTCGAGATTCTTCGCCGCGAACTCCGGAGCACGTGCCCCCTCGTCGCTCGAGCGGAGGGCGGACTCGGCATAGAGATCCGCGAGACCCGCCGCCTCGCGCTTCAGCTCGGATACGGACTCGGAGCGCGTCACGTCCTGGAAGAGGCGGAGGGCGAACGCCATCGACACGAGGCCGAAGACGAGCACGACCAGGAGGAAGAGCGCTGTGAGACGGAACCGGAGAGTCCCGAGCATCGGCCGCTTCCAGGGTATCCCGTTACTCCGCGAGACCGAAGTCGGCGCTGCCGGATCCCTGTCGCGGGAGATCTTCGAGGGCGCCGGCTTCACGGCTGCAGTGCCTGTGCTTCCTCATCTTCGGACGTCAGGCAGCGGAGGCGGGCGTGCGGTCGGACGCGACCTTGTAGCCGACGCCCCAGACCGTAACGATCGGCGACGCGTCGCCCAGCTTGCGCCTGATCTGGCGCACGTGCACGTCGACCGTGCGAGTGTCCCCGGCGAACGTATAGCCCCAGACGCGCTCGAGGAGCTGGTCGCGCGTGAGCACGATCCCACGGTGGTCGAGAAGCTCCCAGAGGAGGTCGAACTCCTTCGGCGCGAGCCGGATCTCCTCGTCGCCGACGTACACCTCGCGCTTTCCCGAGTTGATCACGAGGTCGCCGTGCCGCAGCTCCTCGGTCTCGCTGCGCCGCCGCTCGGGCGAGGCGCGCCGCAGGACGCTCTTCACACGCGCGACGAGCTCGCGCGGGTTGAACGGCTTCGTCATGTAGTCGTCCGCGCCGACCTCGAGACCGATGATCTTGTCGACGTCCTCGTCCCGCGCGGTGAGCATCAGGATCGGCACGTCCGAGCTCTTGCGGATGCGCCGGCAGAGCTCGACGCCGTCGCCGTCCGGAAGGTTGAGGTCGAGCACGATCAGGGAGGGCAGCTCCCCCGCCAGGTCGACGAGCGCGGCCTTGGCGGACGACGCGGCACGCACCTCGTACCCGGCGTTGCGGAGGTATGCGGAGACGAAGGAGGCAATGGACGTCTCGTCCTCGACGACGAGGATCGTGTGCTGCTGCGTCATCTGACGCCCTTCCCGGTCGTCGACTCGTCGGAACCGAGGTCGTAGCGCGTCGGCTCCGTCGGCACCGGCAGGCACAGCTGCGAGGCCATGACGCAGTCGACGCCCTCGAGCGAGAAGACTCCCACGTCGTCGCCGATCCACCGTGGGTCGCCGTCGAGCACGACCTCTCCCACGCCCACCGCCGACACGGACATGCCGGCTCCTCGGAGGACGAGGCGATAACGGCCGCCGAGCACCTTGAACCGGATGCCCACGCCCCGGTAGATCGTCGTCCTCGGGCCGAGCCGGTCGGCGGTCACCCTGCGCCCGGAGACGGTCGGAAGGAACCGGTCGCGCGGTGTCAGGTCGGTGACGCGGAGGGTGCCGCTGGTGAGGCGGCCGAGCACGACCCCCCGCAGCTCGAGCGCCGCAGAGCCGCGGCCGCGCTCGAGCGAGAGCTCGCCGCTGTCCCGCACGGCACCGGCCGCCGAAGCGGCGACGGCGACCGTCGCGACGATCGCGCACACGAAGAGGAAGAGCGCCCGCATTGCCCTACGGCCAGTATCGAGATCGGGCGTGGGTTCGGGGTGAGAACGCTGTAAGGAGACTGTAAGTACGAGCGGGGCCCGAGAGCCGTAGATTCACCTCGCCATGGACGAGATCGCGAACTTCGGGCTGGACGTGCTGGTCGTCTCGGCCGGGCTCCTGCTCGCCGTGCTCGGGACCCGCCTCGCGGCCCGCGTGTCGCTCCCGAACGCCGCGATCTTCCTCGCGGTGACCGCCGTGCTCGCATCCACGATCGAGCAACTCGACGACGTCCTCACCATCCTCGAGGTCGAGCGGATCGTGGTCGTGGCGCTCGTCGTCATCCTCTTCGACGGCGGTCTGCACATCGGGCTCGCCCGTTTTCGGCGCTCGGTCGGCCCGATCCTCGCGCTCGGAGTCCTCGGCACATTCGCGACAGCGGGCCTCGTGACGCTGGCCGCGCACTACCTGCTCGGCCTCCCCTGGATCGTGTCGGGGCTCGTGGGCGCGGCGATCGCGCCGACGGATCCCGCGGTGACGTTCTCGGTCCTCGGCGGCCGCGAGGTGCGCGGTCGCGCGGGCACCGTCCTCGAGGGGGAGGCAGGGACGAACGACCCGGTCGGGATCGCCCTGATGATCGGGCTGATCGAGCTCGCGAACGAGGACGACGGCAGCTTCTCGATCGTCGTCTCCGAGTTCGCTCTCGAGATGGCGATCGGGCTCGCCGTCGGCGTCGCGGGCGCGATGCTGCTCCTCCCTTTGCTCCGCCAGGTGCATCTGCCGAGCCCGACGCTGTACCCGCTGCGCGTGCTGGCGGGCGCCGGGATCGTCTACGGGATCGCCTCGGTCGCGCACGGCTCCGGGTTCCTCGCCGTGTTCGTGGCCGGCGTGCTCCTCGGCGACGTCGCCATCCCGCGCAAGGGAGAGATCGAGACCTTCCACTCCTCGCTCGCCGCGCTCGCGGAGATCGCCGCCTTCGCGGTGCTCGGTCTCTCGGTCGGGTTCACCGGGCTGGACGACGCCGGCATCTGGGGCCAGGGTCTCGCGCTCGCGCTCGTCCTCGCGTTCGTCGCCCGGCCGCTCGCGGTGTGGCCCCTCCTGCTTCCGACGAGCTTGACGCGCGGCGAGAAGCTCTTCGTCGTCTGGGGCGGTCTCAAGGGCGCGGTCCCGATCCTGCTCGGTGCGCTCGCCGTGCTCCGCGAGGTCGACGATTCGGAGCGGATCTACGGGATCGTGTTCGTGGTCGTGCTCTTCTCCGTCATCGTCCAGGGCGCTTCCGTCCCGCACGTCGCCACGCGGCTCGGGCTCTCGTTCCGCGCGGTCGACCACGACCTCGCCGAGGTGCTCGAGTACGTCGTCCGCGAGGACGCGTTCGCCAACGGACGCTCAGTGCGAGATCTGCCGCTCGGCGATCGGGCCTGGGTGGGCGTTCTCGTCCGCGACGGGCGCCCGCGGGCCTTCGGGCCGGACACGACGCTCCGCCCGGGCGACCGTGTGCACGTCTACTGCCAGCCCGAGGACGCGGCCGCGCTGGCGCGGATCTTCGCGGCAGCCATCTAGTCGTAGGAGTAGAAGCCGCGGCCGCTCTTGCGGCCGAGCAGGCCGGCGTTCCGCATCGCGACGATGCGCGGAGGGGGCGCCATGCGCGGCTCGCGCAGCTTCTCGTACAGCGCCTCGGATGCATGCACGTGGACGTCGATGCCCACGAGGTCGACGAGGGTGCACGGCCCCATCGGCCAACCCGCGCCCGCGGTCATGGCGGCGTCGAGATCCTCGGGGGACACGCGAGCCTCGTCGAGCACGCGCAGGCAGTCGTTCAGGAGGGGGATGAGGACGCGGTTGACGACGAAGCCCGGGGTGTCGTGGCAGCGAATCGGTCGCTTGCCGAGTCGCTCTCCGATGCGGAACGCCGCCTCGACTACGTCCTCGGTGGAGAGCTCCGCCTGGACGATCTCCACGAGTGGCATCAGCGGCGCGGGGTTGAAGAAGTGCATCCCGACGACGCGGTCGGGCGTCCCGACCGCCGAGGCAATCTCGGTGACCGAGAGCGCGGAGGTGTTGGTCGCGAGGATCGTGTTCGCGCGGACGATCCCTTCGAGCTCGGCGAAGAGCGCGAGCTTCGCGTCGAGGTCCTCGACGATCGCCTCGATCACGAGGCCGCAGTCGGCGAGGGCCGCGAGCTCCGTCGTCAGCGAGAGCCGCTCGAGCGCGGCACCGCGCTCGCCCGCGCCCAGTTGCCCCTTGTCGACCTTCCGCTGGAGGAAGTGCGCGATGCGCTCCTGCGCCTTCTCACCGAGCTCCTTCGTGACCTCCCGGCCGACGACCTCGTAGCCCGCCTCGATCCCGAGCTGCGCGATGCCGGCGCCCATGGCCCCCAGCCCGACGACGCCGATGCGCTGGATCTCGGGGGACGCCACGACGCGCGATCCTAGCGACGCGCGCGCGTCAGTTCGTCGTCAGTACCCGAGCCGCCGTCGACGCGCGGCCTCGTCGATTCGCGAGTCCACGCCGAAGAACGGCGCGAGCACCGCGATGAGCACGAGCGCGACGATGAGGACGATGCCGAACATGAGTTCATTGTCGCCTACCGGCTCGATCAGCACCACTCGGGGTTTCGAGCATGTCGATCAGGTACGCTGATGGAGAGTGAGCCGGTCAGAGACGCTCGACGACGCCCGCGATCGCCTGGCCCTGGCCGATGCACATGGATGCGATGCCGTAGCGGGCGCCACGCCGGTGCAGCTCGCTCACGAGCGTCGCGGTGATCCGTGCGCCGGTCGCGCCGAGCGGGTGGCCGAGGGAGATCCCGCCCCCGTTCGGGTTGACGTCCCCGTCCTCCCAGCGCGCATGCAGGCCGGTGTCGGCGAGGAACTGGAGCACGACCGACGCGAACGCCTCGTTGACCTCGATGACCGAGACGTCGTCCCAGGTCAGCCCCGCCTTCGCGAGCGCCTTCGCGCACGCCTCGGGGTTCCCGTGCAGCATGCGGTACGGGTCGACTCCCGAGAGCCCGAAGGAGACGAACCGAGCGCGAGGCTCGAGATCGAGCCGCTCCACGGCCTCCGCGCTCGCGAGCAGCATCGCCGCGGAGCCGTCGACGATGGAGCTGGAGTTCCCGGCAGTGACGACGCCGTCGGGCTTGAACGCGGGCTGCAGCGAAGCGAGCTTCTCGAGCGAGGTGTCGCGACGAGGCGTCTCGTCGACGGCGAAGAGCACCGCCGCGCCGGCAGCGTGGACCTCCACGGGCACGATCTCGTGCGTGAAGCGCCCCTCGTCGATCGCCACGACCGCCCGGCGGTGCGACTCGAGCGAGTACGCGTCGAGCGCCTGGCGCGAGAGGTTCCACTCCTCGGCGATGACCTCGGCGGAGATGCCCTGCGGGACGATCGGCCAGCGCTCGCCGATCTTCTCGTTGACGGCCCCCCAGCCGGCGTCTCCGAGGTTCGAACCCATCGGCACGCGCGTCATGTGCTCGACACCCGCGGCGACGACGAGGTCGAGGTGGCCTGCCTGGACCGCCGCGGCGCCGTTGAAGGCGGCCTGCAGCGACGACCCGCACTGTCGATCGACGGTCGATGCCGCGACCGTCTCGGGCCACCCGGCGACCAGCACCGCCTGTCGCCCGACGTTGAGCGCCTGCTCGCCGACCTGCGTGACGCAGCCCATCTGGACGTCCTCGATCTCGCCCGGATCGACGTCGAGGCGGTCGACGAGTCCGTTCATGACCTGCGCAGCGAGCTCCTCCGAACGAATCTCGGAGAGCGAGCCGTTGCGCCTCCCGATCGGGGAGCGGACGGCGTCGACGATGAACGCGTCGGGCATCGACGACAGCATAGAGCGCGGCGCTTCGGCCTCGCCTCGCGGGACTACACTCACCGCGTGGCGACGACCGCGACCGAGCGCCAGCTGCTGATCGGCCACGAGTGGGTCGAGACCGGCGAGTGGATCGACGTCCGCTCGCCGTACGACGGCTCGCTCGTCGGCCGCGTGCCGAGCGCGGGCGCGGACGAGACGCGCCGCGCGCTCGACGCCGCCGAGGCCGCGATGAGCGAGCCTCTGCCGGCGCACGAGCGGGCCGCAGTCCTCGACCGCGTCGCCGCGCTGCTCGCCGAGCGGCAGGACGAGCTTGCCCGGACGATCTGTGCCGAGGCCGGGAAGCCGCTGAAGGCCGCGCGCGTGGAGGCCTCCCGTGCGGTTTCGACGTACACGATGGCCGCGGTCGAGGCACGCAAGCTCGCGGGCGACCCGTTGCCGATGGATGCCTCCCCGGCCGGGGAGGGGAAGCTCGGGCTGAGCCTGCGCATCCCGATCGGGATCGTCGGCGCGATCTCGCCCTTCAACTTCCCGCTCAATCTCGTCGCGCACAAGATCGCGCCCGCGCTCGCGGCCGGGTGCGCCGTCGTCCTCAAGCCGGCGGGCCAGACACCGCTCTCCGCGCTCCTCCTCGCCGAGCTCGAGCTCGAGGCAGGGCTCCCGCCGGGCTGGCTCAACGTCGTCTGCGGCCCGGCGAGCGCGATCGGCGACGTCCTCGTCGAGGACCAGCGGGTGAAGCTCATCACGTTCACGGGCTCGGTCCCGATCGGGTGGAAGCTGCGCGAACGTGCCGCGCGCAAGCGTGTGAACCTCGAGCTCGGGAACGCCACGCCGGTCATCGTCGCCGCGGACGCCGACCTCGAGGATGCGGCGGCGCGGCTCGCTGCGAACGCCTTCTCGTTCGCAGGGCAGAGCTGCATCTCGGTGCAGCGGATCTACGTCGAGGAGCCGGCCTACGAGGCGTTCGTGGACGTCTTCGTCCGTCGGGTCGAGGCGCTCCTCGTCGGCGACCCGGCGGACGAGGCGACCGACGTCGGGCCGCTGATCGCGGAGTCGGAGCGCGAGCGCATCCTGGGCTGGATCGAAGAGGCGCGTGCGGCGGGGGCCGAGATCCTCACCGGCGGGACGCTCGAGGGCTCGCTTCTCCGACCCACGGTCATCGCCGGCGCGCCGACGGACGCGAAGGTCTCCTGCGAAGAGATCTTCGGGCCGGTCTGCACCGTCAGCCCGTATGCGACGCTCGACGAGGCGATCGCGCTCGCGAACGGCACGCGCTTCGGTCTCCAGGCAGGCGTCTTCACGCGCGACGTGAAGAGCGCGCTGCGCGCGGCACGCGAGCTCGAGTTCGGCGGCGTGACCGTGAACGAGGCGCCGACCTTCCGCGCCGACCAGATGCCCTACGGCGGGGTCAAGGACTCGGGCAACACCCGCGAGGGACCGGCGTATGCGATCCGCGAGATGACGGAGGAGCGGGCCGTCGTCTTCCAGCTCTAGATTGAGGACAGTGGCCAGGCGCCGAGAGCAGCAAGCGACGACCCAGACCGCGTACGAGGGCGCGGCTCCCCGCGACCTCAAGCGGGAGCGCAAGGCGCTCGTCTCGTTCCGCGAGGACCGGCTCCGGGACCTCGGCGGGCTGGCGCTCGAGATGTACAAGCGCGATCGGTTCGACGCGGGCCTCGTCGTCGAGCGCTGCGCGGAGCTCGTCGCCGTCGAGGCCCGCGTGCAGGAGATCGACGCCCTCCTCGACGGGAGCGTCGCAATCCGCGGCGGGGTCGCTGCCGTCTGCACCTGCGGCGCGCCCCTGCTCCTCGGGGCCCGGTTCTGCGCCACCTGCGGCCGGCCGGCCGGCCGATCCGCTCGCGGCGACACGACCGCGTCATGAGCTCGTGCCCGCGGTGCTCCGCCGCGGTCGAGCCGGGCCAGGAGTACTGCCTGGCCTGCGGTGAGCGCCTGCCGGTGGCCGGCATCGGGGCGCGGAAAGTGCGGGGCAAGGGCTGGCAGCGCCGATCTGCGGTCGCGCTCGTCGTCGCGCTGGCGGGAGCCGCGGTCGCGGTGGCCGCGAGCGACCCCGATCCCGACAGCGCCGCGATCTCGACCGCGACGGGAGACTTCGCGACCGTCCCGACGACGAGCACCCTTCCCTCCCCCTCCGACGAGCCCCGCGGGAACACCGCGGACTGGCCCGCAGGCGAGGACGGATGGACGATCGTCCTCGCGTCCGTGCCCCAGACGAACGGCCGGCCGGCCGCGGACGCGCGCGCGAGGCAGGCGCGGAAGAAGGGCCTGGTCCAGGTCGGCGTCCTCGACTCCTCGCTGTACGCGAGCCTCCACCCCGGCTACTGGGTGGTCTTCAGCGGCGTCTACACCTCCGAGGCGGAGGCGACGAGCGCGCTCGAGCCCGCTCGGCAGGTCGCGCGCACCGCGACCGTGCGCCGCGTCGTGCCCTGAGTCCGTTGCCATTCCCGGCGACGAAAGGCCTGACTTTGTAACACGGCCCCAAAGCCGCTACACTCTGGCGTGCGAAGTCGTGCTTCGCTCTTTTTTCGCCCAGGACGAGCGATCGAGGAGAGTCGACGATCCCCCATGGACGATCACGCCGCTCAGCTGCGCTCTTGTATGTATCAATACTCGCGAGCGATCTATCGCTCGATCAAGGACCTGATCGACCCCTACGCCGACCGCTCCCTGCAGCTCGAGTACCGACGCGCGGTGCTCTGCGAGTGCGAGCAGACGATGGAGCGGCTCGCCGAGGACCCCCAGTACTTCGCTCGGCCCGACCGGGCGCTCTTCGCTGACATCCGACGCTACTTCCCGATCACGGCGCAGGCGCAGGTCGCCTGGTCCGTCCGCGAAGGGGTCGGCGCGGCGACGGGCTTCATCGAGCAGCAGATCGAGGCCGGGCTCCTGGATGGCGGGGTCGCGCGCTGCCACGCGACGACACGCAAGGGCAAGGCCTGCCAGCGGACGCCGCTGCCGGGGCGGGACTACTGCCCGTCGCACCAGCACCTCGAGCACGCCATCGTCGCGGCCTGACGCCGCGCGGCGCTGGTCGCTCGCGGGCGGCGTAGCCATCCTGGTTCGGCTGTCGATGCTTCACGAAGTCGGCGCCCGGCGGGGGGCGGGCGGCCGATAAGCTCGCGTTCGCATGTCGCACGACGCCGACAAGCTCATCCGGCAGCTCTCGCTCGTGGCGTTCCTCATGGCCGAGCGACGCCCGCTCACCGCGCGCGACGTGAAGTCGAACGTCGAGGGCTACAGCGAGATGTCCGACGAAGCCTTCGCGCGCAGGTTCTACTCCGACCGCGCGGAGCTGACGTCGCTCGGCGTTCCCCTCTCGTCGCAGCGCGACGAGTTCACCGGCGAGGAGCTGTACACGCTGCGCTCGGAGCACTACTTCCTCGAGCGGCTCGAGCTCGACGACGACGAGCTCGCCGCACTGCAGACCGCGCTCTACTACCTGGAGGGGAAGTTCGCCTACGCGGAGCCACTGCGTCTTGCGTTGCAGAATCTCGCGCTCGGCCGTGTGGGGTTCGCAGAGCCGCCGACGGAGACCGCGGAGCGCGTGCGCGTCAGCGCGCCGGACTATTCCCCCGAGCTGGCAGGACGCCTCTCGAAGCTCGAGGCTGCGATCTCGAAGCAGCGCACGGTCCGCTTCGGGTACTGGAGCCCGCGACGCGCCCGGCCGGGCGAGCGCTCCGTCAACCCGTACGCGCTGCGCCTCGACGACGGGAACTGGTACGTGATCGGTCAGGACCTCGAGCGCGACACCGTCCGGACCTTCAAGGTCTCGCGGATCCGCGGGGACATCCGGTTCGCCACGCGCCGCGAGCGCGACTTCCGCGTGCCCGACGACTTCGACGTCGAGCAGCACCGGGTCCCGAAGCCCTGGCAGATCGGCGACACCGTCGGAACCGCGCGGATCGCCGTCTCGGACGACACTGCCTGGTGGGTCGAGCGCACGCTCGCGGACGCAGGCTCGGTCGAGGACGGCGTCTTCGAGACGGACTTCTCCTCGGTGGAGCTCCTCGCGGGATGGGTGCTGCGACAGAACGGGAGAGCGGTGCCGCTCGAGCCCGACGAGCTGCGCGAGGCCGTGGCGGAGGGGCTCACTAGCCTCGACGACGCGCACGCCGGTGAAGCGCCCCTGCCTGCGACGGCGAAGCGCAGCGATCCCAGGCGCCCGCTGCCGGAGCGACCCACGGGCCCCGTTGCCCCGGAGCGTTTCGGGGTCCTCCAGGCCCTGCTCGCCCAGCTGCTCACCGCCTGCGGAGAAGAGCGATCGGCGGTCCTCGACGCCGCGGAGCTGGCAGGCCGCTTCTCGATCCCGCTGGACGAGCTCCAGGACCACCTCTCGCTGCTCAACCTCGTCAACTTCGGCGGCGGCTGCTACGCGGTGTACGCGGTGCACGACGGGGACGTCGTACGCGTGGACAAGGAGCTGTACGGCGACGTCTTCCGGCGCCCACCGAAGCTGACGCCGCTCGAGGCGCGGGCGATCCGGCTCGCGATCGAGTACGTCGGGCCGACGATCGCGGCGGACGCCCACACCCCGCTCGCGCGCGTGCGACGGAAGCTCGAGGAGACGTTCGGGCGGTTCGATCTCGCGGCCACGCCCGAGCCGCGCGACGCGTCGGACGAGGAGACGCTCGTGAAGGTACTGAGCGAGGCCGCCGAGAAGCGCAAGGTCGTCGAGATCGAGTATCTGAAGGAAGGCGAGGAGAGCCCCTCCCTGCGCCGCGTCGAGCCGTACACGATCGAGCGCGAGCTCCCGGTCTGGCGCGTCCACACGTGGGACCTCACGGTCGACGCGGCTCGCACCTTCCGGCTCGACCGCATGCGGTCTGCGAGGCTCACGAGCGATCGCTTCGAACCGCGTGACGGCTTCGATCCGTCCTACCTCACCAACCCCAGAGTCGCACGCCTCCTCCACTCTCCGGCCGTCGCGCGCTGGAAGCTGGAGCGTGGCGCCCGGCCCCTGACCGACGGCTCCGCGATCGCGGAGGTCCCGTACAAGACGGAGGAGTGGCTGCTCTCCGAGGTCCTCGCGGATCGCGGCGAGACGGTCGTCGTCGAGCCGCAGCGCCTGCGAGACCTCGTGGCCAAGCGGGCCCGCCGGCTGCAGCGCGAGCTCGGCCGCGTGCCCACAGGCCCCTAGCGAACGGGCAGCGCGATCGTGAAGGTCGAGCCGCGCCCCGGCTCCGACTGCACGGTGAGCGTGCCCCCGTGCGCCTCGGCGATCGCCTTCGTGATCGCGAGACCGAGGCCCGAGCCGGGCCTCGTCGCGTCCAGGCGGACACCACGCTCGAAGATTCGAGCCTGCTCCGCGGACGGGATCCCGTCCCCGCGGTCGGAGACGGAGAACAGCACGCGGCCGCCCTCGAGGGCTGCGCCGACGACGATCTCGTCGCCCGCGGGCGCATGGAGCAGCGCGTTCGCGACGAGGTTGTCGAGAGCCTGACGCAGGCGCAACGGGTCGGCATGCAGACGCAGAGGCCCATGCGTGCTCGCTCGCACGCGCGCGCCGCGGAGCTCGGCGGTGGCCGCGACCTCGCGCACGAGGGCGCCGGCATCGACGTCCTCGAGCTCGACCGAGACGGCAGCGGCGTCGCGGACGAGCCGGTCGATGGTCCGGCACGCGGCCATGGCGAGCTCGACGAGCGTCGACAACCCCGGGTCGTCCGCGCGCGCAGCCTCGGCGATCGTCCCGAGCGCGGCGACCGGGCTGCGAACCTCGTGCACGACGGTGGCCAGGTGCTCGGCGGAGAGATCGTCCGATCGATTCACGCCACGCGCTCCGACAGCCGCTCGAGGGCCCAGACCGCGGTCTCGTGGAGGATCGGGTCGTCGTCCCCGACGTATCGCTCGACTGCAGGCACGAGCTCGGGGGTGCCGACGTTCCCCGCGGCGACGAGCGCGTTGCGCCGCAGCCAGCGGGCGTCGTTCCGCGGAACGTACAGGCGGTCGACTTCCGCGACGAGCTCGTCTCCGGCGCGCTCGAGCCAGTCGACGAGCGACACGACCGGGGTCGCGTCGGCAGGAGGAGCGACGTCCTGCCGTCGCCTCTCGATCCCGCGGTTCCAGGGGCAGACGTCCTGGCAGATGTCGCAGCCGTACACGGAGTCGCCGAGCTCCGCGCGGTAGCCCTCGGGGATCGGCTCCGGCGCCTGCGTCCAGTACGAGAGGCACTTCGTCGAGTCGAGCACGCCCGGCTCGTCGAGCGCGCCCGTCGGGCAGGCGTCGATGCAGAGCCGACAGGAGCCGCAGTCGAGCTCGAGCGCCGGGGACGGCTCGATCTCGAGGTCGGTCACGAGCGTCCCGAGGACGACCCACGAGCCGAAGCGACGCGTGATCGCGAGCGTGTTCTTGCCGTAGAAGGCGATCCCCGCGCGCACGGCGCCCTCGCGGTCGACGTGGTCGTTCGCGTCGACGAGCACGCGGTAGGCACCTCCCAGCCGCTCGCCGAGCTCGGTCAGCCGGGCTCGGAGATCCGCGTAGACGTCGCGCCAGGCGTAGCGCGGGAGCCGCCCTTCGTCCCCTCCCGTGACCGGGCCGGGCGCGTAGTAGCAGAGCGCGGCCGAGACCACGGTCCGGGCGCCCTCGAGGAGGAGCTCGGGATGGCACGAGACCTCCGGGTGGGCCATCGTGAAGCGCATGTCCGCGAAGAGCCCGCGCTCTCTTCGCTCGCGGATGTGGCGCTCCGTCGCCTCGTAGGGCTCCGCCGGCGCGGCTCCGACGACGTCGAGACCCACGTCCGCGGCCAGCCGGCTCAGCTCCGCCGCCGTCATGCGAGGATTCTGCCGCAGTGAAAGCCATCCGTATCCACGAGGACGGAGGACCGGAGGTCCTCCGCTATGAGGAGGTCCCCGATGCGGTGGCGGGCCCGGGCGAAGTGCTCGTCGGGCTTCGGGCCGCCGGGCTCAACCACCTCGACGTCTGGGTCCGCAAGGGCCTCCCCTCGGTGCCGAAGCCCCGCATCCTCGGTGCGGACGGCGCCGGGACCGTCGCCGCGCTCGGGGACGGTGTATCCGGCTTCGAGATCGGCGACAGGGTCGTGATCAACCCGGGCATCCCCCACGACGGTCGCATCACGGTCATCGGAGAGCACACGGACGGAACGTGCTGCGAGCTGAAGGCGATTCCCCCGGGCCAGCTCTACGCGCTCGACGACTCCCTCTCCTTCGAGGAGGGCGCTGCCTTCGCGCTCGTCTTCGAGACGGCGTACCGGATGCTCGTCACGAAGGCGTCCGTGCGCGAGGGCGAGTGGGCTTTGATCTGGGGGATCGGCGGCGGAGTAGCGCTCGCGGCGTTCGAGATCTGCCGCGCGCTCGGCGTGCGGACGATCGTCACGTCGTCGAGCCGCGAGAAGCTCGCGCGCGCCCGCGAGCTCGGCGCGGACCTGGCGGTCAGTCACGCGGAGGACGACGTGGTGGCGGCGGTGAAGGAGGCGACGGGCGGCCGTGGGGCCGACGTCGTCGTGGAGACCGTCGGCGAGGCGACCTGGGAGCGCTCGCTCGCCGCTGCCGCGACCGAGGGGCGCATCGTCGTCTGCGGGGCGACCTCCGGCCACAGCCCGCCCGCCCGCCTCTACCGGCTGTGGTGGAAGCAGCTCGTGGTCTACGGCTCGACGATGGGGATGCCGTCGGACTTCGAGGCCGCGTACGACCTCGTCCGCACGGGGCGTGCGCGCGTGCACGTCGACAGCGTGTTCCCGCTCGCCGAGGCGGCAAAGGCGCACGTGCGCCTCGAGTCGGGCGCGCACTTCGGCAAGGTCGTCCTGCGCATCCCGGCCTGAGCCGGCGGCCGCGTGCACGCGCCGCGCAACCTCATGCCCACGCACGGCGTGGCCGCCTCTACGCTGCGCAGGCCATGGCAAGGGTCGCAGCGCTCATCACCATCGCGGCGGGAGTGGCGGTCGTCGGCTTCAGCCCCAACCGCTGGGACGAGGTCATCCTGCTTCTGCCTCGGGGACACGGCCTCCACGTGCACGACGTCGTCGGCGTCGTCCTCGTCGTGATCGGAGTCCTGACGCTGTGGCACGTTCCGCGCGCCGCGACGTCGTAGCTCGGGCACGTCGGCCGGCGGAGCTCCCGTCGTGGCTGCTAGCCGAAGCCGAGGATGAACTTCGCGTCGTCGGACATCCGGTCCGGCGTCCACGGCGGATCGAACGTGAGCTCGGCCTCCGCCGCCTCGACCCCAGGCACCGAGCGCGCGGCGTCGAGGATGCCCTCGGCGATCATCGGCCCCGCGGGGCATCCCATCGACGTCAGGCTGTAGAGGATCTTCACCCTCGGTCCGTCGACCTCGACGTCGTACATGAGCCCGAGCTCGACGATGTCCATCCCGAGCTCGGGGTCCTCGACTCCGTGCAGGGCCTCGACGACGTCCTCGCGGGTGATCATGCCCCGAAGTCTAGAGAGGAGGCCTCGCGTCAGGCCGTCGCGACCAGCTGGTCGGCGCGCCGCAGCACGAGGTCGAGCACGTCGCCGATCGCACGATCCAGCGAGTCGTTGACGATCACCGGGACGTCGAACCGATGCGCGCGCTCGACGAGGTAGTCCTGGATCTGTCGGATCTGCGGCAGCGAATCGAGGTACTTGTCGAGCGGCCGCAGGCCCTCGGTCGAGTAGTCGCGCACCCAGAAGTGGCTCCGGTGGAGGTTCTCGTCCTCGATCGCGACGACGCACTGGACGACGAACGCGCCGGGGTAGTCGGTCGCGACCATCCCGGGCACGAGGTGGACGCCCTCGAGCACCGTCGACCAGTGCTCGGTGGCGGCCCGCTCGAGTGCCGCCTGGACGCCGACCACGACGTTCCGGGTCTGGTCGAGGAAGCCGAGAATCGCGGCGTCGCCGGACTCCTCCTCCTCGGCCCGCGTCAGCGCCAGCCGGGCCTCGAAGCTCGAGTAGTGCACGGACGGCATGAACTCCTCCGAGAAGAACGCCCGCATCGT
>Ga0075430_100000720_pt1 | contig 25288 bp, 24 predicted proteins | sample RhiMetdeltSRZDD4_FD_75294 | JGI IMG/M metagenome (GOLD analysis project Ga0075430, IMG submission 75294) | Populus rhizosphere microbial communities from Tennessee, USA - Rhizosphere MetaG P. deltoides SRZDD4 | ecosystem: Host-associated > Plants > Roots > Rhizosphere > Soil | place: USA... | reverse complement strand
ACCTGCTGCCCCTTGGCCAGAAGGCCCTTGATCTCTTCGAGCTCCTGGAGGTCTACGACTGACATGTGGTTCCGTTTCCGAGGCCCGCGTCGCAGCGACGACGGGAAGGGTTCATCGAAGGCGCTGCGAGGGCCAGTCTACTGCCACCGAGACGCGGTTCCGGCACCTGCATCCGGCCTAAACTCGTCGGCCGCGCATTGTTTCGGCAGCTTGGCCGCGCGACCTGAGCGCGGCACCGCAACCTGCCGTGGCGCATCGTCGCCCGTTCGCGGGTAGAGTTCTGCCAACACGCCGAGTTCGCGTCGTCCAGAGCGTCGCGAAGCGGGGGAACCACTGCGGGCCTTGCCGGGCCCGTCGGGGCGAATCGGAGCGCGGATGCTCCGTAGCGTGCCGTTCCACGCGAGCCCGTCAGCTCACCCCGTAGGCGCCGAACGAACCATGACCCGCACTTCACGGATCACCGGAACGATGGCCGCACTCGCTGGTGCCGTCGTGATCGTCGCGCCCGCACTCGCGGCCGGCAGCGACGCGACCGATCCGGTGGCCGGCTCCGGCGGCGCCGGATACGGCGCGCCGGTCGGAGTCGTCGGCGGCCCGGCGCTGTACGCGCGATCGAACGGGATGCTCGGCGCGACGCTCAACTTCCGCGGCACGACGACGCCCGGCAGGCAGATCTCGATCGAGCGGCTCGACGCGCTCGGCGCCTGGCAGCCGACGGCGACCGCGGTCGCCGACGCCGGTGGCGGCTTCGTCGCCCGCTGGCGCACCGATCACATCGGCCTCTTCACGATCCGCGCCGTCGGCGCCGGAGACGTCCGCGGCGCGCGCACCGCCGACGACCCGCCGTCGATCAAGGTGACGGTCTACAAGCCCGCGATCGCGACGTGGTACGGACCGGGGTTCTACGGCAAGAAGACGGCCTGCGGCCAGCGTCTGACGACGACGCTCGTCGGCGTCGCCCACCGCGGGCTGCCGTGCGGCCGCTCGGTCTCGATCATCTACAAGGGGCGCACGATCGTGGCCCCGGTCGTCGATCGCGGGCCGTTCCGCGACGGCGCGACGTGGGACCTGACGGCCGCGGCGGCACGCCAGGTCGGGCTCGTCCGCACCGATCGCATCGGTGCCGTGGCGATCCAGCCGGCGCCCGTCGCGGCGCGCGCCCGCTAGCGCTCGCGAGCGCGGCTCACTTCACGCGCAGCGTCCGCGTCACCGACGCGACGCGACGCCCGCCCTGCCGCAGGGTGACGGCGACGCGATACGTGCCGGGCTGTAGGCGGCCGCGGTACACCGGCAGGTCGAGCAGCGTGCCGGGCAGGATCCGCCGGCGCGAGATGCTGCCGCGCACGGTGCCCGCGGCACCGGAGATGCGGACCGAGCCCGTCAGCGGCTGGACCGTGTTGCCACGGTTGCGCACCGCGACGGTGACGGCGCCGCCGCTCAGGCGAGCCGCGCCGACCGAGGCCTTGAACGTCCGCTTCGCCTTCGGCGGGTTGAGACGCAGTGCCGAGAGCATGCGGTAGCGGGCGACGACGCCGTTGGCCGGTCGCGGCCCGGTGGGCGTGCCGATGACCTCGACGACGCCGTAGAGCGAGCCCGCGCGCGGGAGCGCCCCCAGCGTCACGGGGATCGACCGCTTCGCCCCGGGAGCGAGCGTGAATGACCTCACGCCGAGCCGCACCGGCGCGAGCGTGCGCTTCGCGTCGGCGGTGACAGAGCCCGAGCGCGACTGCACCCACGGGCGGGCGCCGGCGGTGATCGCGAGCGTCTGCTTCGAGTTGTTGACGACGCGGATCGTGCCGACGCTCCCGGTGCGCGCGTCGCGCTCGAGGATCGCGGGACCGATCGCCAGGCCGCTCGCGGACGCGGCGGTCGACGCTACGCCGCCGGCCGTCCCGATCGCGACGAGGGATGCGAGGAGAAATCGGTTCATCGTGCTGCTCCTTGGCCTCATGGGCCCGTGGGCCCGAAGGTGATCGTGTGCTCGCCCGATCCCGCCTTCACCGTCGTGTGTGCGTTCGTGACGGGGCCGGCGTAGGCATCGAGCGTCCGCTCGCGCTGGTTCGCGCGAACGGCAAGTGCGGTTTCCGAGACGGTGGCTGTGACGGCGACGTCGAGCGCGCCGTTCGCGGCGTTGTCGATCGACAGCTCGATCGTGCTCTCGACCTGTCCGCTCAGCCCGGTTTCGCCGGCGCTCGTCACCGTGGCCGCGAACGCGGTCGCCAGCGACGCCGCGACCGTCGCGATCGCGACACGAATCCCGCGGCGGCTCATCGCCGCTTCGCCTTGACGATCGTGATCGGCAGCCGGACCTGGCTCGTGCCAAGCGCCGAGCGGTGGCGGAAGATCAGTGTGCGCGACGAGCGGTAGGCGAGGATCATCGTCAGCCGGCCGCCGGTCGCGGTCGTGGCGCCCGTGACGGCCCACGTCCGCTTGCCGATGCGGTTGAGCAGCTCGACCGCCGTCCCGCGCGGCGCCGACCGGCGCGTCTTCCCGGCGAGGCACGTGATCCGCCCCCGGTAGCGGTAGCGCGTTCCCGCGCGAAGCACCGGGCGACCGCCCTTGACGCGCAGCGGACGCTGATCGAGCGCCATCGACAGCCGCGGCGAGGCGCAGCTGGTGGCGCTGGCGGCGAGAACGCCAGAGCGCGGCGTCGGCACCGGCGCCTGCGACGGCGGTTTCGGCGGGTCGCCGATCGTCAGCACGACCGTCGGGTTGTAGATCGGTGATGGGCCGGCGACCGTGACCGTGCCGTCGTAGATCTCAGCCTCGTTGCCGGCGGCATCGGCGACTCGGACACGGAGCGAGTGTTCGCCCGAAGCCAGGCGCGAGAGGTCGAGGACCAGCGGCACGCGCGCCGCCTGCTGCGCCTCCAGTGCGGCTGTCGCGAGCGGCAGGCCGTCGACGTACGCGGACGCCGACGCGAGCCCGGCGCCGTCGTCATCCGCGCTGACCAGGAGCGTGACCTCACCTCGGACGGGACCGGTCGACCCACTTACCGACCCGCGCGGGGGCGTGGTGTCGGCGGTCGCCGGCAGGGCCTGGGCGGCGCCCGCGCAAAGCGCGAGCGCCGCCCCCGTCAGCCCAGCGACCCGAGCCGCGTGATCGACCCGGATCACCATGCGTCCTAGACGGTTCCCGCCGAGAGCGTGAACGTCAGGGTCTTGCCGTACGTCCCTGCGGCGAGTGCCTCGCTGGCTGCGATCGCCTGCCGCAGCTTGAGCGACACCGGCGTCGCCGACGCGCCGGACGCGAACGAGAGCAGCTGCTTCGCACCCGAGCCGAGGGCCGAGTACGAGCACGCTCCGCTGGTCGCGGCGCAGACCTGCAACGCCGATCCCAGCGCCCGGCTGCCGTTGAGCAGGAACCCGGGGTTGCTGCCACCGTCGAGCACACTCAGCACCGACGGGTTCGTCGACGTCGCGGTCGCGGCGACCGAGGCGTCGTAGTTGGCCGCCACGCCGGGCAGGAAGCTGCCCAGGCTGACGCTGGTCGCGTCAAGCGTCAGGCTCAGCACGTCCGGCACGCTGCCGGTGACCGTGAGGTCCTTGCTCGACCCGACGGGCGGATCCGGATCCGGATCGGGATCCGGGGTGGCACCGACGGGCGCGAACGTGACCGAGAACGCCTGGTTCGGGCGATCGGTGGTGAACCACGGGCGAATCCCGTCGAACGGGCCGCTCGTGCTCAGGAACCCGGTCGGGGCGCCCGCGGGCGTTCCCGACGGAATCAGGTTGCTGATCGTGTACGAGCCGTTCGGGTTCAGCGTCGTCACCGCCGCGACGCCGTCGAGCGCGAACACGGTCTGGCGCGTGGCGGCCGTGCCGTAGTCGACCGGCGGGTCGGTCGATCCGACGGTGCCGCTGGCGACCTTGCCGTTGGCGATCAGGCGAATCGACTGCGGCGCATCGAACTGCAGTCGCGGGTTGACAACGCTGAAGAACGTGTTGTCGTGCGCCGTGAACGTCACCGTGCCGGCGAAGTTGATCGCTCCCGTCTTCGTGACCGGGTCATACGTTCCGGCGGCGCCGGCCGGCGACGCCGGAGTGCCGCTGGTCGTCCCCGGGAAGCTGAACGGGTACTTGACGCCGACACCGGCCGCGGGGGTGCTCGATGCGGTGATCGTCGTGCCGGTGGCCGGAGCCGTGGCGGCGACGCTGCCGTGGCCGATCCCCGTCGCGTAGTTCGACAACGTCCCGGTGCCCGGGGCCGTCTCGTGCGGGACGGCCCACGTCAGGCTCGCCGATCCGACGTTGAACGGCGCCGCCTGCGCCGCGCTCGCTCCTGCGAGCACCGCGACCGCGGTCGCTGCGAGAGCCGCGAGCATGCCGGAACGGCGGCGCGCGGCCCTCGTCGTGATTCCTGCCATCTTCGTACTCCTGTCGTTGGGGTTGTGTTCCCGCTGCGTTCCCGCTCCTCGCCGACGGAGCGGCGAGGCCAGGTGTGCGGCAAACGGGACTCCCCGCGACGGCCGGCACTCCAGTTAGGCAACCCTAACATATTTCGTGTTAGGGTCGCCTAACGGCACGCCTCGGCGGTCGCCTCCGTCGCCAAGTTCCCGCGGCGGCGGGGGCGACCAGCGCGGCGCTGTGGCGGGCGAGCGCCGGTCCGGCTAGGCGACGGTCGTGCCGGCAGCGCGCGCGGCGAACAGCCCGCGATCGGCGCGCCCGGCCAGCTCGTCGGCGTCGATGCCGTCCTCGGGACAGCTCGCGACCCCGATCGAGACGCGCAGCGGAACGCCGCGGTGCGACGCGGCCGCGCCGGCCGACTCCGCCAGCCGCTCGGCGAGCAGCCGCGCGACGGCCGGCCCCGTGTCAGGAGCAGTGACCCAGTAGCGACCCTCGTCGTCACGCAGCAGCTGGTCGGCGGGACGCAGCTCAGCCGCCAGCGCCCGCTCCAGGTCCGCGAGCAGTCCGCCGACCTCCCCGCCCTCGTCGGCGGCGAGCAGCCGCGCGACGTTGTCGACCTCGACCGCAAGCAGCGCGAAGGGGCTGCCGTCCTGGAGGTGGCGCTTGATCCGCCACTCGACCGCCTGGCGCCACGACAGCGGCTCGGCCTGGCGCGCCTGACGGACGCGCAGCGCTTCGAGCGGGTCGTCGACGCGATGCACTTCGAGCGTGTCCCCGTTGGCCTGGGGGAAGGGCTCGAACGGCGGCAGCGCGGCAGCCGGCGGCATCGCCGGCACCACACGCGGCACCGGCGGCGGCTCGGCGGCAGGCTGGGGCTCCGGCTGCGACGCGACAGGCGGCGCCGTGGCGGGCGGCTCGGCGCGCGGCGGCAGCGGACCGGGCTCCGCCGCCGCGATCGGCTCGGCCGGCGGCGGCTGAGCCATTGCGGGAGCCGGCTCGTCGACGACGAGCGGCGCCCGCTCGGCCGCGGAGTCGGCAGCCTCCGCACGGCGCTTCTTCGCCTTCTTCTCCGCCTTGGTGGCGCCGCTGAGCGCGGTGGTCGCGATCAGCGTGCAGATGTGGGCGAGGCGATCGACGAGCTCAGCGGTCGTCACCGCGTCGAGCCGGGCGGCCGCCAGCATGCTCGCGAGGACGGCGCGGCGCAGGCTCTCCACGGCCGCGATCACGGCTGCGGGCTCGCTCGCTCCGACGAGCACGCCGGTCCGCGCGGCAAGCGCGCCGAGCTCGCCGCCGGGAGCGAGCCGCGCAAGCGCCGCGTCGTCACGCAGCGCCTCGACGACGGCCGTCGCGAGCGCCGGGCCGAAGTCGACGAGCTCCCCTGTGGGCAGCGCCGCGGCAGCCTCGAGCGGAGCCGCGGCGACCAACTCGAGCAGCCAGGCCTTCGTCACCTCGCCGGCGTCGACGACGGGCACGCCGGCGACGGCGCGCGGCGCGCGAGGGGCAGGAGCGAAGGAATCCACGCCCACAGCAAACCAGGCAATGGGGACCGCTGTCCAGAAACCCGCGCGCCGCCGGAGCCGCCACCGCCTCCGTCCCCAGGCCGCGTACCCTGGACCGCGCCATGTTCCGCGGCTTCAGGTACCGCTCTCGGCGCCGTGCGCCGGCGGTCGTCACCGCACTCGCCGACCGCACGACGATCGACGCCGCGAGCGGCGCCGTGCGCTCGATCCAGACCGCCGATCTGGAGACGACGGCCGAGCGACTCGACCGGATCTGGACGCCGCACGACCTCGAGCGGCTCGCGCGCACCTACTGGCGCTTCCTCTCACGCGCGACCGCCTTCGTGATCTCGGTCAGGTACTCCGAGCACAGCCGCCAGGTCGTCGCGTTCGGGCTCGTGCCGCTGCTGACGTTCCAGGTGCCCGAGTACGAGATGGACGCCGAGAGAGGGATGATCCGCTGGCGCATCGACCGCGGCGTGCTCGTGTCGCGCGCTGGGCGCGGCGGCAGCGGTTACCTCGAGATCGTCGTTCGCCGGCAGCCGGCGCGGAGCGACGGCTTCGCCCGCGCGGACATCTCCGTCGAGGTCGCGAACTTCTACCCGGCGATCGCGTCGCGGATCGGCCGCCGCATCTACATGGCGACGCAGTCACGGATCCACGTGGTCGTCACGCACGGGTTCCTGCGCTCGCTGGCCCGGCTCGACCTCGCCGAGTCGCGCGTCGGGCGCTTTCCCGCGCCGCTGCGCGAACCAGCAGGAGCTCCGAGGGTGCCGGAGGCGGCCACGTGGCCGCCCGAGGCGGGCCCCTCGTCCCCTGCCTAGCCGAGCTTCTCGCCCGAGAGCAGCCGCAGCTTGGCGCGATCGTGCGTCGCGTGGACGCGGCGCACCGTCCCCGAGCGCGCGCGCATCACGAGCGACTCGGTCGTCGCGCTGCCGGCGCTGGTGAAGTGGACGCCGGCGACGACGTCACCGTCGGTGACACCGGTCGCGGAGAAGAAGCAGTCGTCGGAGGCGACCAGATCATCGACGGTCATCTGCTTCGCAAGGTCGTAGCCCGCGGCCAGCGCGGCGTCGCGCTCTTCGTCGTTGCGCGGCCACAGGCGGCTGATGAGCTGGCCGCCGAGACACTTGATCGCGGCCGCGGAGATCACGCCCTCGGGCGTGCCGCCGACACCCCACATCAGGTCGACGGTCGAGCTGTCGGAGACCGCCAGCAGCGAAGCCGAGACGTCGCCGTCGGCGATCAGGCGGACGCGGGCGCCGGTGTCGCGGATCCCCTGCAGGGCCTCTTCGTGGCGTGGGCGGTCGAGCATGATCACCATCACGTCGGTGATGTCGGTTCCCTTGCGCTCGGCGACGAGCTTCAGCGTCTCCTCGAGCGGGCGGTCGAGATCGAGCAGGTCGGCGAACTGCGGCCCGGCGGCGATCTTCTCCATGTAGACGCAGGGCCCGGGATCGAACATCGAGCCGCGTTCGGACAGCGCGATCACCGACAGCGCCCGCGGCATCCCGCGCGCGGTCAGCGTCGTCCCCTCGAGCGGGTCGACGGCGATGTCGACCTCCGGCGCCGAGCCGTCTCCGATCCGCTCGCCGTTGTAGAGCATCGGCGCTTCGTCCTTCTCGCCCTCGCCGATGACGACGACACCGTCCATCGAGATCGTGTCGAGCACCACGCGCATCGCGTCGACGGCCGCCTGGTCGGCTGCGATCTTGTCGCCGCGGCCGATCCAGCGTGCCGACGCCAGCGCGCCGGCCTCGGTCACGCGGACGAGCTCCAGTGCGAGGTTGCGGTCGGGTCTGCTTGCGGTCGCCTCGGGCATATGGGTCGGCGAGCCTATCGAGTGCGGGCGCCCGCCACATGCGAGACTGCGGTGCTGTGGCCAGGCTCATAGGCGTCGACGTCGGTGGCACCAAGGTGTCGGTCGCGCTGCTCGAGGACACCGAGCTCTCCGCGCCCGACCTGCGGCCGACGGTGACGTCGTCATCGGAGGAGCTGCTCGATCAGCTCGCCGCCGCTATCGAGACCTATCTGCCCGCCGACGCGGTCGGCATCGGGATCCCGTCGGTCGTCGACTTCGCCAGCGGCGCCGCGCGGTCGTCGGTCAACATCCCGCTCGAGAACGTGCCGCTGCGCCACGTCCTGCGCGAGCGGCTCGGTGTGCCGGTCTACGTCGACAACGACGCGACCGTCGCCGCCGTCGCCGAGGCCTACGGCTCCGACGGCGAGATCGACGTCCGCCACCTCGTCATGTTCACCGTCGGCACCGGCATCGGCGGCGGGATCGTCATCGACGGCCGCGTGTACCGCGGCGCGACCGGCGCGGCGGCAGAGCTCGGTCACATGATCATCGGCGCTCAGCTCGAGCACGGCGCGCCGCAGCCGCAGAGGCCGCCGCAGCCGGCCTCGCTCGAGCACCTCGCCTCGGGCCGCGCGCTGGACGCGCTCGCGACGACCCGCGGCTTCGCCGACGGCCACGCCGTCGTCGTGGCCGCGCAGGGCGGCGACACGGCGGCGCTCGATGCGCTGCGGATCCTCGGCGAGCGGCTCGGGATCGGGATCGCCAACGTCGTCAACGCGCTCGATCCCGACGTCATCGCGATCGGCGGCGGCGTCTCGTCCGCGGGAGCGCTGCTGCTGGACCCCGCGCGGGAGACGGCGGAGAAGTTCTACCTGCCGGGCGTCGGCACGACGACCGAGATCCGGCTCGCGCGGTACGGGCCGCGCGCCGGCGTCCTGGGCGCGGCACTGATGGCCGGCCAAGAGCTGGCGCGCGAGCAGGAGCAGGCGGCGGCATGAGGATCGCCTGCGCCTTCGATCACGCCGGTGTCAGCCTGCGTGACCTCGTCATCGAGACGCTGCGCGCCGCCGGCCACGAGCCGATCGACCTCGGCACCGACGACGACTACCCGGACACGGCGCGCAAGGCCGGCATCGCCATCCGCGACGGCGTCGCCGAGCGCGCGATCATCGTCTGTGGTTCGGGCGCGGGCGTGTCGGTCGCCGCGAGCAAGTTCGCCGGCATCCGCGCCGCGGTCGGTCACGAGACGTACACAGCACACCAGTGCGTGGAGCACGACGATTGCAACGTCCTCTGCCTGGGGGCACGCGTGATCGGGCCGGCGATCGCGGCCGAGGTCGTCAGCGCGTTCGCCGGAGCCCGCTTCAGCGGCGAGAAGCGCCATGTTCGGCGCCTGAACAAGATTGCTCGAATCGAAGCCGAGGAAACAGAACGCCCATGAGCACGTCACCGACCATCGTCAACGAGCGTCTCGCAGAGCTCACCGCCGCCGGCACAGCCGTGTGGCTCGACCAGATCAGCCGCGAGCTCGTCTCGGGCGGCGACCTCGCGCGACTGACCGAGCACAGCTCGCTGCGCGGCGTCACGTCGAACCCGGCGATCTTCGAGAAGGCGATCCTCGGCTCCAGCGACTACGACGACGAGCTCGCGGCGCTGGCGCGCGACGGCCGCAGCGCGGGCGAGATCTACGACGCGATCTCGATCGCCGACGTGCAGCTGGGCTGCGACGTCCTGGCGCCGGTCTGGGAGCGGCTCTCACACCGCGACGGCTTCGTCTCGCTCGAGGTCCATCCGGCGCTCGCCCACGACGGCGAGCGCACGCTGTCGGAGGCACGCCGGCTGTGGGCGGCCGTCGACCGGCCGAACCTGATGATCAAGATCCCCGGCACGCCGGAGGGCGTGCCCGCGATCGAGCAGGCGCTGACGGACGGGATCAACGTCAACGTGACGCTGCTGTTCGGCGTCGAGGCCTACGCCGCGGTCGCCGACGCATACATCAGGGCCATGGAACGCCGTCTGGCAGCGGGCGACAGTCTCGACGTGCACTCCGTCGCGTCCTTCTTCGTCTCGCGCGTCGACAGCGAGGTCGACAAGCGGCTGGCCGACGCCGGCGCGCCGGCGGAGCTGCGCGGGCGCGCCGGCGTCGCCAACGCGCGCGCCGCCTACCTGCGCTTTGAGCAGATCTTCGGCGGCGAGCGGTTCGCGACGCTGCGCGCCGCGGGTGCCGTCGTCCAGCGGCCGCTGTGGGCGTCGACCGGCGTCAAGGACCCCGCGTACCCGGCGACGCTCTACGTCGACGGGCTGGTCGGTCCCGACACGGTCAACACGATGCCGATGGCGACACTCGAGGCGACGGCGGCGATGCCCGCGACGGGCGACTCGACCGCGACCGCGGCGCTCGACCCGAGCGAGGACCTGCGCGCGCTCGCCGGCGCCGGCATCGACATGGACGAGGTCACCGACAAGCTGCTCGCCGACGGCATCGTGCTGTTCGCCGACGCCTTCGACCGGCTGCTGGCCGGGGTCGAGGCGAAGCGCGCGGCGATCGCCGGCGACCGGCCCGGCGCGATCGCCGCGGCAGTGCCGGCGGAGCTCCAGACGGCGATAGCGGCACGTGTCGAGCGGGCCGGTACGGAGCGCGTCGTGGAGCGGATCTGGGACCGCGACGCGACGCTGTGGGCACCGTCTGGGACGCCCGAGGTCGCCGACCGGCTCGGCTGGCTGACGATCGCCGAGCGCATGCGCGCCGTCGCCGGTGAGCTCACGACCTGGGCGGCGAGCACCGGCGCCCTCGATGTCGTCCTGCTGGGCATGGGTGGCTCGTCGCTCGCGCCCGAGGTGCTGCGCCGGTCGTTCGCGATCGAGCACCTGCACGTGCTCGACTCGACCGACCCCGGCGCGATCCGCGCACTGGAGCAGGCGATCGACCTCGAAACCGCCCTCTTCGTCGTCTCGTCGAAGTCCGGCGGCACGATCGAGACGCTGTCGCACTTCGCCCACTTCTGGGAGCGCAGCGGCGGCGACGGCTCGCGCTTCGTCGCCGTCACCGACCCGGGCAGCCCGCTCGAGGCACTCGCCGCCGAGCACGGGTTCCTGCGGACGTTCGCCGCCGATCCCGAGATCGGCGGGCGCTACAGCGCGCTGTCGTACTTCGGGCTCGTCCCGGCGGCGCTCGCCGGCATCGACATCGTCGCGTTGCTGGCCGGCGCCGAGACGGCGGAGACCGCCTGCCGGGAGACGGCGGCGGACGCGAACCCCGGTCTCTGGCTCGGCTGCGCGCTCGGCGAGCTGGCGCTCGCCGGCCGCGACAAGCTGACGTTCGTCGTCGACGAGCCGCTCGCGAGCTTCGGCCTCTGGGCGGAGCAGCTGATCGCCGAGTCGACCGGCAAGCTGGGCCGGGGCATCCTGCCGGTGGCCGACGAGCCGCTCGGCGCGGTCGAGGCCTACGGCGACGACCGCGTCTTCCTCCACCTGCGCGCCGGCGAGGCGCCCGACGCGGCGCGCGAGGCCGCGCTCCAGGCGCTTGAGGCCGCCGGCCACCCGGTGCTGACGCTCACCGCCGGCGGGCCCGAGGACCTCGGCAGGATCTTCTTCCTCGCCGAGTTCGCGACGGCCGTCGCCGGCTGGGCGCTGGGCATCAACCCGTTCGACCAGCCCAACGTGCAAGAGGCCAAGGACGCGACCGCGCGCGTGCTGGAGGCGGGCGACTCGGAGCCGCCGAGCACCCCGGCGCTCGCCGAGCTGCTCGCCGACGCCGCGCCGCCGCGCTACGTCGCGATCCTCGGTTACGTCCCGCCGACGCCCGCGTTCGACGAGGCGATCGTGGAGTTGCGCCGCGCGATCCGTGACACGACCAGGGCGACGACCACCTTCGGCTACGGGCCGCGCTACCTGCACTCGACCGGCCAGTTCCACAAGGGCGGCCCAGCGCAGGGCCTGTTCGTCGAGCTCGTCCACGACGGCGGCGAGCAGATCGCGATCCCCGGCAAGCCGTTCGGCTTTGCCGAGCTCGAGCACGCACAGGCGCTCGGCGACCTTCAAACGCTGCTCGCTCACGGCCTCGGCGCCTGCCGGCTGACGCTCGACGGCGACCCTGCCGCCGCGGTGCGCCGGCTCGCGGCCGAGCTCGGCTCGTGACCGCCGGCGCATTCCTCGCACAACGCTCCTAGGAGACTCCTCGCACATGCAGATCGGATTCGTCGGGCTGGGCAAGATGGGTGGCAACATGGTCGCGAGGATCGAGCGCGACTCCGATCACGAGGTCATCGCGTTCGACTTCGACGGCAAGGCGGTCGAGCGCGCCGGAAAGACCGGAGCCACGGGCGCGAAGTCGCTTGCCGATCTCGTCAAGAAGCTCGACGCGCCGCGGCACGTGTGGCTGATGGTTCCGGCCGGCGAGGCGACGCAGAAGACCGTCGACGCACTGGCGAAGCTGCTCGACCGCGGCGACACGATCGTCGACGGCGGCAACTCGAAGTGGACCGACGACAAGGCGCGTGCCGCGACGCTTCGCAAGCAGGGGATCCACTACATCGACGTCGGCACCAGCGGCGGCGTCTGGGGCCTCGACGTCGGCTACTGCATGATGGTCGGCGGCCCCGTTCAGGCCGTCAAGCGGCTGTCGCCGATCCTCGACGTGCTGGCGCCGCCGCCGAACGAGGAACACGGGCCCGGCTGGTCGCACATGGGCCCGGTCGGTGCCGGCCACTACGTGAAGATGGTCCACAACGGCATCGAGTACGGCCTGATGCAGGCGTACGCCGAGGGCTTCGACATCTTCGACAAGTGCGAGTACGAGCTCGACAACGCGAAGATCGCCCACCTCTGGATGCAGGGGTCGGTCGTGCGCTCGTGGCTGTGCGGGCTCGCTGCCCGCGCCTTCGAGCAGGAGGGCAACGACCTCGCCGGCCTGTCCGGCTACACGGCCGACTCCGGCGAGGGCCGCTGGACAATCGAGGACGCGACGCGGCTCGACGTGCCGACGCCGGTGATCACAGGGGCGCTGCAGGCCCGCTTCTACTCGCGAGGCAACGGCGACTTCACGCACCGCGTGCTGTCCGCGCTGCGCAACCAGTTCGGCGGCCACGCGGTGCGGAAGCGGGCTGACGGTTGAGCGCAGCCGCCGAGAACCCGCTCGTCGAAGGGCTCGAGCGGCTCCCGATCCACCCGACGACGCTGACGATCTTCGGCGCGACCGGAGACCTCGCGCAGCGCAAGCTGCTGCCGGCGCTCTACAACCTCGCCCACGACGGCGCGCTGCCCGAGCGCTTCAACCTGATCGCGACGTCGCGCAGCGAGCTCTCCGACGACGAGTACCGCCACGAGGCGACGGCGGCGATCACGAAGTTCTCGCGCCGCACGCCCGACGAGGCGGTGCTGACGGCACTGCTCGCCAACGTCCGCTACGTCAGCGGCTCGTTCGACGATCCGGCGGTCTACGACAAGCTCGACGCGACGCTGAAGCGGTTCGACGACGAGGCCGGCCTCGACGGGCATCCGCTCAACCGCTGCTTCTACCTGTCGACGGCGCCGGAGTTCTTTCCCGTGATCGTCGAGCGGCTGGGCGCCGCAGAGCTCAACCACGCCGACGGCGCCGAGGTGCGATGCATCATCGAGAAGCCGTTCGGCACGACGCTCGCCGAGGCGCTCGACCTCAACCGACGCGTACTCGCGGAGTTCGAGGAGCGCCAGATCTTCCGGATCGACCATTACCTGGGCAAGGAGACGGTCCAGAACATGATGGCGTTCCGGTTCGCCAACGGGCTGTTCGAACCGATCTGGAACCGCAACTACATCGCCAACGTCCAGATCACCGCCGGCGAGGACATCGGCATCGGCTCGCGTGCCGGCTACTACGACAGCGCCGGCGCCCTGCGCGACCTGGTTCAGAACCACATGCTGCAGCTGCTCTGCCACCTCGCGATGGAGCCGCCGGTCCACTTCACCGCCGACGAGGTGCGCGACGAGAAGGTCAAGGTGCTGCGGGCGCTCCACGCCCCGCGCGAGGACGAGATCGACGGCTGCGCCGTGCGCGCCCAGTACGCGGCGGGCACGGTCGGCGGCGTCGACGTTCCCGGCTACCTCGCCGAGGACGGCGTGCCGGACGACTCGAACACCGAGACCTACGCCGCGCTGCGGCTGCAGATCGACAACTGGCGCTGGGCCGGCGTGCCGTTCTACCTGCGCACCGGCAAGCGCCTGGCGCGCAAGGTGACCGAGATCGCCGTGACGCTGCGGCCGGTCCCCCACCTCGCCTTCCAGCAAGACGGCTCCGTCGGTGTCCGCCCCAACCAGCTGATCCTGACGATGCAGCCGAACGAGGGCGTGTCGCTGACGCTCGGCGCGAAGATCCCGGGCACGCGGATGCGGATCCGGCCGGTGAACATGGAGTTCCTCTACGGCACGGCGTTCCTGTCGCAGTCGCCCGAGGCCTATGAGCGCCTGATCACCGACGCGATGCGCGGCGACGCGACGCTCTTCACGCGCAACGACGAGGTCGAGGCGCAGTGGCGCATCTGCGACCCGATCGTGCGCCGCTGGGAGGCGACGCCGGGCCCGCTGCCGCAGTACGAGGCCGGCACGCAGGGTCCCGTCGAGGCCGATCGGCTGCTGCTGGCCGGCGACGCCTGGCGGGCTATCTGACGATGTCGACGGTCGACAACGTCTGGCGCGAACAGGACACGACGCCGGAGGCGATCGAGAAGGCGCTGCGCGACCTCCTGCACGAGTGCCATACGCAAGACTCGGCCTCGGTACCGGCGCGGGTGCTCAACCTCGTCGCCGTCGTCGACGCCGACTGGAGCGGCGAAGTCGCCAACCGGCTCCGCGGCGTCGGCCGCTACCACGCCTCGCGCACGATCGTCTGCGCCGTCCGCCGCGGCCACGATCGCCTCGACGCGACCGTCTCCGTGGCCGCCGAGACTCAGCACGACCCGCACAGCCCGGTGATGCTGCGCGAGCTGGTCGTGATCACCTGCGGCGAGCGCCATCTCGCTCACCTCGACACGATCGTCGACCCGCTCGTCGTGACCGACCTCGCGACCGTGCTGTGGGCACCGCACGGGCACAACTCGGCGATCGGGGCGCTGCTGCGGCTCGCGCAGGTCGTGCTCCTCGACTCGGTCGACGAGCCGGACGTCAGCGAAGCGCTGCGGACAGCTTGTGCGCTCGGCGAGCAGGCCTACGTCGTCGACCTCGCCTGGCTGCGCTCGACGCCATGGCGCGAGCGCCTCGCGGCGAGCTTCGATCCGGCGTACCTGCGCGATGACCTGAGCGCGATCTCCGAGGTGACGATCCGCCACCACCCCGACTCCGGCGCCGCGGCGCTGCTGCTCGTAGGCTGGCTCGCCTCGCGGCTCGGCTGGACGCCGGACGCGCTCGACGCCGACGGCGCCTCGCTGCACGGCACGCTCGACGGCGGCAGCCACGACGTCGCGATCCGGCTCGATCCGGACGCGGCGTTGACAACGCGCGGCCTCGGCGGCATCGCGCTCGCGACCACGAGCGGGCGATCGCTGCAGCTCGACCGCGGCTCCGGGGGCCTGCGCGCGCACGTGCGCGGCACCGACGGCCGCGAGCGCGAGTGGACCGTGCTCGGCGCCTCGCGCGGGGAGCCAGGGATCCTCGGCGAGGGCATCCGCCAGGCGCTGCTGCGCGACCCGACCTACCGGCCGGCACTCGCCGCGGCCGCCGGGATGGCCCCGTGAGCGTGCGCCAGATGCTCGGCGGCATGGCGCTCGGCGGCAGCCCGTTCCCGCCGATCGCCGAATACGCCTTCCTCTCCGACACCGAGGTGACGGCGCTCGTGGCGCCAAGCGGCAACGTCGAGTGGATGTGCCTGCCACGGATGGACGGGCCGTCGGTCTTCGGCGCGATCCTCGACCGCGACGCCGGCGGCTTCCGGCTCGGGCCGGCCGACACGATGGTCCCGTCGGGCCGGCGCTACCTGCCGGGGACGATGGTGCTCGAGACGACGTGGGGCACCCGCACCGGTTGGGTGATCGTGCGCGACGTGCTGCTGATCGGGCCGTGGCACGACGAGCAGGAGCGCTCGCACACCCACCGCCGCTCACCGACCGACCACGACGCCGAGCACGTGCTGCTGCGGACGCTGCGCTGCGTCAACGGCTCGGTCGAGATCCATCTCGACTGCGCGCCGAAGCTCGACTACGGCCGCGTGCCCGTGACGTGGGCCTACGACGGCGACGGCTACCACAGCGCCGTCGCCGGCGCCGAAGGCCACGACCTCAAGCTGCGGCTCGTCTCCGACCTGCGACTCGGGATCGAGGACGACCGCATCCGCGCGCGCACGACGATGCACGACGGCGACTTCGCCTTCGTCGCCCTGTCGTGGAGCGAGCACCCGGGCCCGGAGAGCTACGACGACGCCCACGCCTGCGTCGTGCGCACCGCCGACTACTGGCACGAGTGGCTTTCGCAGGGCGAGTTCCCCGACCACCCCTGGCGCGGCCACCTGATACGCAGCGCGCTGACGCTCAAGGGGCTGACGTACGCGCCGACCGGCGCGATGATCGCGGCGGCGACCACCTCGCTGCCCGAGACGCCCGGCGGCGAGCGCAACTGGGACTACCGCTACTCATGGATCCGCGACTCCACGTTCGCGCTCTGGGGCCTCTACACGCTCGGCTTCGACTGGGAGGCCAACGACTTCTTCTACTTCATCAACGACGTCGTCTCCGGCGAGGAGGACATCCAGGTGATGTACGGGATCGGCGGCGAGCGCGTGCTCGACGAGCACACGCTCGACCACCTCGAGGGCTACGACGGCGCGCGCCCCGTGCGGATCGGCAACGGCGCCTGGAACCAGGAGCAGCACGACGTCTGGGGCGCGCTGCTGGACTCGATCTACCTGCACACGAAGTCGCGCGACAACCTGCCCGAGTCGGTCTGGCCGATGATCGTGCGGCAGGTCGAGAACGCGATCCGCTGCTGGCGCGACCCCGACCGCGGCATCTGGGAGGTTCGCGGCGCGCCGAAGCACTTCACCTCCTCGAAGGTGATGTGCTGGGTCGCCTGCGACCGCGGCGCGCGGCTCGCGCTGCTCCGCGGCGCACACGAGGAGGCCGAGCGCTGGCAGGCCGCGGCCGAGGAGATCCACGCCGACGTCTGCGCCAACGCGCTCGACGAGCGTGGCGTCTTCACACAGCACTACGACACCGACGGGCTCGACGCGTCGGTGTTGCTGATGCCGCTCGTGCGCTTCCTCCCGGCAGACGACGAACGGATCCGAGCGACGATCGAGGCGATCGAGAGCGAGCTGTCGGTCAACGGCCTGGTCCAGCGCTACCTGACCCACGAGACCGACGACGGTCTCAGCGGCAGCGAAGGCGCGTTCACGATCTGCTCGTTCTGGCTCGTCTCGGCGCTGAGCGAGATCGGTGAGGCGCAGCGTGCGCGCGAGCTGTGCGAGCGACTGCTGTCGCTCGCCTCGCCGCTGAACCTCTACGCCGAGGAGATCGACCCGGGCTCGGGACGGCACCTGGGCAACTTCCCGCAGGCGTTCACGCACCTGGCGCTGATCAACTCCGTGATGCACGTGATCCGCTCGGACCACGAGATCATGCTGGCGACGCAGCCACTCGACGCAACCCGCGCCGTCGGAACCGGCGACGACGGAGCCTGAGCGAGCGGCGATGCGACTCCTGACCCTGCCGACCGCCGACGCCGTCGCCGCCAAGAGCGCGCAGCTGCTCGCGGGGCTGCTGTCCGACGCACTGGCCCGGCGCGGCGTCGCCCACATCGCGCTGACCGGCGGCACGTCGGCGGGCGCGGTCTACGAGCGCCTGGCGCCTTTGCTCGACTCCTGGGACGACGTCCACCTGTGGTGGGGCGACGAGCGCTGTGTCGAGCCCGATCACGACGCGGCGAACTTCTCGATCGCACTGGCAACGCTGATCGAGCCCGCCGGCATCCGGCCGGCTCGGATCCACCGGATGCGCGGTGAGCTCGGCGCGGCCGCCGGCGCCGCCGCGTACGCGCTCGAGCTCGACGAGCACCTGGGCCCCGGCGAGGGCGGTATGCCCGTGCTCGACGTCGTCGATCTCGGCCTCGGTCCCGACGGCCACGTCGCCTCGCTGTTCCCGCACCACGCGGCGCTCGAGATCGCCGACGCGACGACGGCCGGGATCGAGGACGCGCCGAAGCCGCCTCCGCAGCGGATCACGCTGACGCTGCCGGTCCTGCGCGCGGCGCGCAGCTGCGTGATCCACACCACCGGAGACAGCAAGCGCGAAGCCATCACGCTGCTGCGCGCCGAGCCCGATCCCGCGACGCCGGCGTCGCTGCTGCGACGCGACCGGCTGACGGTGATCGCCGACGCCGCGGCGGCCGGCGGCGGCGCCTGAGCCGCCACCCCGCGCGAGCGCCCACCGCCGCGTCGGGTGGCTCCGCCGCCGGGGGTGGCTCCGCCGCCACGCCGGGAGCGAGCCGTTTCGCCGGGGGTGGGCTGTTTTTTCCTTGCATGGCAAGGGTTCGATGACCCACCCCGTTACGCGATCGATACCGGTGGCGATCGAGACTGCGCGCGCCGGCTACGCGAGCAGGCGCGACAGCGTGTCGATGACCGCCTCCGGCGACTCCAGCTGCCGCTGCGTGACACGCACGACTCGATAGCCGGCGACGGTCAGTCGCGCATCGCGCGCTCGATCTGACTCGAATGCGAGACGCCCGCGGTGGAATCGGTAGCCATCGGTCTCGACCACGAGCCGGTCTGACGGCCACAGGAAGTCGACCTTGATCTCCTCCCCGCCGCCGAGCGTCAGCCACTGGTTGACACGAGGCTCGGGCAGGCCGGAACGCCGGCAGAGCGTGAGGAAGCGCCATTCGAGCTCGCTGGCGGTGGCGTCGACGCCGGCTGCGAGGGCCCTCGCCAGGATGGCGGCACCACGGTGACCGTTGGCTCGCGCGATCGTCGCAGCGAGAGCTCGCCGATCGACCAAGCCCAGCAGCTCGGCCTGCGCCAGCGTTCTCTCGAGGTCACGCGCCGTAAGGACGGCCGCGAGGTCGAGCAGCGTCCGAGCGACGCTCGTCGTGGGAATCGCCTGCCGCACGGTCACGTCCTCGGCGCTGAGCGAGCGCGGGCGGTGGAGAGCGATTCCCGGATGCCCGGCACGCGTGCGCGCCCCCGAGACATCGACCCTCGACGCCGCGGTCGCCCGGATTCCCCACAGGCTCGCGGCGCTGACGTGGCTCAGCACCGCGCCTGGGCCGCACGCCAGCACGGCCGCTGCCCACCGCCCCTCAGTGCGCAGCACCGAATGCCCGACGGCATAGACCCCGCGGTGGAGCCGGACGAGTCGGCCGATCCGGACCCTGTGCTCGATCGAGCCTCGTGACAGGCCAAGGCCGATGAGCTGCCGCGCCGTCACCACCCCCCACTGGCGCTGAGCGAGCCGGCCGACCACGACGTCGCGATGGGGTGGGTTGTCTTCCGCGGTCATCGCATGGGTAAGCCCGCCCACCGCCGCGAGACTCACGCGCGGCGACACACACATGACCCGGCGCACGTTGCGAATTGAGCGCCTGTGGCGCGCTCGCCCGCCGGTAAGGTCAGAGCCATGCAGCTCCCCGGTGCGGGCGCACTCGTCGTCGGAGGCGCCTCAGGACTCGGCGAGGCGACCGCTCGCAGGCTCTCCGCCGACGGCGCGCTGGTGACGATCGCCGACGTCGACGAGCGTCGCGGCCAAGCGCTCGCGGACGAGCTCGGCGCGAGCTTCGTCGTCGCCGACGTCACCGACAGCACGGCGCTGCAACGCGCGGTCGACACGGCGGCGCGCAGCCCGACCGGCCTGCGGATCTCCGTCGCATGTGCCGGCATCGGCTGGGTCGAGCGGACGCTGACGAAGACCGGGCCGCACGAGCCGCACGCGTTCGAGCGCGTGATCGCGGTCAACCTCGTCGGTAGCTTCAACGTGCTGCGGCTCGCCGCGGCGGCGATGGCGGCGAACGAGCCGAGTGCCGGCGGCGAGCGCGGCGTCTGCGTCAACACGGCCTCGGTCGCGGCGTACGAGGGACAGGTCGGGCAGGTCGCCTACAGCGCCTCGAAGGGCGGCGTCGTCGGGATGACGCTGCCGGCAGCGCGCGACCTCGCGTCGCTCGGGATCCGCGTCTGCGCGATCGCCCCGGGACCGTTCGACACGCCGCTGCTCGCACAGCTCCCACCCCACCTGCGCGACGACCTCGTCGACCACGTGCCGTTTCCGCGGCGGCTCGGCAGGCCGGACGAGTTCGCGGCGCTCGTCGCCCACATCGCCGAGAACGAGATGCTCAACGGCGAGGTCATCCGCCTCGACGGCGGTGCGCGCATGCCGCCGCGCTAGCTCAGCGTGCCGCGATCCGCGTCTCCTCGAGATCGAGGTCGCGCTCGATCCGGCGCAGCACGTCCTGGCGCAGCGTGCCGCGATCGCGCAGCGCCAGCAGCGCGTCACGCTCGCGGCGAATCAGGTCGCGGCGCAGCTGCCCGTAGGAGGTTCGTGGCGCCGGATGCCCGTCGCCGCCGAGCACGGCCACGCAACGCTGAAAACGTGCCTGGTAGAGCTCGCGCAGCCGCGTCAGCAGGTCCTCGGGGATCTCGCCGCGCTCCTCCATCTCGTCGAGGCGGTCGAGTGCCGACTGCGCCGCCTCGAGCCGCGCGACGGCCTCATCCGGCGTCCACTGCCGCTCGCCCTCGACCCCGAGCGCGCGCATCAGCAGCGGCAGTGTCAGCCCTTGCACGAGCAGCGTTCCGAGGATCACACCGAAGGTGACGAAGATCATCACGTCGCGCGACCCGACCGCGAGCGGCAGCGACAGCGCCGCCGCGAGCGAGATCGCGCCGCGCATGCCGCTCCAGCCGACGACGACGCGCTCCTGCCAGGTGTCAGCGGGGTCGAGGCGCGCGGCCGCAGGCACGAACCGCGACAGGCCGATCGGGATGAACTGGACGACGAGGCGGATCGCGACCACCGTCAGGCAGATCAGCACGGTGTCGCCGACAAGGCCGCCGACGGACCGGGAGAGCTCGACGCCGTCGACGATCGAGGAGAACTGCAACCCGAGCAAGAGGAACAGCAGCGCGTTGAGCGCGAACACCATCACCTGCCAGAAGGCGACGCCGGCAAGACGCGCCTCGGGATCCATGAGGTGCGAGCGCCAGCCGAACCAGATCCCTGTGACGACGACCGCGAGCACGCCGGAGACGCCGAGCTCCTCCGCCGTCACGTAGGAGGCGTAGGCGACGAGCACCGTCAGCAGGATCGAGACGGCCATGTCGCTGACGCGCGTCGCCAGCGCGACCGTCAGCATGCCGAAGCCGACGCCGATCGCGACGCCGCCGGCTGCGGTGCCGAGGACGTCGAGCGTCGTGTGCCCGAGGCTGAACGTGCCCGAGACGATCGCGGCGGCACCGCTGCGGTAGAGCACGAGCGCGACGGCGTCGTTGACGAGGCTCTCACCGCGGACGACGACTCCAACCCGATAGGGCACGCCGATCCGCTCGAACGTGGCCGCTGCCGAGACGGGATCGGTCGGCGCGACGATCGCCCCGAGCGTGAACGCCATCGCCCAGCTGAGGCCGCCGATCGCCGAGTGCGCGACGACGGCGACGCCGGCGACCGTCGCCAGGACCAGCCCGATCGACAACAACGCCAGCGGCCCCAGCTCGACACGCAGGTCGCGCGCCGACGAAAACCAGGCCTCGGAGTGCAACAGCGGCGGCAGGAAGACGAGGAAGACGACCTCGGGCTCGAGCCGGATCTCGGGCAGGCCGGGCACGAAGCCGAGCCCGAGCCCGGCGACGACGAGCACGATCGGGTACGGCACCGAGATCAGATCGGCGAGCCGCACGAGGACCGTGGCCGCAGCCATCAGCGCGATGAGGTATTCGATGTCGTTCATGCGGCTCGATCCCCCACTCGCAATCGACCACGACCACGTCAGCGGCCCGGCCGACGCTCCGTTGGAGCTCGTGATGTACGGCGACTTCCAGTGCCCGTTCTGCGTCGCGGCGCAGGGCATGGTCGCACGCGTGCGCGATCGACTCGGTGACGAGCTGCGCTTCGGCTTCCGCCACTTCCCGCTGCGCGACGTCCATCCCGATGCCGAGTTGGCCGCGGAGGCGTCGGAGGCCGCCGCCGCGCAGGGCGCGTTCTGGCCGATGCACGACCGCCTCTACGGCTCCGGCGGCCGCCTCGCCCGCGCCGACCTCCTGCAGGCCGCGGCCGAGCTCGGTCTCGACGCCGACCGCGTCGCAAGCGAGCTCGAGGCCGGCACCCACGCCGCCCGCGTCCAGCGCGACGTCGACAGCGGCGAACGCTCCGGAGTCCCCGGAACCCCGGCCTTCTTCGCCAACGGCACCCGCGTCGAAGGCTCCTTCGACGCCGCGTCCCTGATCGCAGCGCTCAGAGCCGAGGTCTGAACGGGACAGCTGGCGATCGGCACCGTGCCGCGCATCGGCGACAATGGCGGCGTGGCGCTGCAACGGATGGACAACGTCGGCATCGTGGTGGAATCACTCGATGCCGCTATCGCCTTCTTCACCGAGCTCGGCCTCGAACTCGAAGGGCGCACCATGATCGAAGGAGACTGGTCGGGGCGCGTCACCGGACTGCGTGACCAGCGCGTCGAGACGGCCATGATGCGTATGCCGGACGGCCACGGCAGGATCGAGCTCTCGCGCTTCCTGACGCCACCTCCGGTCGCCGACCACAGGAACGCCCCGGTGAACGCCCTCGGCTACCTCCGCGTCATGTTCGCGGTGACCGACCTCGACGACACGCTCGCCCGGCTCCGCGAGCACGGCGCGCAACTCGTCGACGAAGTGGTCCAGTACGAAGACGTGTATCGGCTCTGCTACGTCCGCGGCCCCGAGGGCATTCTCATCGGGCTGGCCGAGCAACTCGACTGACGCCCGAGCAGCGTTCGATTGCGCCAGGTTCGGGTATCCCTTACCTACCCGCAGCGAAGGGATCTTCAGATGGCTGACGTCATAGATCTGATCGGGTCAGACGAGAGGTTTCAACTCGACCTGACAGCGACGGAACTCAAGGTGACCTACACGGCGCTACGAACGCTGCGTGACGACCTCGGTCACGATGAGCATCAGGTCCGAGCGATCGTCCAGCGAGTCCTCGACAGGCTCCCGGACGAGCACGACATCCGCGCGATTCCTATCGCGTAGCGCTGCTGAAGCGTCAGCGCAGCCGCTCGACCAACATCGCCTGCCCCATCCCCCCGGCGACGCACATCGTCTCGATCCCATACGTCCCGTCGAGCGCATCGAGACCGTTGAGCAGCGTCGTCATGATCCGCGCGCCGGTCATCCCGAACGGGTGGCCGAGCGCGATCGCGCCGCCGAACGGATTGAGCTTCTCGGCGGGTATCGCGAGCTCACGCATGCACGGCACGACCTGCGCCGCGAACGCCTCGTTGATCTCGACGACGTCGATGTCGCCGATCGTCATCCCAGTCTGCTCGAGCAGCGCACGGACGGCCGGGATCGGGCCGATGCCCATCTGCTCGGGCCGCACACCGGCGACCGCCGAGGCGACGATCCGTGCCCGCGGTGTCAGGCCGAGCGCGCGAGCGCGCTCGTCGCTCATCACCAACACAGCGGCGGCGCCGTCGTTGAGCGGGCAGGCGTTGCCAGCCGTGACTGTGCCGTGCTCGCGAAACACGGCCGGCAGCTCGGCGAGCCGTTCGACCGTCGTTCCGGGGCGAGGCCCGTCGTCGGCGGTGACGACGCCGGCCTCGGTCGTCACCGGCACGATCTCGCGCTCGAAGTGACCGGCGTCGCGCGCCGCCACCGCGCGCTGCTGGGAAAGCGTCGCCCACTCGTCCTGTGCCGTGCGGCTGACGTCGTAGGCCGCGGCCACGTTCTCGGCCGTCTCGCCCATCGCGATGTAGACGTCATAGAGCGCGTCACGCCCGCCCGCGAGCAGCGGATGCTTGGCCTCCTCGGGCATCGCCGCGCCGAGCCCCGCGCGCGACAGCGACTCGACTCCGGCAGCCACGTACTGCTCGCCTTCGCCGGCGACGATCGCGTGAAACGCCATCCGCAGCGCCTGCAGCGACGACGCGCAGAAGCGATTCACCGTGCAGGCGGGAACCCGATCGTCGATGCCTGCCAGCAGCGCCGCGTTGCGGCCGACGTTGTAGGCCTGCTCGCCGATCGCCGATGCCGCGCCGACGATGACATCGTCGGTCGCGTCGAGGTCGACGCCGGGGTTGCGCTCACGCAGCGCCCGCAGCGGCACGGCGGCGAGATCATCGGCGCGAACGCCGATCAGCGAGCCCTTGAAGGCACGGCCGATCGGGGTCCGGACGGCATCGACGATCACCGCCTCGGGCATCTATAGCCCCAGGTCGCGGACGCCGAGCTCGTCGAAGCCGATGTGATGAGCGAGCTCGTGACGAACCGTGATCAGCACCTGCTCGCGCAGCAGCTCCGGATCGTGGCCGAAGTCGCGACGCAGCGTGTCGCGGAAGATCACGATCCGGTCGGAGGCGCCGTCGCGTGTCGCACCGTCGCCCTGGTAGAGGCCGTAGGCGCGGTGCCGGCGGCCGTCGTCGGAGACGATCACGGCGACGTTGTGCTCAAGCGCCCGGTGCAGCACATCGGGCAGGTCGTCGATCGCCTCGGCGACGAGCTCGGCGAAGTCCGCGTCATCGAACGGGTCGAGCTCGAGGAACTCGCTCTCGTCCGGCTCGACCTCGAGCCCGTCGGCAGCGAGCTGCTCGGCGCGGACGACGATTCGCTCGAACTCCTCCTCCGACTCGGGCTCGCTCCAGCCGGCGAGCCTGAGCCCCACGGCCGCGACGATCGTGAACAGCACACCGGCGCCGAAGCCGACCACCGCAAGCGTCTCCACGGCCTTGATCCAGCCGACGCTGCTGAACCCCTGCAGCGCGACGATCGCCGTCAAGCCGATGCTGAGCGCGAACGCGGTCGGCCACGCGACGCGCCTCATCGCGCCAGCGCCCGGCCGATCACGAGACGCTGGATCTCGTTCGTGCCCTCGTAGATCTGCGTGATCTTCGCGTCGCGCATCATCCGCTCGACCGGGTACTCGGTCACGTAGCCATAGCCACCCAAGACCTGCACGGCCTCGACCGTCACGTCCATCGCCGTGTCGGAGGCGAACAGCTTCGCCATCGAGCTGTACGTGGCCAGCTCGGGGTCGTTGCGATCGGCCATCGCGCTCGCCCGGTAGAGCAGCTCGCGCGCGGCGGCGGTCTTCGTCTGCATGTCGGCGAGCTTCGCCTGCATCACGGGCAGCTCGATGATCGGCGAGCCGAACGCGACCCGCTCCTTGGCGTAGCCGACCGCGTAGTCGATCGCCCCTTGGGCGATCCCGACCGCCTGCGCGGCCGCGCCGAGCCGCGATCGCTCGAGTGTCGCCAGCGCGACACCGAGTCCTTTGCCGACGTCTCCGATGCGGTTCGCGTCCGGGACGCGCACGTCGTCGAACATCAGCGAGCCGGTCGGCATCCCGCGGATTCCGAGCTTGTGCTCGAGCTTGCCGACGGCGAATCCGGGGCGATCGGACTCGACGATGAAGGCGGTGATCCGGCGCGTCTCGCTGTCGGTCAGGGCGAAGACCACGTAGAACTCCGCGATTGACGCATTCGACGTCCAGCTTTTGGTA
>Ga0075430_100000719_pt1 | contig 25290 bp, 22 predicted proteins | sample RhiMetdeltSRZDD4_FD_75294 | JGI IMG/M metagenome (GOLD analysis project Ga0075430, IMG submission 75294) | Populus rhizosphere microbial communities from Tennessee, USA - Rhizosphere MetaG P. deltoides SRZDD4 | ecosystem: Host-associated > Plants > Roots > Rhizosphere > Soil | place: USA... | reverse complement strand
CTTGTTAATCCTGGTTACAATATTTTTTCATCAAAGGTAACAAATCTTTTCTGGAGTAACCCGAGGTTAGATAGGCATTATCCTGCTCACACAAGGGTCAATAGTTCAAGCTTTAAGCAGGTCCAGTACAAATTATCGCAAATAGTCTCATTTTTGCCATGATAGTTCTTATATGCTCAAAGAGAACACCCTGAGAACTCTCCTTTTTGTGCACAGAAACGCGTCGTCATTCCATGCTGACTTGCACATGATATCAAACTAGAATCCTAAAAATTAATCATATTGGACATTCCATAAAAATCTGTGACATATTTTATATGAGTCGGGCTTAAAATTGATTTCAGTCTGCATGATAATAACATACTCTGCAATAATGGCAGCAGCAATATACTTTGAGCAACTAGGAAATTCGTTAGGTGAAGGGTTAAATTTTCTGTATTATTGTGATGTGTTGACCCATGAAAGATAATATATACAGCTTCTGCAAAGGCGCAATAGGTCAAGTTTTAAGCGGGATAAATCCCATTATTGTGCAGGTAGTTACTGCTTGTTGATTCGTTATGGCTGGCTAACCTTTTGTGTGCTTGTACTAATGCTGGCCAGTAGTTTCTTGTCTGCCCACCAGCCAGAATTTGTAGTAGGATCGGCAGCCACGCAGAGACCAGCATTTCCGCTGGCGGATTGGGATATTTTGGATAGCCACACAGACATAATGACATTTACATCTTCAGTACCTGCACCAGATGAACATATTCTTGCTTCTGAGTGGTGGGATGCAAAAAGTGCTAAATCACGTACAAACGCTTTCATCCCAGTTGAAAGTATGGACGAGCTGTCTAAATTCCTGACACACACAAATGCAAATAAGAATATAATCTACAGCAGCGGCTATCAAATTGTACTTAACGATACAGGCGAGATCGGTAGAACAGAGTCGCAGGTTCAGAATGAAAGTCGCTTTGTTAAATGGACCGATCCAAAAGAAAAAGCCGCAACAACATTCCTCCCTGAAGGCTGGGGTGCAGATCTACAGATAATCAGGCCATATCAATCCATGAGCGGTTTTGTATTCTTTGCAAGAGGAGATGAAAACACGCTTGTATATGTCTTTCAGCCGTTCATGCCTTTGTACATTCTCCCAAGTACATCGCTTTGCGAAACCGATCGCATTTGCTTTAGTTCTATTATATCCGCTGAGAAGGTCCGGGAAATGTCCCTTGGAAACGCCCCGATATCTGTTTCTAACTTTAAAACGCCTGAGCAGTATTTTACAAGCGAAGTTTTACCAATGTTGACAAGAAATCTGAACGGCTACACTGTTGATTCTACTGAGTCAGTTTACGCATCGATATATGGTGATGGTGGTAGTGGTGTTGATGGCAATTCCACTGATCTGGTTCCTGGCTATGATGTAGATTACAATTTTAATGTAGAAAATAAGAAAATTTCCGGAAAAGCAATGATATTCACGCGTAACTACACCACTACCAATGACACCGGCATTTGGAACGGCTTCATAGTTGGAATCGAGTCCTCAGAGAATAATTTTGATAAAGCATTCCAAGAGGCTGCAGTAACTCTATTGAATTTGCAGTTTGAAGAAGAATGGGTTAATAGCGAAAGGAATGTGCTGCTTAAAAATGCAAATACAAGTCAGTCGCTTGGCGCAATTCCAGAATTGATGGCGAACAGCACATTAGACGACTTTAACCTCCTTGTTCCAACAGCGGCTCATCAGCTAGTAAGGTCTTATAACAACACTCTTGTAGCAGATTACCTCAATAAAGATAGCGGTAAGACCTTGCATCTGCCCCTATTTCCTAAGACGCAGAATTGGTACCTGAATAGTACTGATCAGCTTGTCGGCAGGGATCTGAGAAGCGATATGATGATGATGATGATGAACAGCAGCTCACTCGAGCCTATGTTCTAGCAAGACTTATACAGACATCTTTATGCTATCCATAGCACGATGCACGCTTAGTGGGGTCGTAGCGAAGCCAGGCATCGCAACGGGCTCCAGATCTGATAAAAGGGCTAAATTAGCAGGAGAAAAGAAGAAGAAACCCGTGGGTCAAGGGTTCAATTGAGTGTGGCAACAGCCATATCAGGACAGATCCCTTCGGCCCCACTAATTTAACTCACTCCGACTTTTCTCTTTTCACAGCAGTTTGCATTTCTTGGTATAATACTTCCTTCTTTAGTGAACATATTTGTTCTCTTTTTTCTAACCTGATAAGAGAATCTAATTGCCCAGTAGGGATAATTGGGGTATTGTTTGTATAGTCATGTTCAGATTGTTTCTATGTAACCTTGGGGTATCTGCTTTGCAAGCAGTTTCAGAAAATATAATGTACATAAAAATACAATCTGCTGTTCGGCAAGCATCTTATCGGTTTACCCTTTCTGACCTTTTTTTCAAGTTCTGACATCCACCCGCTTGCCTCTCTTTGAGAAATTTTTCACAGTATGAATTATTTCGACGTTGATTTTTCATCAATCATTGCTTGATACATAGTAAAATCATGACGTTTATTCTCACAAAATTCTTATCTATGGATAGAAAGGTTCTACCAAATGTGAACCAATCCATAAAGAGAAAATCAACAGAAACGAGAGGCTTCGGAGTTTCAAAAAGGGAATCTCACGATTCTTCAAGATTTTACAGTCGTAAACTTTACAGACAGAGTACAACAAATAATGGCGAAATCAACCATGAACACAATTATAGGGAGAATTGTATTGAGCCTCAAAACTTAAACAAACTTTTTTGTAAGAGCAGCGAAACGATGGACGAACTGCCTGAACAAAGTGTTCATCTTATGGTTACCTCCCCTCCATACAATGTTGGCAAGAATTACGATCAAGATTTGAGCATAAAAGATTATCGAAGATTGCTAAAGCAAGTCTTCAAAGAAACTTATCGTGTACTTGTATATGGTGGGAGAGCATGTGTCAATATCGCAAATTTAGGAAGAAAACCCTACATCCCATTACATAGTTACATAATCGAAGACATGCATGAATTAGGCTTTCTTATGCGTGGCGAGATAATTTGGAACAAGGCTGCAAGCTCTGGGATTTCTACAGCATGGGGAAGTTGGCAATCTGCATCTAATCCGACATTGAGAGATGTGCATGAATATGTGCTAATCTTCTCTAAGGGAACTTTTCATCGCAGCTCTCATAACAGAGAGAATACAATAACCAAGGGCGAATTTCTTGCATTTACAAGGAGCACGTGGAATTTTCCTGCAGAATCTGCAACTCGTACAGGTCATCCTGCTCCTTTTCCAATTGAGCTTCCATACCGTTGCATACAGCTTTATACGTTCAAAGGTGAAGTTGTGCTAGATCCATTTTGTGGTATAGGTTCCACGTGTATTGCCGCTATAAAAAGTAGAAGACATTTTGTAGGATATGACGTGAGCAAAGAGTATGTTGAAATCGCAAATAGGAGAATTAATCACCTCTTATTATCTTAGATCGATCTTTTAATTGTTAACCAAGGTACAGCCCTCTTTTGTATATCTCTGTCCTCATTTTAAGAAGCTCTGCGTTATTCTACGGATAGAAATATATCAAAAAGTTCTGGCCCAGTATGTCAAGTTATTCTAATGTGTAAAGAAGAATTCGAATTATGGCCTTCAAAATAGTAAGACAAGCACCGTCAAATATGGCGGCCCATCCTACTGGTATCGCCATCAATACACGACTATTAGCATAAGATTGAGAACACACTAATCGTCTCGTACATTTCTGTGAAATAAGCAACGTGAGAACAGAAAGGTAGAAAAGAGCCTCCCTTTGAATAAGAACAGTATAAATGCCAATTACAGATGCAGCAAAGAAACAGATTGCACAGCAACGCAGATTATTCTTCAAGATATGCTTCAAATGCGGAGCAAAGAATCCCATCTCAACTACTAGGTGCAGAAAATGCCATGGCAGCCAAATGAGGTTAAAGAACAGGACGCTGGGAGCCAAGAAGTAAGTAAAAGACTCAACATATCTTTTCGACCATCTCTTAACAGATACAAAACTGCGTTTTCACAATTAATCTATTTTCGAAATCTAAATAATCTCTTGTCTTAAAAATTCTTTTAAAAGAACCCCTTGTATATCTTTTTTGCATAAATAGTTACGGAATGTCATCAGTTGTTTTCCTTATACTTTTGATTATCTCATACGCCTTTTGCTCTGTCGCTGCTATCTTTTAAAATACAAAGAAAGCTCTCGGATAAATCAAAAGTGGATGGGGAGAGATTTGAACTCTCGACCACCTGTGTGTGAGACAGGTATCCTAACCAGGCTAGACTACCCATCCGCCTTTTTTGGTCTTGGCATACCGATAATTAATACTATGTCCCTTCATTGAAGCCTTCAAGATACGCCTTTTGTGGAGGTGTCAGCGAGTCGATCTCGATGTTCATTGACTGCAGTTTAGCGAGTGCGATTTCCTGATCTTGGCTCCTCTCGATATTGTATACTAACGGCTTCATTGTGTCGCCTTGCTGTGCTAGCTTGATTACTGATAGAAATTGGTTGGCAAAGCTCATATCCATGACCTCTGAGGGGTGGCCTTCTGCTGCAGCTAGATTCACGAGGCGACCCTCACCAAGCAGGTATATCTTACTGCCATTTTTGAGGACATATTGCATTATGTTTTCATTGATCTTATTCTGGCGTACTGATTGTTTTTCCATCGCGGGTATAGAAATTTCTACATTAAAATGTCCTGCATTTGCTAATATTGCGCCATCTTTCATCTTGGAAATATCATTGTCAATAATAATATCCTTGCAACCTGTTGTGGTGATGAAAACATCGCCTATCTCAGCTGCTCTTTCCATCTTGGTTACCGCATAGCCGTCCATCTTGGCTTTGAGGGCAGCTATTGGATCGACTTCTGTAACAATAACATTGGCACCTAGGCCATCTGCACGCCGCGAAATACCCTTGCCCACGTGACCATAGCCTGCAACCACTACGTTCTTACCCGCAATCAGAATGTTAGTTGCGCGTATTATGCCATCCAAGGCTGACTGGCCAGTCCCATAAACGTTATCAAAGTCATGCTTTGTTTCAGCATCATTAACAGCAATAATTGGATACATTAATTTGCCTACCTTTTGCATGGCACGCAACCTGATAACACCAGTAGTTGTTTCCTCTGTACCTCCTCTTATTGAGTCAAAATTTTTCTTGTGCATTTCAACCGTCAGATCTGCACCGTCATCAATGGTAACATGTGGTTCGATCATCATAGCAGAATGAATATCGTCATAATATTCCTGTTGCGTCACACCTCTACTTGCAAATACTGAAATATCTTCATCCTCAGCTAAGGAGGCAGCAACATCATCCTGAGTGCTCAATGGATTGCAACCACACCATGACAACTGGGCACCGGCAGCCTTGAGGGTCCTAACAAGGACTCCTGTTTCCTTTGTAACGTGTAGACACCCAGCTACCCTTATTCCTTCAAGAGGCTTGGTTTTTTCATATTTCTGACGGAGTGCGACAAGTACAGGCATATGGGCTTCTGCCCAATCAATACGGTTCTTGCCTTCTTTGGCAAGTGTGGGGTCTTTGATGCGAGAATTCATTCAATTTTGACAATATTCATGCCATATATTAGTTCTACAGCAATAGTCCTCTTGAACGCATGATCTGGGTCACCTGATCGTCAGAGACTGGTCCAAACTCTTCATAAAACTGCCCAACTGATCCGAAATCATGTGGCATGTGAAGCACTATAACAGAATCAGACTCCTGTTCTAACACGTCCACAGTTTGGGAGGGCGCAACGGGAACCGCAATAGTAAGGGTTGATGGATGATGCTTTCTTGCCCACCTTGCAGATGCGATAACTGTAGCACCTGTTGCAATGCCATCATCAACTATGATAGCATTTTTGCCTGTTATCTTATAACTAAGATCGTGCTTTCTGTATGCTGTAGATCTACGCCTGATTTCTGCGACCTGACGTAACCGTTCATTTTGTATATAGTTCTCGGGTATTCGCAACGCATTGACGATATATCTATTAATGTATACAGTACCATCTTCCATCACTGCCCCAATAGCAAGCTCCTCATTCTCGGGTGCTCCAAGCTTTCTTGGTATCACAATGTCAAAGTCGGCGCCAAGCTTCTTGGCTACAATATCTCCCAATATAACGCCTCCGCGGGGGATGCCAAGTATTATCATAGAGGAATACCTATTCTCCGCTAGCCTTTCTGCAAGGAGATTACCAGCTTCGATCCTATTGTGGAATTTCATAATATAATTTCCCCTATTATGATTTTAAGCCTTAGTCGTTATAGGCATTTGCAATAACAAGAATAGACCGTGAGATTTACTTTCAATATGAGATCCCCTCACCATAAAAAGAACTTCTAAGCATCTGTCTGTTCTTACCACTAAGTGCCTAGAAAAAAAGATACAAAAACCAAAAATCGAATAATACTCTATCTGCCCTTGAGGCCGGATCTCAGAGTTATTTACTTTGCACAGAGAGAGAGTGTGAGTGTGTGAGTGTGTGTTGATGGGTTCGATAATCCGCATATGGATGATGTGTCACAACTACTTTTGCTAAACTGTAATAGTGTGGACTATTCGAGTGTGAATCATTACTACTACTTCTTTTATTTCACTATTTGATTTAATTTTTCTTGCGCATCTTATCATAAAAAACACCTCTCAGCGAAAACTATAATTCATGCGCTGATTATTGCTCCGGCCTGTGCGTAAGCTACAGATTGCCGTGATTGGATACAACAAAGACAGATGTACCGACCTTGCAAGCAGGATGGCATATGAGGTGGGCAAGGAGATTGCCTCTGCTGGCGCGGTGCTGGTCTGTGGAGGTCTTGGAGGCGTAATGGAGTCTGCATGCAAAGGTGCAAAAGAATATGGCGGCACCTCGGTTGGGATAATACCTCAGGAAGATTTCTTGTATGCAAATGAATATTGTGACATTGTGGTGTGCACTGGTATAGGCTATGCAAGAGATTTTGTCGTTGCATCTTCAGCAGATGGAATAATCGCAGTAGGTGGCGGCATAGGAACGCTCATTGAGCTAGGTGTAGGCTATATGACTAAGAAGACAATGGTAGCGATTGCGGGAAGTGGCGGCGTGGCAGATATTTATGGTGGTAAGTTTTTGGATGAGCGTAACAGGGTCTCAATAACAGTTGCAAAAGATGCAAAGACCGCAGTAGAAATGATTCTTGCTACTACTGTAAAGGCATGATGATACAAGCCAAATAGTGCCTGGAGATAGACACACGAACCTAATCCTATGGATAGAGTCTTTGCTAAATTCGAAGCCACTCAATGCATGTAGTATATAAAATAAGGTTTATGAGGCATATACTGCTTTGTAGCATTGCGAAGTATTTTCTAAAATTTTGATTATTGTAGGAAGAGCTATATCATATTAAGCTGACCAAGTACGGATCGGGATCATAAAATGGCCCATATTTTGCAGCCAAGTCTTGCATACTGCGAACGATATTTTTGACTCCAAATTCTTGCACTGTTGCAAATAGCTCTTTTTTCAACCCCATACCCAGTTTGAGTGCTTTTTCCAAGTCTTCTCTGCTACACGCATTATTGGAAATAAGCCATGCTGCATTGTTGGTAGCCACTCCGATTAGTGCAACTGGATCGTACTTCGAGGCTTCCTCCTCTGTGAGGTTTATGCGCTCGTATTTGTCACCTTTGTATTCAAAAAAGCCCTTGCCCGACTTTTGACCCAAATTCTTTTCGTCAAATAGCTGCTTTATTTTGGGATGAGGACGGATGACTTTCTGATCTCTGGAATGCATCTCTTCAGTTGCTTTATGTATCACATCAAGGCCTGTATAGTCTGCAAGCTCAAATATCCCCATTGGGAATGAGAGCTTGAATTTGACTGCCGAGTCGATAGTAGTCATTGAAACCTTGTCTCTTTCTTGGCAATATACGGCTTCGTGAACAAGTGGTATAAAGATACGGTTGACAATAAAGCCTGCAACATCTTTTTTACAGAGCACTGGCTGCTTGCCAATCTTTTGCACAAGACCTGTTGCCATGTCAATCATACTTTGGTCGGTCTTGCTGCCTGGTATCACCTCGACTAAGGGCATCAGCTGTGGTGGATTGAAAAAGTGAAGTCCAATAAAGCGCTCTGGTCTGCTTGTCAGTGCTGCCATTTCAGTTATTGGAAGAGTGCTTGTGTTTGAAGCATAAAGGGTCTTGCTCTCTGCAAAGTTGTCGACCTCTGCATATACCTTCCTCTTCAAGTTCATGTCCTCTGGCACTGCTTCAATGAGCAAATCTGCACCCTTGAGTGCTTGTTTCAAGTCAACTACTGGTGTAATTCTAGCAAAGATTTTGTCTGCCTCTGCCTGTGATATCTTCTGTTTTTCAACTAATTTGTTGAGCGACCATCTTATTTTCTCCATTGCCTTGTCAAGAAAAGATTGCTCGACGTCGCGCAAGGCTACAGTGTAGCCGGCCATTGCAGACACCTGAGCAATACCATGGCCCATAATACCGGACCCCAGGATGGTCATTTTATTGATTGTTGAGAGTGACATTATAAGATAAGCATGCTTCTGGGGGAATTTTTAATGTTGCTAATTGAGTAGCATCATCATCATCATCTTTAAAACTATTCTTTGCTATAATGTTGTGGTAATTGGATTTACAGCGCTTTGTTGCAGATGTGACATCGCTCTCTGATAGAATGTCAGCCGGCGAGCCTGAACAAATGGTGGACAGAATGAATTTTGTAAAGAATAGACTTATCGAGCTCTATATGAGAAACCTTGTCAAGATAAATCATTCAGCGATGGAGCTTGTATGCGCCAAGCACCTGATCCGATACGGGTATAAAGTTGACGTAGAAAAGCAACTGACAGATATTTTGATCTGTGACGTGTATGCGGAAAAAGGGGATGGAGCAGCCATTGTTGAAATTGAAACAGGCTTTATTCCCCCCGAACATGCACTCGATCCGCTGTCCTATTATGCCGCAAGGATTGCAAGCAAGATAGCACGGTATAGTAAACATGCAAATCAGTTTGTCTTGGCAACTCCGCCTGTCAGCATCCTTCCAATACCCTCACTGTTCAGGCGTCCACCTCGTGACAGAAGACAAAGTGAAATTAGAAAAGTCAAAATATTGTGTGATAAATATTACAAGAATCCCCCAGTGACTGAAGATGAGATTCTTAACGGCCGACTCCACATAACCTACATCATAAATATTGATGCAGGTAAGGTAGTCGAAATGGATATTGATTCATACTTTGAACGCATTGATGGCATGTTGTCTACCTGCATGGACCTATGAGAATTTTGTTATGGTCTTCTGACCATGTGTAGGTCTCTTACCCTTATAGATACGGGGAGTTGCAGTTCTTTCATCCTCTTTTTCAATAGCCGCCTTGACCACCCTTAGTACATTGTCATCTTTGGTACCTCTAACGTAGACTACATATACAAGAGCCTGATCTTTTCCATCTACTTTTCTTACTACTCGCCCAATCCTCTGTGCGACCTGGTTCATATTAGAGGTACTCGCAATAATTATTGCAATGCCGACTTGCGGCACGTCGTATCCAATTTCAAGCGTGTGCACCGACAGTAAAGGAAAATAATCTTTACCCCAGCTTTCCAAGATCTCTTTCCTCTCTTTTGGTTTGACTCCGTTGTGTATTGTTTGAGCTGGTATTCCATTTGCCTCTAATATTGCCTTTAGTTGCTGAATTGAGTCGATAGTTTCACTAAAGATCATAATGCGCTCTCCTGTATGCCTCTTGACCAACTCTGCTGCTTTGAGTAACTTCTGTCTAGTGGCACTGAGCAACTCTTTGCGTTTTCGCACGTGCGCAAACCACATTTTTGCCATTGATGCCCGCGACCCGCCGCGCATTAGTATCTTGGTCATCTTCACTGGATCATAGGCCTGAAGCTTTCTTGAGATATCTTTTATCGCAGCACTTGCCTCGTCATAACTTTTTTGCTCTTCTGACGTAAAGCTGACTTCAACCGCTCTGACAATAGGCTTGGCGAGCCTGCCATCCGTCACTGCATCTCTTATCATGTATTTCTTTACGGGGGGGACAACAGTTAGAATTGTTTGATATTTTGGATCCTTTTCATTTATAGTTGCAGTGAGCCCTAGAATTGCCTTGTGCGAATCTTCTACAATAATATCAAAGATGCTGTCAAATGCTACTGCGCTTTCGCTGACAAGATGAACTTCATCAAGTATTACCATGTTAGCACTCCTTATGAGGTTGTAATTATTAATGGCACTTTGGTATGTGCTGATAGTGATCTCTCTAATCTCCTTGCGCTCGCCGTAATAGATGCCTATGTAATCATCAGAGATGCCGTAACGTCGCAGACGTCTGATGTTTTGCTCTATCAGCACTATCCTTGGAACCAGAAACAATATTGTAAAGTGATCCCGTCCTGACAGCTCTGCTGCCAACCTTGCACACTCAAATGCGATCTCTGTCTTGCCAGTACCAGTACTAAAAATGACAGACCCCCTGCAGCCGTTATTAATCCATGCTTTGGCAGCCTCCAGCTGATCTTTTTTTAATTCAAATGGAAAATGGATTGTAGATATCGCTGGCGGCATGCAACAAGTGAAAGTCAAGCGAATAAAAACTTTAATGGTCTTTGGTAAGCATGATGTACGTGCTATGAAGCCGTTAGTCTACCTGCTGCATCAAGATGATCCCTTCAGGTGTACTGCAGCCAAGCTGGTCAGGTTCCGCTTAGCAGTGTCTGTCAAATTTATCTCAAGGACTACTATTGTGCTTGACCCATTTTCAGAACATACTGTTTTGAGACGTGATCAAACTGTAGCAGATTCTTTATGCGCTATTGACTGTTCATGGGAACGCGCAGATGAAGTACTAAAACGTCGACATCTTACTGATCGGGGAATATCTAGAAGGCTTCCAGCTATGCTTGCTGCCAACCCGATCAACTATGCCAAGTTGGGCAAGCTATCGAGCGTAGAGGCACTTGCAGGTGCACTCTACATCCTAAATGAAAAGGAGCTTGCGGTAAGAATGATGGACAAGTTCAAGTGGGGCCACACATTTCTTCAGCTAAACGCAAACCTTCTGAATGACTATGCAGCTGCTGAAACTGAAGAGCAGGTGATTAAGCTGGAGGAGGAATACTTTCCTCAAATGGCAAGAAATTAGTCAAAGAAGAAGACGAGGACTATTAAAAGTAACACCTAGTTTTAATATCGATTGTATCCTTAGATATATTGAGTGTGAGCCAGTGAGTGGGTCACTCGAAAGAGAGGAAACTCCTCCCTCGCTGCAGGCACCCGAATTAGCGATAATTAGCCGGAGACGACTGGCAACGGAACAGAAAAGATATCCAGTTAGAATGCTGCTACAATGATGGTGTGTAACCTGAGGTTTCTAATACTGGAATGAAACTGCCGACCCGGGTGGAGCAAGGCTAAATGGAGCATAAGGTCCTGCACCTGCTCAGGTTGGCTGCTAAGCCGAATCCCACCTAGAACAGAAGGAGAGTTACTGCTGGCACGCACCATAATAATTTTCAAACCGTCCATAGTCGCTACTTTGGAGTATTCATTTATAATAGTAGACCTAGGGGAACTTTGATAATTATTCTGATATATCATTAACTTTTGCGCCATTTGGTTCGTACATATATGCTGACTAAAAGTATGGGGAGATCGATGTGGGTGTGTACTTATGATGGTATGAGGATATTGGCGTTTGTATATGTGGTTTACTGCTGCCTGCTACTGGATACCGCCAATTGGGACGTCAAATGCACGGGGAAGTATTTCTTCCTCATAGAAGTCTAGAAATGTTTCGTTATCTTCCAGCTTGTGTGAAAAGATGCTTAAATGGATAACTTTCCCTTTGCCACTGATCATTTCATATATCGCTACTTTTTCCGGATGTGGATAATGCTGCCTATTTACTTCATCACCCGTTTCAGTTGCGTTCATCTCCACTACCCCAAAATCAAAAATTATCGTGGCGTTTGGGTTTGTCACAAATTGCTCCTCTGAATGTTCGTAATTGAATGGATTATTAAGAAATATTACATCGTCACTAGCCGTATCATCCATGAAATTACTTCCAACCCATTGTTGGTTTTCCTCAAGCCATCTTTCATTATCTGTGGGCCACGCACTGTTGCCATCATATGCCCAGTCATGACCTCTCACCAGCGTGATAGTATTGCTAGCACTATGATAGTTTACCTCAGCAATAAAATTATTGGCATGGTTAAAGACAATTGTTCCTCCATTTTGGACAACAAATTTCTTTAGGTTATCATACTCTGCTTGTGTGACATATTCTTGGTGAAAAAGGAAGAGTACATCATATGCATTATTCCCGGCACTGTCAAAGATATCGCCATGATGAACTTCCTTATCGCTGATGTCTGCAATCTCTACATCTAGATCTAGGGAAGAAGCCTCTTCTTCAACAAGCTCCATTAACATATCAGTGTAATCCTGTTGTACTGGGGTACTCGGGCCCTCAGAAGGGTCATCTCTATAATACGTGTAAGTTTCGTCTGGAACTTCGACTGTAAGCAAGTTCAGATTGGTTGTGACATTTGTTATCCCGTCTGGCAGTTCTCTGTATATCCCATAGAAGTTATAGAATCCATTTTGCTGATAAGCAGAGTATGTAAAAGAGGGCCTCACGAAAGCAACCCGCAGTGGTAAACCTTCTTCATCTTCTTCTGCTCCTTCTTCATCTTCTTCTGCTCCTTCTTCATCTTCTTCTGCTCCTTCTTCATCTTCTTCTGCTCCTTCTTCATCTTCTGTTGTTGGGAAAAATTCCTGAAGAAACGTCGTTGCTTGTGCATCTACAAATACGACCTTGAAAGAAGAGGAGGCTATTGTCAAGGTTAACCCTACAAATAATAATGCTTTGGCGAATGTCCATGAAAGCGGCGAAGATGATATTGACTTCTTCATCTTCTTCTTCCTTGAGAGCATTGAATTCCCACCGTATCTATTTCTCTGCTTATATAATCTTTGGTGGCATTCTCCGATGAAAGAATGATGGTAATGTTCTATGGTAAGTTTTTATTCAGTGATTTGAGAGTAATTCCACTCTCGCAGGAGTATCGCAAGAGTAGTATATTCCTTGAAGAAAATATGTAGCTTTGGATCTCATCCTATACTATCTTGCATTTTCAAGGAATATGTTACTCGTAGGTCATTCTTTGAGCTTGAGTAGCTCAAAGTAGCAGGACTGCTTCTCTGATGTACCCGCTTTCAATGGGATGATAGAGTATAGTATCATATTTTGTAGTAGAGCTAATAAGTGAAAACAAGTTAAAACTTAAATGCAATTCAAAAAGTATTTCAGTTTATTGTTACAAGGACTTGCTCTTATCAAGCTGGGCGGCTCTGTTGCCACCTTCAAGGAAAGGCCGCTTGCGGCTAATACAGATGCGATAGAAGGTATTTCGCGTGCACTTATGCGATTAGAAAATATTCCAATCATAATTGTACATGGCGGCGGCTCGTTTGGCCATTACTGGTCTGTAAAATATGACATGCATACCAAGCCTGCTAACTATGATGCCCATGGGGTTTCTATCGTGCATGAGTCAATGATTGCACTCAATCAAATAATCGTCAATTCTATGATAAGAGCCGGACTTAGCCCATATGGCATACCACCGTCGGCTCTCACAACAGGCCATGAGCCAATTGTAGAAAAGATAAAAGAGGTCTATGCTATGGCTCAGTCAAAGCTAATACCCGTAACGTTTGGTGACATAGTCTATGTTGAAGGTGCAAAATACTCCATTCTATCTGGCGACACACTAATGACAATTTTAGCAAGAGTACTGCGACCATTAAGGATCATTTTCGCGACAAATGTCGACGGCGTATATAAGGATAGCGTAAGCAAAGAAATCGTACGCGAGATACAAGTCGTAGACCAGAGAGAATCGATCGAATTTTTCAACACATCAGGCATTGATGCAACGGGTGGAATGCAAAGAAAGGTTACAGAAGCATTTAAGATTGCATCACACGGAATAGATGTATTAATGATAAATGGACTTGTCCCCGAACGCATCATAGAGGCAGTAGAAGGCACGCTAAAAGTTGGCACTGTCGTAAAGGGGAGAAAGAAGTAGTTGCCAGACACTCTTGATAGACCCTCAGATATTGAAATAATCAAGCAGCGCAAAAAGGAAGGTATAGACATTCCTCTTGAGCAGAACGTACAGGCAAAAACCACTTCAACATACTTAGAATATGTCAGGCTAGTGCATAATGCGCTGCCCGAGTTAGATTATGACGATATTGATACTTCGATAACTTTCCTTAGAAAAAGGTTTTCGGCACCGATTATTATTGACTCTATGACTGGAGGCACTGATGAGGCAACTGTCATTAATGGGAGGTTGGGTGAGCTTGCAGAAAAGTATGGCTTTGGTATGGGACTTGGAAGTCAGAGAGCGGGCCTCAAAAGCGAAGAGCTTGCAGCCACTTATTCAATAGCAAGAAAGAATGCACCAAATGCGTTCCTAATCGCAAACATTGGTGGGGCACAACTTTCCAAGGGGTTCACAATCGATGAAGCTAAAAAAATAGTAAAAATGATTGGGGCAAATGCACTGGTGGTGCACCTGAACCCGCTACAGGAGCTTATACAGCCCGAAGGCGAGCCGCGCTATAAGGGAGTTCTTTCCCATATTTCCGACCTTGCCAAAACCATTGATGTACCTGTGATAGTAAAGGAGGTGGGTGCTGGAATTTCAAAAGAGGTTGCGATAAAACTCGAGATGGCCAATGTTGCTGCGATCAATATCGCCGGTGCTGGCGGCACTAGTTGGGCGGGTGTTGAAAAGTTACGGGCAGAGTTCCTCAAAGACGACCTCAAGAAGCACTTGGGTGAGATGTTTTGGGACTGGGGTATTCCAACTGCAGCAAGCCTCATAGAGGTCAGGCGTTCAGTGAAGTTGCCGCTCATTGCATCAGGCGGTCTGCGAAACGGGTTGGAAGTCGCAAAGTGCATAGCGCTTGGAGCCAGCATGGCTGCAATGGCATATCCATTCCTCCAAGCAGCTAGTCAGTCACGCGAAAGCCTGTTTGCATTTGCTGACACAATTCTTGCAGAGCTGAAGAGCACTATGTTCCTTGTTGGAGCCAAAAATGTCGCTGCGCTAGCTAGCTCAAGATATATATTGACAGGGACGCTAGCACATGAGGTTAGTAGCCGTACATGAAGGCAGACAGCATCAAAAGCGAGCTGGAATCTTATGCTTCTACTGTGAACAACTTTATACTCACATTCGTTGAGGGCACGCCAAAAGAGCTTTACCATGCTTCGTCACATTATATCCGCACAGGAGGCAAGCGCTTGCGACCCTTTATGGTTCTCAAGGCCTGCGAGATGCTAGGTGGAAGTGCTGAAAGGGCACTTCCTGCAGCCGCCGCCGTCGAGCTTGTTCATAACTTTACACTTGTTCACGACGATATTATGGACAACGATGAAATGCGTCATGGAACTTCAACTGTGCACAGACACTATGGCATGCCGCTTGCAATTCTTGCAGGCGATATTTTGTTCTCAAAAGCATTCGAATTGTTGACATTTAACTGCAAAAAGGCAGGAATTCCAGACAAGTCGATAATTGATATGGTGGAACATCTTTCATTTGCATGTACAGAAATATGTGAGGGACAGGCAATAGACGTAGAAGTGGCGTCAAGTGCCAAGTTTCCAAGTGTGCAGAATTACATTGACATGATTAGCAAAAAGACTGCTACGCTCTTTAAAGTAGCCTGCGCACTTGGCGCTCTTTCCTCTCCAAATCATACCTCTAGCGATATCAGAAACCTCTCATCATTTGGCTACAACATTGGTATTGCTTTTCAGTTGATAGACGATCTAATAGGTGTGATAGGCGACCCTAAGCTGACGGGCAAGGCCGCCGGCAATGATATTCGAGAAGGTAAAAAGACATATCCAATATTACTTGCTCTGAAAAACGCCCGCAAAGAAGACGCAGAGAAGATCAAGAGGATATTTGGTGCAAGAGGCAAGACTTTGAACCAGGATATCAAGGAGGCTGTCGAGGTCATCTCTCATATTGGCATAGAGCAGGATGTGAGGAATGAAGCAAGAAGGTATTTGCGAGATGCACTCAAGTCAATAGAAGGGTACAGTAACTCTAATGCTAGAAGATCTCTTGAGTTCTCGGCAGATTTTGTAGTGGGTAGGAGTTTGTAGTAATACGTGCCAATCGACCCGAATACTGAGAAATTCATCAAGATCATTGCATTGAAGAATTCTGTGGAGCATGGCGGCAAGGCACAGTCTGACACAGTGATCGCAAAGTTTGTCGGCTTAAAGTCAGAATTACGTAGTCAAATAAAGGTGCTTATCCCTGGAATCACGACAATTGTACAGGAAGTAAACTCACTTTCGCTTGCAGATCAAAAATCGCTTCTTGAAGAGCTTGTACCAAAAAACGAAGTTGCAAAAAAGCAAATATCGGGACGACGACATCAGCAGCAACAACAACTGCCTCCGCTCGAAGGAGCATTACAGGGCAAGGTAGTTACTCGGTTTCCTCCTGAACCAAACGGCTATCCGCACATTGGACATGCAAAGGCAGCCATAATTGATGAAGAGTATGCCCGAATGTATGGTGGTAAGTTGATTCTCCGTTTTGACGATACAAATCCACTCAACGAAAGGATGGAATATTACGACGCCATATCTGAGGGATTGAAATGGCTTGGAGTCAAGCCAGATATTGTTAAGAATACTTCAGATGACATTGAGCTTTTATATAATCATGGAAGAAGACTAATCGAGCTGGATGGTGCATACGTATGCACTTGTAGCCAAGGTATAATACATGACCTCCGGGCAAGAGGGGTGCCCTGTGAATGCAGACGCGATCCTGCAATTGCGCTTGATAGGATAGGAAAATTGTTCGATGGTTCCTATGAGCAGAACGAAGCCATTATGCGATTCAAAGGCGACATGGCTGACCGAAATACTGCTATGCGTGACCCGACGCTTTTCCGCATAATAGAGCATGATCACCCTAGGCTGGGCAACAGAGTACGGGTTTGGCCGACCTATGACTTTGCTGCACCAATTGAAGATAGTGCGGATGGTGTGACGCATGCTTTGAGGACGAAAGAATATGAGCTTCGCAATGCTCTCTATTTTGCAATACTTGACAGACTGAATTTAAGAAAGCCATACCTTATCGAATTTTCAAGGCTAGAATTTGAAGGAATTCCAGTTTCAAAGCGAAAGATAAAACCCTTGATAGAAAATGGCATAATCAGAAGCTGGGATGATCCTAGGCTGCCAACACTTGCGGCGCTTAGGAGAAGAGGCTTTATGCCTGAAGCAATACGGAAATTCGTGCTATCTCTTGGCCTTACGCTTGCAGAAACCAAGCCTCCATTTGAAAGCCTAGAAGCTTTCAACAGGAAAATAATAGATCCAATATCATTGAGGCTATTTTTTGTAAAAAATCCTGTCGAATTGCATGTCAGCGGTGCTCTAGAAATGGAGGTAGTACTTAAGAATCATCCTACTGATATCAACCTTGGGACGAGGACCGTCAAAGTTGGGGATCGGTTCTATATCTCAGAAGATGACGCAGCAGGCCTAAAGGTTGGGGACGAAATTCGACTTATTGAATTGTATAACGTCAAGGTAACAAGCACAGATGGACAAAATGGTGCCCGCTTGATGATAACCGCTGAGGCTAGTGGTGACGATATCCGACAATCCTTGCCGAAAATACAATGGATTGCAAAGAATGATATAATTGACTACAGGGTCATGATTTCCAAGGAACTCTACATGAGCGAGGATAAATACAACACTAACAGCCTTGAAGTTTCGCAAGGTTTTGCAGAATCATTTGTGTCTCGCCTTGAGGCTGACTCACGGGTTCAGTTTGTGAGATTTGGGTTTTGCAGAATCGACGGTAATCAAATCGCAATAATGACGCACAGGTAAATGGACAATGAAGGTAGCAAGAATCAGAGATAGAAATGTAAAGGAAACATATAGTTTAATATCCGATGATGGATTACACATAGTCACAAGGTCGGAAATACAGCAACAGACAGGTATACCTGTTCCCCCAAATATCAAAGACTTTGTGTTCAGAGGATGGCTTGACGAGGTCGAGCAGCACAAGGCAAATCTGAAATTTAATCAGGAAGTTAGTGATGTCGAGCTATTGGTGCCTATACCAAACCCTCCCAAGATAATCTGTCTCGCCTTTAATTATTATGATCATGCTCGTGACGCAGGGCTTACTCCCTCGGATGAACCCGTAATATTCTTGAAGCCCCGAACCGCTCTTAACGAGCCATTCAAGGATATCATTTGTCCGCCATTTGTAACTCGCCTCGACTATGAGGCTGAATTAGCCGTTATAATTGGCAAGGAGACTAAAAGGGTGCCAGAAGATAAAGCGCTCGATTCTATCTTTGGATATATGATAATGCATGATGTTTCAGCAAGGGATATTCAGTTCAAGGACAAGCAGTTTACTCGAGGCAAGGGAATCGATACTTTTGCTCCGTGCGGACCATGGATAACGACTAAGGATGAGATCTCAGATCCTCAGAACCTTCGCATAACAACCAAGGTTAATGGCGAAACACGGCAAAATTCATCAAGTTCAAATATGGTTATCCCAATTAGGCGGATAATTTCTTCACTTAGCGTGACTATGACACTAGAGCCTGGGGATATCATTTCTACAGGAACACCAGCTGGTGTAGCAATGTCAATGAAAGAGCCAAAATATCTAAAAGATGGGGATATAGTTGAAATAACCATAGAAAGACTGGGCACCATAAGGAATCGCATACTATACCGCTAACCTTGGTGTAAAAAAAGTCATTCTTGTTGTTAAGACTAGGACGGTGGTGGTGGTGGTGGTGGTGGCTTTGTTCTGCTCAGCCTTGTTATTTCGCGCTCTAACAATCTTGCGTAGTATTCATACGACTCTGCCAACTTCCCTCTAGTGTTTGCAAGCTGCATCGATAAATTAAGGGCATCGAGGCAAGTTTCAAGCGAGCGCTCAGATGCAAATTCATTCATAGCCTTGTTAAATTGTGCAATAATCTTTCTCTGATCGTCGCTTTGTTCATTTATTGTCTTGGTAAGTTGGTCGATCTCGTTTGAGCCTCCAAAACCCTTACCTTTCAGCCAGTCTACCATATATATATATACAGCAACAGATTAGAGCAATAATCAAATAAAACTTGCCTATTTTTGTTTATTTGAGCAGTTGCCTTCATCCAAGAATTAAAAATGTATTTATTTGTCGCTTCCTGAACTTCAGAAGTATATGGTAGTTGACAACAAAGCCAAGCTATCATACATCCAAATAAATAAGGAGGACCTTGGTGTCTTCCATATTACTCCGGATAATGGCCCGATTCCAGACTTTAAGGCGGGTCAGTTTGTTACGCTTGGCTTCCATATCCCAAGCGAAGGCAAAATAGTCCGTAGAGCTTACTCTATTGCATCACCTCCTGAGCAAAAGAAGCGCTTTGAGTTGTACATTCGCTGGGTACGCAAACCGGTCCCTGGCAGGCTCACAACTGAGCTATTCAACAGAAAGGAAGGTGATGAAATACTTTGGGTCAAGCCTACAGGCATTTTCACAATAAATGAAAAGCTTCCTGACGGCAGGCCAGACGATCGGAGGATGGTTTTGATTGGTGGAGGGACAGGTCTTGCCCCCTTTCTTTCATACTCCCTTCACCTCAAAGCATTAGGAAGCAAGCGCGAAATAGTCCTGCTGCATGGAGCAAGTTATGTAGACGAGCTGGGCTATAGGGATCTGTTGATAGCGCTTGAAGACGAGAGTATTGATAAAGGTCGTGACAAGTGGAATTTCCGTTACCGTGCAAGTATCAGCAGGCCGCAGGAGTGGTTCAACAGGGTATGGAGCGGACAGAAGGGGAGGGTTGAGTCATTTCTTAGGCCAAAACCAGGAAGGGATCTTTCTCCTCTAGAAGAGTTGGTGGGAGAAAAAGTAACGCCAGAAAATACCTCTTTCTACATCTGTGGCTGGCAGGGGACGGTAGATGGAGCACTGGATTATTTGATCCCAAAGGGCTTTGTCACAGAGCGCAATAAGAGAAAGGATGGAAGCTACGATATCAAGTTCGAATCGTACGGCTAACCTCCTCTATTTACTTTCTTTTCCTTTCTTTTTTAAAGCCTTATATCTTGGTAAAAAGCGATTAGAATGATGAAGTTTGAATTTGAAGAATTTGCTACAGTAGAGGATGTTTTCCTTTACCTTGTTTCTGTTGCACCATACATGAAGCAGGTCATGCCCGTTAGTTCGTACAAGGGATACATCTTCTCTCTTGTGCCATTGACTCCGCTTTCAGGAGAAGTCCTGATGATGATATTTACTAGAGGAAAACTTGACCCTGGACTTGTCGAATTTGACATCTCTACGAAGAAATACCGTCCTGTGACGTCTGTAGAGCGTGCAGACAAGAACTACTTTGTAATCTTAACACCCAAAGTTGCTACGCTTGCAGAAGAAGCGATCAAGAACTTACAATAAAGTATTAGAGCTGCGACGGCATCGTCGCCGTCACAGAATGTTTGCGGGAGTATCGCTCGACTATATCTTCTGGGACCTGTCCGTTGAACAATTCCTTTGAGAGACCACGCAGATATCTCATGACTGCCCAGGTGCCGGACTTGATGAGTGCTGCCATGAAGACCTTCATTGCTGGACCATATGTCTTATTCCTGATGATGATAGGTATAATATCATTTATGACTCGCAGATTGTGCTCCCAACACCTCCAAAACAGGGTGAATTGTGCCTCATTGAGGTTGCCAAAATGCATCGAGTTCTTTTCTGAAAAGTCTTGATATAGTAATGGTGCAACCAAGCCGCGCATATTCATGTGTCTAAAGTCATCGATGAGGTCGATTGTGTATTGAGTCTCATCGGGAGTCTCATCGGGCCATCCTATGATTAGAGTAAGCGCAGGAAACCAATTATTCTGATTGAGTATCTTGCAGCCTTCTCTTACTACCCAACCCCACTCTTCTGGTTGAAAGGGCTTCGTCTTGACCCCAAGGTGCTTTTTTACCATCCTTGGAGCAACTGTCTCAACCCCAAGGTTACTTGCAAGCCATCTACCACCGGCAACATTCATCTCATTTATCTCAGACATCTTCTTTATAAGATCGGGCGAAGACGCAACTGCTGAAAGTGTCATGTGAGTAGTGCCAACAAAGCGTGCGCCTGTAGATTTCAGGCCACTCCATAGCTCAATGATAGCATCTGCGTTTGGAATAAAGTCTTTGTTATCACAACCATAGAGCAGCATCTCGTCAGATTGTAGCCAGATGGAGTCAAAACCATAATTGAGATTGATCTTAGCCTCTTTCTGTAGCCTCGCAAGTGGGAAGTCTTTCTTTGAGCGCTTGTTGACATCACAAAAGTCGCATCCCCTGCCGCAACCGCGCATAGCCTCGATCAGGGAATTGACCGTAGGCCCTTGCATCATAGGAATGTTTTCGATATTGCGGACAAAGGTGTGCAAGAGTTCTGGTGCGTCACCCGCCTCCAAGTCATGGAAAAGATCGAGAGCCAATTCATCTGCCTCGCCAATCACTACAGTATCAATGCCATGAATCTTCATTCTATCAGGCTTGGCAAGCTCCCAAGAACCGTTACCTCCGACGACCACTTTGAAATTGTATTTCTTCTTTAATTGGATAATTGAAGCACACATCTTTTTGAACTTCATAGCGACGTATGAGAGTTTTTCTGGAGACATTGTTGTTGTTACCGGCGCCATACCAAGTGGATCCATGACGTTAATGCCAACGACCTTTGTCTCTGGACCCACACACCTGTCGAGCATCTCTGGATGTGCAAGAAGGATCTCATCGCGCCTGTATTCTTTCAAAAGCGCAGCTTCTATCCTTCTCAATCCACACTGTGCAACCTTGACCTCTCCTGTGTTGGGATCAGTCTCAAGGCTTGGACAAAAGATCTTGTCAAATACAAATTCTGGTAAAAGCTCATAGGGACCACACGCAATAAACCCATAGAGAAAGTTGCCTCTGTAGTTTGTCATCAAACTGCGGTCTGCAGTAAGAACTATCCGTTTGCCGCCTGATTCTACCATGCCAGATGTATCAGTTATTCGATATTCTATGGCTATAAATCTATATTACGATCTTTTCGAGTATGTTTGTTAGTAATATGGGGTAATATTGCATATTATACACTCCAACTGCTACAGTGATATTCTCATCCTCCTCCTCAGCATATATACGCGTCACAAGAAGATATGCCATATCCTGATAACGTCAATCATGTGTTGTAGTTATAGCCATAAAATGCTTCAATGATTTCCTCATTCTCTTCTATGCCCTCAGTGCTGATCGCTTGCTGCCTTTTTGTTAGAAGGCACAAATTATTGCAACATATAGTCTAGCTTAACAGAATTAAGTTCATGGACCAACTACTATATACTTATACTTCTAGTAGGCTATTGTCTAAAATTCCAATCATTGCTCGACTTGACTCCTCTGCCTGCGATTATTCAAGTCTCCTGCATCTACGCATACTCCAAGGTGCAGACCTGATGACAGGGTGTACATTTAGCCCATAGCATATATACCGTGTGGTATTTTTCGTAAAATATTACTGCAGTATTATGATTAGTCAATAATCATCATCTGTTTGCAAGTTTCTTAGAGGTATTGTGAGCAGAATGTGCTAGTTCGTGGCTATACGGCCAATGAATCTTTTTGATACTGCTCAATTAATGGCAATATCTTGTCTTCCATGATAGATATCACATCAGACCCCAAATCAAATGAAACCAATAGGTAAATCCATTTAGAATTCTGTTGTTCTTTTTGCTCTTTTTGTTGCTGTTGCTGTTTCTGTTTATTTTCTTGATTGCCATCTTTGTCCTCTTGGGAGCCTATTACGATAATTGGAATTGTTGCACGAATTACCTTTTCATAAACAGCTATGGCGTACCGTTGTTTGCCTATCTTATTCTCAAAAGTCTCTCGTGTTGATGCGCGAAACACAGTTTGCATGGTATAATGTTCAGTTTCTTGTCTATTCATCAAAGGCTTTAGACCCTCTCTATACTCTGACTCAATTAGAATTCCCATTTGATTTGCTACTGCTGCAAACCTAATGGAGAGATCTTTTGCAAGAATGTCTTTACAGAATTCTTTCAGACCATTTGGCTGCTTATGGAAGGGCATACGTATTCTCTTAATACTAGAAGTCTTAACAAGTATAAAACTGCAAGCAGAGCATGTACTGTATATCCATAAAACCCTCTCCAATAATTGGAGAAATTTTGCTAATTTGAACTGTAGATTTCATAGTATTCAGCACTTTCAGATAAACAAAGACATAGAAACTCATAGATAGATTGTGCCCATAAAGGTATTGCTTTGAATTTAAAAGATGAGGCTATAAACCTACACAGGATGCTGAAAGGCAAGATAGAAATTCAAAGCAGAATTTCCTTAGACAATCTCTTTGAAGAGGAAAAAGGAACTCTTGGCTTGATCTATACTCCGGGTGTAGCATATGCCTCAAAAGAAATAAGCAATAATAAAGAATTGGTATATGATTACACATCAAAATGGAATAATGTAGCTATTGTCTGTGATGGAACTAGAGTACTTGGTTTGGGAAATGTAGGACCGGAAGCAGCAATTCCTGTTATGGAAGGAAAGGCAGTTTTATTCAAAATCTTGGGTGGTATCAATGCATATCCACTTTGCATATCTACCCGAGATAAAGATGAAATAATTCGATTTGTTAAAGAAATTGAACCAATATTTGGAGCTATAAATATAGAAGATATCGAGTCCCCTAAGGTATTAGAGATAGTGGAAAGATTGCAAGAAATCCTGTCTATCCCAATTTTTCATGATGACCAACATGGAACTGCTGTTATTACCCTTGCAGCACTGATTAATGCACTTAGGATAGTAGGTAAGAAGCTAGATGCAATAAAATTGGTGATAGCGGGAGCAGGCTCAGCAGGATATGGTATAGTTAAGATCTTACGTGCTGCAGGGTGTCAAGATATTGTTGTAACAGATAGCAAAGGGGCTTTGTCGATTGACAGAGAAAGTAATAACAGCAATAATGATGCTGATGATATAAAGAACCGCTATAAACTGGAAATAGGCCAGAAAACTAATCCAAGGAAACTGACTGGAAACCTGGCCCACATAATTGAAGGAGCCGATGTATTTATTGGAGTATCTGGAAAAGGTGGCATAGTAAATCATCAAATGATAGAATCAATGAATCGCGATGCAATAGTATTTGCATTAAGCAACCCTGACCCCGAAATACTTCCTTCCGATGCATTGCAAGGAAGAGCGAGAATCGTAGCCACAGGCAGATCGGATTTTCCAAATCAAATCAATAATGCTGTCGTATTTCCATCTGTTCTTAGGGTTTTGCTTGATGTAAGGGTGAAATCGCTAACCCAAGATATGCTTGTAGCTGTCGCAGATGCTATTGCAGGAATTGTAGATGATACTCATCTAAGAGAAGATTACATAATACCCAAGGTAAATGATCCCAGAATCCTTCCAACGGTTACAATGGTGTTAAGAGATGCGATTGAAAGGCATGTAATGAGAAAGGATAATCCTGCAATTTAGATCCCAAAATATTTTTAAGAGTTTTTCTCTTTTGTAAAATATTCATAAATGCAACCTACACGACAAGGAATTATGTACATCAGCGTTATGATTTTGAACTAATTCCTGCAATCATGAATATCGGCCGCCAAAGGGTTACGCTATTGTTGATATATTCTGCAGTCAGTCTCACCTCCTATGGTTATCATGGTGGTATTACGTTTAAACGTCGTAAACGTATCGTTTTAATATCGTTCCAAAACCTTGAATTGTTGCTGGGCCGGTCGTCTAGTCCGGTAGGATACGGCATTGGCATTGCTGAGGTCGTGGGTTCAAATCCCACCCGGTCCATTTCTTTCTGTGTTGGAAATACGGTATTGAATTGAGTTCATTGTAAGGTATTGTCGGACAAATTCAGCAGCATTTCAATCTCTCTATATTAGCCTTTGTGTGTCACTTCAATGTGTAATGCTTCATCCTTTTCGGCTACATATCTCATAAGTTGCACGCTGAAGAGAGGGCTTGTGATCCTTTTAGATTTAACATTGGACAGCATACTGCA
>Ga0075430_100000718_pt1 | contig 25302 bp, 20 predicted proteins | sample RhiMetdeltSRZDD4_FD_75294 | JGI IMG/M metagenome (GOLD analysis project Ga0075430, IMG submission 75294) | Populus rhizosphere microbial communities from Tennessee, USA - Rhizosphere MetaG P. deltoides SRZDD4 | ecosystem: Host-associated > Plants > Roots > Rhizosphere > Soil | place: USA... | reverse complement strand
AGAACGGCGGGCGCACACCTACCTCTGGACACGCCGCCGCTACCCACTACCCCACGTGACTACCGAGACTCACCGCGCGTACGCAACTCGATACACAATCCAGCCAACTGCGAAGAGCCAAAAATACAGCCTGTTGTGACGCGATGGACTGAGTGCGACGAGTGGGTCAAGTGTCCAAGAAAGCTTTCTCGGGGCAAGGGATGACGGCGGGCGGGACTAGAGTTAGCGTCAGAAATACTTCATCGGTTCCACTGGCGAGGAGGAGCGCAACTTTCATGGTTCCGGTCGTACCGCGGGGAGAGGCATAGGCAGCGTGGCCTGGCCGAAGTTCCTGGCCACTGCCCGCCGGCACCGCCGGAGGCTCACCACAGAACGACCGTGGGGAGGTCAAGCGTGGATATTGTTGTGAAGGGTCGAAACGTAGAGGTTCCTGCCCACTACCGTGCACACGTCGCCGAGAAGCTTCACAAGGTTGAACGCTACGACCACAAGCTGATGCGCGTTGAGGTGGAGCTGTTCCACGAGCGCAACCCGAGGCAGTCCGACTACTGCCAGCGCGTGGAGATCACGTGCTGGTCGCGCGGGCCCGTAGTCCGTGCCGAAGCCTGCGCCCCTGACTTCTACAGCGCGCTGGACAACGCCCTGGCCAAGCTGGACACCCGGCTGCGCCGCGCCGCCGACCGGCGCCGCGTGCACCGCGGCCGGCACGCCCCGATCTCCGTCGCGGCGGCGACTGCCTCGCTGCGCACGGACCTCTTCGAGCCTGAGCCGATGGGCACCGCCGGGCGGTCCAGCGGCCGCGTCACCAGGTCCAACGGCCGCAGCAACGGCCGTTCCACCGGGGACCCCGCGGCAGCGGCCAGCGCCGGCGTAGCGGTCGACATCGAGGTGGACGACTACCAGCCCTGGCATATCGCGCGGAAGAAGGAGCACCCGGCGCGTCCGATGAGCGTCGATGACGCGCTCTTCCAGATGGAGCTGGTCGGGCACGACTTCTACCTGTTCCTGGACAAGGAGTCGGGCAAGCCGAGCGTCGTCTACCGCCGCAAGGGCTACGACTACGGGGTGATCTGCCTGGCGGCGTGAGGCCGCTGGGCGGCCAGGTCCGCCGGCGTGAGGACGTACCGCAGGTCACGGCGGAAGCCGGCTCTCTCCAGCACCCGTTGTGAGGCGACGTTGGTCGCCGCTGTACCGGCGACCAACCGGTCCGTCCCCGGCTGGGCCAGCGCCCACGCGGTGACCAGCTGCAACGCGCGGGTCGCGTAGCCGCGTCCGCGCCAGCTGGGCAGCAGGGCGTAGCCGACCATGGCCTGGCCGGTCACCGGTTCCCCGTGGTAGACGCCGATCTCGCCGGCCCAGCCGCCGCTTGCCGCGTCGAGGATCACCAGGTCGGCCCGCTCACCGGCGAGCCACCAGTTTGCCGCGAGCGCGCAGGCGCGTACCACGTCGGCGGGCGACGGTACGGCCGGCGGCAGGCTGGTGGCGACGACGTCGGGCAGCGTACGCAGGGCGTACAGCTGCTCGGCGTCCTCGGCGGCGAGCGGGCGCAGCCGGACCACCCCGTCGGTGAGCTGGTGGCCGGGCAGGTCGGGCAGGCGCCGCGGGGCCGGCCCGGGCGGGTCGGCCGGGAGGCGGGCGTAGGCGACCAGGTCGTGCCGCCCGCCGTCGCGGCTGGCGGCGGCGCCCCGGCGGACGCCCTCGCGCTGGTATCCGGCGCTCAGCGCCACCCGCTGGCTCGGCACGTTCTCCAGCTCGGTGAGCAGCTCCAACCGGGCGAAACCATGACCGAACGCCCAGTCGGTCAGCGCCACGGTGGCCGCCGTCGCCACCCCCCGCCGCCTGGCCCAGGGGGCGACCCAGTAGCCGACCTCGCCCTGCGCCCGCTCGCCGACGACCCGGTTGATGCCGGTGCCGCCGATCAGCCGGTCCGTCCGCGGGTCCGCGATCGCGCAGGCCAGCCCGCCGGCGGCACGCGCGGTCGCGGACCCTTCGTTGATCCACCAGCGGGCGTCGTCAAGGGTGTACGGGTCGGGCAGCATCGGCAGGAAGCGACGGTTCAGCGGGTCGTTGCAGGCGGTCGCGACGTCCGGAGCGTCGGAGTCGCGCAGCGGGCGCAGGCGCACGCCGCGGCCTTCGATGGCCTCCACGGGCAGCGCGGTCACCACACGATCTCCAGTGGCTCCATCTCGCCATCGTGCAACAGGGGTGAGAGCCGCCCCAACCCAGCCGGGCGGTCTGCCTCAACCAGTAGGGCGGCGTCCTTTTCATCACGAACGTGGCTAGGGGCGACAACGCGACTGCCGATCGCCGTGAGGATCCGCCTACGATAGGTCGGCAGACTGTCTAGGGGAGCGCTGACCCGTGTCGATTCTGGAAAAGATCCTCCGCGCCGGCGAGGGCCGGATGCTGCGGCGGCTGAAGGCGATCTCGAACGCCGTCAACTCGATCGAGGAGAACTACACCGACCTGACCGACGCGGAGCTGCGCGAGCTGACCGACCAGTACCGGCAGCGGTACGCCGACGGGGAGAGCCTTGACGAGCTGCTGCCCGAGGCGTTCGCCGCGGCGCGTGAGGCGGCCTCCCGCGTGCTCGGGCAGCGGCCCTTCGACGTCCAGCTGATGGGCGGGGCGGCGCTGCACTTCGGCAACATCGCCGAGATGAAGACGGGTGAGGGCAAGACCCTCACCAGCGTGCTGCCGGCGTACCTGAACGCGCTGTCCGGCAAGGGCGTGCACATCGTGACGGTCAACGACTACCTCGCCGCCCGTGACGCCGAGTGGATGGGGCGTATCCACCGGATGCTCGGGCTGTCCGTCGGGGTGATCCTGCCCAACCAGCCGTCCGCGCTGCACCGGGCCGCGTACGAGTGCGACATCACGTACGGCACGAACAACGAGTTCGGCTTCGACTACCTGCGCGACAACATGGCGTGGTCCGCTGACGAGCTGGTGCAGCGCGGGCACAACTTCGCCATCGTCGACGAGGTGGACTCGATCCTGATCGACGAGGCCCGTACGCCGTTGATCATCTCTGGGCCGGCCGAGCAGTCCGCCCGGTGGTACACCGAGTTCGCCCGGGTCATCGAGCGGATGGTCCGGGGCAAGGACGGCGAGGGCGACTACGAGGTCGACGAGGCCAAGCGCACGGTGGCGGTGACCGAGCGCGGCGTGGCCAAGGTGGAGGACCGGCTCGGCATCGACAACCTCTACGAGTCGGTGAACACCCCGCTCGTGGGCTATCTCAACAACGCCATCAAGGCCAAGGAGCTCTACAAGCGCGACCGCGACTACATCGTCAACGACGGCGAGGTCCTGATCGTCGACGAGTTCACCGGCCGCATCCTGCACGGCCGCCGCTACAACGAGGGCATGCACCAGGCCATCGAGGCCAAGGAAGGCGTGGAGATCAAGCAGGAGAACCAGACGCTGGCCACGATCACCCTGCAGAACTACTTCCGTCTCTACGCCAAGCTCGCCGGCATGACCGGCACCGCGATGACCGAGGCCGCCGAGTTCAACAAGGTCTACAAGGTCGGCGTCGTGCCGATCCCGACGCACCGGCCGATGATCCGCGGCGACCGGCCAGACGTCATCTACAAGACCGAGAAGGCCAAGTACAACGCGGTGGTCGAGGACATCGTTGAACGGCACCAGGCCGGCCAGCCGGTGCTCGTCGGCACGGTCAGCGTGGAGAAGTCCGAGCTGCTCTCGCAGCTGCTGCGCCGCCGCGGCGTGCCGCACAGCGTGCTGAACGCGAAGTTCCACGCCAAGGAGGCGGAGATCGTCGCCCAGGCCGGCCGCAGGGGTGCGGTGACCGTGGCCACCAACATGGCCGGTCGAGGCACCGACATCCTGCTCGGCGGCAACCCGGAGTACCTGGCAGCGGCCGAGCTGCGCCAGCGCGGGGTGGACGCGGCCGAGCAGCCGGACGACTACGCCAAGGGCCTGGAGGATGCGCTGCCGCGCTGGAAGCAGCGCTGCGACGACGAGGCGGAGGAGGTCGTCGGCGCGGGCGGCCTCTATGTGCTGGGCACCGAGCGGCACGAGTCCCGCCGCATCGACAACCAGCTGCGGGGCCGCTCCGGCCGGCAGGGCGACCCGGGCGAGTCCCGCTTCTACCTGTCGCTGCAGGACGAGCTGATGCGCCGCTTCCGGGCCGGTGCGGTCGAGGCGGTGATGGAGCGCTTCAACATCCCCGAGGACGTGCCGATCGAGTCCAAGATGGTCACCCGGCAGATCAAGAGCGCGCAGACCCAGATCGAGGCCCAGAACGCCGAGATCCGTAAGAACGTCCTCAAGTACGACGAGGTGCTCAACAAGCAGCGGCAGGTGGTGTACGCCGAGCGCAAGCGCGTCCTCGACGGGGAGGACCTGCACGAGCAGGTAAGCCACATGATCGACGACGTGGTCACGGCGTACGTGACCGGAGCGACCGCCGAGGGGTACGCCGAGGACTGGGACCTCGACCAGCTGTGGAGCGCGCTCAAGCAGCTCTACCCGGTCGGCATCACCGTGGACGAGCTCGCCGAGGAGGTTGGCAGCAGGGAGGCGATCGACGCCGAGTTCCTCCTGGCCCAGCTCAAGGAGGACGCACACGCCGCGTACGACCGCCGGGAGGCCGAGCTCGGCCCCGAGGCGATGCGCCAGCTGGAACGGCAGGTCCTGCTCGCCGTCATCGACCGCAAGTGGCGTGAGCACCTCTACGAGATGGACTACCTCCAGGAGGGCGTGGGGCTGCGGGCCTACGCCCAGCGGGACCCGCTGGTCGAGTACCAGCGCGAGGGCTTCGACATGTTCGCCACCATGATGGACGGCATCAAGGAGGAGACGGTCGGCTTCCTCTTCAACATCGAGGTCCAGGTCGAGGAGGCCCCGGCTCCGGTGGCTCCGGCGACCAGCATCCCGCTGCCCGGCGCCGAGCCGCACGTGGAGGTCCACGCCAAGGGGCTGGGCGGGTCGCGGGCCCCGCAGGCGTTGCAGTACTCCGCACCGACCATCGACGGCGCGGCCGGCGCGGGCGGTGTGGTGGTGGAGCAGGCACCCGCGCTGGGGCTCGGCGGCCCGGCACCGACCGGGTCGCGCAGGTCGACCGGCGCGTCCGCCAAGGCCAGCGCCGGCCCGTCCCGCAACGCGCCATGCCCCTGCGGGTCGGGCAAGAAGTACAAGCGCTGCCACGGGGCGCCCAGCGCCTGACCGCCTCCGGAGCTCCTCCGCCGGCCTTACCCGTCTCTGCCGCGACTCGTCTCTGTCGCGCAGACCGAGCACCGCGCCCAGCCGCTCACGCGCGCTGGGCCGCGGTGTCCGGTCGCTCACACCACCTGGGCGACGGTGCACAGCCAGCTCGCTCGGGTCTGCTCCAGCCGTAGCGCCACGGCGAAGACGCACTCGCCCCGACCCAGCACTGCGGCCACCTCGACGGCGCCGGTGCGGGGCTCGCACACCCGCAGCTCGCGCAGCCGGAACCGGTGCGCCCGCGGGCCGGTGACCGCCCGGGTGCCCCGCCGGGCCGCCCGGGCCACCTCGTCCGTGACGGCCGCGAACGCGCTCGGCAGGGTCAGCCGCCGCAGGTGCCCGGCCGGCCGGTAGCCGTCGAGGACCTCCAGCAGGACCGCCAGAAACCTGCGCACGGCGATCCTGGCCTCCGACGGCCCGCCGCGCGGCAGCACCGCCGGGCCGCCCGCGGGCGCCGGCTGGGCCGTGCACGCCGACTGGCCCGAGAGTGCTGGGTGGCCGGCGATTGCCGGGTGGTGGCCTGCGGCCGCGTGGTGGCCGGCGAGTGCCGGGGATGCTGACAGCGCCGGCTGGCGTTCGGCCGCCGGCTGGGTCGCGGGCGGTCGTGGGCCTGGAAGGTCTGCCGGAGGCGGCCACTCCAGCGGCAGCCGCGGCGGCGCCTCCTGCCGGGCCAGCCACGGCTCGGGCGCGTGCTCGTCGTCGTACGGCGGGTCGATGCGGGGTGCGGGAAGCACGGTGACCAGGGGGATCGGCCGGACCGGGAACCGGGATGAGCGGGCGCGGACAGCGACAGGCGCGGACATCGGCTCCTCCGACCATGATCTTGAGTTTGCTTTCGTTTGCCTCCGATAGTTTCCGTTCATGATGACCAACTCGTCAAGACAACTGGCGGACCAGGATCGCGGGCGGGACCAAGATGGCTGGCGAGATCTAGTCCGGCTCGCCCACTAGCGGGTTCTCCGCCACCCAGGCCTTCGTCTCCGCATACTTCTGCTGGATGTACTCCTCAAGGACAGAGCGCTCGACCCGCCACTGCCCACGACCGCCGATCTTGATGGCGGGTAGCTCGCCGCTGCGCACCATGTGGTAGACCTGTGACACCGAGACGTTCAGCTCCTCGGCGACATCGGCGAGCTGCAGGAATCGACCAGCCATTGGCTCAGTTTGCCATCGATAGCCTGCGGTGGTCGTGAGTAGGCGACCCACGACACGCCGATGAGGGGCCCGCCGCGCTGCCGGGTAGTACCCGACGAAGTCCTCAGCTAAAGGAGTCCGGTGACCGGTCCGTACCTTCGGGTCTACCTGCCCGCCACGCTGCCTGTTCTCCGCCAGCTGCGCGCCCGGGGCGAGCTCGGGCCGCCGCCGCTCACCGGGCATGCCGTGACACCCGCCTTGCGCGAGTGGTACGCCGAGGGCGACGAGGAGGAGCTCGAGTACATCGCCTTCACCCGCGCCGCCCAGGAGGCACTGCGGCTGCTGCGCCACGATCCCTCGGCCCCGCGCCGGCGGGTCGTCGTCTCCGTCGACGTCTCCCCTGCCCTGGCCGAGCGGCACGACGCTGACCTGGGCTCCAGCATGGTCCGGCTGACCGCGCCCGTACCGCGGACCGCGGTGGCAGCCCTCCACGTGGACGGCGCTGGTGCCGAGGCCGACGTGGCGGCCGCGGCCGATGTCGTGGATGCGGCCGCGGCCGGCGACCCGGACGCACAGTTCACCGTGGACGGCGCAGAGGACCACGAGCTTGAGTGGTACGACATCGGCGAGCTTGACCACGTCGCCGACGAGCTCGGCCCCCGTCAGCCGTGACCGTGCTGGCTGGTACCCCAGTCCTGGCCGGGCTGGCCGGCATTCCGGTCTGGTCGGCCCTGGGCGGGCGCCATGGGCTCGTCCGCCGGCTCCGCGGCCCGTGCCGGCAGCGTGCGCCCGAACGCGACCACGGCCACGATCGCGCCGAGGAACAGCACGACGAGCGCGTGGTTCAGCCGCGCACTGCCAGCCAGGCGCAAGGCGGTACGGTCCAGCGTGCTGACCGAGCCGGCCAGCTCCAGCAGCCGGGCCCCGCCGAACCGGGTGACCGCCTCGGCGAGCAGCAGTACGACCCCCGGGGTTGCCCCCGCGGCCAGGTAGCCGGGCCAGGACGCGCCGGCCGGAGCGCAAGCGCGCCGCCGCGCCCGGCGCAGGTGCCAGAACGCGACCAGCCCGGCGGTTACGCCGCTGGCCAGGGCCTCAGTCAGCGCGAACCAGCCGGCTGCGCTGAGCCGGGACGGCGCGGACTCACCTGCCCCGAACACGGTGAGCAGGGGGTCCTTGAACAGGCGCAGCACAAACCCGATGACGAGCACGGTGAGCGCCGCGGTGAGCCCGGCCGCGGCGACCGTCGTGGGCCGGACCGCGCCGAGTGCCCCGCCCACACCTCCAGCGACGCAGACGGCGAGCGCGAGCACCGCTACCGAGGAGTGGGTGCCGTACCCGACCATGATCCCCACCCCGCCAAGGCCGGCGGTGAGCAGGCCGGCCAGGACCGCGGTCCCGACGCGCGCCGCGGGCCGGACCATCCATGCTGGTCGCCGCGCGGCGAGCGCACCCAGCGCGGTGAGCCCGGACACCGCACCCGCCAGCAGGCTGGTCGCGATGACTATCGGCAGCGCGATCGCGGCCGTGATCAAGGCGAAGTCTGGGTTCGCCATGATCGAGGCGTGGGCGACCAGGAGCACGGCCGCAAGCCAGGCGACCCCGAGAGCGAGGAGCAAGCCGGTACGCGGCTGCGCCCCGATCGTGGCGTCGAGCCTGTCATCGGCCCCGGCCCCGGCCCCGGCCCCGGCTCCGGCTCCGGCTCCGGCCCCGCCATCGGCCCCGGCCCCGGCCCCGCCATCGGCTCCGGCTCCGGCTCCGGCCTCGGGTCCATCCCCGGCCCTGGCTCCCGGCTCGGGTTCAAGCTCAGGCGCGGGCGCGGTGGAGGCCGCCGCGGTGTCGCCGGCGGTGGTCTCGGTCATCGTGCTCTCCTTGCTGCGGCGCTGGTTGCGGGAGCCGGGTCGGCCGCGGCGAGGCGAGCGGTCGGCGCGGATCTAGGCGGATGCGGATGTAGGTGGATGTAGTGAGCGCCGGCCGGCAGAGCCGATCGGCCGGTGTCCAGGTGGCCGGGCCCCAAGCCCGACCGGGCCCGGCGTCGCTGGTCCGGATGATGCAGGTCCGGACGCCGCTGGTCGGGCTCTTCGTCCGTGCCCAGGGTACGCACGCCCCGGTCACCCTCGGTTCGGCCGGTCCTCGCTACCACCGGTGCGTGCGAGGATGGGAGTGGTCCGTTCCGCCGCAGGCGGGGGCCGACCTCGCCGCCGCCGTCGAGACCTGTCAGGGAGCCAGCGATGGACGCCGTATTCGCCGTACCCGAGCCGCGCAACGAGCCGGTGCGCAACTACGCCCCGGGCAGCGCCGAACGCGAGAGCCTGGCCCGCCGGCTGCGTGAGCTGGCGGCAGAACGCGCCGACCTCACCCTGACGGTCGGCGGCCACCAGCGGATGGGTGGCGGCGAGGCGATCGAGGTCGTCCAGCCGCACCGGCATCGGCACGTGCTCGGCGTCATCCATAACGCCACTAACTCAGATGCCGCCGACGCGGTGACGGCCGCCAAGGAGGCCGCCCCGATGTGGCGTGCTTTGTCCTATGCGGACCGTTCCGCGATCTTCCTCCGCGCGGCAGAGCTGCTCGCCGGCCCGTGGCGGGACACGCTCAACGCAGCGACCATGCTGGGGCAGTCCAAGACCTGCTACCAGGCAGAGATCGACGCGGCCTGCGAGCTGACCGACTTCCTACGCTTCAACGTCCACTTCGGTCAGAAGCTGCTTGGCGAGCAGCCGCTGTCCTCACCCGGGGTGTGGAACCGCCTCGACCACCGGCCGCTGGAAGGGTTCGTGTACGCGGTCACGCCGTTCAACTTCACCGCGATCGCCGGCAACCTGCCGTCCTCGGCGGCCCTGATGGGCAACACCGTGGTGTGGAAGCCGTCCCCGACGCAGCAGCTCGCAGCCCACTACACGATGCGGCTGTTCGAGGCGGCCGGCCTGCCGCCCGGCGTCATCAACCTGGTCCCGGGTGACGGCGTCGCGGTCTCCGAGGTCGTGCTCGCCGCCCCCGACCTCGCCGGCATCCACTTCACCGGCTCCACCAGGACGTTCCAGCTGCTGTGGCGTACCGTCGCCGAGAACCTGACCCGGTACCGCTCCTACCCCCGCCTGGTCGGTGAGACCGGCGGCAAGGACTTCGTCATCGCCCACCACAGCGCCGATGTGGACGCGCTGCACACCGCACTGGTCCGGGGTGCGTACGAGTACCAGGGCCAGAAGTGCTCAGCCGCCTCGCGGGCGTACCTGCCCCGCTCCATCTGGGACGGTGGGCTGCGCGACCAGCTCGCCGCCACCGCGGAGTCGCTGCGCTACGGCGACGTCGCCGACTTCGGCAACTTCGGTGGCGCAGTCATCGATGCGCGCGCCTTCGCCAAGCACGCCGCCGCGCTGGACATGATGAAGAACTCCGACGCCTGCCGGGTGCTCGCCGGCGGCACGGCGGACGACTCCGAGGGCTACTTCGTACGGCCGACCGTGGTCGAGTGCGACGACCCCGAGCACGACGTGTTCACCACCGAGTACTTCGGGCCGATCCTCGCCGTGCACGTCTTCGACGACGAGCGGTTCGAGGAAGTGGTCCGCCAGGCCGAGTCGGTCGCGCCGTACGCGCTCACCGGCTCCATCTTCGCCCGGGACCGCAAGGTGGTGGACTGGGCGGGCGAGGTGCTGCGCTTCGCGGCCGGCAACTTCTACATCAACGACAAGCCGACCGGCGCGGTGGTGGGGCAGCAGCCGTTCGGCGGCGGGCGTGCGTCGGGCACCAACGACAAGGCCGGCTCATGGCACAACCTGGTCCGCTGGGTGTCGCCGCGCACGATCAAGGAGACGTTCGTGCCGCCGACCGACCACACGTACCCGCACATGGGCTGAGCCGTCAGGCTGGACCGACCGCGTCAATGCGGCCCAAGGAGAACATGCGCTCCTCATCACGCAGGTGGCACCACGCCTCGAGGAGGTAACCGCTGATGCTCAGCGGCTCGATGACCCGTACGCTCGACCGGCCCTGAGCGTTGGTATAGACAATTTTGACTGGAATGGCGTGCTCCAGCGCCTCGGCCAGGAGCCGCTGCTCGGTCGGGTTGAGCTGCGGGGCGCCGGCCGAGACGAGGTCGGCGGCAGAGTCCGGCACCAGGCGGGCGGAGGGTCGCACCAGCTGGAGGACCGCGTCCGGGACCAGGTCGGGAAAGCCCACAGCGGGCTCGACCGGGTGCGCCCGCTCGTCGTAGTCCCGCACCAGGTGCAGATGCGGTCGTCCGTGCCCGGCCGGCGCACCGGCTCGCACCGGAGCCCCCGTCCCGGCGCCGGCCTCGACGGGGGAGGTTGCGACGGGGGAGGTCGCGAGCAGGGCGCGGGCCAGCTTCGCGGGGTCCGTCGCCGCGCGGTCGCCGTGGCGGGCGGCGGGTCCGGCCGGCACTGCCGGCCTGCCCCACCGCGGCCGAGGGGCGGCCCGGCGGCGGGCTGCCCGCTCCACCACCACGCCCCCGGTCGCCGACTCGGTAACCGGCGCGTACCCGGCTGCCCGCAGCGCGGCGAGCGTCTCCCGGGCAGGCTTGCCGCTGCCCAGCACGGTCGGGGCAAGCCGCGCGAGCCGCAGCGAGGCCAGCGACCGCACCGCCGTGATCTCCGTGAGCAGAGCTGCGTCGTCGGCGCGGACAACGCAGGTCACAGAGCGGACCCGCAGCTGCCCGTGCCGGCGGGCCACGTCGCGGACGAGATACTCCAGCGGCTGGGGCAGCGCGGCACCGGTCGCCACGGCTCGCAACGCGTCGAGCAGGCCGGGGCCGGACTGCCCGGCGTCGAGCGCGCGGCGTACCGACCCGGACGAGAACCGCCAGATGGCCGCACCGCCACGGGACTCCCGGTCGGCGGTGGAGTCCAGGAGCGCGGCCAGCGCGGCGGCCGGCATCCCGGGCACCACCGCCGTGAGGTCGGCCTGGAAAAGAGCCGACGGTACGGCGGCCGGCAGCAGCCGGGCCGCGATGGCGGCGAGCGGTACGCCTTCGTCGGCCAGCCCGCCGGGGACGGGGCCGGACGCATCGCCGGCGTCGCCGAGCAGGGCACGGCCGAGCGGGGTCACCGCCCCGTGCGCTACGACGCCCAGCAGCGTGGCCTCCTGCCAGACGGCGGACACCAGCACCGACGGCCGGCCCAGCGCGTGCAGGAGCAGCGGGCAGCACCACTCCGCCAGCTCCGCCAGTGAGCCCGCGTCGGCGAACCCCCGCCCCTGCGGAAGGTCGGCCGCCGCACGCAGCAGCTCCCGGCGTAGCTCGACAAATGCCTCACCACACAGGTGGTACGCCAGCGCGGCGGACGGCTGCTCGCCGTCCGGACCGTGGCTGGCCAGCGGCACGGCCGGCAGTGACAGCCAGGCCCGCAGCAGCGGGACCAGGCGCTGCGCCGGCTCTGTGACGCACCACTCGTCGTACGCCTCGGTCGGCAGGACCGTGCCGGCATGGGAGCCCAGCAGGCCGGCGTGGGCGGCCAGCTCCAGCCAGAGCCGGACAGCCGCCTCGCCACCCGCCGCCTCGCCACCGGCCGCCGTGCAACCGAGCGCCCTGGCCAGCCGGCGTAGCTCCCGGACACCGACGCCACCGGCCTTCAGCAGCGTCACCGGAGTATGGGCACACAGCTCCAGGAGAGCGGTGACGGCCGTCACCACCGCTCCGGCCGCAGCGGCCGTCTCCCGCGCAACTGCGGCGGGTGGCGCGGTGGCCAGCGGCGGCTGCGGCGGGTACGGCGTAAACGGGGCATGCCATCCGGGTCCGCGCAGCGCGGCGCCGGCCTCGCCGGGCATGGCCAGGCCCCGCCAGCCGTCGGGCGTGTGCAGCCCCCGGTCCAGCGCCCAGCTCACGGCCGGGTTGGCGTAGAGGTGCTCGACCGGTGGGCCAAGGCCCAGCGGATGGCGGAACGCCGCCCACAGCGGTCCGGCCATGCACAGGTCGTCCCGGTGCGGCCAGACCAGCGCGCGTAGGGCGAGCACGTCCAGCGTCGCCCCCAGGTCAGGGTCGTCCGCGGTACGCCCGAGCGTCTCGGCGAGCCGCTGGCGGGCCACGCTCGGACCGCCGAGTGCCTGCAGCGCCTCGATGACCTGGACCGCCGGCAACGGCAGCGCCCGGAACGCGATGCTCACCGACTCCCTGGACTGCAGGCGCGTGGCCAGCTCGCCGAGCGTCTGTGGGGCGGGTGGCACGGTGGCGTCGGGCCGTCTGGAGAGGACGTCGGCCAGCTGTTCCGCGGTGAGTGTGCCCAGCCAGGTGCTGAGCTTGGACGCCACGAACCATTAATCTGGCCTACCGCGATCGCCTGGTCAAACACCGTGCCCCGGGCGAGTCGCGGCCGGGGCGGTAGTTTGACAGTGTGACCCACACCATCGCCGGCAACGGCGCCGTTACCAGAACGCGCTTCGGTGAGCAGGGCGGACTGCTCACGTACGGCAGCTACCTACGCCTGCCCCAGCTGCTCGGGCAGCAGGTGCCGGAGTCGTCCCCGACCGCACACGACGAGCTCCTTTTTATCACCATCCACCAGGTGTACGAGCTGTGGTTCAAGGTCCTGCTGGCCGAGCTGACCGACGCCCGGGACCGCATGCTGGGCGGCGAGGCCTACCTGCCCCGGGTACGGCTGGAGCGGTGCCACGCCATCGAGCAGGTGCTAGTGCAGCAGGTAGACGTGATCGACTCGATGACGCCACAGGACTTTCTCGAGTTCCGCAACCACCTGGGCCCCGCCTCGGGGTTCCAGTCGGTCCAGTTCCGCGAGATCGAGTTTCTCTCCGGGCTCAAGGACCCGGGGTTCCTCGACCGGTTCCGTGGGCTGACCGAGGGGGAGCGGGAGCGGCTGTCCCGCCGGCTCGACGAGCCGAGCGTGTGGGACGCCTTCCTGGTGACACTGGACAAGGCTGGCTTCGACGTGTCTGACGCGGAGCAGCGCTATGCGGCATATGTTCAGATTGCGTATGACCGCGAGCGTTATGGGGCCCTCTGGGACCTCGCCGAGGCGCTCCTCACCCACGACCAGGCATGGGCCCTGTGGCGCGCCCGGCACGTGCTGATGGCGGAGCGCCAGATCGGCGCCAAGCCCGGCACCGGCGGCAGCGCGGGCGGCGAGTACCTGCGCTCGCGCCTGGGGCTCCGTTTCTATCCCGAGCTCTGGGAGATGCGTACCCGGCTCTAGCCACCGGCCCCGACCCTCGGCCGCAGAGCCCTGACCACGCAGCCTGGGACAACCCAGCGCCACCCGCCCGAGCTGCGCCACGCCAGCACGGCAGGCGCGACCCGCACCAAGCACGCGACCGGCGTCTGGCCAGCGTCACCAGGTGACCGAGCGGAGCTGGTAACCGAGCGGAGCCGGCGAGCCCAGGCTGGCAGATTAAGCGAACATATCATCCTAAACAATCATAGTTGCGGCTGGCCGGCGACCACCGGCCGGCCCATCCGTACCCGGCTATGTGGCCGGGCCGGACTGGGCCGACGGCCACCGGGCCAGCCGCACCGTCCTTACCGGACTGTCCGTCGCGGACAGTGCACAATGGATCGAAAAGACCTGGACTAAGCGCGGGCAAAGTGGCAGCGTAATAGGCATGCCGGATTCTGGAGTCAACTCAACCGCAGCGGCCCTGCTTGGCCTCCTGCACGAAGGTCCCATGACGGGCGGTCAGCTGATGACCGCCGCCGAGCGCCGCCTCGGCCCGTACTGGTCGATGACCCGCAGCCAGGTCTACCGCGAGCTGCCGGCCCTCGCCGAGCAGGGTTACGTCAAGCTCGGCAAGCCCGGACCGCGGTCCAGCCAGCCGTACGCGATCACGCCCGCCGGCAAGCGTGCGTTCGTACGGTGGCTGACCGAGCCGCCAGGGCGCGACGCGGTACGCAACCCGGTGGCGCTACGCGTGGCGTTCGGTGCTCAGCACACCGCGGCGCAGCTGCGGGAGCTGTACGCGAGCGCGACGCAGTACCACACCGATGCGTTGGCCAGCGCGCGGGAGCAGGCGAAGGATGCCAAAAAGGACGGTGACGGCTACGGGGCTGCCGCGCTTGAGTTCGCGATCGGTTACCACCGGGCGGCGCTGGCCTGGCTCAAGGCGGCCCCCGGCAAGTGACCTGCCGGGCTCGCCTGGGCTCACCAGCCACCGCGGTGCGTCCCTGGCCGGCGGCGCCTCCCGCGTACGCTGGACCTTGTGACCCCTGCTGACTTCGCCGAACAGCTCAAGGCCCTCGACTCCACGCTGCGCAACATCGAGGCCGTCCTCGACACCGACCGCCTGCGCAAGGAGAAGGCCGAGCTGGAGGAGGCCGCGTCAGCGCCGGACCTGTGGCAGGACCAGGCGCGGGCGCAGCAGGTCACGTCCCGGCTGTCCAATGTCGGCGGGGAGATCTCCAGGCTGGAACGGCTGCGGTCCCGGCTGGACGACGCCGCCGTGCTGCTCGAGCTGGCCGACGAGGAGAGCGACGCCGGCTCGCTGGCCGAGGTCGGCACGGAGGTCGCCTCGCTGCGCCGGGCCATCGAGGAGCTGGAGATCCGTACGCTCCTGTCCGGCGAGTACGACTCCCGCGAGGCGCTGGTCACGATCCGCTCCGGCGCGGGCGGGGTGGACGCCGCCGACTTCGCCGAGATGCTCCTGCGGATGTACCTGCGCTGGGCCGAACGGCACGGCTTCCCCACCGAGGTCTACGACACCTCGCACGCGGAGGAGGCCGGCATCAAGTCCGCCACCTTCGCGGTGAAGGCGCCCTACGCGTACGGCACGCTGGGCGTGGAGGCCGGTACGCACCGGCTCGTCCGGATCAGCCCGTTTGACAACCAGGGGCGCCGGCAGACGTCGTTCGCAGCGGTCGAGGTGGTGCCGGTCGTCGAGCAGACCGACGAGATCGACATCCCGGAGGAGGAGATCCGGGTGGACGTCTACCGCGCGTCCGGCCCGGGTGGGCAGGGGGTCAACACGACCGACTCGGCGGTGCGCCTCACCCACCTGCCGTCCGGCATCGTCGTGTCCTGCCAGAACGAGCGCTCCCAGCTGCAGAACAAGGCGACCGCGATGGGCGTGCTGAAGGCCAAGCTCCTCGCGCTCAAGCAGGCCGAGGAGCAAGCCAAGATCGACGCCCTGCGCGGTGACGTGGCCGGCTCCTGGGGCGACCAGATGCGCTCCTACGTCCTGCACCCCTACCAGATGGTGAAAGACCTGCGTACCGAGTACGAGACCGGCAACCCGAGCGCGGTCTTCGACGGCGACATCGACCGCTTCGTGGAGGCCGGCATCCGCTGGCGCAGGCAGCGCGAGCGGCGCCCCTGACCGCACACGCGGGGCCCTGATCGCGTACGCAGCGTGCCTGACCGCACACGCGGCGCCTCTGTCTCGCACGCCCGGTGCGCCATCTCGGCCGGTCAGAGCCGGCAGGTGACCGGTCGGGGTTGGCGTCGCGGTTACGCCGCGTAGACTCTCCACCCGTGATTTCGCTCGAGCGTGTGACGAAGACCTACCCGAAGGCGTCCCGGCCCTCGCTGGACGACGTCTCGGTGTCGATCGAGAAGGGCGAGTTCGTCTTCTTCATCGGGCCCTCGGGGTCCGGTAAGTCGACGTTCATCAAGCTCCTGCTGCGCGAGATCCAGCCCACCCGGGGCGGGATCTTCGTCAACGGGCGGGAGGTCGGCGCGATGCGGTCGTGGAAGATCCCCAACTTCCGGCGTTCGATCGGCTGCGTCTTCCAGGACTTCCGGCTCCTGCCGAACCGGACGGCGTACGAGAACGTGGCCTTCGCGCTCGAGGTGATCGGCAAGTCAAAGGCGGTGGCGCGCCGGGTCGTCCCCGAGGTCCTGGAGCTGGTCGGCCTGGGCGGCAAGGAGCACCGCTACCCGCACGAGCTCTCCGGGGGCGAGCAGCAGCGGGTGGCCGTGGCGCGGGCGTTCGTGAACCGGCCGCTGATCCTGCTCGCCGACGAGCCCACCGGGAACCTCGACCCCGACACCTCCATCGAGATCATGCGGCTGCTGGACCGGATCAACCGGACCGGCACTACGGTCGTCATGGTCACCCATGACTCCAACATCGTGAACCAGATGCGCCGCCGGGTGGTCGAGATCGACACCGGCCGCATCGTTCGTGACCAGCCGCGCGGCGTCTACGGCTGAGCGCACCTGACCACCGACAGACCACGCGGATATCTGGAGAGGCCTCTCAATGCGCGCGAAGTATGTCCTGAACGAGGTGGCGCTCGGGCTCTGGCGAAATGTCACCATGACGATTGCCATGATCATCACAATGGCCGTCTCGCTCACCATGCTGGGCGCCAGCGTGCTGCTCTTCTGGCAGGTCAACAACATGCGGGAGTTCTTCTACGACAAGATCGAGGTGTCGATCTTCCTGAAGAGCGACGTGACCGAGGCCCAGCGCACGGCCCTGGACACCGCGCTCAAGGAGGACCCGCTGGTGCAGGAGTACGACCACGAGTCCAAGGAAGAGGCGTACGAGAAGTTCCAGACGATGTTCCGGGACGCCCCTGACCTGGTCAACTCGGTGAAGCCGGAGTCGCTGCCGGAGGCGTTCCGGGTCAAGCTGAAGAACCCGGAGCAGTACAAGGACGCGTACGACAAGTACATCGCCTACGCCGGCATCAGCGAGATCGTCGACCAGCAGCGGCTGCTCGGCAAGATCTTCGGTATCCTCGGCGCGCTGCAGAAGATGGCGCTGGTGATCGCCATCGTGCAGGGCGCCGCCGCGTTGCTGCTGGTGGCCAACACGATCCAGGTGGCCGCCTACAGCAAACGGCGTGAGGTGGCGGTGATGAAGCTGGTCGGCGCGGGCAACTGGTTCATCCAGGCACCGTTCGTGCTGGAGGCGGTCTTCGCCGGACTGATCGGCTCGATCTTCTCCTACGCCGCCCTGGTTCTGGCGAAGATATTCCTCATCGACGGCTCGCTGAAACCGCTCACCGAGCTGCTGACACCGGTGCCCTGGCGCAACATCCACATCATGCTGCCCTTGCTGGCTCTGGCCGGCGGTGCGGTCAACGCCGTCACCGGTTGGGTCACCCTGCGTTTCTACATCCGCGTGTAAACCCAACTGCGGAGTGTGACATCGGCGTGCGGTGCGGCCCCGCTACCGCACCGCACGTCCGTCATACGGCGTTGATCAGGGCTTCTGTGGCCACAGGGGCTGGTGTGGCCCACGGGACTTTTGTACTGTGCGACTCGTGCGCACTGGTCCTCGGTACCGCTTCGTGCTTGCGATCATGACGCTGCTGGGCTGCTCAGTGGCCCTAGCAGTGCCCGGCCCCGCCCTCGCCGACCCGCGGGACGACAAGAGGCGCATCGATGCCGAGGTTGCCAAGGCGACGGCGATGCTGGAGTCGGCGACCGCCCGGGCCCAGGCAGCCGCCCGCCAGTACGCCGAGGCGACCGCCGCGATCCCCGGCGCCGAGCTGCGGGTGGCCGAGGCGCGCAAGCGGGTCGCCGCCGCGGAGACCGCCGCCGAGGAGGCGCGCCGCGAGGTGCGGGTTGCCCAGTCCGCGCTGGACGTGGCGAACGCGCGGCTGGGCAGGTCCGAGGTGCAGGTGGCCCTGGCGCAGGAGCGGCTGGGCTCGCTGGCCGCCGCGGCGTACAAGGGCTCCGGGGTCACCACGCTGCGCGTCCTCATCGAGGCCGGGTCGCCGACCAACCTCGCCGACCGGCTGGGCTACCTGAACTCCATCGCCGACCACCAGCAGTCCGCCTTGGACCGGGTGGCCGCCGCGCGGGCCGAGGCCAAGGTCGCGGGCGACGCCGCGCTCGCCGCCCGGCGCCGGGCCGACCAGGCCCGCCAGGCGGCCGAGCGGGCCCTCGCCGCGACGCGGGCGCAGCGGGCCTCGGTGGAGCGCGCCGCACTCGACCTCGCGGCGCTCGCGACGGCGCGCAAGGCGGCCCTGGAGGTCGCGGCGCAGGAGCGCAGCGCGAGCCTGGCGCGGTATGAGCAGCTCAAGCGCGAGAGCGCCCAGATCGAGGCGGAGCTGCGCGCCTGGGAGGCGCAGCAGCGCCAGCGGGGCGCCACGCCAGGACCGGTGCTGCGCCCCGGCGCCCGGCTGCTCATGCCGGTGCAGGGGTGGAAGTCCAGCGACTTCGGCATGCGCTACGACCCCTTCTACCGCGTCTGGCAGCTGCACGCCGGCGTCGACATCGCCGCCGGCGGCGGCCAGCCGATCTACGCGGCGGCGGACGGCCGCGTCCTGCGGGCCGGCTGGAACGGGGGGTACGGCAACTACACCTGCATCTACCACGGCCAGTACAACGGGTCGAGCATGGTCACCTGCTACGCCCACCAGTCGCGCATGCTCGTCTCGACCGGCCAGTCGGTGCGTCGCGGCACGGTGATCGGCCGGGTCGGCACGACCGGCGCGTCGACCGGCAACCACCTGCATTTCGAGGTACGCATCGGCGGCCGCCCGGTCCAGCCACTCAACTGGCTGCCCACCTGCCTCTGCTGAGCGCACCTGCCTCTGCTGAGCGCACCTGACGGACCCTGGACTGCGCGCCGCCGCCAGCCTGGCCACGGCGTGTCCGGCTCCCGCACCCACCCTCGACGGCGCCCTTGATCATTGGACGGATCCGGTGAAGACACGCCGTAGATATTGCCGGTAGGCGTCCAACGATCAAGCAACCCTCCCTGAGGACGGTGCCCAGCGCTGGGGTGGGAACGTGACATAACCGGCTTGGCCTGGCATGGGCGAGCGCGGGTAGCATGTGCGAGCCGTCGAGTGGTGGGGGAGGTGCCGCCGTGCCCAAGGAGAAGGGCCGAAGGGTCATCGTGTCCAACCGCAAGGCGCGGCACGACTACGCCATTCTCGACACGTGCGAGGCGGGCATCGCCCTGACCGGCACCGAGGTCAAGTCGCTGCGGGCCGGGCGGGCCTCCCTTGTCGACGCGTTCGCCCAGGTCAAGGACGGCGAGATCTACCTGCACGGGATGCACGTGCCGGAGTACGCCCAAGGCACGTGGACCAACCATGAGCCGCGGCGGGTCCGCAAGCTGCTGCTCAAGCGCCCGGAGATCGACCGGCTCGCCGGCAAGGTCAATGAGAGCGGGCTCACCCTGGTGCCGCTCGCGGTGTACTTCTCCGACGGCTGGGCAAAGGTCGAGCTGGGCCTGGCCCGCGGCAAGCGGTCCTATGACAAGCGGCAGGACCTGGCCAAACGGGACGCCGACCGGGAGATCACCCGCGCGCTCGGCCGGCGCGGCAAGGGCATGGAGTAGCCGCCGGGCCACGCCGGGGTGGCTGGCCGTCGCCGATATCAAGATGTCTTCGGACGCCGGCCGCGCTAGGCTGGTACGGCTGCCCGCAGTGGGCGGCCCCGAGGGGGTGACAGGTTTCGACTCCGGACGTTGCGGCAGGGGAAGCGAGCCGAGGAAGCCGACGTTGTCTCGCTAATCATTCGTCGGAAACCAATAAGCGCCGACATCAAGCGCGCTGACCTCGCTCTCGCCGCCTAGGCGGGTAGCGGGTCTGTCGGTCTGGGAGTGCCTTCGGCCCAGTAATCGGCATCAGTGAGAAGGCTGGCCAACCGAGCCCGGTCGCGGGGCTCGCGCGGTGAGACCAATCAGCGACTGGGCCCGTCACACCGACTCGCTCGCGTGATCGGTGGTGCCGAGTAGAGACATAGCGAGCTGCGCTCGGAGAAGCCCTGACAAGACGACGGAGGACCCGGGTTCGATTCCCGGCACCTCCACAGTAGATCATGGTGGTCTCACCTAGATGGTGGGACCACCGTTCTGTTTCTGCCTACCGGCAACGCGTTAGGTTGTACTACCGCCGTAGCCGGTGACGGCCGATAGTAGCTGGGCTGGTAGCTGCGGATACGGGTCCACGAGTGGGCGGCGGTTGTCGCGGCAACGTTCGTGTACATCATTGAGCACAGGACCGGCCACGTAGTAGCGTCCGCGTCGTTCGCCGATCGCCCGCAGGAGGCCCGTGTTCACCAGCTGTGCTAGGTCCCGGGAGGCGGTGCGCTCCTCGACGCCGGACATCTTGACGTAGCCGCCGCGGCGGAGCCGATAGCCGAGAACCGCTTCGTACAGCAGGCCCGTAACGCGTTCCGGCACGTGGTGCTCTGCGGTCAACCGGTCGAGCTCGTGCCAGATGGCGGACGCTTCGTCAAAGCGCTGCGCCACGGTCTGTGCCTGCATGTGATGGGCGCGCAGGTTGAACGATATCCAGAGGCTGGCGTCGTTTTCCGGATGCCAGGACCCTTGCCCGGTGGCTAGGAGAACCCGGTAGTAGTCGTCGGTGTTGTGCCCTAGCCACTCCTCGATGCTGGAGAACGCTGGCTCGACAATCGCCTCCCGGGCGAGGACGAGTGTCTGTAAGGCCCGTGCCATACGTCCGTTTCCATCTCGGAAGGGATGGATCATGACGAGGTTCAGGTGTGCCATGGCGGCGTGGATGATCGGGTCGGCTCCCGGTTCGTCGCGGAGGTGGGCGGCGAGCTCTTCGACCAGCTGTGGAACGAGGTCGGCGTCCGGTCCTTGGTAGACACGACGGTTGGTTCGCTCGTCGTGGACGAAGATCGGTCCGGTGCGGTACTGGCCGGGGCTCTTGGACAGGTCGTGGGCGAGCATCATGTAGTGCATGCTGCGAAGCCCTGAGGTGTCGAAGATGAAGTGGGGGTCGTTGGCCATCCGCAGGACGTATCCGAGTGCGTGACGGTAGCCGCGGATCTCGGCGAAGGTTTGCTGGTCGGCGCTGAGGGGTGCTTCGTCGTCGAGGGCTGCGGCGGCATCGTCCTCGTCGACCACGTAACCTTCGATGCTGTTGGACCCCTGGATGGCGCGGGCGAGCATCGTTCGACGCAGACCGCCTTGCCAGCGGCGTGGAACACGCAGCACTGCCGCGAGGTCTCGGCGCATATCGTGGATTGCGTTGAGGACGGCGGCATCCTCGGCGCTGAGCGAGGGTGTCTTGTAGATCATCTCATGTCCTGATGTCTCTAAATAAAAGACATCCTATATCGGATCTTGGCTACGTCCTAATGAAAGAGACATTAGGACATGGTCGGATCGCGTGGGGTCTGCCTGCTAGCGGGTGTGTCGGGCGCGCTTCGTCGAGCACGGCGATCCGAGCCGGCGACAGGTAAGCCCGGGTTAGCGCGATGAGCTGCCGTTCCCCCGCCGACAGATGCGCCGGGTCGAGCCACGCGCGCACCCCGCCGAGCCGCTGGACCATATCGGTCGCGCCGAGGATGTCAGCCGCGCCGGCGAGTTGGCCATCGGTGGCGTCAGGACAGTGGTACGTGAGGTTTTCCCGCACGGTGCCGGCGAACACGTACGCCTCCTGGGGGAGGACGACCCGCTGCCGGGCAAGCGCCGCCCGGTCCAGCGCCGACACGGGTACGCCGCCGATGCACACCCCGCCGGAGCTGGGGAACAGCGTGCCGCACAACAGGGCGGCCAGGGTGGACTTGCCCACGCCGCTCGGCCCGACGATCGCCAGGTGCTCGCCGTCCGGAACCACAAGGTCGAAGCCGTCCAGCACCGGGTCGGCGTGCGGGCCGTACCGGAAGGTGACGCGGCTCAGCCGGATCTCGGCGCCGTCGGGGACACGGCCGTTCCCGCCCGCTGGCCCGGTCCACGATGGACGTCGCGGTCACCAGCCTCGCGGTGGCGGTCACCAACGAGGTGGCGTTCGCGGTCAACCCGTCGACCAGCCCGCGCACTGCCGGTTGGAGCACCTGGGCCAGGTAGACCACCGCACCGCCGAAGGCGCCGAGGGTGAGCCCGGCGTCGCGTAGCGCAGGCGCGGCCACCAGCAGGAGGACCAGCGGCCCCCAGCCGCCAACGCCACCACCAGACCGGACAGCGCCTCCAGGCGCGCCAGCCGCCGGGCCGCGTTCCTGCTCGTTGATGTGGCGCGCGACGAGTCCGTGCGCCTCTTCTTCGGCGCCGCATGCGGTGATGTCCCGCAGCCCGCGGCGTTCGGTGTATCCGCCGTAACGCACATATAGCGGACCGTCGTTCCAGCGGAGGTCGCGTCGCCGGCACCGGTGTACAACGCGGTTCCGGGCAGCGTCACGGTCTCCGGCAGCTCCCAGCCAGCGTTGGTCTCAACTGCCATTCGGTCGCCCGGGGACACGAGCCTCTGCGTCGACCCGTTCCCTATCTATGACGGCACCGACCCCGAGCTGAGCGGGCACCCATGACCACATCCTCAACTTCTTCGTGATGGTCTTGGGACTTGTCCGTGAGTCCCCGCCAGCCGAGACTGAGGCCGCGCACACATACACGTCGACGATGTGCACACACGCTGACGAGGAGGCCACGATATGAGAACGACCAGCAGGCACCGGGCTGCCGCGCGGGTGATCGCCGTGATCGCCGCCGGCTTGCTCGTCGCAGCCTGTTCCGATAACGGCGGGGCCGAGGGTGGCGGCGGCGCCGCGAAGTACCCGGACCAGAACATCACGTTCGTCGTACCCTTCAGCGCGGGCGGCCCGACGGACACCGTCACCCGCATGATCGCCGAGCCGATGGCCAAGAAGCTCGGCGGCAAGATCGTCGTCCAGAACGTCGAGGGCGCGGGCGGCACCGTCGCCGCCGGCGAGGTCGCGCGGGCCGAGTCCAACGGCTACACCGTGCTCATGCACCACATCGGCATGTCCACGGCGCCCGCCCTGTACAAGAACCTGGGCTACAAGCCGCTCGAGGACTTCGAGATGGTCGGGCTCGTCACCGAGGTGCCGATGACGATCGTCGCCCGCAAGGACTTCGCGCCCGCGACGCTGCAGGACCTGGTGACCTACGTGAAGGCGAACTCCAACAAGGTCACGCTGGCCAACGCCGGCCGGGGCGCCGCGTCCCACCTGTGCGGCCTGCTGTTCCAGTCCGCCGTCGGGGTCAAGCTCCAGGAGGTCCCGTACCAGGGCACCGGTCCCGCGCTGACCGACCTTGTCGGCGGCAAGGTCGACTTCATGTGCGACCAGACGACCAACACCACCGGCCAGATCTCCGCGGGCAAGGTGAAGGCGTACGCGGTCACCACCCCGGAGCGGGTGAAGAGCCTGCCCGACCTCCCCACCACGACCGAGGCCGGGCTGCCCCAGCTCAAGGTCAGCGTGTGGCATGGTCTCTACGTCCCGAAGGGCACCTCGCAGGAGATCATCCAGAAGCTGTCCGAGGCGCTCAAGGCGGCACTGGCCGACCAGGGGGTCATCGACCAGATGGCCAAGCTCGGCACCGCACCGGTCAAGGCCGAGGACGCGACCTCGCAGGCGCACCGGGCCAAGCTTGAGGAGCAGCTCAGCACCTGGGCAAAGGTCATCGCCGACGCCGGGGTCCAGGCGTCCTGAGGTGGAGCGCCACCGGTCCCTCCCGGACGTCCTCGCCGGGGGCATCTTCGTCCTGATCGGTGGCGCATTCGTGGTGGGGTCGCTCGGCTACGAGCTGGGCACCCCACTGCGGATGGGCCCCGGCGCCTTCCCGCTGCTGGTCGGCGCGACCGTGGCCGCCCTGGGGCTGGCGATCGTCGGCAAGGGGCTCATCGCCGGCGAGGTGGTCTCGTTCGGAGCGGTCCCGTGGCGTGCGGTCGCCGTCATCGTGCTCGCGGTCCTGTTCTTCGGTCTCACCGTCCGGCGCATCGGGTTCGTACCGGCATCGGCGGTGACCGCCTTCCTCACCACACTGGCCAGCCGGCGCGTGCGGCCGCTCACGGCCGTTGCCGTGGCCGCCGGGCTGACCGTGGCCAGCACGCTCATCTTCGTCGTCGGACTCCAGCTGCGGCTCCCGCTGTGGGGCTCGTGGCCCCCGTTCTGACGCGCCATCCGGACTGAGGGCATGGAACTTCTCGACAACCTCGCGCTGGGCTTCTCGACCGCCCTGCTGATCCAGAACATCCTCTACTGCTTCGTGGGGGTACTGCTCGGGACGGCAGTCGGCGTGCTGCCCGGCATCGGGCCGACGGCGACAGTGGCGATGCTGCTGCCGATCACGTTCAGCTTCGAGCCGGTGACGGCGCTGATCATGCTGGCCGGCATCTACTACGGCGCGCAGTACGGCGGCTCAACGACCGCCATCCTGATCAACCTGCCCGGTGAGTCGTCGGCGGCGGTCACCGCCCTGGACGGTCACGAGATGGCCCGACAGGGCCGGGCCGGCCCGGCCCTGGCTGCGGCCGCGATCGGGTCCTTCATCGCCGGTACGGTGGCCACCGTCGCGCTGGCCGTCGCGGCCCCACCGCTGGCCAACGTCGCGCTGCAGTTCGGCCCGGCCGAGTACTTCTCGCTGGTGCTGTTCGGCCTGGTCGTGTCGATCGCGCTGGCGCGTGGCTCGACGCTCAAGGCGCTGGCGATGATCGCCCTCGGCGTCCTGCTCGGCACGGTCGGCCAGGACATCTACACCGGCACGCCGCGGTTCGTGCTTGACCGGCGCGAGCTGTACGGCGGCATCGACTTCGTGTCGGTCGCCGTCGGCTTGTTCGGCGTGGCCGAGATCCTGCGCAACCTGGAGGACGAGCAGACCCGTGCCGCCCTCGTCGGCAGGGTCCGGAACCTCTGGCCGACGGCTGAGGACCGGCGCCGGATCATCGGCCCGATCCTGCGGGGCACCGGCCTCGGCGCCGGGCTCGGCGTGCTGCCCGGCGGTGGCCACGTGCTGGCCTCGTTCACCTCGTACGCCGTTGAGAAACGGATCTCAAAGCGCAAGCAGGAGTTCGGGCACGGCGCGATCGAGGGCGTCGCCGGCCCTGAGTCGGCGAACAACGCCGCCGCGCAGACGTCGTTCATCCCGCTGCTCACCCTGGGCCTGCCCGCCCACCCGGTGATGGCGCTGATGGTCGGCGCGTTCATCGTGCACGGGATCACGCCCGGCCCGAACGTCATCAACGACGAGCCGGCGCTGTTCTGGGGCCTGATCGCGTCGATGTGGGTCGGCAACGTGCTGCTCGTGCTGCTGAACCTGCCACTGATCGGCATGTGGGTGCGCATGCTGCGCATCCCGTAC
>Ga0075430_100000713_pt1 | contig 25380 bp, 33 predicted proteins | sample RhiMetdeltSRZDD4_FD_75294 | JGI IMG/M metagenome (GOLD analysis project Ga0075430, IMG submission 75294) | Populus rhizosphere microbial communities from Tennessee, USA - Rhizosphere MetaG P. deltoides SRZDD4 | ecosystem: Host-associated > Plants > Roots > Rhizosphere > Soil | place: USA... | reverse complement strand
GATCTCGCCGACCAGCAGAACGACGGCGGCGACCGGGCCGAGCGTCATCAGCAGGCGCGGCCCGTGGTGGTCGAGCCAGTGCCCGACCGGGGCCGCCGCCAGGCCGGAGAGGAGCATCGCCACCGACAGCGCGCCGGACATCTGGCCTCTAGACCAGCCGAGGTCGGCCTCCTGCGCCGGCATGAAGGAGGAGAAGCCGTAGTAGGCGATGCCCCAGGTGATGGTCTGGGTGATGCCGAGCATCACGGCAAGCACCCAGCCGTAGTAGATCCCGTTCAGCCGCGCGGGCACGATCAGGTGCTCACCGGCAGCACACGGACGACCCGCTCCCGACCCCCGCCAGGACCGGCAGCTCGTTTGGCGCCGGGTCGTCGGTCAGGTCGGTCGAGCAGGCGCCCGTCTCCGGCAGGACCAGCTCGACGTTGCGCGCGGCCTCCATGTCCCCGACGATCGCGGCGACCACCGAGCGCACCTGCTCGTAGCCGGTCAGCATCAGAAAGGTCGGGGCGCGCCCGTAGCTCTTCATGCCGACGACGTAGAAACCGGCCTCAGGGTGGCGCAGCTCGGCCTCGCCGTGCGGCGGGACGCTGCCGCAGGAGTGGACGTTCGGGTCGATCAGCGGCGCCAGGGCCGTCGGAGCCTCGACGCTCGGATCGAGGTCGACCCTCAGCTCGGAGAGCAGCGACAGGTCGGGCCGGAAGCCGGTCGCGCCGATGATCTCGTCGACCGGCGGCAGGTCGCGCTCGAGGCTGGAGACGACGATCCCGGCGCCCATCTGGACCAGCTTGTGGACCTTGAAGCCAGCCATAAACGTCAGGCTACCAGCTTCGACCATCTTGCGGACCATCGTGCCGAGGAGGCCGCGGGCGGGCAGCATGTCGTTCGTCTCGCCGCCGAAGAGCTGGCGGAGATCGGCCCGGCGCACGACCCAGGTGATCCGCGTCGCCGGGACTTCCTCCGCCATCCGTCCCAGGTCGATCAAGGCGTTGAAGGCCGAGTGGCCGCTGCCGACCACCATGACGCGGCGGCCGGCGTAACGGTCGCGGTCGGAGCCGAGAACGTCGGGGATGCCGTAGACGATTCGGTCCGCGACATCCCGCTCGCCGATTGCTGGCACCCCGTTGCCGCCCAGCGGGTTCGGGGTGGAGTACGTCCCGGAGGCGTCGATGACGGCCTTGACCAGGATCTCCTCTTCGACGCAGCCGCTCGACACCCGCACCACGAACGGCGCCTCGTCACGGCCTGCCGTCTTCATCTTGTCGAAGCCCTGGCGGGCGACCGAGATCACCCTGGAGTCGAGGCGCAGGTGCGGAGCAATTTCGGGCAACTCGGCGAGCGGCTTCAGGTAGCCTTCGACAAGCTCGCGTCCGGTCGGCAGCCCCTCGGGCGGTGGCGGCGTCCACCCAGACGGTTCGAGCAGGGAAACGGACGCGCGGTCGACGACGTAGCGCCAGGGTGAGAAGACGCGGACGTGCGCCCACTTGAGGATGCTGGCTCCGACGGCCCTGCCGGCCTCCAGCACGACCGGCGTTTCGCCACGAGACACCAGGTGGGCGGCGGCGGCGAGGCCGATCGGCCCGGCGCCGATGACCGCGACTGGCAAGGAAGTCTGACTCATGGTGGTCTCCCCACTGGCCCGATTATATCGAAGGCCATCAATATGTGACCATCTTGCCAGACCACATCGACGTGTGTCAATATACTTCTATGAAAACTGCGATATCAGTCTTGGACTGCTGCCCCGCCCTCTTGCAGAGCAGCCCGCTCACCCAGGTCGAAGCGGAACAGCTCGCAGCCGCCTTCCGGGTGATCGCCGACCCGACTCGCCTGCGCCTCATCAGCCTGTTGGCCAGCTCGCCGGGTGGCGAGGCGTGCGTCTGCGACCTGGTGGAGCCGCTGAGGCTCTCCCAGCCGACCGTCAGCCACCATCTGAAGCTACTGTACGAGGCAGGCCTGGTAGCGCGAGACAAGCGCGGGCTCTGGGTGTACTACCGCCTGATCCCGGAGCGGCTCCAGGTGCTACGGAACGCGCTCGGAGCACCGGCGATGAGCCCGCCGATTAGCTAGGCGCTCCAGACCACCCCGGCGGGAGCACGAGTCGCCTCGCGAACCGGGATGAATCTATGCGCGCATTTCCCCGACGATGCGCTGGGCGTCGAGCGCGGCGTGGTGCTGGAGTGCCGATCGACGCTACGGACTCTGGCGAGCCCAAGGACAGCCGCGACCGCGTGATCCGAGAGCCCCTGACTCCTCAGCCAATGGGCACAGGTAGCGCGGAGCCCGGTCGAATCCACCAGCGGCAGGCCAGCCCGCCGGCAAGCATCCTGGAGCACGTCCCAAGCCGCCCGATAGCTGAGCGGTCGGCCTGGCGCTCCGCGCGCACAGAGAACGGGACCGGACAGCGATTCGACGCTACCACCCATCGTGCCGGCCAGCGCCTCGACCGCGTCTGAGGCAGGTCCCGGCAGGAGCAGCCGCACACGCCGGCTGCTGCGCTCGACGGTGACCGTCAGGCCATAGTGCCCGCTCACGGTCAGCTCCTTGGAGAGATCTTCCCATCGTAGCCCGACGATCTCCTCGGGACGCAGGCTGGAGTAGCAGTGCAGGGCGACCAGAGCACGGTCGCGAGGAGCCTGTTTGATCGATCCAGAGCCGGCGGCATCGACCAGGCGGCGAAGATCGGCGACATCGAGTGTCGGCCCTCGGCGACGGCGACGGCCGGGCGTCCAGGCCACCAGCGTTCCGGTCGTGTGCCAGCCGGTCGACCGCCGCGTCGGAAGCAGCATGTCCAGCGCCGCCAGGTCTGCCGCCGGATCTCGGCCGAGCACCGGCCCGACAGTGCGAATGAATCGCTGAATCGCGAGCAGACGGACACGTCCAGTCGAGCGTGAGATTATCGTCACCGGCTCGCGCAGCAGCCGAGCGAGTAGCTCGAGATCGGCAAAGAGTGTCCGCAGGGTGGATGCCGGGTCAACGGTGCGAGCTTCGCGCAGCAGCACTCGAAGCTGGCCCGCCTCACGCTTCGACGAGCGATGGTGAGCGCCCTCCGTAACCCTGGCATCCTGGAACGTGGCGAGAAGGCGCTCCGAGTCGTTATCGGGCCGGAGAAGGCCGTCGGTCGTCACCGTAGAGCCAGCATCCGAGCTAAAGAGTGCGAGCTGCGTCACGTGAGCTGCCCTTGCTGACTCTTGGTCGAGCGTCGTCATATTCCTGCCGGGTCAGCTTCGCTCGGATCGCCCCGACGCGAGGCTGGACGTAGTGATCGTCCAGGCGTTCGAGTCCTTCCCAACCGCCGGCCCGAGCGACGATATGGCGCGGCAGCACGCTCGCGGCGTCGGTGGCGAACGCCCGGCGGAATGCGTGGGGCGTGAAACCGGGTACCTCAGCGGACGAGCAGCCGTCACGCAGCGCCGCGCGAATGTCAGTATCGGACCAGCGACCTCGGGACGAGTTGCGCCAGACCTGCCCCGGCTCACCGAGGCGAACGCGCACCGGCCATCGTCGGACGGCTGCCAGGTAGTTGAACGCCTCGGCTTAGGCGCGCAACGCATCCACCGCCGCTCGGCTCAGCTCGACCTCGCGACGCTCACCCTTCGATTTCTCATGGAGGAAAAGTCGGAGCCGGCCAGAGGGCATCTCGACGCAGTCGACACCATCGAGCTGGCGCAGGGCGTTGACCCGAGCACCACTCTCGGCCAGGATCAGGAAGCACGCGCGATTTCGGGCGCCGAGGTACCCAGGAGCCCGTCCGACCGCTTCGAAAACGTCCCGGACCTGGCTATCAGACGGCGCTCGCCCGCCACGTCGCCGAGGAGTCCCGCCGGTCAAGCGATACCCCGTGCCGACCCGTTCGGCGACGGCTCGGAGCGCACGGTCCACGCGATCATGTGGATCCTCGTTCAGGAGCACCATCAGCTCCGGCCGCATCAAGGTCACGAAGTCCCGGATCGCCGATCGCCGCTGTGCGAGCGTCCACCGCGACAGTCGAGTACGGAGGGTAGGCGCGGTATCGTCGACGAGCACGCGGCCGAGGAGCGCCACGTCCTGCAAGAGATCGGCACACGGCATCATCCGTCCGGTCAGCCTCGCTGTGATCAGCAACATCGACCGCATTTGATACCCATAGACGAGTTGCCCCTTCCAGGCTCGCCCCTGGGCTCTGAGCCGGCGCATGAACGCCGTCAGCAGGGGGTCGTCTGGTGGCGATGTGCTCGGTCGCTGAGTCGCCGGGCGGGACCGGCGGCGAGGTTTCCGGACTGTCGGAGGCTCGATCCCTGGGAGCGCGAGCTGCTCCGCGATCGGCTGGTCCGGCGGCTCGGAGTCGTCGAACCGCAGATCACGGCTTAGTCGATCTCGGACGACTGGCTGTTGATGACGTTCTGGGCCAGGTCCTTCAGCTCCTGGTGAGCTGCGCGCTCGGGCACCAGCCTGGCCATCTCGATCGCGCTCTGGTGGTGCGGGATCATGAGGACGCGGACGCGACGCTCGCGCACGCACAGCTTGCGGTGGACGGCGCGACATCGATGATTGCTCCGCGCCGATCGATGGTGACCGGGCAACACGCGATCAGGAGTGCCCGGAGTTGGAGGCGCGCCCGCTGAACCCGCGACTTCATCCCAGAGATCGACAGCCCGAGTTCAGCTGCGGCTGCGGCCTGTGTGAGGCCATCCAAGTCGGTGAGCACGAGGGCATCGCGAGCCATGGTGGGCAGCTGCTCGATCAGAGGCCGCAGGCACTGCGCAAGCTCACGGACGCCTGAATCGTCCGCGTTGTCGGGGTACGGCCACGCGGATGGATCAGCACGCTCGCTCGCCTCCTCGAGCGGCTCCTGGCGACGGCGGGTCCGGTAGTAGTCGATGACGGCGTTGCGTGCGACTCGGCCCAACCAGGCCGGGAGGCTCCTGAACTGCTCACCGCCGGCCGCCGCCGTGGTGAAGCGGAGCAGCACGTCCTGAACCAGATCCTCGACCGCCTCGGGATCGCCGACGCGGCGCCCGATCAGCGCACGTAACTGCGCTCGCACCTGGTCCCAGGCGACATGCAACTCCGGGGAAGTCGAGGATCGTTGGTTCATCTCGGTCTCAGTATGGATGGGCGCGCCGCTCAACGGCAGCCGCAGCCGCCAGCGGCGGTCGCGGCGGATCCGCAGCAAGCGTCGTTGGCCGCGGGCTCGCAACACGTGGTCTGTTCGATGGGCGAGCAGCACGCGGTCGGCGCAGGGGGGCGTTCGGTCACGGTGGGAGTCGGCGTGGGTCCGCCATCGGGGGTCGGTGTCTGGGCCGTCATGAGGGTCTCTCCTTGGTTGCATGGGTTCTGACTCTTCCAGACGATGAAGGGTGCCGATGGACGCACCGTCCGGCGGCCCGCGCGCTAGCAGAGACGGCGGACCTGGCAACAGACGAGTCCGATGCGTTTCGCGTAACCCTCCATTCCACGTACTGCGGATTGTCTCTGCCACCTTGAACGGCTTGATGAGCGGTTCGCAATAAGCGGCAGCAGCACCTGTTAGGCGAACCGCCCTCGGGGTGGGTGGACGGCTGACCGGCCCGAGGTCCCCGCCGCCGTTCCGACAGTCGCCCACTCTCGGAGGCAGCAGCGACCTTGATTCCCAGAACCTCCATTCTGGGTCTACACCTCAAAGAGCGAGCACCCCAAGACGACACCGATCGCCGCTCCACCCATGAGCACCAGGATCGGATGCACGCGTCGGGTGGTTGCCACCAGCGCTGTCCCGGCGATAACGACGGTCGGCCACCCTAGAAAGCTGGCCTTTCCAATGTCGAAGGCGCTCACCACCAGCAGCGCCACGACAGTTGGCGCAGCACCACGCCCGAATGCCCGAACCCAGGGACGCTGTGTGGCTGTGCGAAGAACTCGGGCCGATCCTGCGGCCAGAAACCACGGGATGAGGAAGACCCCACAGGCAGCCGCGAGGCCACCGGCCAGGCCTGCGACGTGGTAGCCAACAAAGGGGGCCAGGATCAGCACCGGGCCTGGGGTCATGAAGGCAAAGGCGATCGCCGTGGACAGGTCAGCTGGGGTCAGCCAGCCAGTATCGGCGACAACGGTACGCTCGACCAGGGAGAGCGCCGCCTGACCACCCCCGAAGGCCAGCGCACCGATCAGCAGCCAGCGCCACAACAGCTCGGCGATGACCTCGCTCATGATCGGGCTCCCTGGGGTGCGGCAGTCGCCGCCTCGGAGGCCGTGTAGGCCACGATGCCAACGAGTCCCGCGAGGAGCACCAGCAGCGCAGCGCTGACGCCGAACACCCCACCGGCGATGACGGCTGCTACGGCCAGCGCGATGCTGAGGGGCTGGCGAGGTGTGATCGAGCGTTTCCCCAAGCGCCAGGCCGTTGCCAGCAAGAGCCCCACGGCCGCAGCGGTCAGCCCGTCAGCCGCAGGCCGCACCAGCGGCAACCCGCTCACCGCGATGTAGCCTGCCGCCAACGCCATCATGGCCAGAGTTGAGGGGAGAAGGTAGACGATCGTGGCCACGGCCGAGCCCGACCAGCCGCCGAGCCGATAGGCCAGGTAGGCCACGATCTGGACGACGGTGGATCCAGGCAGCGTCTTGGTGTAGGTAAGCGCATCGGTCAGATCCTGGTGCGTGAGCACGCCACGCCGCTCGACCAGCTCACGTTCGATCATGACGAGCTCGGTCTCGCCGAAGGCTGTGGCTCCGATCCGGAAGAAGACCCACGCCAGCGTACCCATGGACAGAGCCGGTTGCAGCTCAGCAGCTTCGGCCATCGGCTGCCCTCCAGGTATAATGTCACTAACGTTACATGAAACGTCTGTGACACACAAGCGATGCGGTAGCCTTGGGCCATGAGCGATGCGCACGACCCGCGACGCTGGCTGCTCCTGATCTACCGCGTCCCCCAGGACCCGCCGGGGCGGCGCACGTACGTCTGGCGCCAGCTCAGGCAGCTTGGCGCGGTGTACCTTCAGCAGGCGGCGGCCGTGCTTCCTGAGCAGCCCGAGCTGCGCACGGCCCTTGACGCCCTGAGCCAGCGCATCCGTGAGTACGGTGGCGAGGTGTCCCTCTTATCGACCGTCTCACCGGACGAGGACTGGGAGCGTGAGCTACTGGAGCGGTTCAACCAGGCCCGCGACGCCGAGTACACCGAGATCGTCGAAAACGTCGAGCGCTTCGAGGATGAGATCAAGCGCGAGCGGCGCAAGGGACGGTTTACCTTCGCCCAGCTCGAGGACATCGACGGCGAATGGGAGAAGCTCCAGCGCTGGTACGAGCGCATCCGCGCCCGCGACTTCTTCCGTGCACCTAGTCGCGGTGGCGCCGATGATGCCCTGGGGCGCGGCCAGACCGAGCTGGAGACCTTTACGGCTGAAGTCAGCGCTCGTGAAGGTGCTGAGCCCGAGGACGTATGAACGCGATGCAGACCGAGCACGCCACGCCAGGAGAACGCCGCTCAGTTGACTGTGGGTGCGAGCCGATCGCTCGTACGATTGCCAACCCCCGCCTGCGACAGTGGGCGTGGTGGCTCACCGCCCTCACCATTGGCTGGAACAGCCTGAAAGCGGTCGTGGCGATCGCCAGCGGCGTGATCGCCGGGTCGATCGCGCTGGTGGGCTTCGGGCTTGACTCCATCGTGGAGGTCGGTAGCGCCCTGGTGATTGTCTGGCGTCTCTCTCATCGAAGCACCGACCGTGAAGCCGATGAGCGCATCGAGCGACGCGCTGTCCGACTCATTGCGTTCACCTTCTTCGCTATCGCCCTGTACGTGAGCTATGACTCATCTACGAAGCTGCTCGGGATCAGCGAGGAGCCGCACAGCAGTCCGATCGGCCTGGCCATCACCGCGCTCTCGCTGGTGGTCATGCCCACCATTGCCTGGGCGAAGCGTCGCGTCGCCACCGGCCTCGGATCGGTCGCGCTGAAAGCCGATGCCGCCGAAACGCAGCTGTGTACGTACCTCTCCGCCGTAGTGCTCATCGGCCTGGCTCGTCGATGTGTCCGACAGCGTGTGCGGGCCGATGAGAGACGTGAAGCTGCTAGAGACCTCGGGGCTGCTCGACCGGCTGAATCCCGACGTCGGTGCGCTGGGCGACCTGGCCTATGTCGGAATGGTGCCGCTCCACCCGGCCGGCCGGGGGTTCACGCCGCGTCGCAAGCCGCGCGAGAAACCGAGGCCGGCCGAAGACATCGTCTACAACACCGCGTTTGCCGCCGCGCGTATCGTCGTCGAGCACACCATCGGACGCCTGCGACGTTACCAGGCCTTGACGCACCAGGATCGCCACCACCGACAGGCCCACGCTGCCCGCGTCCGTGCGGTCGCTGGCCTCGTCAACCGACAACTGGATCACCGATTTGGAGCGCTCATATGCGCCTGACTGCCGTCGCGGGGAGGGGGGATCATGCCCTCCTCCCCTATTGCGCACATTAACTACTGACTCCAGGGCGCCCATTACGCGGCTTGTCCGACGCTCCGTCGACATCGTCATTGCGACCTCAATACGCTCAAAGACTCCACCACCAGTATTAAGAATGAGGGAGAGCCGCCATCATCTGGCCGAGTTTGGGCCGGACCGTACCACGCGACTCGGTACGGCCCTCTCGGCACTCCACGTCGGCATGAGCAGACAGCCATGTTGCCATTCATGACGGAGCAGACCCTGGGTGTTTGCGAGCGATACAACCTGGCGATCGGACGACGCGGCCGGCGGCCGCAACGATACGCCGCGCCCGAGATCGTCGGGCGCGGCCCAGTCCAGGCCAGGATCACTGAGTGGGCTGAAGCTCCCTTTGCTCAGCGATGGGTCCCGTGTGCGCCTCGACCGGGAGAATGTGAGCGCGCGACAGCATCCCGCCTGACACGTCCTTCGCCATAAACCCGTGCTGCAAGAGGATCCGTGTCGCCGTATGGGCCCGCTGGCCGGATCGACACACGACGAGGATCTCCCGATTGCGGGGCAGCTCGTCAAGGCGTGCACGGAGCTCTCGGAGCGAGATGTGGAGCACGCCCGGCACATGCTCCACTGCGACCTCGTCTGGCTCGCGGACGTCGAGCAGGAAACCGGACGTCGCTGCATCCCACTGGCAGAGCGGCAGGTCCCCGCGCAGCACGTTCGCTGCCACCATCCCCGCCAGGTTTATAGGGTCCTTGGCGCTCCCGAACTGAGGCGCGTAGCACAACTCTGCTTCCTCGAGGTCGTAGACGGTGGCGCCCATCTGGAGGAACGCGGCGAGAACGCTGATCCGCTTGTCCACGCCGTCCTCGCCGAACGCCTGCGCCCCCAGGAGGCGCCCGTCAGACTTCCGGAAGAGGATCTTCATCGCGATCGGACGGGCGCCCGGGTAGTATCCCGCGTGTGAGCTCGGATGGAGATAGACCTTCTCGTAGTCGGCGTCGCCGAGCCGATTCAGGAGCTTCTCGCTAACGCCGGTCCATGCGATGGTCGAACCGAACAGGCCCACGATGGCGGTGCCCTGTGTGCCACGGTAGCGTGCCTCGCGTCCGGCGATCACGTCGGCTGCGATCCGCCCCTGCCGAGCGGCCGGTCCGGCTAGCGCGACGAGGCTCCAATGGCCGGTCGTGGCATCTTTGACCTCGACGGCGTCGCCAACGGCGAAGATGTCCGGATCGCTCGTGCGCATCTGCTCGTCGACGCGGATTCCACCGCGTTCGCCGATCTCCAGTCCGGCCGCTTTCGCCAGGGCAATGTCGGGGCGCACGCCGAGGGCGAGAATCACCAGGTTGGCCGGGTAGGTCGCGCCCGATCTCGTGGCGACATCGATGGTCCCATCTGGAGCCTGTCGGAAGCCTGCCACCCCGTCGCCGAGGGCAAGGCGGACGCCATGCCGCTCCAGCTCGGCCTCGACGAGGCGGGCGTACTCCCGGTCGACTGGAGGCAGCACCTGGTCGAGCATCTCGACCAGCGTCACGTCGAAGCCGCGGTGGACCAGGTTTTCCGCCATCTCCAGGCCAATGAACCCTCCACCGACGACCACTGCCCGGTTCTTCGGCCGCACGGCCCGCGTCTCCGACCCCTGATCCATGGCCGAGCGAGCCACGTCTTCTCGGGCGATCCACTCGCGGATCGCTCTGGCATCGGGTACGGTCCTCACCTGGAAGATGCCGGGGAGGTCGATGCCCGGCAAGGGCGGACGGATCGAGACCGCGCCCGGCGCGAGCACGAGCGTGTCATAGGCATGGGTGGTCACTTCGCCGGTCACGGTATCCCGCAGCTTCAGCGTCCTCTCTTTTGGGGACACCTCGATAGCCTCGCAGTGCGTTCGCACGTCGACGCAGAACCTCTCCCGGAACGCCTGCTCGTTCGTCACCAGGAGACTCGATTCCTCTTCGATGACGTTCCCGACGTGGTACGGCAGCCCGCAGTTTGCGAACGAGATGTACGGTCCCCGTTCCACCATGAGGATCTCGGCCTGCTCGTCCAGACGGCGCAGGCGCGCGGCACACGATGCGCCACCGGCGACTCCCCCGACGATGATGACTTTCATAGCTGTAGCCTCCTTGCCTGATGCCATCCACTCGCAAAACATTCGGTTCAGCTCACGGATGCTCTCAATCAAGCTCGCCATCCGACCCATCCTCATGCTAGGCCCGTGAGCTGCTCGACGGGAGCGCTGTCAGCGTCGTGGAAACCAGCGATCTCGAAGACGTTCACGGGCCGCGCCCGGCCACGGATCGTCTCTGGGCCGCGCTCGTGCACCAGTGCCCAGCGCTCGACGGCCGCGGCGGTCCTGGCGTTACAGAGGATCTCGCCCGGCCCGGCCGCACTGACGAGCCTGGCCGCCAGGTTCACGTTGTTGCCGATGACGGTGTACTCCAGCCGTTCGGGGGAGCCGATCGCGCCGACGGTCACGAATCCCGAGGCGATGCCGACGCCGATCGAGAGCGGCCGCTGCCCGAGGGCGAACCAGCGCTGCTGGACGCGAGCCAGCCGCTCGTACATCGAAAGGGCAGCGCGCACCGCGCGGTCGGCGTGATCGTCGTACGGAATCGGGTCCCCGAAGAACGCCATCAGCCCATCGCCCAGATACTTGTCGAGCGTCCCGCCCTCGTCGAAGACGGCTTGCGTCATCTCGGTCAAGAACGCGTTCAGCAGCTCGACGAGATCCTCGGGCTCGATCTCTTCGGAGATCGAGGTGAAACCGCGCACATCGGTGAACAGCACGCTCAAGTCACGTCGGCGGATCCGAGCTCCGACCTCGGCTCGCTCGCTGACCAGAAGATCGGCGACGCGCGGCGAGAGGTAGCGCTTGAGCTGGTTCGTGCGCTCCAACTGCCGGACCTGGCACTCGACGGTCTCCTGAAGGCCGGCGTTGACGGTCTCGAGCTCGCGGTGGGCGGCGTCGAGCTCGGCCGTCCGTTCCTCCACTCGCGTCTCGAGATCCTCGTAGGCGGTCTGAAGCTGAGAAGCCATCTGATTGAAGGCCGCCGCGACCCGGGCCAGCTCGCAGCTCTCTCCGAGCCGTACGCGGTGGGAGAAATCCCGCTCGGCGAACCGACCGGCGGCGGTCACGAGCGTGCCGATCGGTCGTGTAATCCCCCGCGCGAGCCAGCTTCCGATCAGTCCCGCCGCCAGTGTGACGACCAGCACCGTGACGGCGGTACTCAGGGCGAGCTGACGGAGCGGGGCGAACGCCTCGAAGCGACGGGTGGCGACGAGCGCGTACCACGGCAGCGAGCCGGCACGCTGGTACGCGACGAGCCACTGGCCGCCGGCGGTATCTCGCACGTCCAGGACGCCGCCGGTCGCCTGAAGATCCAGACTCCCCAGTGCACCGCTACCGTCTCCAGCCGACCAGGGCTCACCGCCCCGGCTGCTGGCGAGGAGCGTGCCGTCGGCGTGCACGATGGCCACGGGGCGATCCGGCTCCGCCGTGTCCAGGCGCAAGGCCGCATGGAGCGTCTCGAGCGGCAGTGCGAGCTGCAACAGCCCGACGATCTGACCGGACTGGTCGTGAACCGGATGATGGATGAAGACGAGTCGGGCTGGTTGACCAGGGCCCGCCGCGAGCGGCACACGCTCCGAGACGTCGGTCTCGCCACGCTCCAGGACCAGGCGTGCCCGCTCGGACTGGGGGCCGGTGATCCGCTGGCCGCGATTCTGGGGCTGGGCCGCTGCCCAGATGAACAGGTCGGCGTTCAGCGCCGAGACGTTGATCAGGTACGGATACGCCCGCAGCAGCTCCTCCAACATCTGGTTCGTTTCGTCGACGCGGCGCTCGCGGACTGCCGGCGTGTGAGCCAGCACGTCGAGCGTTTGGCGCCACGACTCGATCAGCGTATCGACGTCGGCCGCCCGAAATCGGGCCGATTCCACGGTGGCGCTCCGGATCGATGCCCGCCCGGCGCTCACGCTCTGCACGGCGAGGAACGCCACCAGCGCCAGGAACGGCACGGCGATCCCGAGTGCGAGGACGAGCAGCCGCCAGCGGATCGATGTACGGTCGGCCAGGAGCCGCCCTGCTCGCCCACGCCATCGCTCGAACCGTGCGCTCGTCTTCAACGCTTCCACCGCTTCTGTTGCGCCAGATCAATCTTCGCCGTCCGGCGTCCACTGCGCACGGGATACCCGTCCCAGGTATCCCGTGACAGATGTCCCTGCTGGCGACGGCCCTCCCGCGGGACGATCAAAGCAGCGTCGCCATCGACGGCGAGCGGGCGACCTGTCAGATGACCGGCGTGGGAGGTCGAGCATGCAGACAGTCCTGCCGCTGGAGCCGCGGACGGTGCCACGGCGTACCAGGTGACGCCACACGAGCTGCAATCTGGCACTGGCATCCCGGCCGACGTCCCAGACTCGACGCAGCCTTCCCCCTCTTGATCAAAGCTTGACCTTAGCCGCATCGGAGCTTGATCTCAGCGCGGTATAACTGAGGTAGATACCCGTAGGGGGTATCTGGAAGCGCGAAGGGAACGCACGACCAGGAAACACAACACACGAATTGACAAACGCAGATTGAAACCCGGCGCTGCCCAGAGATTCGAGCCCCGATCAGGTGGGGCCGACTGGGACGAAGGAGGCGTGCTATGAGAGGCAAATTGACACGGCGAGGATTCGTGGCGCTGGCGGGCGGGTTGCTGCTCGGCGGGGCGCTGGCCGGAACGGCGGTCGCGCAGCAGACTACGGAGGCACCGTGGGGTCCCGGTGCTTGCCCGATGGGCGCCGGCATCGGCCCGCATGCCGGTCGCGGCCCTGGTGCCGGTCCGGCGGCTGGCCGGGGTCCCGGTTTCGGACCGGGGGAGGGTCTCCACGGAGCCGCACACGGCGCGATTGCGTCGGCGCTCGGCATGAGCTCCGAGGACCTGTTCACGGCGATGCGGTCCGGTAAGACGGTCGCTCAGCTGGCACAGGAGAAGGGAATCGACCTCGAGACGGTGGTCCAGGCGGCGCTCGAAGCACACGACAAGGCGCTTGACGAGCAGGTCCAGGCGGGCAGGATCAGCCAGGAGCAGGCAGACTTGATGGACGCGCGCATGGAGGCGAACGTCCGTGCGATGGTCGCCGGTCGGTACGGCCCGGGCATGCGGGGTGGACCGGGTCCGGGTATGGGGCCCGGCCGACATGGTCCGGGCATGGGTCCTGGATTCGGCCCCTGGCACCAGGGGCAGTAGGCGGCCGACCAGCCGCACCGGCCCTCTGACGACGGAAGGCCCGGGGCAACCCGGGCCCTCCTGGTGCCTGCCAGTCAGGCCAGTTTCGCCGCCTGCCCGCTGACCGGGCGATCCTTGAGCCGGGAGAGAACGCTGGCGACGTCACAGATGGCAGCGCGGTTGTACGGCAGCCGCATGAGCAGCATCACCATCGCGCAGGTGTCGGTCAGGCCGGCAATCAGCAGCCCGGCTCCGACGAACAGCGCCAGGTAGATCAGGGGCTGCCAGACCAGCAGACTGCCCAGCGTCCCAAGCACCACGAGCGCCCCGGCGATCGCGCGCACCTGGCGCTCGAGACTCCAGACCTGTCGTCCGTGGACGACGGAGAGGCCTGCGCGCTCCCAGGCCAGGATCCCACCATCGAGGACGTGCAAGCGGGGTACGTCCGCGGCACGAAGGAGCGCTTCGGCCTGGCGCGCCCGGGTGCCGGACCGGCAGACCAGCACGATCGGTTCCCCGACCCCGTGAAACTCGTCGCGATGCTCGGAGATCTGATCGAGCGGGACGTTGTAGCTGCCGGGGATGTGGACCGCTTCGACCTCAGCCGCCGTGCGGACGTCGACGATCGTCATGGCGTGTCCGTCTTCCCGGAGACGGCTGAGCACGTCTGCACGCACGACAGGCGGCAACGACTCGTACTGAAGCGTGGTTGGAGTGTTGGTCTGGGTCATGGTAGCTGCTGGCCTCCTCGTGAATCGGTGGGGATAGATGAACGCTCGGCGACACCCTGGCGACGACGTCGAGATGGGAATGAGGCGCCGGGGCGAGCCTGGCTCGCCCCGGCAGCCCCGGGCCGTTCGCGCGCGCCATCGGGCGCGATCGGCCCGGGTCAAGCCGTCCGCCGACGGTGTTCAGCCGGCAGTCGCGGGTGGCGGCGCAGCGACAGGTGGAACGGTTGCGAGGTCGGCAGCCTGCCAGGCCGTCATCCCTCCCAGGACGTTGGCGAGATCGCTGAAGTCGTGCCGCGCCAGGATCGCGCTGGCGATGCCGGACCGGTAGCCGCTGCTACAGACGACAGCCGTTGGCTGATCGGGATCGAGCTCGCGCAGTCGCGTCGGCAGATCGACCAGCGAGATGGTCCTCGCCCCGGGGATGATGCCGGCGTCCCACTCGCCCGGCATCCGAACGTCGACGATCTGGAGCGCCGGCACCTCACGCCGCCGATCGAGCTCGCACACGTCGATTTGCTCAATCTTGCCTATCGGCAAACCGGCCTGCTCCCACGCGTCGACCCCGCCGGCGAGATAGCCCATCACCTGCTCGTAGCCAATCCGTCCGAGCGCCGTCACGACCTCCTCCCAGTCCTCTTCGCGTTCGAGGACCAGGACGACGGGCACGTCCGATGGCAGCAGCGATCCGACCCAGGTGGCCAGCATCGCGCCGAGGCCGATGTTGTACGAGGCCGGGATGTGGCCGCCACCGACGGCCGCCGGCGAGCGCGTGTCGACGACGAGGGCGCCGTGTCCGAGCGCGTGCTGAACCTCACCAACTGAAAGTGGACGCGGACCGGGGGCCGAGAACCCATCCGCGCCGGCCAGATTCCCGGGCCGCATCTGCTTGTAGTAGGCCGGGACGTACGGGTTGCCGTCGAGCACGAAGTCGACGAACTGCTGACGATCCGTCTTCTGAAGGAAGACGTTGAATCGGCGCTCGAAGCCGATCGTGGTGGTCCGCTTCGACGAGATCGCCCGACCGCAGAGGGAGCCGGCGCCATGCGTCGGCATCACCTCGACGTAGTCCTCGAGCTTGAGGATCTTGCCGAACAGGCTGTCGTACAGTTGGGGCGCGAGCTTCTCGCCGAGCTCACGGCCGAGTAGATCCGGTCGACCCACCGAGCCGACGAGCAGGTCGCCACCGGTGAAGATCAGGACCGGGTCATCCGCCCGCGAGGTGTCGGAAACGACGTAGCTGACGTGCTCGGGCGTGTGACCGGGCGTGAACAGGACCGTGATCTTCAGCTCGCCCAGCGTCAGCGCGTCGCCGTCACGCACCGGGTGGTGCGGAAACGTCAGGCCGGCCTCGGCTGAGGCGATGTGCTCGGCGCCGAGTCTCGTGGCGATGGCCTTCGCTCCGGAGAGGAAGTCATTGTGGACGTGCGTCTCCAGGACGTAGCGGATGCGCAGTCCGGCCTGTGCGGCCGCTTCCAGGTAGACGTCGACGTCCCGACGCGGATCGACGACGGCGGCCTCCTGGGTGGAGTCGGAGCCGATGAGGTAGCTGGCGTGGCCCAGCCCTGCGACGAAGAACTGTTGGACATACATGGTGGGTCTCCTCGAACGTGGGTGGCGGCTGCCGACAGCGCGCCGATGGCTAGCTGACGAGTCCTGGAAGTACGAGTGCCACGATCCAGGAGGTGGCGTTCCGATAGACCAGGTAGACGGCGATGAGGGCGACCATGCTGGCAAACCCTCGACGCAGGCCGCGCTCCGGCACGGTGCCGGCCAGTCGCCCACCGACCAGCGCCCCGCCCACGGCGCCCAGCGAGACCAGCACGGTCAAGGGCCAGTCGACGATGCCGCCACCGAGGTAGCCGACGACGCCGGCCAGCGCGTTCATGGTGATGACGGCCAGCGACGTACCGATGGCCTGGCGCATCGGCAGCCCCAGGCCGAGCGTCAGGGCCGGCACGATCAGGAAGCCGCCGCCGACCCCAAAGAAACCGGTGAGCAGGCCCAGGCCCAGGCCCATCAGCGGCGCCTGCCAGCGCGGCGGCGACGCCCGGTCACCTACACTCGGGCGGCGGACCATCAGCCAGGCGGCGAGCAGCATGAACAGCCCGAGCAGCGCCAGCAGCCGCTCGCCGGGGACGAGCTGGCCGAGCCAGGCGCCGGCGATCGATCCGACAACCCCGGTCAGCCCGAGCTGGATCGCCGTGGCCCAGGCGACGCGGCCCTGACGCGCGTGGACCAGCAGGCCGGTCAGCGCGCCGACAGCCACGATGGCGAGCGAGGCCGCGATCGCGGCGTGTGGCTCGACCCCCAGGATGTAGACCAGGCCAGGCACTGCCAGGATCGCGCCACCGCCGCCCAGCAGGCCGAGAACCAGCCCGATCGCCGCGCCGATGCCGAGCGGCCCGATGGCCAGCATGATCCTACTCCTCAACCGGCAGGCCGGCCCGGCGCCAGGCGATCATGCCGCCGGCCAGGTTGACGGTCTTCGCGAGACCGGCGGCTTGCATCGCCGCGACCGCCTCGCCGCTGCGCCGGCCACTGCGGCAGATCACGACAATCGTCCGATCACGCGGGAGCACGGCGAGCTTGCCGGTGAGCTGTCCGAGCGGCAGGAGCTGAGCGCCAGCCACGTGTCCACTCGCGTACTCGTCCGGCTCGCGGACGTCGAGCGCCAGCGCGCCACTGTCGAGCAGGCGTCGTGCCTCAAGGGGCCCGACCTCAGGGACCGGCAACGCGGGGCGGGTAGGACTGGTGCGCGTCATCGTGCCTCCTCGCCCTCGTGCGCGGTCGAACGCTGCTCCAGGCGCGTCAGGCCCCAGATCAGCCAGCCGGGGAGGCGGGCGAGTGAAAGCCCGACCTGAGCCGTTGAGCGATGAAGCGATGTGGATTGGATTGCCATGGTCTGCCTCCGGATGAGCGGTACCCAAGCGTTCGGAGTCCCGACGTTGAGCCCCCATCTTCCAACAAAATAACCATACCCCCCTATGGTATATTCCGGCCACACAACGCACCGTCATGGCCGCCCGCGTCCTCGTTCAGTGGTATCTCGAGCGCGGCAAGAGGGCGATCGTGCCGAAGGCGCCGAGGTCGTACGCGGCTAGGACCGACAAACGGCACGATGCCGTTGAACCTAGCCGACGCCACTACACCTGGAGCGTAACGTCCGTGGGTTGACGGCCAGGTAGCCGGACGTCTCCACACGGTTGCCGGGAGCCTGTCTGCACGAGCACCCCTACGGCTGAGCTGTGCCAGCCGCCTCGACCACGCCAGCGCTGGTGGAATACCCCCACGTGGTATGTTGTTCAAACGGTGAGAAGCCAGGAACGGCGACCGCACGGGCCGTCTAGCCTGGCCGGAGGACACATACCATGGCATCGCGGGCGCATCAGGAGAAGGTCATCAAGGACCGTCTTTCAAGGATCGAAGGCCAGGTCCGCGGGATTCAGCGAATGATCGACGAAGGGCGCCCCTGCGATGACATCCTGACCCAGGTGCTGGCGGCACGCACCGCGCTTGAGCGGACGGCCGGCGAGATCGTCGGCACCTACATCGACGAGTGCGTCTCTGAAGGCTCACCCGACGAGGCGCGTGCTCGGCTGCAACGGACCGTCAAGCTGCTCACCCGGGTGTCGTGACGGGCACGTAGCAAACTCGGCGAGCGCCTTGGGGCTCTCCCGCACTTTTGACTCGACTTTTGCCATTTCAAGTGGCGTAGCAGGCAGCCTCGACCAGGAAGCTGAGGAAGTGGGCTGGAGGATTGGCCAGCAGTGGGTCGCCGGGCGGGGCTGGCGAATTCTGGTTGGCCCACGTGGCCCAGAGTTCTCGTCGGACGGCGGCGAGCGCGTCGCCGAAGGCGGCTTCGGGCTTGCGGTACCAGGCGGCCCGACGCGTCGGGAGGCGGTCGGGATGCGCAGCATGGGCCATCAGGACGACCACGCTGAAGAGGCCGAGGAGGCACGGCGTGGCGCGGCCGACGGCGCGGGTGGTCCACTGGCGCTGGGCCTCCGGGCCCAGGTGCGCCCGTGCTTCCTCGAAGGTGACTTCGACGTTCCACCGGAGGAGGTACGCGGCCAGGATGGCCAGCGCATCGACGTCCTGGTCAGTGCAGGAGAGCGCGTAGGGCGAGAGCCGGCCGTGTGGGTCACGCACCAGAACCCAGCGGATGGTCAGCGGGTGCAGCCATCGGTGTGCCAGAGCGCGGTCCCGGTGGCCACGTCGAGCAGGCGTTGCTGGTGTCCGTACCAAACCTGGATGAGACGATCGACCGCCGCGTTGCCGGTTAGACGGCTCAACGGGCCAGTGTTCGACGCGTGATCACGGGCCGGCGTCGTCATTGAGTAGCTCGAGGCTGTCGCGATCGGTACAGCAGGTAGCCGGCTACCGCCGCCACGACGATGCTTCCCGCCAGGCCCCAGAGGCCATCGATCAGGTCGATCAGGAGGCCCGTGTACCGCTCGAATGCGAAGCCGAGGGTCAGGTAGCCAAACGCCCAGATCAGGCGCCCGCCGAGGTCATACACCAGGAAGCGCCCCAGGCCGTAGTGGGTTACGCCTGCCACGAGGTTTATCGGTGAGCTTAGGCCGGAGAAAATCGTTCGCGAGAGGAGCAGGCTCAGCATCCCCCAACGGCTGAACAGACCCTCGGCTCGCGACATCCGGGTGGCGGACAGGCCGATCCAGCGCCCGACGCCCTCAGTCATGCGCACCCCGACGGCCCGGCCCACTCCGTAGCCGGCGACGTCGCCCAGGACCGAGGCGATCGTGGCGACGAGGATGGCGGCGGCCCAACTGAGCTCCCCACGTGCCACCATCGATCCGGCGATACCCGTGGCCAAACCGGACGGGAGTGGTAGCCCGAAGGCACCCGTGAACAGGATGATGGCGAGCACCGGGTAGCCGTTGCCGACCAACGCCTCAAGGATCCAGTCTTCGAGCCCGATCAGCCAGTCGATCGCGCTACTCCCTCGGCGAGCCGAGGCGATGTGAGCATGGCGCGGCCCGTTCCCCGAAGCTCGGCTATGGCCCTTTGGGTCTCGGCGATGACCAGGAGGGGCGATTGGCCCCGCTGGCGGGCGAGCCCGCGCAGCGTGACTCGGTCTGCCAGCTCAGCCGGGATACCCAGCCGTTCGGCGAGTGGGGCGCTGGGCACGCCGTAGGTGGTTGCGACGTACCCGATCGTCATCCAGGCGCGGATGCCAGCCGTGTCCGGCGCCCCGGCCGCCTCGGCGGAGCGCGCGACTTCCCAGGTTCGGTAGAGGCGTACTCCGAATAGCAGCGCCCCGATTCCGCCGGCGAGGAGGAGCACGACGAGCATGACTCGAATCAGCCCGCTCATTCGTCGCTCCACCTCACGCACGAGGGCTCACCTGGCGACCGCGGTCGCCATCCTCGTTCTACTTCCTTATTCAGAAGGCTGCGGCAGCTAGCGCTGCGGGCCGTAGCCAGGACCCCACATGTGACCGGGACCCCGCATCTGCCCGGGGCCGTGCATATGGCCAGGACCCATCATGCCGGGTCCCATCCCCCCGCCGCGACCGTGCTGACCGGCGAAGTGGGCGCGGATGTTCGCCTGCATCTGTGTCTGCATCCAGTCCGCCTGGGCCTGGGTCAACCGGCCGGCCTGAACCTGGGCATCAAGCCCCTGCTTGTGCATCCCCAGCGCGGCCGCCACGACCGTCTCGAGGTCGACTCCCTTCTCGCTGGCGACCTGTGCGACGGTCTTGCCAGACACCTGGGCGGCGTACAGCTCGTCCGACGTGATGCCGAGTGCCTGCGCGATGGCCTCATGCGGGGTGCCCTGCCAGCCAGTCGTCGGCACGTTCCCAGCCGTCCCCCACCAGCAATACCCAGACGGCGCGTTGGGCGCTACCGGCCCGGTCTGGGCCAGGACGCTGCCGGCTATGCCGAGTGCGAGCGTCGTCGCCAGCAGCCCGGCGACGAGCAGTCCCTTCAGTCGATTGCGCATGGTCGTGCCTCCTTCCATGTTCCTAGCGCGGCGAACGATCGTCCATGAGCGCGCGGCGCGCGACGTCGAACTCGGACTGGCTGATCTCACCGCTGGCAAATCGACGGCGGACGATGTCAAGTGCGTCCTCGCGGACCGTCCGCTCGCGCGGCTCCAAGAGCACGCGCAGCCCCCAGACCACCAGGCCAAGGACTACCAGCCAGAAGACGAGGCCGAGCAGCATGCCGAAGCCGCCCCACATGCCCCAAATTCCGTAGCCGTAGCCCATCATCGCTGGTCCTCCGCACCCGGCGATTTCAGCCGGACCGGTCACCTTCAGTGTGGACTGGCGACGTCAAGGAACCTTGCGGCGAATGATCACGATTCGATCAAGCCCCGGGCTTCGCTCAGGCGGCGACTGGCAGGGTGAAGCCGAAGCGTGACCCACGTCCTGGACCGTCCGACTCGGCCCAGATCCGGCCGCCCATCGCCTCGACCAGCGCCTTGGCGATCGTGAGGCCGATGCCGCTGCCACCCAGCGCCCGGCTGCGCGACTTCTCCACGCGGTAAAAGCGCTCGAAGATGTGTGGCAGATCCTCAGCAGCGATCCCGATACCCGTGTCGGCCACCACGAGCTCGACCTCGCGGTCCAAAGACCGGACCCTGAGATCGACCGAGCCTGGGGCTGGCGTGTAGCGCAGCGCGTTGGTCAGCAGGTTGACGAGGACTTGCTGAGCGCGGTCGCGATCGGCTCGAACGGCTGGCAGATCAGGTTCCAGCTCGGTCGTGAATCGCAGTCCTTGCTCCTCGAAGTGTGGGGCCAGGTGATCGACAGCCTCACGGACCAGTTCGTCGGTGCTCATGGTGTCGAACCGTATCGAGAGCTGGCGCGCCTCGGCCCGCGAGAGCTGCTGGAGGTCATCGATCAGGCGGCGCAGGCGGCCCGCTTCACCGTGCAGCTTGGCCCAGAGCTCCGGGCTGGGCGCAAGCTGCTCATCGAGCAGCTCCTCTAGGTACCCCTCCAGGGTGGTGACCGGCGTCCGCAGCTCGTGGGCCACATCACCGATCAGATCGAGCCGACGCCGCTCGGCCGCCTCGAGGGAGGACGCCATGTCGTTGAAGCTCACCGCGAGCTCGCCCAGCTCATCGTGAGAATCCGGCGCGACTCGCTCCGCGTAATGGCCGCTGGCGATCCGCCGGCTTGCCATCGCCAGGCGGCGGATCGGTCCGACGACGCGGCCTGTGACAAACAGGCTGACCCCGATCGCCGTGACCAGGGCAGCTCCTGTGCCGACGAATAAGACCTGCCGCATCGCTGTGCGAAACGTGTCCTCGACTGCCACGTCGAAGGCGCGCCACATCGGGCTGGTCGGCCCCATCCCCATGGGCCCCATCATGCCCTTCATCCCTTGCATCGTCTCGCCGCTCATCATGCGGGCGAAGTGCAGCTCGAACAACGTCCGGGCTGTCAGCTCGGAGACGATCAGCAGCGTGACCATACCCGCACCGACGATCACCAGGTACGAGCCAAATAGCTTGATGCCCAGGTTGCTCCAGCACCGGCGGCGCAACCGTGCCAGTCGCATCAGCCTGATCGTGGGCCGAAGCGGTAGCCAACGCCCCGGACCGTCTCGATGTAGCGCGGACTCGCAGGATCGTCGGCCAGCTTCCGACGTAGGTTGCCAACGTGCACGTCGACGACGTGGTCGTCGTAGTACGCATCCCCCCAGACTCGCTCAAGCAGCTGGGCGCGGGTGAAGACGCGACCCGGGTGGCTGGAGAGCACGAGCAGCAGGGAGAACTCGAGCGCCGTCAAGGTGAGTGACTCGCCAGCGAGGGTCACCTCATGCCTGATCTCATCGATCACCAGTTCCCCGAAGCGCCGCGGCGCCGGTTCGTCGGGCTCACTCCGTGCGTGAGCCATCTGGGAGAGGCGGGGCCGGCGCAGGAGTGCTCGCACGCGCGCTGCCAGTTCGCGCGGACTGAACGGCTTGGTGACGTAGTCGTCAGCGCCGACCGACAGGCCGACGATCTTGTCGATCTCTTCAACCCGCGCCGTCAGCATGACGACGTAGGCATCGGAGAACTCGCGGAGGTGGCGGCAGACCTCGATCCCATCGACGTCCGGCAGCATCACGTCGAGCACGACGAGATCGACAGCGTGCCGCCGTGCCAGCTCAAGCGCGGTCAGACCGTCGAAGGCTTCCAGGACCGTGTGCCCGTCGCGCTCAAGCGTTCCCCGCAGGAGTTGGACGAGATTCTGTTCGTCGTCAACCAGAAGGATCGTGGCCACGCCCTTCCCCAGTCCGCCACCGGACAACGAGCCGCGACAGCAGCACGGACATCAGGATCATACTCCTGGTGTCCCGACGCTCTTCACAGCTTTGAGAATGGACCTTCTCAGGCCGACGTGGTTCGCGTATCTCTCCCTACAGCGTCACTTGCATCGTGGCTGCTCAAACGTTGCTGGCATCAGCCGACCCGCGACAGCTGGGCGGGCTTCTCGTAATAGCCGAGCGCCTCAAGCTCATCCTTCGGGACGGAGAGAAAGAGACTCTCGACGAGCACTTCCTGGACGGCGCTCCTCGGCACGTAGAGGCGCTTCCCGAGCCCCAGTAGCCCGGTCTTGATCTCCAAGACCTCCTCGAGCCCGCTCGCGGCAGCTTGGCCAGGCTGATGGCTGAAGCGGTGAACCTGGTCAACCGTTCCGATCTTATTGCCGCGAATGTCACAGACGTCCATACCCGGCCGGATGCGTGCGGTCTCTGGACTCATCATGAGAACCTCCCTGGTCCCACCCGTTGCCGTGCTGGCGCTCCTCGTTACGCGCGTGGACTGACCTCCCTTCGAGTGTCGACCGCGGCCACACCACTACGCTGCCCGGTTGTCGGGCCGAAGTTATTAAGACCCCTGGTTCTCCTCTACATTATCTGCTAAATCGAGGTGGGCGCGTCCATCTTGTTAAGACTATAGTCATGATCCTCACAATTTGCCCTCGCTCACCGATTGCGATTCGCCGTCTACCGCCACAAAGGCAACGGCCCCATGAAGCCCTTCTCGCGTGTCATCCCCGCTGTCGTCATAGTGGCGACGGCGGCCCTCACCGTGGTCTGCGCGACGGACACTTCAGGCGACACCATGCGGGGGCTTGCGGGACCGATTCCAGATGCGTGGATCTGGCCGGAGGACGCGCCGACACCAGAAACGGTCGTGCGGGTCGCGACGTGGGAGAAACCGCCGCCTGGCATCGAGCCCATTACCGATGCAGAGTTTCTCTCGAGGCCGGCCCGAGTTGCTGAATCCGTGGCGGACCTGCTGCGGCAATACCTCCTCAGTGAGTTTGGTAGCCCTGGGTCGCAAGCTCTCTGGTACGCTCGTGTCCAACGAGTGGCGGTCGGCCTCCACACTGCGGCGATCCACACCGACCTTTCATCGGATACCGCCGACATTGCCGCTGCGAACGCGGTCTGTCAGGCGGTATCGTCGTTTCCGAAGAGCGCCCGGGGACGCCACGTCACCACCCTCAACGTAGACGTGTACGGATCGGGAGGTCAGCTGCTGGCAAGTCAGTACGGCTCTCCGCCTCCACCAGTTTCCCGCTCTCGACCTGGGCTGACGCCGCTGCACGTACCCCAACACAACTCACCCATCTTCCCACTCGTCCCCAGCCCTGGGTCCTCGTCGAATGCGGCCGCTGGAGATGAAGCACGCTGATCGCGTCGCCGCACTTGCTCGTCGCCCTCCTGTTTATGCTTGGGCTGATTGGCGGCACGCTGAGCGGGCTGCTCGGGATCGGGGGCGGCCTGGTGATCGTTCCGCTGCTGCTGTACGTGCCGCCGTTGGCAGGGCTGCCCATTGACGTTCGTACCGCGAGCGCCGTGGCGGTGATCCAGGTCACGGCCGCGACTCTCTCTGGAGCAATGGCGCATCGACGGCGCGGCGCGGTCTACATACGCCTCGCCATCGCTATGAGCGTAACCAGCGCGGCAGGTGCGTTGGCCGGTGGTGTGGTGTCGGCATCAGTGCCGGCTGAGCTGCTGCTGCTGACCACCGCTGCGCTGGCGACCGTGGCGGCCCTACTGATGTTCTTGCCGGCCCGCGTGGAGGCTGTCGACTCAAATGATTCTCCGTCGTTCAACCTCCCTGTGGTCTGCGCTTCGGGGTTCGTGATCGGCCTGGTCATCGGCATGAACGGAGCCGGTGCGTTCTTGATGCTGCCGTGCTTGATCTATTTGGTCGGTCTTCCGACCCGGGTGGCGCTGGGGACGGTCCTGGCGGTCGGCTTCCCGACCTCGCTGGCTGCGGCGATCGGCAAGATCGCCACCGGTCAAGTGCCGTTCTGGATCGCCGCGCTCGTCGTGGCAGGCGCCCTCATCGGAGCGCAGGTCGGAAGTTGGCTGAGCGCGCGGACGCCGTCGCGCGTCCTGCGCTGGCTGTACGGGGTGCTGGTGGCCGTCATCGCGGTCGGCCTCTGGCTCGACATCGCGCAGTGAGCCGCCGGACTCACGGGGTTTCGGTACGTCACCCTCGGAGGAGATGGCGGCCATGGTGGTCGGCATGGGCGTATCCCCGCCGTCGCCGACGACTGTCGCCGCCCGGGGGATGATTCAGGACATCGATGGCTATGGCGAGCGTCTGCGAGACGGGATAGTGGAGGCAGGGCAGGACGATCATCAGCACAACCGACCCCCAGTCCAGCAACGTCGACGGCGGATCAGGCCAGGTAGAGACCAGAATCATGAAGTAGAGGACGAACCAGACCAGGAAAGGGATGAGCAGATTGAGGATGATCGCTCTGAACTCGTGATCAAACCTTCCCCGGCCGAGTGCGAGCCCACAGGTGTTACAGCGCTCCTTTAGCCGGAACCACCACTCGAAGAGCCCGTCGTTCCCGCACGACGGGCAGCGAAGGAGGAACGCCCGCGAGAACACTACGATCGTTCGGCCAAACCCCGCCTGCGCGTGCTGCCGTGCCATGTCATCCTCCAGCGTCGTTGCTGGCTAGTAGGCCGTCAGTGGTGAAAGACTGGGTAGAGATGGTCGAGCTTGATGCGGGCGTCGTCGGTCGTGAAGCGCCACTCGATGGTGCGGACTGCGGCGTTGCGCTCGGCG
>Ga0075430_100000712_pt1 | contig 25408 bp, 23 predicted proteins | sample RhiMetdeltSRZDD4_FD_75294 | JGI IMG/M metagenome (GOLD analysis project Ga0075430, IMG submission 75294) | Populus rhizosphere microbial communities from Tennessee, USA - Rhizosphere MetaG P. deltoides SRZDD4 | ecosystem: Host-associated > Plants > Roots > Rhizosphere > Soil | place: USA... | reverse complement strand
ATCGACGGTCTCACGGGTATCAACCGTCCGGCAGCAATGCAAGCGTCGCGCCGCACTCGCCCAGGCGCCGATGCCCCCGGATATCGAGGAGAATCACGTGCGCGATCCCCGGCGGCGCACGACGTTGCGCAAGCTGTTTCAGGTCCCCCGCTGCAAGGTTTCCTCCGTTGACCACGAAGGGTGCACGCTTTTCACCGCGCACCGCGTCGAGGAAGCGTGCTATCTAGGGCGCATGCGGTTCGACGGAAAGGTCGTCCTCGTCTCGGGCGCGGGGTCGGGCATCGGGCGCGCCACGGCGATCGGATTCGCCGAGCGTGGCGCCAAGGTCGGCGTGGCAGACATCGATCGGGAACGGGCCGATGCGGTCGCGGAGGAGATCGGCAAGGTGGGCGGCACCGCCCTGGCAATCGCCGCCGACGCCGCCACGCCGGATGGCATCGAGGCGATGATCGCCGGCACCGTGCGGGCCTTCGGCGGCCTCGACGTCCTGCACAACAACGCGTTTGGGCAGCCGAGGCTGCCGACCGGTCAGAGCCGCCTGGCGTTCCTCGGCGATCTCGACGAGCGCGTGTGGATCCATACGATCGAGCTCGGGCTCACCGGCGTGTTCCGGGCCATGAAGCGCGCCATTCCCGAGCTGCTCGCGCGAGGGGGCGGCGCCATCGTCAACACCGCGTCGATCTCGGGCCTCTTCGCCGATTTCGCCATCGGCGCCTACAACACGGCCAAGGCCGGCGTGGTCAACCTCACCCGCGTGGCGGCCATCGAGTACGCCTCGCGCGGCATCCGGGTGAACTGCGTCTGCCCGGGCGCGATCGACACGCCGCTCCTCCGCCCGTCGCTGTCGATCCCCGGCTTCGCGGACGAGACCGTGCGGATGATCCCCATGCGCCGGCTCGGCCGGCCCGAGGAGATGGCCGGCGTCGTGATGTTCCTGGCCTCGGACCTCGCGTCCTACGTGACCGGTGCGGCGGTGGTGGCCGACGGCGGGCTCACGGCGCAGACCGGGCTGCCCACGCGGATTCCGCTGCCCTGACCCCGACCCGGATGTGACGAGGAGCGCCACCATGGCGACGCCGAGGCCGCTGCCGCCGCAGATCGAGCAGTTTCTCCACGACAACCCGCAGGGCGTGCTCACCTCGTTCCGGCGGAACGGGATGCCGCAGCTCAGCATCGTCACCGTCTACCCGCGCGACGGTGGCGTCGGCATCTCGATCACGGAGACCCGGGCGAAGTTCAAGAACCTGCTGCGCGACCCGCGATGCTCGGTCCTCGTGTCCCACGTCGACTGGTGGTCGGGCTTCCTGGTGTTCGAGGGCCGCGCCGAGCTCACGCACTCCGGGAACACCGACCCCGAGGCGCTCCGTCTGGCCCGCCGCCAGATCTTCAGCGCCACGACCCGACGCCGCAGCGCCGATTGGGATCAGTACGACCGGATCACCGAGGCCGACAAGCGAGTGGCGATGGTGCTGCGCCCCGAGCACATCTACGGCTCCGCGCTGGCCCGGATGCGCGACGCGGTCACGAAGTAACCCGGCCAAGTACCGCCACCACCTCGTACTCGACAGTCGCCCGGAGTTCGTGCAGACTCGCGCTGTTTTTCGATCCGTCGGGTTCAGTGCGGGCCGGTCACTCAGCGCCCCGAGGGAGTCGTGGGATGAGGATTCTGATGGCTGGCTCGCTCGCCGTCACACTCATGGCTTGTGCGCCCACCCTGGCGCCGCTGCAGGAGCGCGCGTGGGATGCCTTCCAGGAGTGCAAGCAGCAGGCGCCGAGCGCTGTGCTCAACCAGATCCATGAAGATGGGCGACTCTCCTACAGCGCGCGCGAGGGCGATATCGGGATCATGCAGCGGTGCCTCGAAGCGAAGTACGGCTACCGCTCCAACTGACCATGCGCGCGCGCTGGCTGCTCCTTCTGGTCCTCCTGTCCGGGTGTGCCTCGTCCGCCGCCAAGGCTCCCGCGGCCGTCACCATCGAAGTTCCGATCCAGGTGATCAGCAACCTGGTGTTGGTGGCGGCGTCAGTCAACGGCGGCAGGAGTGCAATACTCATCGTCGACACCGGCGCCAGCTCGACCATCCTGACGCCGCGGTTGCTCGAGCGGCTGGCGGTCGTCGTGCCGGCCGACGCGCCGCGACGGAGGCTCATGGTCGTCGGGGGTGAGCACTTGGATGTGCCGTTCATCAAGATTGCGACGATCGCGATCGGCGACGCGGTCCTGAAGGATCAGGAGGTCGGCGTCCACAACATCAATCCGGAGGCGCCCCTTCCCGAGGGACTGCTCGGCGGCGACATCCTCCATCAGTTCAGGGTGACGCTGGACCGGGCGGCCAAGAGGATGCGGCTGGAGCCGCTGTCCCGCTAGAGCCGGATCGGATCTACCGCGACACCGCGTGGTCGTGCGCCGACGCTGCGGCGGCGGACTGGATCAGCGCGCGGAGGCGCGACGGGCGCAGGGGTAGCGAGCGGATCTCGACGCCCAGCGGGGCGAGCGCGTCGGCCACCGCGTTGGCGATGGCCCCGCCGGCGGCCACGATCCCGTCCTCGCCGGCGCCCTTGACGCCCAGCGGGTTGGTCGGCGAGGGATCCTCCTCGCGAATCCACAGCTCCAGGGGCGGCATGTCCGCGGCGGCCGGCAGGTGGTACTCCATCAGCGTGCCCGCCGTGAGCTGGCCGGCGTCGTCGTAGGCGAGCTCCTCGTGCAGCGCGCCGCCGAGCCCCTGGGCGAGACCGCCCACGAGCTGACCCTCGACGAGCATCGGGTTGATCGCCCGGCCGACGTCGTAGGCGACGGCGTAGCGCAGGACGCGCGGCACGCCCGTCTCTCCATCGACCTCGACCACCGCCACGTGGACGCCGTGGCCGTAAGTCATCTTCTCCTGCCGGTGATAGTGGAGGGCCTCGAGCCCGGGCTCGCTTCCGGTGGCCAGCGCGCGGGCCACGCTGGCCGCGCGGGCGATCTCGCGCAGCGGCAGGGCGCGGTCGGCCACGCCGCGCACGTGGACGGCGCCGTCGCGCAGCTCGAGGTCGGCGGGATGGGCCTCCAGCTCGCGCGCGGCCACGGCGAGGATCTTGTCGCGCACCCGCTCGGCGGCGCCGAGCACGGCGTTGCCGCCCACGACGGTCCCGCGGCTGCCAAAGGCGCCGACGCTGTCTGGCAGCGCGTCGGTGTCCCCGTAGCGCACGGTGACGTCCTCGTAGCGGACGCCGAGGACGTCGGCGCACACCTGCGCGAACACCGTCTCGACGCCCTGGCCGACCGACGGCGTGCCGGTGTGGACGACGACCGCGCCGGTGCTGTCCACGAGGACGCGCGCGGATTCCCACGGCCCGAGCCCCGACTTCTCGACGACGTAGGCGAGGCCGACGCCGACGTGGCGTCCGGCCCGGCGCGCCTCGGCCTGCTCGTGGCGGAGGCGGGCGTAGCCCACCCGGTCCAGCGCCCAGTCGAAGAGGGCGGGATAGTCGCCGCTGTCGTACACGACCGGGCTGCCGTGGGTCGTCGTGCCCAGGTCGTAGGGCATCGACGCGGCCGGGATGAAGTTGCGGCGGCGGATCTCGGCCGGGTCGAGGCCGAGCGCGCGGGCCGCCATGTCGACGATGCGCTCGCGCACGAACGTCGCCTCGAAGCGCCCGGGCGCCCGGTACGTGCCGGCCGGCGTCTTGTTCGTCACCACGCAGGTGACCTCGGCGCGGTAGTGGGGGATCCGGTAGGGGCCGGGGATGTAGGCGGCCGTGTTGTTGGGAGCGGTGGCCCCGTGGGTCCGGATGTAGGCGCCCATGTCGTTCCAGAACCGATCGTGGATGGCCACGATGGTGCCGTCGCGCCGCACGCCGAGGGCGATCTCGTGGTGCTGCTCGCGCGAGTGGTTGGCGGCCTGCAGGTGCTCGCGGCGGTCCTCGATCCAGCGCACGGGGCGTCCCGTGCGGATCGCGAGGAGCGCCACCAGGATGTCCTCGGGATAGATCTCGCCGCGCACGCCGAAGGCGCCGCCCACGTCGGTCTGGAAGAAGCGCACGTGGTGCTCGGACAGGCCGACGTGCTCGGCGACGAGGCGCCGGTTGATGTGCGGCACCTTGGTCATGCCCCACATGCCGAGTACGCCGCGGCCGGCGTCCCAGTCGGCGAGCGCGCCGCGGGTCTCGAGCGGGATGCCGGCGTGGCGCTGTACGTAGAAGGTCTCGCGCACGACCACGTCGGCCTCGCGGAGCGCCCGGTCGACGTCGCCGCACTCGACGGTGTACGTGGCGACGACGTTCGTGCCCTCCGCCTCGAACAGCAGGGGGGCGCCGGGCTCCGCGGCCGCGCGCGTGTCGACGAGGGCGGGGAGGGGCTCGTACTCCACCCGCACGTGGTCGAGGGCGTCCGCGGCCAGGTAGCGGTCGGTCGCGAGGACGGCGGCCACCGGCTCGCCGACGTAGCGGACTCGGTCGCGGGCCAGCGGGTGCTGCAGGCACTGGCCCATCCGGCCGCGCTCGTTCATGCGCATCGGGATGGGGCGGGTGAGCTCCGGCAGGTCGGCGAAGGTGACCACGTCGACGACGCCGGGACAGGCGCGCGCGGGCGCCGCGTCGATGGCCCGGATGCGTGCGTGGCCGTGGGGGCTGCGCACGACCGCCAGGTGGAGCGCGCGGGGCCGTTGCACGTCGGCCACGTAGGCGCCGCGGCCCTGCACGAGGCGCTCGTCCTCGCGGCGTTTCACGCTCCGGCCGACGTAGCTCACGTCAGCTGGCCAGGAACGCGCGTGTGTGCTCCAGGAACTGGGCGAAGGCCGGCTCGGATTCGAGGAAGACGTGGTTCCGGCCCTGCAGGGGCACGAAGCGGGCGCCGGGGATGCCGGCGGCCATGCGTCGGCCGGCGTCGAAGGGCACGCGGGCGTCGTCGCGTGCGTGCATCACGAGGGTCGGCACGCGCACCTGGGGCAGCAGCGCCATCACGTCGATCTCACCGCCCGCCTCGGCGCTGCGGGCGGCGACCTCCGGCGACACCGTGATCCGCTGCAGCTCGTTGAACCACTCGGCCTGCTCCTTCGTGGCGTCCGGCATGAACTGCGAGGTGAAGAGCTGCCGGAACGCCGGGTTCGCGGTGCCCCACCCCACGCGCATCAAGGTCAGCATGGCGGCGAACTGCTCCTGCTCCGCCACGGTGACGGCGCGCTTGCGCGCCCCGAGCGCGTACCCTCCGTAGAGAATGAGGCGGGACACGCGCTCGGGGTAGCGGACCGCGTAGGCGATGGCGACGGCGCAGCCCTGGGAGATGCCGAACAGCGCGAACCGGTCCAGGCGCGCGGCCTCGATCACGGCCTCGAGGTCGCGCACGAAGGCCTCGAACGAGATGTCGTCGACGGTGCGGTCCGAGAGCCCGTTGCCGCGGGCGTCGTACCGGACCAGCGTGTAGTCCTTCCCCAGCTCGCGGTAGAGGTGCCGCCAGTATGGGCTCTCGAGGTCGTGCTCGAGGTGGGTCATCCAGTTGCCCGTCTTCACCACCAGGGGTCCCCGGCCGAGGGTCGAGTAAGCGACCTGCACGCCGTCGGAGGCGGTGCAGAAGCGGATCTCCTGCGTCAGCTGGGTCGTCGCGCCGGCGGAGGCCCGGCCCACCGGCGCCGACGGTGCGAGGGCGAAGACGTCGACCGGATGGTCGATGTTCTTCAGCGTGCGTGGACCGAGCGACTGGAACTCCGCCTTGACGACGCGGTTGACCTGCTCGAAGACCTGACGCGAGATGCAGATGCCGCCGGGCTCGGCGATGCCCTCCAGCCGCGCCGCGACGTTGATGCCGTCCCCATAGATCCGGCTCTCGTCGTGGATGACGTCGCCCAGGTTGATGCCGATGCGGAACAGCATGCGGCGGGGCTCGGGGACGTCGGCGTTGCGGGACGCCATCACGGTCTGGATCTCGATCGCGCACTCGGTAGCGCCGATCGCGCTCGGGAACTCGGCCAGGATGCCGTCGCCCGCCGTGTCGATGACCCGGCCGCCGTGGCGGGCGATCAGCGGGAGGACGACCGCCTGGTGGGCCTTGAGGTCGCGGACCGTCGCCGCCTCGTCGTCGCCCATGAGCCGGCTGTAGCCGGCGATGTCGGCGGCCAGGATAGCGGCCAGGCGCCGTCTGATCGAGGGCGCGTCGTCCATGGGCGTGGCTCTGAACTCCGGTGGCCGACTCCGCGCGACGGGGTGGACGTCGCGCGGAGGCCTGCTAGACCGCCCCGTCGCGGTGGAGCGCCGCGATCTCGTCCTTGGAGTAGCCGAGCTCGCCCAGGACCTGGTCGGTGTGCTCGCCGAGGTCGGGCGACGCGCTCACGACCTTGCCCGGCGTCCGCGAGAGCGTGACCGGCAGGTTCTGGACCTCCTGCTCGCCCAGCCGCGGGTGGTGGATCTTCGTGGCGAGCCCGAGCGCGCGCACCTGCTCGTCCTCGAAGACTTCCTTCACGTTGAGGATCGGGCCGCACGGCACGCCGGCCTTGTTGAGGATGGTCACCCAGTCGGCGCTGGTGCGAGTGACGGTGGCCTTCTCCAGCTCCTCGTTACAGGCCACGCGGTTCTTCGAGCGGTCCTGCGGCGTCTTGAAGCGCGGGTCGTCGATCAGGTGCTTGACGTCGAGGGCCTCGCAGAGCCGGCGGTACATGTGCTGCCCCGAGGCGGCGATGTTCATGTGGCCGTCGGCGGTCTTGAAGACGCCGGTCGGGATGCCGGTCGGGTGGTCGTTGCCGGCCTGGGGCGGGATCTCCTTGCCGATGAGCCAGCGCGTCGTCTGGAAGTCGAGCATCCGCACCATGGCCTCGAGCAGGGAGGTGTGCACCCACTGGCCCTTGCCCGAGCGCTCGCGCTCCAGCAGCGCGACGAGCACGCCGTGGGCGAGGAACATGCCGGCCGTGAGGTCGGCGATCGGGATGCCCACGCGCACGGGCCCCTGGCCGGGCAGCCCGGTGACCGACATCAGCCCGCCCAGCCCCTGGGCGATCTGGTCGTAGCCGGGCCGGTCGCGGTACGGGCCCGACTGGCCGAAGCCCGAGATGCTGGCGTAGACCAGCCGCGGGTTGACCGTGCTCAGCGCCTCGTAGTCGATGCCGAGCCGGTGCTTGACGTCGGGGCGGAAGTTCTCGACCACGACGTCGGCCTTCGCGACGAGCTTCTTGAGGACCTCGACCCCCTTCCTGTGCTTGAGGTCGAGCGTCATCGACCGCTTGTTACGGTGCAGATTCTGAAAGTCGAATTCGTCCCGCGTGAAGTCGTCCTGCTCCCGCGACTCCACCTTGATGACCTTGGCTCCCATCTCGGCGAGCTGACGGACGCAGGTGGGGCCGGACCTGGCGCGCGTGAGGTCGATGACGGTATAGGGCTCGAGTGGAAGGCTCATGGCGGGAATGTATCACAGGGCGGCTCAAGCCTTCAGCCGGGGGTCCAGGACGTCGCGCAGGCCATCGCCGAGCAGGTTCATCCCCAGCACCGTGAGCATGATCCCGAGGCCGGGGAAGGTCGAGATCCACCACGCCTCGCGCAGGTAGTCGCGCCCCTCGCTGAGCATGCGGCCCCACTCGGGCTGCGGCGGCTGGCTGCCGAGGCCGATGAAGCTCAGCGCGGCCGCCGCCAGGATGGCGGTGCCCAGGCCGAGGGTCGCGGTCACGACGAGCGGCGCGACCACGTTGGGCAGGATGTGGCGCGCCAGGATCGAGGGATCGCGGATGCCGAGGGCGCGGGCAGCCTCCACGTAGAGGTTCTCGCGTGCGGCCAGCACGCTGCCCCGTACCAGGCGGGCGTAGGTGGGGACCGCCGACAGGCCGACGGCGATCATGACGTTGGTGAGGCCGGGCGTGAGCACGCTCACGATGGCCAGCGCGAGCAGGATGCCCGGGAAGGCGAGCAGCACGTCCATCACGCGCATGATCAGCATGTCGAGGCGGCCGCCGTAGAACCCGGCGATCAGCCCGATCGGCGCGCCCACCGCGACGGCGATGGTGACCGCGATGGCCCCGACGGTGAGCGAGATGCGCCCGCCGTGCAGCACCCGGCTCGCCACGTCCCGCCCGAGCTGGTCGCTGCCGAGCCAGTACGCCACTCCCGGCGGCTGCAACGCCGTCCTCGGCGCCGTCCGGATCGGATCCCGCGGACTCACCCACGGCGCCGTGACCGCCATCAGCGCGAGCAGCCCGAGGATGACGAGGCCGACCATCGCGCCTCGATGACGGGCAAGCCGACGGGTGAACTGAACGTCCACGGGCTGCCCTACCGCCGTCCGTGAGGCGGGGGGACGGCGTGGCGCGGGGGGGCACTCGTGGCTCGCGGCCGCGGGACATGAGTGCCCCCCCGCGCCACGCCGTCTCCCCGCCTCACTGGCCGAGCCGGATGCGTGGGTCGGCGTACGCGTACGCGACGTCGACCAGGACGTTGATGAGCACGTAGACGGTGGCCACGAACAGCACGACGCCCTGCACGAGCGGGAAGTCCTTGTTGAGGATGCCGCCGACGATCAGCCGGCCGAGGCCGGGGCGGCTGAAGACGGTCTCGACGATGACGGCGCCGGCGAGCAGGTTGCCGAACTGCAGGCCGAAGATCGTGATGATCGGGATGAGCGCGTTCTTGAGCGCGTGGCGCACGACCACGGCGAAGCCGCCCAGGCCCTTCGCCCGGGCCGTGCGCACGTAGTCCTGGCCCAGCACCTCGAGCATGCTCGACCGCGTCAGCCGGGCGATGATCGCCGCCGCGATCATCCCCAGGGTCACGGCCGGCAGGACGAGGTGGTGCAGGTCGCCGCCGCCGGTGGCCGGGAACCACGCCAGGTGCAGCGAGAAGACGAAGATCAGCAGGAGGCCCAGCCAGAAGCTCGGCATCGACACGCCGAGCAGCGCGCCGCCCATCGAGGCGACGTCGACCCACGAGCCGCGGAAGAGCGCGGCCAGCAGCCCGAGCGGGATGCCAAGGCCGATCGCGACCAGCATGGCGGCCACGGCGAGCTGGGCGGTGCTGGCGAGGTTCTCACCAATCTCGGTCGTCACCGGCCGGCGGCTGCGGATCGACATGCCGAGGTCGCCGCGCACGGCGTTGCCGACGAAGCGGCCGTACTGGGTGAGGATGGGCTCGTCCAGGTGGAGCTGGGCGCGCATCTGGGCGATCTGGTCGGGCGTGGTGACGAACTCGGCGAGCATCATCTTCACCGGGTCGCCCGGCACCAGGAACAGCATGCTGAAGACCGCGAGCGTCACCCCGAACAGGACCGGGACGACGGCGAGGATCCGGCGCAGGACCCACGTCAGCATGCCGTCGCCCGGTCGTCGCGGCTACTTGCGCAGGGTGGCGTCACCCAGGATCGGGTAGGCGTTGAAGTTGTACTTGACCGCCTGCACGCCGCTCCGGAACGCCCACACCGACAGCTCGTCGACCAGCGGGACCGTGAGCGCCTCGTCGAGGGCGAGCTGGGCGATCGAGAGGTAGATCGCGCGGCGCTTGCCCTGGTCGGGCTCGCGGCGCCCCTGCTCGAGCATCTGGTCGAGCTTGGCGTTCTTCACGCACGACCAGTTGAAGTTCGAGCCGACGAGCGAGGAGTGGAAGAGCGCGAAGAGGCCGTCGGGGTCGGTGGACCGCAGGAACATGACCGGCCCGTGGGTGGCGCAGCGGTAGTTGTCCTCGTACCACGGCGGCCGCGCCTGGGCCTTGATCTTCACGTCGATCCCGACGTCGTGCAGGAGCGACTGGATGAGCTGTGCCGTCGGGTCGGTCCCGCCGCCGTACTCGATCGCGTTGAGGACGATCTCCAGGCGCTGGCCGCCCTTGGTCCGGATGCCGTCGCCGCCGGGCTGCCAACCGGCCTCGCCGAGCAGGGCCTTGGCCTTGGCGGCGTCGAACGGGTAGGCCTGCTTGAGCGACGGGTCGTCGAGCATGACGGCGGTGAGCGGGGCGGAGGCCTTCAGCGCGGTGCCCTTGTAGACCGTCGCCAGGAACGCTTCCTTGTCGATGGCGTAGTTGATGGCCCGACGCACCCGCGCGTCGTCCATCGGCGGCTTCGTGGTGTTGAGGAGCCAGATCCGCGGCACGCCCGGCCACGGGGCCTTGTCGATCCGGATCGTCGTGTTCTTCTCGAGCCGCGGCAGCGACTGCGCGGGCACGTTGTAGACGCCCTGGGTCTCGCCGCTCTCCAGCGTGGTGACGCGCGTGCCGGCCTCGGGGATGAACTTCCACACCACCGCTTCGAGCTGGGCCGGGCCGCTCCGGTCGCTCCACGGCGCCTTGCGCGTGTAGGCCGGGTTGCGGACCATCGTCGTCCGGTCCTTGGCGACGTACTCCTTGATCATGAACTGGCCGGTGCCGACGGGGCGCGTGTGCACTTGGTCCCCCGACTCCCGCACGGCCTTGGGCGAGACGAGGCTCAGCGGGCCCGCCGCGGCGTAGGTGAGGAACGGCGCGTAGGGCGTCTCGAAGGTCACCTGCACGGCGAACTCGTCGAGCACCTTGGAGCCGGCGTAGCCGGCGAGCTGCGCGCGGGCGCCGCCGGCCTTGAACTTCGGATCGACGATCCGGTCGAAGTTGAACTTCACGGCGTCGGCGTTGAACGGCGTGCCGTCGTGGAACTTGACGTCGCGCCGGAGCTTGAACGTGACGCTGCGGCCGTCCTTCGACGTCGTCCACGACTCGGCCAGCCACGGCACGAGCTTGCCGTCGGGCCCCTTGTAGACGAGGTTCTCGGTGACGGAGGCGATGATCTGGTACGTCACCGCCGAGGGCGAGGCGTGCGGGTCGAGCGTGGGCGGCTCCTGGTCCAGCCCGAGCACGAGCGTGCCGGCGGATTGTGCCTCGGCCGTGGGCACGGTCGACCCGGACGACGAGAGCAGGAGAACCAGCACGACGGCGATGGGCCACAGCCGGACACGGAACGATCGCATGGTGAGCGCCTCCTCGGTCGAGCGGGAGTATACCGCGCTCGCCTTGACGACCGCCGCTCCCGAGCGCTATCTGATCTCATGGTGACCATGCGGACCGCGACCCGGCTGGTGTTGAGCGTGCTCGTCGTGTCTCTCCTCGGCTGCGCGACGGCGGCGGACCCGCTGCCCCGCGCCTCGCGCGTGTCGGTGACGTTCGTGCACCCGGAGCGCTTCACCGACGTGAGGGACAGCACATTCGGCTCGGAGCGTGGCGCGGCCGACCTGCTGGGCGACCTCGAGCGCTACCTGCAGGCGGCTGGCGAGCGGTCCGTGCCCGCCGGCCTCTCGCTGGAGATTCGTGTGACGAACGTCGACCTCGCGGGGGAGTTCGAGCCGTGGCGCGGCCCACAGTTCGACCGGGTGCGGATCATGCGCGACATCTACCCGCCCCGGATCGACCTCGAGTTCCGCCTGACCGACGCCCAGGTCGTCGTGGTCAAGGAGGGCCGGCGGCAGCTGCGCGATCAGCTCTACCTCACCGGCGCCGCCTACCAGGACGGCGACCGCCTGCGCTACGACAAGCAGCTCCTCGGGAGCTGGCTGCGCCAGGAGTTCCGCGTCAGCTGATCGCGGGCCTGTCGAGGCATCGCGCTCGCGGCGGCGTGGTGCTAGGCTCTCGGGCCATGAACATCACCGTCCTCGACGACTGGCAGAACACGGTCCGCACGCTGCCCGCCTTCGCCAAGGTCGCCGGTCACCAGGTGACCATCTGGAACGACCACACGAAGGACGTGGACGCCCTCGCCAAGCGCCTGGCCGACACCGAGGCCCTCTGCCTGATCCGAGAGCGCACGCCGATCCGGGCGCCGCTGCTGGAGCGGCTGGACCGGCTGCGCCTCATCAGCCAGATCGGCGTCTTCCCGCACGTCGACCTCGCCGCGTGCACGAAGCGGGGGGTCATCATGTCCTCGCTGGCCGGCGCCGGCGGCGGGCCGTCGTACGCCACGGCCGAGCTGACCTGGGGGATGATCATCGGCGCCTTCCGCAACATCCCGCAGGAGGTGGTCGCGCTCAAGGCCGGCAAGTGGCAGGCCCACCCGATCGGGATCGGGCTGCGCGGCAAGACGCTCGGCATCTGGGGCTACGGCAAGATCGGCGCGGTCGTCGCCGGGTACGGACGGGCCTTCGGCATGAAGGTCCTGGCGTTCGGGCGCGAGGGCTCGGCGGCCGCCGCGAAGGCCGCGGGTGACACGGTCGTCACCAAGGAGCAGATGCTCGAGGAGTCCGACGTGGTGTCGATCCACCTGCGGCTCATCGACGCCACCCGCGGGATCGTCACCGCCGCCGACCTGGCCCGCATGAAGCCGACGGCGCTGTTCGTCAACACGAGCCGCGCCGGGCTGGTGGCGCCGGGGGCGCTCGAGGCGGCGCTGCGGGCCGGCCGCCCCGGCATGGCTGCCGTGGACGTCTTCGAGGAGGAGCCGATTCCGGCCGCCGGCCACCCATTGCTGAAGATGGACAACGTCCTGGCGCTCCCGCACCTGGGCTACGTCGAGCGCGACGGGCTGCAGCACCAGTTCAACACGATCTTCGACCAGGTCCTCGCCTACGCGGCCGGCAAGCCGATCAACGTCCACAACCCGGAGGTCCTCAAGGGCTAGCCGGCGTGCGACGGCTCGCGCTCGTCCTCCTGCTCGTGCTGGTACCGCTGACGGCCGGTGCCCAGACGCGGACCGCCGACGAGCAGGCGTTCCTGGAGGTCTTCCGCGAGCTCGTCGAGATCAACACGACCGACTCCGTCGGCGACAACACGCGCGCCGCCGAGGCGATGGCGGCCCGGCTGCGGGCGGCGGGTTTCCCCGCCGCCGACGTCCAGGTGCTGGTGCCGCACCCGCGCAAGGGCAACCTGGTGGCGCGCCTGCGCGGCACCGGCGCCCGCAAGCCGCTCCTGCTGCTCGCCCACCTCGACGTGGTCGAGGCCCGCCGCGAGGACTGGTCGTTCGATCCGTTCAAGCTGCTGGAGCGCGACGGGTACTTCTACGGTCGCGGCACCAGCGACGACAAGGCCATGGCCGCGATCTTCGTCGACTCGCTGATCCGGCTCAAGCAGGCGGGGTTCACGCCGAGCCGCGACCTCATCGTGGCCCTCACGGCCGACGAGGAGCTGGCGTCGCCCTACAACGGCGTACGCTGGCTGCTGGCCCACCACCGCCCGCTGATCGAGGCGGAGCTGGTCCTCAACGAGGGCGGCGGCGGCGAGATCCGCGGGGGCCGCCACCTCGTGCACCGCGTGCAGCACAGCGAGAAGGTGCCGGTCAGCTTCACGCTGGAGGTCACCAATCGCGGCGGCCACAGCTCGCGGCCCACGAAGGACAATGCGATCTACCAGCTCGCCGAGGGCCTGTCCCGGCTGGCCCGGTTCGACTTTCCAGCCCGGCTCGACGACTCCACCCGGCTCTACTTCGAGCGGTCGGCCGCGCTGTACAGCGGCCAGCGCGCCGACGACATGCGCGCGGTGGCGCGGGTGCCGCCCGACCCGGACGCGCTCGCCCGCCTCTCGGCCGACGCGAGCTACAACGCCGTGCTCCGCACCACCTGCGTGGCGACGCGCCTCGAAGGAGGGCACGCCACCAATGCGCTGCCGCAGATGGCGCGCGCGGTGGTGAACTGCCGCATGCTGCCCGACCACGCGGCCGACGACGTGCAGCGCGCGCTGGAGCAGGCCCTGGCCAGCGAGCACATCACCGTGCGGAGGATCAACCCGCCCTTCCACGCGCCGCCCTCGCCGCTGAACGCCGACCTAATGGCCCGCGTCGAGCGGCTCACCGCCGAGATGTGGCCGGGCGCGATCGTCGTCCCCTCGATGGGTACCGGCGCCACCGACAGCCGCTGGCTGCGCGCCGCCGGCATCCCCAGCTACGGCGTCTCGGGGCTGTTCTTCTCGGAGAGCCGCGCCCACGGCCGCGACGAGCGCATCGGCGTGCGCGACCTGTACGCGGGCCGCCAGTTCCTCCACCGGTTGATCCAGGAGCTGGCGACCGCCCCGTAGGCGGCCGCGGCTTCCGCGCGTCGCCGGTCGGCCGGCTCGCGTCCCCACGCCCCGGCGAGCAGCCGCCGGATGAGGGCGCGCCGCCGCGCTGAGCCGAGCCGCTCGATCACCGCGACGTGCGTCAGGTACTCGTTATCGTGCATCGAGGCCTCCCGTGCTCGCGCGCTACTGCACCATCGCGGGTCGCGGCGCGGGAGTCGCCAGATCTCGATCACCCCGCTCCGGATTGGGAGCACATCGGGTCGCGGCGATGTTGTTACACTGCCGGCGTGCAGTGGGACGACCTTCGCGTGTTCCTCGCGGTGGCCCAGACCGGCAGCTTGCGGCGCGCCGCGCGGGCCCTGCATCTCGGGCAACCCACCGTCGTGCGCCACCTTCGCCAGCTGGAGCAGGCCCTCAAGGCGCGGCTCTTCGAGCGCACGCCCGACGGCCACCGGCTGACGCGCTGGGGGCAGGATCTCTTGCCGATGGCCCAGAGCATGGCCGACACCGCGACCGCCATCGACCGCCGCGGCGCCACGTTCGGCGAGGAGGCGGGCGGGCTCGTGCGCGTGGCCGCGCACGAGTGGGCCGCGCGCTTCCTGGCGCCGCACCTGGCGCGGCTGGCCGACGCGCACCGCGATCTGACGGTGGAGCTCGTGGAGACGCATCTCGACCCGGACCTGGACCGCCGTGAGGCCGACCTGTTCGTGCGTCATGGGTTGCCCTCGCGCGGGCACCTGGTGCGCGTCGCGCTGGGCACGATGGCGACGGCGGTCTACGGCGCGCCGCGGCTCGCCGACGCTCACGCCGGGGCGCGGACCGAGGCGCGCTGGCGTGAGTGTCCATGGGTGGCCTACGACACGCCGCACGAGTACTTCCGGTCGATGGCGTGGCTCGCCGAGCGCGTGGGCGACCGCCGGCCGCGCGTGCGCGCGAACCGCGTCGCCCTCCAGCTCGAGGCCGTCCGGGCTGGCGCCGGCCTTGGACTCCTGCGCTGCTTCGTCGGCGACGCCGACCCAGGGCTCGTCCGGTTGAGCGCGCCCATCGACGACCTGGCGAGCGACTACTGGCTGTTGTTCCACCCCGATCTGAAATCGGTCGCGCGCGTGCGACACGTGGGCGACTGGATCCGGACGGTCTTCCGGGACGCGCGGGCCGAGCTGCAGGGCCGGCGGCGCGTCGCGGTGGCCGCCCGCAACGGGACCGACTGAGAGGACGGCATGTACCTCGATCCGCGGCTGTGGGCTCTCACCCGGGGCGTGCGCCTGCGCATCGCCGTCAGCGTCCTCGTCGGCCTGACGGCGGTCGCGGTCGGCATCGCCCGGCTCGTCCTGCTGGGCTGGCTCCTCGCCCGCGTGCTGGGCGGCGAGTCGCTCGTCGCGCTGACCCCGCTCATCGTCCTGACGGCGGCGGCGGTGGCGCTGCGCGGCGTACTCGACTACGCGCGGACGATGATCGCGCACCACACGGCGGCCCGCGTGCAGAGGCGGCTGCGCCAGAACCTCTACGAGCACATCGTCACGCTCGGCCCGGCCCACTTCTCGGGCGCGCGCACGGCCGAGGTAATGCTCTCGCTGGTCGAGGGGATCCAGCAGCTCGAGACGTACTTCGGCCAGTACTTGCCGCAGCTCTTCGTCGCCGCGCTGACGCCCGTGCTGATCTTCGGCTTCGTGGTGTTCCTCGACTGGCCGGTCGCGCTGGTGATGCTGGCCGCCGCGATCGGCGTGCTGCTGGCGCCCACCCTGTGGCATCGGTGGGACAGCCAGGCCAGCCTCGCGCGCAACCGCGCCTACGCCGCCTTCGGCGCGGACTTCCTCGACGCGGTGCAGGGGCTGGCCACGCTCAAGGCGTTCGGCCAGAGCGGGGAGCGCGGGCGGCGGCTGGAGGAGCGGGCGCGCGCGCTGTTCCACAGCACGATGTGGGTGCTCGGCACCAACACGCTCGCCCGCGGCATCACCGACACCGGCATCGCGGTCGGCGCCGCCGCCGCGCTCGCGCTGGGTGCGTACCGGGTGGGGACGGGCGCGATGCCGCTGCCGGCGCTGCTCGTCATCCTCATGCTCGGCGTGGAGGTCTTCCGGCCGCTGCGCGAGCTGCGCGTGCTCCTGCATCAGGGCATGCTCGGGATGGCCGCCGCCCGCGGCATCTTCGGCCTCCTCGACGCCGCGCCGCTCGTTCGCGACCGCGCGGCCGGACCCGACCCCGCCGACGCCGGCGTGGTGTTCGACGGCGTCACCTTCACCTATCCGGGCACCACGCGCGTCGTGCACGGCGGGCTCAGCTTCGCGGTGCCGCCGGGTGGGCGGGTCGGCTTCGTGGGCGCCAGCGGCTCGGGCAAGTCCACGATCGCGCGGCTGCTGCTGCGCTTCCACGACCCCGAGGGGGGACGCATCGCGATCGGCGGGCGCGACCTGCGCGAGCTGAGCCTCGCCCAGATTCGCGGGCGCATCGCCGTGGTGAGCCAGGACACGTGGCTCTTCCACGGCACCGTGGAGGACAACATCCGGATGGGGCGGCCGGAGGCCACGGCCGACGAGCTGCGGGCCGCCGCCCGCGCCGCCAACGCGGAGGAGTTCATCCACCGGTTGCCGCAGGGCTACGCCACGGTGGTCGGGGAGCGGGGCGTGCGCCTGTCGGGCGGGCAGCGCCAGCGCATCGCGATCGCCCGGGCCCTGCTGCGGGACGCGCCGATCCTCGTCCTGGACGAGGCGCTGTCGTCGGTGGACGCCGAGAGCGAGGCGCTCATCCAGGCCGCGCTCGATCGGCTCATGGTCGGGCGCACGACGATCATCTTCGCGCACCGCCTGTCGAGCGTCATCGGCGCCGACACGATCCTCGTGCTCGATCACGGCCGCGTGGCCGAGCGGGGGACCCACGCCGAGCTGCTCACGCACGGCGGCGTCTACGCGCACCTCATGGCGGCGCAGGCTCGCGACGGCGCCGGCGCCACCGCCGTCGACCCGCGCGTCGTGGTGAACGGGGCCGCCGCCGCCAACGGCGACGGGCTCGGCGCCATCGAGACGGGCCCGGAGGCATCGGACGGCATCGTGGAGGCCGGGGCGATCGGCTGGGGCGCCGTGCTTGGCACGCTACTCGCCAAGACGCGCGGCTATCGCGGCCGCCTCGCGCTCACCTTCGTCCTCGGGATCGCGCGGGTGGCGGCGCTCATCGGGATCGGTGCGCTCAGCGCGCTGGCGGTGCGCGCGGTGACGCGAGGCGAGTCGGCCACAGCGCTGCTCGTGGCACTCGTGGCGGTGGCGCCGCTGGCCGGGGTGCTGCACTGGCTCGAGTCGTGGCTGGCGCACGACGTCGCCTACCGACTGCTGGCCGACATGCGGCTCGAGGTCTACCGCAAGCTCGACGCGCTCGCGCCCGCCTACCTCACGCGCCGCCGCACCGGCGACCTGGCCGGCGTCGCCACGCATGACGTCGAGCTGATCGAGTACTTCTTCGCGCACACGGTGACGCCGGCCCTGGTGGCGGTGCTGCTGCCGGCGGCCGTGCTGGTCACGCTCGCCGCGTTCGCGCCGCCGCTCGCGCTCGTGCTGGTGCCGTTCCTGCTCTACACCGCGCTGATCCCCGTGCTGGGCCGCTCACGGATCGACCGGCTGAGCTCGCGCGCGCGCGAGGCGTCGGGCGACCTCAACGCGCACGTCGTGGACACCGTGCAGGGGCTCGGCGAGATCGTCGCGTACGGTCGCGTCCGCGCGTGGGGCGAGGCGCTGGGCGCCAAGGCGCGACGCTTCTACGACCTGCGGCTACCGTTCCTGCGCGACCTCGCCCGCCAGACCGCGCTGCAGGAGACGGCGACCGGCCTCGGCGGCCTCGCGGTCACGGCGGTCGGGGCCTGGCTGGCCCACGCGGGTCGCCTCGACCCCGCCGCGCTGCCGCTGCTGACGCTCCTCGCGCTCTCGGCCTTCGTGCCGCTGTGGGAGGTCGCCCAGGTCGGACGCCAGCTCGCCGACACGCTCGGCTCGGCGCGACGGCTGCACGTCGTCGAGGCGGAGCCGGTGCCGGTCACCGACGGGCGGGGCGTCTCGGGACGGGTCGGGGCGGGTGGGCTCGCGGTGGAGCTGGCCGACGTGACCTTCGCGTACCCCGGGCGCCCGCGCCCGGCGCTCGAGCGCGTGTCGCTGCGGGTGCCGGTGGGCAGCACCGTCGCGCTCGTGGGGCCGTCGGGGGCGGGGAAGACGACGGTCGCCAATCTGCTGCTGCGGTTCTGGGATCCGCAGGCGGGCGTCGTGCGGCTGCTCGGCCACGACCTGCGCGACTACACGCTCGACGACCTGCGGCGGCGGATCGCGCTGGTGGCCCAGGACACCTACCTCTTCAACGACACGCTGCGCGCCAATATCATGCTGGCCCGCCCCGATGCCGACGAGCGGGCGCTGGCCGAGGCGCTCGAGCGCGCGGCGCTGAGCGAGGTGGTCGCCTCGCTGCCCGACGGGCTCGACACGCGCGTGGGCGAGCGGGGCGCGAAGCTCTCGGGCGGTCAGCGCCAGCGGGTGGCGATCGCCCGCGCCTTCCTGAAGAACGCGCCGGTGCTGATCCTGGACGAGGCGACGTCCCACCTCGACGCCGTGAGCGAGATGATGGTCCGCGAGGCGCTCGAGCGGCTCGCCCGCGACCGCACCACGCTGGTCATCGCCCACCGTCTGTCCACCGTCCGCGATGCCGACGCGATCCTGGTGTTCGACCAGGGTCGGGTGGTGGAGACCGGCACGCACGCGGTCCTGCTCGCGCGCGGCGGCCTCTACGCCCACCTCGTCGCCCGCCAGCTCGCGGCCGGAGCGGTGCTCGCGTCCTAGGCCGAGCTATTCATGAACGGCCCGTCGGGGGTCTTCGCGCGCCTCGCCGCCTGACCCGGCGCACCGTTCCTCAGACGATCGGCCAGCGGGGCCGGCCTGGGGTGACGCCGGTGCGCGCCAGCAGCTTCTCGCCGATCTCCTGGACCTTGGAGAAGAGCCGCGGCTCGTCCACGAACGTCTGCCGATAGCCGTCGACCACGACGCGCCCGTCGACGATCACCGTGTGCACGCTGCGGCCGTCGGCGTTGTAGACGAGGTTGTTGATCGGGTTGAACATCGCCTGCCACTCCGGCCGCTGGGTGTCGAAGAGGACGAGGTCGGCCCGCTTGCCGACCTCCAGCGAGCCGATCGCGTCGCCGACGCCGAGCGCCTGGGCGCCGGTGAGCGTGGCCAGCTCCAGCGCCGTCTCGGCAGAGATCTGCCGCATGTCCTGGCGCGCGTCCTTGTACTGAATGGCGGCCATGTTCGCGGCGCGCACGATGTCGAGGTGGTTGCAGTTGTTCGGCGAGTCGCAGCCGAGTGCAACCTTCACGCCCTTGGCGAGCAGCTCGGGCAGCCGCCCGTGCTCGCGGATCCCGCGCCCGCCCTTGGCGGCGGTGACGGGGCACATCGCGGCGGTGGCGCCGGTGCGGGCCATGCAGTCGATCTCCGCGTCGTCGATGCCGAGCACGTGGGCGAGGACCACGTTGCGGCCGAGCACGCCGATCGACTCGAGGTGCTGGGTCGGGCTCGGGCTCTGCAGGCGCGCCTGGCTGTCCTCGCGCGCCTTCGCCCCGCTGTTGTGGTGCAGCGTCAGGCTGGTGCCGTGGTCGTCGGCAAGGCGCTTGAGGGCCCGCAGCAGATCGGCGCTGCACGTCTCCAGCGAGAACGGCATCGCCCACGCGCGCACGCGTCCGTTCAGGCGGCCGTGCCACGTCTTGAGGAAGGACGCGGTACGGCTCACCGCCTCCTGCGTCGGGTAGCGCGGCAGCGGGATCGGCGCCTCTTGGTCAGTGACGCCGTCACCCAGGATCACGCGGATGCCCGCGTCCTCGTAGGCCTGCAGGCAGGCGTCGGGATACTTCGTGCTGCCCGGATCGACGAAGCAGACCGTCCCGTTCTTCAGCAGCTCGACGAGGCCGAGCAGCGTGCTGGCGTGCTCCTCCTCCTCCGTCATGGCCAGCTGGAGCTTGAAGACCGTCCCCAGCGGGCTGCCCACGTCGTCGGGAAAGATGCCGCGCACCACGTGGCCGTAGCTGATGTGCATGTGGCCGTTGACGAAGCCCGGCGTGACGATCAGGGACCGGGCGTCGATCACCCGGTCGGCGCGGGCGCCGGCCAGCTCGGCCGCCTTGCCGACCTGGCGGATGCGGCCGTCCTCCACGAGGACGCTGCCGTCCTGGATGATGCGACGCTGCGGGTCGACGGTGACGACGTAGCGGGCGTGGTCGATCTTCAAGCTTGGCATGGCTGGCATGGTAACGCATCGCCCGGGGCGTCGCTTGCCACCCGCGACCCCGGCGGGGTATCGTCGCGTCATGAACGACACCCAGCGCATCACCGGCGTCCTGTCCCCCGTCGTCACCCCGTTCACGGCCGACCTCGCGCCCGATCCCGAGCGCTTCGTGCGCCAGTGCCGCTGGCTGCTGTCGCAGGACGTCGGCCTGGCCGTCTTCGGCACCAACTCGGAGGCGAACTCCCTGTCGGTCGAGGAGAAGATCGAGCTGCTCGACCGGCTGGTGGGGGCGGGGATCGATCCGGCCCGGATGATGCCGGGGACCGGGTGCTGCGCGCTGACGGACTCGGTGCGGCTGACCGCGCACGCCGTGAAGCTCGGCTGCGGCGGGGTGCTGATGCTGCCGCCCTTCTACTACAAGGGCGTGAGCGACGACGGGCTGTTCCGCAACTTCGCGGAGATCGTCGAGCGGGTCGGTGAAGCGCGGCTGCGCGTGTACCTCTATCACATCCCGCCCGTCGCCCAGGTGCCCATCACGCTGGGCCTCGTGGAGCGCCTGCTCAAGGCCTACCCGGCGCAGATCGCGGGGATGAAGGACAGCGGCGGCGACTGGAAGAACACGCAGGCGTTCCTCGACGCCTTCGCCCGGGGCGGCTTCGACGTCTTCCCCGGGGCGGAGACGTTCCTGCTCCAGGGCATGCGGCACGGCGGGGCCGGCTGCATCAGTGCGACGGCCAACGTGAACCCGGGGGCGATCGCGCGGCTCTTCGACACCTGGCAGGCCGCCGACGCGGACGCCCAGCAGGCGCGCCTCGACGTCATCCGCGGGATCTTCGCGAAGTTCCCGATGATCCCCGCGCTCAAGGCGGCCGTCGCCCACTACGGCCGCGCCGCCTCGTGGGGCACGGTGCGGCCGCCGCTCGTCGCGCTCACGCCCGAGCAGTCGCGCGCGCTGACGACCGAGCTCGACGCCCAGGGCTTCACGATGCCGGGGCTCGCGGCATGAGCGCCGCCAAGCCCGTCGTCTTCGAGTTCGGCATGGGCGTCGACGTCCACGGCCTCGACGGCACCAAGGCGGCGTGCCGGGCGGTGTCCGACGCGATCCGCCATTCGAGCCTGCCGCTCTTCGCCGACGTCCGCGCGCGCGGCGGCAAGATGCTCGTCGACGTCACGGTCGGCATCCCCGATCCGGCCTCGGTCGACATCGAGCGCGTCCGCAAGGAGCTGCCGCACGGCGAGGTGACGGTGCACCCGGTCGTCGGCGGCCTCAAGGTTCCTGGCTCCGACACGCTGATCGCCTGCGTCGCCATCACCGTCAGCATGGTCGACGGGCCGGGACGGTGACGAGCCCGCTCGGCCTCAAGCGCCTGCAGCACCTGGTGCTGTGGGTGGCCGACGTCGAGCGAAGCGTGCGGTTCTACTGCGACGTCCTCGGCTTCGAGGTCAGGCGCCGCTATCCGAACGCGGCGTTCCTCACGGTTCCCGGCTCCGGCGACGACCACAACCTGGGCCTGTTCGAGCAGCCGGGCCTGCGACCGCCGGACGAGCGCGTGGCGCGCATGTACCACGCGGCGTGGGAGGTCGCCGAGCTGACGGACCTCGCGCGCGCGAAGCGGCGCCTGATCGAGGCGCGCGCGCTCGTCGGCTCCTCGGACCACGGCATGAGCCTGTCGCTCTACGCCAAGGATCCGGATGGCCTCGAGTTCGAGCTCTTCTGGACCGTGCCCGACGGTAGGCCGGCCGGCACCCGGCCCCTCGACCTCGACGCCGAGCTCGCGCGTCGCGGCTTTCCGGTCGGACCGTGAGTCGCGTGGATCGACGTGGTGCGATCGGCCCGACGCGGTGGCCGCGCGGGCGCCTGCATGGCTCGCCTGTCGCCGTAACTCGCGCAGTGCCCGTCGCGCTCGAGCCCCCCATCCCCCAGAGGGGGCTGGGCCGTGGCCACTTCGAGTTGTTGGCGGCTCGCGCGTCGGGCCCTGCGCTCGAACGGCGACGACGGCTCGCCATGATGGCGCCCGCGCGGCCACCGCGTCGGGCCGATCGCACCACGTCGGTCCACGCGACTCACAGCCCCACACTGGGAACCCACTAGCCACACACCGGAGACCCATCGATGCGACTCAGTGGACGGACGGCGCTCATCACTGGGGCCAGCCGCAACATCGGGCGGGCCATCGCGCTCGCGTTTGCGGCGGAGGGTGCCGATCTGCTGCTCAACACGCGCGTGAACCAGGAAGAGCTGGAGGCGGTGGGGGCGGAGTGTCGAAAGGCGGGTGGGCGGGTGGTGACGGCGCTGGCGGACGTGGCGGACGCCGCGGCGGTGCAGGCGATGGTCGAGCGCGGTGTCGCCGAGCTCGGCGGGATCGACGTGCTCGTCTGCAACGCGGCCATCCGGCCGCACAAGAGTTTGGCCGAGACCTCGGTGGAGGAGTGGCACCACGTGCTCGGCGTCAACCTACACTCGGCGTTCTACCTGGCGCGCGCGGTGGTGCCGTCGATGAAGGCGCGCGGGCGAGGCAGCATCATCACGCTCGGCGGGCTCTCGAGCCTCACCGGCCGGCCGGACACGGCGGCGGTGACGACGGCCAAGACCGGGCTGCTTGGCCTCACCCGCGCGCTGGCCTCCGAGCTCGGCCCCTCGGGCATCCGCGTCAACATGGTGATGCCCGGCTTCATCGACACCGAGCGGCGCTACGCCGAGTGGTATCCGGAGTTCCGCAAGGCGCCGCCGGGCTCCCCGGAGCAGCTCAAGCAGATTCCGCTCGGCCGGCTCGGACGCCCGGAGGACATCGCCGACGCGTGCGTGTTCCTCGCCAGCGATGCCTCCGCCTACGTGACCGGCGACACCCTGCGCGTCATGGGCGGACGCTTCATCAGCTGACCGCCCGGTGACCCCGCCCCCCGCCGGTGACGCCCCGCGCGTCACGCTCGGCGAGCTCTATCGCGGATTCTTCAGCGCCGGCGCGCGCGGCTTCGGTGGCGCCATGCCGTGGGCCCGCCGCATGCTCGTCGAGGAGCGCCGCTGGCTCACGCCGCAGGAGTTCACCGACGCGTTCGGCCTCTGCAACTTCCTGCCCGGCCCGAACATCGTCAACATGTCCGTGGTCGTCGGCTCTCGATTCGGGGGCGCGCGCGGCGCCATCGTCGCGTTCGTCGGGCTCCTCACGCTGCCGTTCCTGGTGGTCCTCACGCTGGCCGCGCTCTACACGCGCTACGGCAACCTGCCCGGCATCGACGCGGTGCTGCGCGGCGTGGGCGCGGCGGCGGGAGGGCTCGTCTTCGCCACCGGACTCAAGATGGCCGAGGGGCTGCCGCGGACGGCCTTGGCCGTGGGCTTCCTCCTGCTGGCCTTCGTCGCAATCGGGCTCCTGCGCTGGCCGCTCGTCCCGGTGCTGTTCACCCTGGCGCCGCTCAGCGTCCTGGCCGCCTGGCTCCGCCGCGCGTGAGCCCGCTCGCCACGATCGCGCTGCGCTTCATGGTGCTCTCGCTCGTCGCCGTCGGCGGCGTGCAGAGCATCCTGCCCGAGGTCCACCGCGTCGCCGTGGACGTCCACCACTGGGTGACCGACGCCGAGTTCACCCAGATGTTCGTCATCGCCCGCGCGGCGCCGGGGCCGAACATGCTGCTCGTGACCCTGATCGGCTGGCACGTGGCCGGGTTGCCCGGCGCGGTCGTGGCGACCGCCGCGGTGTGCGTGCCGTCGTGCACGCTCAGCTTCTTCGTGTCGCGGGTATGGCAGCGCTTCCGCGGCGCGCCGTGGCGCCGGGCGGTGGAGGCGGGGCTGGCACCGATCACGGTGGGGCTCGTGCTCGCGACCGGCTGGTTGGTGGCGCGCGGCGCCCCAGGCGGCTGGGCGGCCTACACCATCACCGCGGTCACCGCGGCGCTCGTGCTGTTCACGCGGATCAACCCGGTGTGGCTCTTCGCGGCCGCCGGCCTGCTGGGGCTGCTCGGCCTCGTCTAGGGCTGGCGGCTCGCCTCGCACCGAAGATCAGGTTGACTTGCCAATTAAGGTTAGGTACACCTAACATCAGCGAGCAGCCAGCCATCGCCGCGTCTCCGCCGGCGTAGCCAGCCGCACCTGGTCCCCGGCGAGCCCGGGGCGGATCGGAGCCGGCACCCGCGACGTGAGGTTTCGCAAGGCGTTGTTCTGGCTTCACCTCCTGACGGGGCTCAGCGCCGGCGCCGTGATCCTCGTCATGGCCGTGACGGGCGTGCTGCTCACGTTCGAGCCGCAGCTCGTCGAGTGGGCCGAGCGCGATCTGTGGCGCGCCGAGCCGCCGGCGCTCGACGCGCCCCGACTGCCGCTGGCGACCCTCGTGGCCCGGGCCCAGGAACGCCGCGAGGGCGAGCGCGCCACGACGGTGACGGCGCGGCCCGATCCGCGCTCGTCGGTGCGGATCGGCTTCGGACGGGACGCCGTGCTCTTCATGAACCCCTATACCGGTGACGTGGTGGGGCCGGGCTCACGGATGCACGACGCGATGCACGCGATCGAGGACTGGCACCGGTGGCTCGGCTCGCGCGACGTCGGCCGGCCGGTCACCGGAGCGGCCAATCTGGCCTTCCTCGGGCTCGCGATCAGCGGGCTGTATCTCTGGTGGCCGCGCGGCTGGAGTCGCGCCGCCGTGCGGGCGATCGCGGTGCCCGGCCTGCGCCTGCGTGGACGCGCCCGCGACTTCAACTGGCACAACACGGCCGGCTTCTGGTGCGCGCCGGTGCTGATCGTGCTCACGCTCACCGGCGCGGTGATGTCCCACCAGTGGGCGAACGACTTGCTGTACCGGCTCACCGGCAACGAGCCGCCGCCCCCGGCGACGGGCGGCCCGAGCGCGGCACGCACGGCGCGCCGCGAGGGGGAGCGGCGGCGGCGCGGCAGCGAGGCGAGGCCGCTCGACCTCGACGCGCTCCATGCGCGCGCCGCGCGACAGGTGCCCGGGTGGGTGACGCTCACGCTGCGCCTGCCGCAGCGCCCCGGCGGCCCGGTCGCGGTACTCATCCAGGAGCCGCCGACGTGGCACCCGAGCCCGCGCTCGGTGCTCACGCTCGACGCCGCGACGGCGGAGGTCGTGCGGTGGGAGCCGTTCCGCGAGGCCAACATGGGTCGCACGCTGCGCGTGCTCTTCCGCGTGCTGCACACCGGCGAGGTGGGCGGTGTGCTCGGCCAGCTCGTCGCCGGGCTCGCCTCCGCAGGCGGCGCCGTGCTCGTCTACACCGGCGTCGCCCTCGCCTGGCGCCGCTATCGCGCCTGGACCGCGCGGGGCCGCCGAGGCGCCCCC
>Ga0075430_100000709_pt1 | contig 25441 bp, 20 predicted proteins | sample RhiMetdeltSRZDD4_FD_75294 | JGI IMG/M metagenome (GOLD analysis project Ga0075430, IMG submission 75294) | Populus rhizosphere microbial communities from Tennessee, USA - Rhizosphere MetaG P. deltoides SRZDD4 | ecosystem: Host-associated > Plants > Roots > Rhizosphere > Soil | place: USA... | reverse complement strand
GCGCTCGGCAGCGGCAACCCGATGTCGATGGCCGAGCACATGAAGCTGGAGACGCGCGAGGACTCGGCGCTCGCGGCGGCGGCGAGGCAGAGCGCCGCGGCGCGACCGGCGAGAGACACGTCTGGTGGGCACGCGGGCCATGCAACGCCGGCCGCGAAACCGAAGACGGGCGCCGCGAGCAGCACGATGGCCGGTCAGAATCCCGACTGCCTGACGACGTTCGTCGCCGTCGCGCCTGGCGACTCGCTCGTGTACGTCGCCTGCAACCACTCGAACGAGCTCCAGGTGCGAGACGCCCGCACGCTCGCCCTCGTCAGGCGCCTGCCTACCGGCAACGGCGCGTACAACGTGGAGCCGTCTCCCGATGGCCGCCTGGTGCTCGTAACGAACAAGAAGGACAAGAGCGTGAGCGTGTTCGACACGCGGTCGTGGAAAGAGGTCGCGCGCGTGCCGACGTCCAAGCGCATCCCACACGGCATCGCGTTCTCCCCTGACGGCCGGTACGCGTTCGTGACGTGCGAGTCGGTGGGCACGGACCCGGGCGCGATCGATGCCATCGACCTGACGAGCTTCCGCGTGGTGGCAACGTTACCGCTGGCGCTGCAGCCGACTGGCGTCGCGGTCTGGAAGGGCGCGAACTAGCGTTCGATTCCTCTCACGAGAGATCATGCGGATAATGCGGATCAACTGATCGATCCGTTGGATCCGCTCGCTCCGTTTTATCCGTATCGCCCTGCCTCGGACTCAGACCTGCTCAGGGCTCATTCTCAGCAGATGGTGGCGTCCCGGCGGCCGCCCGACCTCCGGCCCATCCATCGAATCTGGATGAGCCGCGCGCGGCGCAGCCGCCCTCCGCGACCCTCTGTGTAGTTCCTCTCAGTTCGCCTCTGCGTCCAAAGGCTCTCGACAAGTATCCGGTAGAGATCCGCCGCCGGGCTATTGAATCACTGGCTTCTTCGGCTCGAGCCGAATCACCCAGAGCCCCGAGAACATGTCGTTCACCCACACGAGCCCCTTGTGGTAGAACGCGCCCCAGGCCATCGCCGCGTTCGGTAGCGTGCCCTGGGCGTCGCCCGTGTGAACGTGGGCCATCTCGCGGTCCTGCGCCAGCAGGTCGCCGCGGAGCTCGCCCGAGATGTCGAGGACGCGAAGGCCACCCTGATAATCGCCAAGATAGAGCGTATCGCCGGCGACCCAGACGTTATGCGTGCCGCCGTCGCGCGGCTCGTACCACGCGACCTGGCGGGGCTTGTTGACGTCGCTGACGTCGATCACGTGCAGCCGCCCATTCGCCTTGCCGAGCCCCATGCCGGGCATCGTCACACCCTGTGGCGTCGCGCTGAACACCTCGTCACCGACGAAGATGTAGTTCTTGTGACGCCACGCCGTGTGCGTGCCGCGAATGAACCCGGGACCGCCTTCCGCCTCGACGTTTCGGTACAGGTCGTCGAGGTCGTACTTGAGCTGGCTCACGAGCGTCGGGGCGTTAGGCGTGCCGCCCTTCATCCCGTTGCCGATGTCGAGGATCACGAGCCCGTCGTTCCAGTAAGACAGGTACGCGAGCCCATCCTGCACGTCGATATCGTGCAGCACGCGTCCCGTCGGCGCGCGATCGGTCTGCCAGCGGCCGATCTCCTTCGGGTTGCGCGGGTCGTTCAGGTCGATCACGCGCATCGAGCCGGTCGCGTCATCCGTCAGGTATACATGCGTGCCGTGCTTGGCCTGCGTGTACACGAACGCCGAGTGCACGCCGCCCGAGACCGTCTCGGTGTACTCGGCGATCTGCTTCGGGTGCGCCGGGTCCTCGAGCGACAGCACCACGATGCCGTTCCGACGGCTCGACGCGTTCTCGCGCGTGAGCACCGCGTGCTTGCCGTCGGCCGTGGACATCACGTCGTTGATCACTCGAGCGTCCACCATCACCGAGTCCGTGATGCGCGGCGACGACGGATCGGAGATGTCGAGCGCGTAAACCCGGTCGCCGATCGTGCTGAGGTACGCGTTCCTGCCATTCGGATGCGGCCAGAACTCCGCGGTGAGCTGCTTCGTGAGCGGGAGGCGACCGACCTTTGTTGCGACGCGTCGAACGTCGCGCGCACGAACGCGGACGTTCGCGTCACCGCTCGCCGCCCCGAAGCTCGCCGAGACGGTGTACGTGCCGGTCTCGTTGCCGACGAACGTGCCGTCTTCGTCGATGAGCCCGCCGCCAGGCGCCATCGTCCACGCCGGGGTGAGCCCGGCGATCTCGCGACCGGCGGCGTCGCGCGCGACGGCCTTGAACCGAATCACGTCGCCCTGTCGAACTTCGGGCGCGCCACCGGTCACCTCGACTCGACGGATCGTGTTCGCCACGACCGAGACGTTCATCTCGCCACGAGCCGAGCCGGCTGCGGCGCGAATAACCGCGGAACCCGGCGCTACGGCGGTTACTCGCCCCGTAGAAGAAACCGTCGCGACGGCTGGCGCCGACGATGCCCATGTGACCGCATCGCGGCGTCGATCACCGTTCGCCGCGAAGACGTCGGCGTTGATGCTCAACCGCTGACCCACCACGAGCTTGGACGACGTGTGGTTCAGCGCGACCCGAGCCGCCGCCGTCGGCACGATGCGGACGCTGATCGGCGTTGGACGCCCCGGCCGGCCATCCGTCGACGGCACCGCGTAGGCGACGAACGTCCCAACAGCGCCGGCGCGCACTAGGCCAGTGGAGTCGACGGCGCCCTCGAACGAGCCGCCGACCCAGCGGATTTGCGCTCCGGACACCGGCCGGCCAGCCGCGTCACGGACCTCCCCGGTCAAGCGCAGCGAGTCGCCAACGGTGACCGTCGGGTTGGTTGGTCGCACCGCGACGGTCAGAGCCGGTGCCTGCGCCGGCGGGGGACCCTGGTTCGCTTGCACGGCAAGGCTGAGTAACAGCACCAGCATGGCACGGTCTCCGCATAGTGGTTGCTCATCCAACGACGAGCGACACACATTGTCAATGGTGGGCGATGCCGGACGAAGCGTCGGCGCGCGTTGCGTGCGGCGACACCCACCGGTGCAGTCGATCATGGCCCGTCGTTTGAGTTGCGACTCAGCGTCGTTCCAACCCCTTCCAACGGTGCGAGGCCACCATGTCGATCCTCTGGACCATCATTATCGGACTCATCGTCGGCGCGCTTGCGAAATTCGTGATGCCGGGTAAGGACCCCGGCGGCATCATCATTACCATCCTGCTCGGTATCGTGGGTGCGTTCGTCGGCACGTTCCTCGGACGCGCGCTCGGGCTTTATACCGAGGGGCAGGCCGCCGGCTGGATCATGTCCCTCATCGGCGCGGTCATCGTGCTGTTGATTTACCGCATGGTCGCGGGACGCCGTGGCCCCGTAGTCTAGTAGTCTAGCGGTGAAGAGCAGGCTGTGAGCTCGGTGTCACTCGAGCTCACGGCCAAGGCAACGCGCCGGGTGCCGTAACGCAGGCGAGGAATCGCAGTCTCGTAGAGGCAGTCGTCATTCCGAGGCCGTCAGCCGAGGAATAGCAGCCCTCGTGAAAAGGGCCCTCTAGCAGTGTGACAGCCATTCCTCGCTTGCGTGCGTCATGCCACCCTGGACCTACGGCGGAGCGACCAGTGGATCGACGCGCGTCGCGCGTCGCGGTGGCGCATCCCGCCGCGCCTTCCTTTACCTCGCCATTCCCACCAACACGCACCCCACAACGAGCAGACCGATCGCTATCCGCTTCGGCGTCGAGATCTGCTCGCGCAGCAGCCATCCGCCAAGCACGACGCCGACCGCGATGCTGAGCTGACGGAGGGCAATGACGTAGCTCGACGTGCCCGTCCTCAGCGCGATCAGCACCAGCAGGTACGACGTGATGTTGAAGAATCCCACCTGCGCGATCGCACTGCGGTGGGCTCGCCACTGCGCAGCGATCTCCGCACGCGGGTAGCGGCGCCAGACGAACGCGGCGTACGCAGCCGCCGTCATCGCCGTGTACACGTAGATGTACGCGAACGCCGGCACGCGTTGGACTGCCCGCTTGTCCCAGAGCGTGTAGCACGCGGCGGCCAGCGCGGCAGCCAGCGCGAACGCAGTCGCCGGACTTCGCACGCGTGTGCCCAGCGTCCTGAGCGCCTTCCATTCCAGAGCAGGCAATTGCAGGACAATGATGCCAATCACGATCAGCGCGAGGGCGAAGACGCCCAGCGTACTCAATCGCTCGCCGATCGTGACGTACGCGAGGATCGGCAGAAAGAGGAGGATGCCGCCGCGCGCGATCGGATAGACGAACGACAGGTCACCGTGCGAGTACGCCCATGCGAGGCACACGTAGTTCACGAGCACGAACGCGGCGCCGACCGCCGAGAGCGCGAGAAGGCCGTCGTAGCGCGCAACGTGCGGAGCGACGACGACGAGAAAGAACGGCGCGAACATCACGACCTCGCCGACCTTGCTCAACCCGACGAACAGCTGCGTCCCCCCACTCCGCTTGAGCAGGAAGTTCCAGTACGCGTGGGTAGCTGCCGAGAGGACGACGAGGAGGATGCCGGTCGCGGTCACCCGTCAACGTAGTTGGCCTGATCACCGCGACCAATGTCCAGAGCACGAACGCTCCTCATGCCGCGCAGTCCGGGAGCACGCAGCTTCAGCTCTCAGCAAGCAGCGTCGGTCCAGTGCTCCTAGCCGTCGATGGGAGCCGTTGCCGGGACGAGCGCCGTCCGACGGCGCGACAGCAGGTAGATCGCCGCGCCTAACAGGTTCGTACCGATTACGACCGCGCTCACCTTCAGCGCGAAGATCTGCCAGCTCGGGACGTCGATGATCGGGAAGATCGAGAGGATGGAGTACAGCACCGTGACCGCCAGTCCCGATGCCGCCGCAAGGCGCAGCCAGAGGGGCGGCGTCCACCCGAACCGTCGCGCACCGAACAGCGGGATGGCGAACAGGGCGATGTACGCCATCGCATAGAGAATCCCGCCCGCGTTCTCGAGCAGCTGAAACGCCTCCTGCGTCCCGGTGCCGACGAGGCTCGCGAGCGCGAGCACGAGCGTCACGATGCCCACGACGACGATCGAGTTCACAGGCGTCCGTGCGCGCGGATGCAGCCGCGTGAACCACACCGGGAGGAGACCGTCCCACCCGGCGACCATCGGCAACCGCGTGTTCCCGGCGAACAACATGCTGAGCGCGCCGAGCTGTCGCATGAGGAGGAGGACAATGAGCGCCGGCGCGATGTAGGCGGCGACACCGAGCCCCCGCACGCCCGCGGTGAGCGTCTGTGGAATCGGGCTCACGAGGTCGATCTCATCCCGCGGCACGAACGCGAGCACCGTCGCCGTGCCGAGGATGAACATGAGCGCGATGAGTGGCGTCGCGATCAGCACCGACTGCGGGATCGTCCGCTCCGGTCGTCGCGTCTCTCCCGCCATGAGGGCCACGAACTCGAACCCCGACATGGCGCCTAACGCCATCTTGCCGAAGATGTTGAGGCTGTAGAGTGAGAGCTCGGGCATCTCCGTCGCGAACGGCCGGTAGACGCCGAGCGTCCCGCGCCGGAGCGCGAGGATCGGGAGCGCGATGAGCGCGACGTAGGTGAGGATCTGCGCGACGCCGCCGAACCCGCTGAACCACTTCCCCACCCCGAGGCCGCGGATGCCGACGACGATCAGCAGCGCCGCGAGCACGACACTCACGACCGGCGTGTACCACCCGGCGGTCGTGACGGGTGTCATGGACGGCCCGAGCACGTACGACAGGTTCGTCGCGACCATCACGTAGAACGACGCGATGATCACGATCGCGAACAGCCACAGGTTCCAGGCGACGAGGAACCCGATGAACTCGCCGAACCCCGCCTTCGCCCACTGGTAGAGCCCCCCCTCCAGCGGCATGCGCTTGTTGAGCGCGATGACGACGGCGGCCTGCGGCAGGTAGAACGACAGGATCGCGAGCACCCAGAAGACGAGCTGGGATGGCCCGAGCTTCGCCGCGGTCCCGACCCACGCCGAGCCGACGACGAACACGACCTGCATGAGTACGAGATCCGCGAGTCCCAGCTCGCGACGAAGTTCGGTCGGCGAACTCATGGCCGCCGAAACTACACAACAGCGCTGCTTGCTGTTAGCTGGAGCTGAGCGCTGATGGGAAACGGCCTCGGGACACGCATGGCCTCCCGAGGCCGTTTACCCGCAGCAACCAGTTCCAGCTAAACAGCTACCAGCGCTGTTCAACGCCTTACAACGCGACCTGCTGCGTCGTCTGCAACGTCATCTTCGAGCCAGCGGGAAGAACGGCTTCGACGTCGCCGCCGCCGAGGGAGATGACCGTACCGGCAGCCGCGCCGATGGCCGCGCCGCCGAGGATCTTCGACAGGTCGCCGCCGCCGATAACCGCGCCAAGCACCGCACCCGCCGCCGCGCCGATGCCCGCCTTCTTCAGCGTCTCGTTGCGCGTCTCCTCCTTCTCCATCTGCAGGTTCGTCGCCGTGATGTTCGCCTCGAACGGACGCTCGACGCCGTTCACGTTGATGCGCTCGAAGTCCAACCGGATCGCCGCCTTCTGGCCGACGTTATCCGAGTCCTGCAGTCCCGTCACCTTGCCATAGACCTTCGAGCCAGCAGGCACGACCGTCTGGCCGTTCGACGCGACGATGGCATCCACCACCGTGGCGCTGAACGTGTCGCCGACCTTGCTCGTCTTCGTTCCAACGGGCTGGTCGAGCGTCACCGTCACCACCGAACCCGTGGGCAGGCTGTTCGCATTCACCGGCGTCGCCGCAGCGACATCGCCCGCCGATTCTACTGTCGTCGATCGCGCGCATGCGCCGGTCGTGAGCGCCGCGATCGCGACCAGAGTGGAAACTGTCTTACGCATTTCTGTTCCTCCGTGAGTCGATTCTTTTTCCCGAGTAACGGAGTCCAGAAAAGGCAAAGGGCACGCCGTTCTGCATGCCCGAGGTCGATTCCGGTTTTTCTTCGAATTCTGCATTTGTTCCCTGCTACGGTCGAGGCTGTCTGGCCCCCTATCGGACCGTTGCCGAAAAGCCTTGACCGCAGAGCCCGCAGAGGGGCTGCCGCAGAGGCACGCGGAGTCTCATGCCTCATCCCGCCTCCGTATCAAAACGCGATCGGGCAGAACCAACGAGTGACGAGCAGACATCAAGCGTCCTGATAGGCAGGTCCCCTTCTTCCATCGCTCGGTGGCAGTCCACCCTCACCGATCGAGAGCGATCCGTTTCATCCGCGGTATCCGCTCGATCCGTATGACAGCTCCCGCAGCTCAACGCTGCCGGGACGTCGTTCTCAGGAGATTGGCGGCGCCCCGAGCGGAAGCTCCCGCTTGCCCTCTGTCGCGGTGAAATCGGGAGTTGGCAGTCCTCTGCGTCTCTCCGAGAATCCCTCCGCAGCCTCTGCGGTCAATGCTTGTCAGCAACTCGAGGCGTAGAGGGGCGACTACTTCCTGGCCGGCTCCATCTTCCAGAACGTGATCCCACTCGCCTGCTGCCCGACGTCGACCGTCGCCACCTTCGCGAACGACACCAGGTCGAAGATCTCCACCTTCCCCGCCTGCGCCCCCTTCCCCTCGACGCTCACGAACGCATAACGAGAGTCCGGGCTCGCCGTCACACCGTGCGCCAGCGTGATGCTCGTCTTCTCGTTCATCATCTGCTTTCCCGTCGCGAGGTCGAACACCTGCACGCCGCTCCCCGCCTTGAGCGATACGACGAGCAGCTTGTTGTCCGGAGTCACCGTGAGGTTGTACGGCGCGCGGCCCGTCGCGAATCGCCTCGTGACAGCCCACGTTCCGCCATCGATCTCGAGGATCTCGTCGCTCTTGTTGCAGGCGACATAAATCCTGTTGCCCTTCGCCGCCGGCTGCGCCCACGTCGGCGAGCACGTCGCCGGCGCCATCTGGTGCTTGTGCGGCGATCCGCCCGTCGAATCCTCGGGCAGCATCTCCTTCATCATCGCGTCGTACTCGGCGAGCGGAATGTCGCGCTCGCGCCCCTTCGCGACGCTGAACCGGCGCGAGACCTTGAACGTGCGCGTGTCCACCTCGACGAGCTGGTCATCCATCATGCACGTCGAATACTGCTTCATGCCGTCGGCGCTGATTCGGCTCCCGTGCGGCATCGTACAGGTCATGGGCCGCGCGACTTCCGTATTCGTCGGCGTGTAGATCACACTCACGCTCGACGGCACCATCTCGCCGTGCAGGTTGAAGTTCACGGCGAACGCGTAGAGCCCGTCGGGCGTGACGTCGATCGACGCCGGGAAGTTGCCGAGGAACGTCGGCTCACCCACGAGCGTGTCGGGGCCGAGCTCGTACTTCCAGTACTTGCCGTCCGGCGTGCCGTGGCCCGTCGTCATGTGCAGATACTTTCCGTCCGCCGAGATCTGCAGCCCGTGCGGCCCCTCGTTCTCGGCCGGGAGCTCGCCGGCGCGGGTCGTTCGCTCGACGACAGCGCCTTGAGATCCGAACCGGACACGGTGAATGAGGTCGGCCGACTCGGCGCCGACGTAGACCCAGTAGGTCGCCGTCGGCTTCGCGGGTGTTTTCGCAGCGCCGGTCGGACGCGCGGACGGGCTGGTGGTCCGCCGCGCCGCAGGAGCAGTCGCTTTTGGCGCGCCTGCTTTCGGCTGCCCCGCGCCGCTCGCCTGCGCGAACGCGACGGACACCAGGGACGAGCCGATGAGCATCGCGGTCGCAGCGAGGTTCAATACACGCGGTGGGTTTACCCGTACTCGTGCGCGTCGCATCATACTCCTGTCGGAAATCCGCAAAGGTTCAAGAAAGTCCACGGGCGTCCGGCGGCAGACCACTCACGGTCGCCGTCCTCGGTTCCCGATATTCACTGCTTGGAGTCTCGTCATGAACGTATCGTCCGTCGCGTCGCGCGTCACGAGCGGAGCGAAGATCTCGCTCGTCGCCGCCGCGTTCGTCGTCGCCCCGGCACTCGTCGCGCAGGGGGATCCAGAGCAGCTCGCGGCGAATGGTGTCAAAGCCGCGCGTCTGGTTCCTTCGGCGGCGTCGCTCTCCATCGAAGCGGGCAAGACTGTTCCGCTCACGGTCACTGCGCTCGATTCGGCTGGGAAGCCGATCGAGGTCCTGATGTTCAAGTCGGGGCCGCGGAGCGCGCTCGCCGTGACCGACTCGACGGTCACCGGCCTGAAGGCCGGCACCTACAATGTCGTCGCGACGGTGTTCACCGGGCGGCGCTCGACGGATGGCCCGCCGCCGCTCTCGGTCACGATTCCGGTCCGGGTCACATGGCCGGCCCTGTCGCGTGTCGAGATTACGCCCGAGCCAGGGAAGCTGTTCGCGGGCGTCACGCTCGCGCACACGGTGAAAGCGACGCACGCGGATGGCTCGCCGCGGCCACAGCCGACCGTGCGGTGGACGAGCTCGAACACGACCGTCGCGACAGTCGATCGCTTCGGCAACGTCACCGCAGTGAAGCCGGGTTCCGTGACGATTTCCGCGACGGTCGATGGCGTGAAGGGCGATCTCCCGTACACCATCGCCGCGAGTCCGGTCGCATCGCTCGAGGTGCAGGTCAGCCAGGCTGATGCCCGCACGGGCGACGTCGTGAAAGTGAACGCGATCGCGAAGGATCGCACCGGCGCCGAGCTCAAGGACGCGCCCATCACGTGGACGTTCACGTACACGCCTGACGATTCCATCAAGGGCCAGGGCGCCGCGGGCGATATTCGCGACGGGATGTTCGTGGCCGAGTTCGCGGGCGTGTACAACGTGATGGCGGTGAGCGGCCAGGCGACCGCTCGGAAATCCGTCGATGTCCGCCCGCGCGAGGTCATGAAGAGCGTGAAGGTCATGGGCCGCGGCACGGTGACGAACGTGAACACCTCGGACTTCTGGCCGTTCACCGGGAAGGACGGACGCGATTACGCGCTGGTCGGCACGTGGGGCGGCGATGGCTGGACCTACATCTTCGACATCACCGACCAGACGAAGATCGCGAAGACCGACTCGATCCAGGTCGACGCGCGCGTCGTGAACGACGTGACCGTCTCGCCGGACGCGCGCTACGGCGTGATCACGCGCGAAGGGGCATCGAACCGCGTGAACGGCGTCGTGCTGCTCGACCTGTCGAACCCCGCGCACCCGACGATCGCGTCGCGTTTCGACGAGCAGCTGACCGGTGGCGTGCATAACGCGTTCGCGACGAACGACTACCTGTTCGCGATCTCCGGCGGCGACAAATACGTCATCGTGGACGTGAAGGACATCAGGAACCCGAAGTATGCGGGGGAGTACAACCACCCGAGCTCGCGGATCCACGACGTGTGGGTGCACGACGGAATCGCGTACTCGTCGGAGTGGGGCACGGGCGTCGTCGCGGTGGACGTCGGCAACGGCAAGTACGGCGGCACGCCGCAGAAGCCGGTGCTCGTCGGCACGTTCCCGACCACGAGCGGTGCCAGCCACGAGATCTTCCCGTACTTCCAGAAGTCCACCGGCAAGGTGTACCTCTTCCTCGGCGACGAGGTCATGAGCCGGCGCGGCAAGGTGTGGGAAGGTACGGACTACCTGTCCACGTTAGGCCAGGCCGGTGGCGTGCCGCAGACGTCGGCCGGTTATACGGCGATCGTGGACTTCACGGACCCGAAGAACCCGAAGCAGGTCGCGCGCTACGAGCAGCCCGAGTTCGGCTCGCACGACATCATCGTCGAGAACGACGTGCTCTATCAAGCGTACTACGATGGCGGCGTGCGCATCGTGGACGTGTCGGGTGAGCTCATGGGCAACCTGGCGCGGCAACAGCGCGAGATCGCGGTGTGGAAGCCGTACGATCCGCAGGGCCGCACGGCGAACGCGCCGTTCGTCATGAACGCGATGCCGTGGAAAGGGAACGTCATGTTCACCGACTTCAACACTGGGCTCTGGTCGGTCAAGCTCGAGCCGCGGAATCCGGTCGTACCGTGATGGACTAGGGACCAGGGACCAGGGACTAGGGACTAGGGACTGGGGACTGGGGATTCGGACTCGGCCCAAACGGCGGAAAAGGAGAGCCGGGACGGACTAACTCACGACTGAAAACTGACGACTGAAAACTGACGACTGAAAACTGACGACTGAAACTGACGACTGATTACTGGGCTTCCTCCGATGTCGTATTCGATGACAACATCCGGATCTCGCCAGGTAATGAGTCAGTCTTCAGTAGACAGCATCCAGTCGTGAGTAGTCCCTGTCTACAAGCTGTCCCTTTTGATCTTCTCTTTAGCGTTCTTGAAGTTGGTCTTCGTTGCTTTGACTGCCCTCGACGCCGCTTTCTTCACGTCTGACTCGGCCTGCTTGTAGCCGTGCTTGGTGTTGTCCGCGGTTCGCTTGCCGAGCACCTTCGCGTTCCGCTCGGTGGTTTTCGCGGCTTTGTCGAGCGACTTGCCAGTCTGCCGGCCGACCTTCTCGGCCGTGCTCTCTTTCCTGATCGTGTCGACCTTGACCGTATCGACCTTCTTGATCGTGTCCGGCTGCTGTGCCCGGCTCGATGCCGGGACCGCGATCACCGCGAGCGCCAGAACGATCAGGTTCATGCGTGCCATGCGACTCATACCTCGTCCTCACTGTTAGTTCGATTCGGCTCCATCCAATGCAAGAGCTGGACGCAAGATTAGTCCCGGTGCCTTCCCCAACGGTTTCTTTCATCCGTTTCCAGTGGGCTGGCGGCGCTCGCGTTGCTGCTCGTAACGCGATCGCAACCGTCTGTTTCATCATTGCCGTCCTCGGGTCGGCTCCCGATCCGTTCCTCTGGCTGCGCTACCTCGCATTGGGCGTCGCGGCTGAAGGGTTCGACCGTGATCCGCTCGTCGGACTGACGCTGATCGCGGCCGTCCTGGCGCGCGACGGTGTCCCGCGCCTAACGCTGGGACTCGGCGGCTGGACGCGGTCGCTGCCGGGCACGGGCGTTCAACACCGTCGCGGCGTCGTGTTCGGGCTGCCGATCGTTCAACTCCCTCTCGTAGCCTCCGTCGTCCTTGCGGCGCTGCTGACGGTCATCGTGTTTCGCGCACCGCTCTCGTGGCCGAAACTCATCGGCGCGCCGGTGGCAGTGGTGGTGGCCGGCGCGATGGCGGTGCCAGCGCGCAGACAACTGGTCGCGACGGTCGGATTTGGTCTCTCGGCGCTCCTGGCCGCGTGGGGAGCATGGTCCACGCTCGCGATCTCGATCGCGCTGGCCGTGGGAACCGACCTCGTCGTGGGGCCGATCCGGTTTCCGCGGCATCGGGCTGCGGTCGCATCGCCGGCGATGCCAGGCTCGCTCGGGATGTATCGCTTCACGTGGCGCGCCGTCGGGTGGCGACTGGTCGGGGCCTTGCCCCTGCCGCTGCTCGCGCTCGCGGCCGCGTGGTTCTACACCCGCAACAACGAGCTCGCTCCGGCGGATACCGGGTTCGTCGCTCGACTCTGGGGGGTGATCGCTGTCGCGCTGTTCGTCGGTGCGATGGGCGACATCGTGGCAGCCCGACGTCCCGTCTGGCCGTGGCTCCGGTCGCTGCCGTGGTCGAGCGTCGCGCGTGCCATCGACGACGCGATCGCCGTCGGAGTTCCGGCGTTAGGCCTCGTGCTCGCCACGGCGGTCGTCGATCTCAGAGCGGCTGTCGTGGTGCTGGCGTCGCTGCCGCCGCTCGCCGTGCTCGCCGCGGCCGCGTTGCCGGGTGCCCGACGCCGGCTCACGCGCGTCAGCGGCCGGCTGTTCGTCGTCGGAGGACTGCTCGGCACGGCGCTCGCGTTTCAGCCGTGGGTCGCGCCGATCGTCCTCGCGTTCACGCCGCTCATCGTTCGCTACGCCGCCGCGCGCGGCCGCCGAGAGATCGTGACGGGGTGGAAGGAGCTCTATCACGACGCCGCCGGCGACTCGCTCGCCTGGAGCACACGATGATCTCGCTGCGCAACGTCCGCTTCGGCTACGGTCGAAACGCCACCGCATTCGCCTGCACCGCACTCGATATTCCCGCTGGCGTGACGCTGCTGCTCGGCCCGAATGGCGCAGGGAAGAGCACGCTCCTCAAACTCGTCGCCGGAGTCGAACAGCCGACATCCGGGACGATCTCGATTGATGGCCACGACCTCTGGCGCGATGAGGTCGCGGCACGCGCCGCCCTCGCGTACGTCCCCGAACATCCCGACCTCACGCCGTACGCGACGGTCGGTGAGGTGCTCGGGCTCGTGAGCCGGCTGCGTGGACGTCCGGTCGACGAAGGGCTTCGCGCGCTCGCGACCGTTGGTCTCGACGGACTCGGCGATCGTTCCGTGCGCGAGCTCTCGATGGGACAGCGCCGGCGGGCCGTGCTCGCCGCAGCGTTCGTCGGGGAGCCAACGACGCTTCTGCTCGATGAACCGCTCGAGGCGATGGATCGAGCCATGCGCGCGTGGCTCACCTCGTGGATCACGGAGGCGAGCGCCCGCGGCGCGACGATCGTCGTCGCGACGCACGACATCGAACCGTTCGTCGGTCTGGCCCAACGCGCCATCGTCGTGACGCGGGGTGCGCCGGAGGTCGTCGACTCACTGCCGGCCGACGTCGACGCGAGGGCGCGGCTGCTGGACGCGTCGGCACGTGGGGTCGCGGTGGTCTAAGCGTCCGCAATCCGATGCATTGTCGAAACGCCCTGTCCGCGTCGCCCTCGCAGCTGGTCGAGTTCCTCGGAGCGCACAGACGCCGTCACGGATCGCGTCGAACAGACGGACGTGCGCGCGGCCTGGCCGCTCGACACGTCCGTTGTCGGGAAGGACACCGGTCTCTACCCGCCGAGGCCGATCTGCTTCATGAAAGTGACGAGATCGTACATGAGGTTCTCCTCGACGATCTGGCCGTTGTCCCACTGCGCGACCGTGTAGAAGTCGAGATCGAAGGACTTGCCGGTGGCGGGGATCAGGGTGCCATCCGCGGCTTTCATCGGTCCGGTCATGGTGCCCCTGAAACGAGCGACCGAGCAGGTGTAGTCGCCCGAGGCGAAGAAGATCCGATACGGCCTGTTGTCGAGGCGTTGATCGGGGAACGTCTTCCAGAAGTCGATCGACTCCTGCGTGTGGTCCTCGATGCCGACCGTCGGCTCCGTCTTGCCCGGCCACCGGACGATCACATCGGGTTTGTGCCGTGCCCTGAAGATCTCCACGTTCTGATCGTTCCATGCGTCGTCCAGGGTCTGCATCAGCTCCTTGTTCCGTGCGGCGACACTGTCGCTTTCCGTACCCCTATCCGTGGCGGTCGCCAGCGGGACGCTCCGCTCCGCGCCACTCGTGGGCTCCGTCGCGCGCTCTCTCGAACTCATGATGCCTCCTGGTTGAACATGGTGGCCGGCGACGGTGCCCCGCGGGCACGTCGCGAGCGAGGCAACTGCCTAACGCAATGACGGTCACGACCGGCGCGTCGATAGCCACGTGGACTCGAATTGTCCATGACCATACGGGAGACGGCAGCCCACCGCCATGCGGTCGCAACAGCTCAGCCTGCCATCGCCGTTAGCGTCGCATCGGCCGCCGATGGCGTTTTCCCGCCGTCGCCATCGCGCGCGGCGGCGCTGGCGGAGACTGACGCGATGATCGGCAGCGCCGAGCACGAGTCGGATCGCACCTTCCAGGCGCTCGAAGCGCTGCGAACGACTCGGTCATCGACTCGGACAATGCGGCGAGTGGTAAATGCACGATCGTCAGCCGGCGCGTCGAGATGCCCGAATGCTCGACCAACCGGTGCGCCGAGCCGTAGCTTCCATACATGCCTCAGCCAACGAATCTCACGCGTCCGGCCGTCGCCGCCGTCGTCGCTGCACTCACCAGCGTCTCGTGCGCGCGTAACCCTGCCCCGGAACAGCGTCCGGCGAGTGCGGCCGCCGTCGCGAGAACGCCACCGCGCCCTGCACCGACGCCGCTCCCTGCGCCGTCGACGCGGCCATACGATCCGCGCGCGCCGCTGACCCGGGCGCAGGCGCGGTGGATCGACAGTGCGCTCGCGTCGCTTCCGCTGCGCGAGCGCATCGGCCAGATGGTGACGGTCTGGGTCCTTGGCGACTACACGAGTAACGGCGACTCGACGTTCGCGGAGGTCCGGCGCTGGATCCGGAACGATCACATCGGCGGCATGACGTTGTCGTTAGGCACGCCGATCGAGGTCGCGGCCAAGATCAACAGCATGCAGCGGATCTCGCGCGTCCCGCTCATCGCCTCCGCCGACCTCGAGCCGGCGCTCGGACGCCTCGAGGGCGGCGTGTTCACGCATTACCTGCTGGACGCCGGCGGCGCGACCGTATTCCCGACCGCGATGGCGATCGCGGCGACCGGACGCGAGCAGGACGCGTACGACGCCGCGAAGGTGATTGCGCAGGAAGCACGCGCCGTCGGCATTCAGATCAACTTCGCGCCGACGGTGGACGTCAACAACAACCCGTCGAACCCGGTCATCAACACGCGGTCGTTCGGCGAGGACCCCGAGCGCGTCGCTCGACTCTCCGCGCAGTTCGTGCGCGGGACGCAGGACGGCGGCGCGGTCGCGACGGCGAAGCACTTTCCCGGACACGGCGATACCGACGTCGACTCGCACGTCGGACTGCCGGTCGTCGGCGCGACCTGGTCGCGCCTGAACAGCGTCGAGCTGGTTCCCTTCCGCGCCGCGATCGAGGCGGGCGCCGGGATGGTCATGACGGCGCACATCGCGCTGCCGGCGGTCGAGGGCGATTCGACGACGCCGGCGACCCTCGCACCACGCATCATCACCGGCGTGCTGCGCGACACGCTGCGCTTCCGCGGCGTCGCGATCACGGACGCCATGACGATGGAAGGCGTGGGCAAGGGCTACGGCGTGGAAGAGAGCTCCGTGCTTGCCGTGAAGGCGGGCGCCGACATCATCCTCAAGCCGAGCGATCCGACGAAGGCCATCGACGCGGTGCTGGCGGCGGTCGAGCGCGGAGAGATCTCGCGCGCCCGCATCGACTCGGCCGCGCGGCGCGTGCTCGAGCTCAAGGCGCGGACGGGCGTCGCGTTCAACCCGATCGTCGATCTCGAGGCGTTGCGCGAAGTCGTTGGCGCGCCCGCGCACCGCGCTCTCGCCGCCGACATCGCGCGTCGCGCCGTGACGCTGCTGCGCGACAACGGCTCACTGCTGCCGGCGGCGGGGAGTCGCGTCGCGCTCGTCCAGTACATGCCGGAGACGGAGCTTCGCGCGGGCAAGGTGTTCAGCGCCGAGGTTCGCACGGCAATGCCGACAGCGCGCGTGTTCAAGATCTCGCCGGCGACGTCGCGCACCGATCTCGACTCGATCGCGCGACAGGTCGCGGGCTTCGATCGCGTGATCGTCGCCGCCTACGTTCGCCGCATCGAGGGCGAGGGGCGTCCGGCAGTGCCACCCCACGTCGCCCAGTGGATCGATGACCTCGCGGGCCGGGAGAAGGTGATCGCGGTCGCGCTCGGGAACCCGTACCTGATCCGCCAGTTCCCGAAGATCTCGACCTATCTGGTCACGTACGGCGTCGGGGATGCGCTCGAGCGCGCAGCGTCGGCCGTCGTGCTCGGCCGCGCGGCCGCGACCGGAACATCGCCGGTCTCGCTGCCGGGCTTCTTCAAGCGCGGCGATGGCATCCGTCGCGAGGCGCCTGGTACGCGTTAGGCATTCTGGCCCCTCTATCGGTACCGTTGCTGAAAAGCCGTTAGACGCAGAGGAGAAAGGAGAGGAACTGCACGCGGAGCGTCGCAGAGGGCGGCTGCGCCGCCGCGCGAGCGGTGTCCCGGGTCTGATGGATCAGGGGGGACGGCCTAACGGGACAGTGGCGTCCCGGGCGGCCGTTCCCCCATTCTCTCTAAGACTCAGCCATCGAGCGACCGCCTCGGCGGGCCTCTCCGCGACCCTCTGCGAGCAGTTCCTCTGCAATCCTCTGCGTCAAGGGCTTTTCACAACGGTACCGGTAGAGGGCCGACTCAGACCGCGACAACGGTTGACTTCGCGCGCCGGCTGCGCGCGCGCTTCGCGTTCGGTGGGGTGCCGACGCGATAGTTCATCAGCACGCAGCCGCCATCCATGACGCGCGCTTCGGTCAGCTCGAGCGCGATACGCCGGCCCGGATCGCGGAAGAACGGTACGCCCGAGCCGAGGATGATCGGGTGGACGTTGAGGCCGACCTCGTCGATCACGCCAGCAGCGAAGAGTGACTGCGCGAGCTCGCCGCCGCCCATCACGCAGATTGCCTTCCCCGGCTTCTCCTTGAGCTGGCGGACGAACTCCCCCGGATCGCTCGACACGAGCTGCGCGCCGCCGCCGACGGTTTCGAGCGTCCGCGAGAAGACGTAGGTCGTGATGCCCGCCGTGCTTGCGTCGCCTCCACCGCCGCGCCCGTTCGCGACCGCGACGTCCCATGTCTTTCGCCCCATGAGCATCGTGTCGATCGTCGGCCAGTACTTGGCGATGACGTCCTGGACATCCCGGCTGAAGTGGAGCCAGTCCATTGAACCGTCTGGTGGCGCGATGAAGCCGTCGAGACTGCAGGCCGCGCCGTAGGTCACCGTACGCATCCTGGACTCCTCGTTTGCAGTGGGCGCCGGCGTGGTGTACCCGGTGTCGCCGGCCTATACTACATCAGCGTTTAGTTTCAAACTATATAGCCATTTAGAAACGGTCAAGTACCTGTGAGCCCTCGGCCACGAAAAGTCAGCGACGAGGAGGTATTCGCGGCGACGCACCGCGCCACGCAGCGGCTCGCGCCATCCGAGCTGACGCTGGCCGAGATCGCTGCGGAAGCGGGGGTGACCGCCGGGGCCATCGCTCAGCGATTCGGCTCGAAGCGCGCGCTCCTGCTCGCACTTTCGCGCGCAGCCGCTGCGTCGTCCGGCGACTTCATTCGCGAGCTCCGCGCGTCGCATCGATCCCCGCTCGCGGCCGTGCGCGCATACGCCGAGTGCATGGCGGGGTTGGCGCAGTCGCCGACCGCGCTCGCACGAAATCTCGCGTACCTGCAGATCGACCTCGCCGACCCGGAGTTTCGTGAGCAGCTCGCGATCCACGCCCGCGCGTCACGCGCCGGGATCCACGCGCTCCTCGACGAAGCCATCGCGAAGGGCGAGCTGCGCGCCGACGCCGATGCGGCGGCGCTCGCGCGCACGGTCGAGATCACGGTCAGCGGCGCGCTCATGACGTGGGCGATGTACGAGGACGAAGGGCCGGCGGCCCGGTGGATCCGCGATGCCGTCGACGCCGTGCTCGCACCCTACCTGCCCGAGGCGGCCGCGTCGTCGCGGAAGCGGGCGGCCGCCCGGCGCTCGCGCTGATCAGCCGTTCGCCACGATCTCGCCTAACGCTTCCACCGCCTCGTCGATCTCCGCGTCGGTGTTGTAATGGTGACGATCGCGCACCGCGTCGCCCCGCGGTCGAGCGCGCGAACACCCGGCAGCGCGCCTGACGCGTCGCGCAGCGTCGCCGCCAGGGCCCAGGCGCGAGCCTGCGCGACGTCCACGCCCACGTCGAGCGCATAACGCGCCGCGGCCGCCTGACCAAGCACGAGGGCGTACGGAAACTCCCAGTCCTCGTACCGGCGCGCGGTCGCGGCGACCTCGTACGTCGTCGGCGACGTCCAGCGCGCTCCTCGCATGTCGACGAACAGCGGATGGTCCCCACGCGCGAGCGCACGATCGGACGCGTACATGAACCCGATGCCACGCGGCCCACGCATGAACTTTCTCGCGGTCGCCGACAGGTAGTCGCACCGAAGCCGGGCGACGTCGACCGGAAGCTGTCCGACGGCCTGACACGCATCGACGACGTATGGGACGCCAGCCTCCTCGCACACGGCGCCGACCGACTCGACATCCTGCACGAGCCCCGAATTGGTCGGAATCCAGGATGCGGCCACGAGTCGCACGGGGCGTGTGCGTACGATCTCACGCACCGACTGCGGATCGACACCGCCCTCGGCGAGATCGGCTGCGTGGACGATCTCGACACCGAGTCGCTTCGCGAGCGCGAGATACTGGATCTGGTTCGACGTGTAATCGCACCGCGTCGTGACGATGACGTCGCCAGGCGCGAAGTCGAAGGAACTCAGCGCCTGAATGAACCCCGCGGTCGCGCTCCCGACGACCGCGATGTTCCTGGCCGGCACACCGACCATCTGACCCAGCGCGTCGTACCCGGCGGCGATCATCGCAGCGCGCGCGTCGGCAGCCTCGTAGCCACCAATCTCCGCCTCGAGCCGCAGGTGGTCAGTGATCGCGTCGATGACCGGCTGGGGCATGAGCGCCGCCCCGGCGTTGTTCAGGTGATTCCGATGCGTGCATCCAGGTGTCTGCGCACGCCAGGTGTCCATTTGATCGATCGCCACTATTTGCATTCGTGCGAGTCGTTCGCCGGTAGTCGTTAGTCGTTAGCAGCTGAGGCCTGCGGGCTGCGCCGAGTCCCTCGTCCCTCGTCCCTATCCCAGCTTTGTTGCCGAGAACCCATCAATCCAACACATTGTCGTCATCCATTGAATGAGCGGATCTCATGCAGGACGACCCCCGCCACCGCCCGCTCCACCTCGACCTCCGCCACCTCCGACTCGTGGCCGCGGTGGCCGAGTCGGGCGGACAGACCCGCGCGGCGCGGCGACTGAATCTCACTCAGTCCGCCCTCAGTCACCAACTTCGTGAGCTCGAAGGACGCATCGGCACGCCGATCTTCATCCGCGCGAGCCGCCGGATGGTTCTCACCGCGGTCGGCGAGCGGATCCTCGCGACGGCGAGGCGAGTGCTTCATGAGGTCGAAACGCTCGAGAACGATCTCATTGCGAGCGAGACGACGGGCGGCGCAGGCGTCGTCAGACTCGCGACCGAGTGCTACACCTGCTACCACTGGCTCCCCGGGGTCGTCACCGCGTTCCGGCAGGATTGGCCGCGCGTCGACGTCCGCATCGTCGCCGAAGCGACCGCGGATCCCGTCCGCGCCTTGCTCGACGGCGCGCTCGACCTCGCCATCGTCGCCGGTGACGTGGACGAGCGACGGCTCGGGTGCACGTCGCTCTTCCAGGACGAGCACGTGGTCGTCGTCGCGCCGACACATCCGTTCGTCGGCAAGGCCTTCGTGTCGGCGGAGGAGCTGAAGAACGAACATCTCATCCTGTACACGATCCACAGCCGGGACAATTCGGTGCTGCGCGAAGTGCTGCGTCCAGCGGGCGTCGAGCCGCGACAGCTCACCCGCGTGCAGCTCACCGAAGCGATCGTAGAGCTGGTGAAGGCCGGCCTCGGCGTCAGCGTCCTCGCGCGGTGGGCGATCGCTCCTCACCTTCGGGAGGGGACGCTGGTCGGAATTCCGCTGACGAAGCGGGGATTCCATCGCCGGTGGTGGGCGGTCACGCGTCCCAATGAGACGGCCCCCGTGTACCAGCAGAGCCTGCTCGAGCTGCTCAGTAGCCATCTGCGGGGCGGTCCGTCTCCGACGGCGGACCTGCAATTACGCGCCTAGGACTTCGCGACGGCCGGGTCGGGGCCGACTCGTCACACCCGGAATCGGCTCATCACGCTCGGCTGTTTTGCCCCTGGGGGGCGGAAAACATTCGGGCATGATCTCACGCGCCAGTCGATTCCTGTCGCTCTTCGCCGTCCTCGGGTGCCTCGGGGTCGATGAGCCGACGGGACCAAACCTGCCCACGCGCGACGGGCGGCGGGTGCTGTTCATCGGGAACAGCCTCACGTACTACAACGAACTGCCGCTCATCGTCGAGGCGCTGGCCGATTCGGTTCCCGGCCTCGCGGCGGAGCAGCGCCTGGCGGTGGCAATGACCGCTTATCCGGACTTCGCACTTTACGACCACTGGAGTGACGGAACGGCCGTGCGGGCGCTCGAGCGGAATCAATGGAATACGGTCGTGCTGCAGCAGGGCTCCTCGGCGCTCGAGGATAGCCGCGTGTTGCTCCGAGAGTGGACGCGAAAGTTCGACGAAAAGGTGAAGGCCGCCGGCGCGCGAACAGCGATGTACGCGGTGTGGCCGAACGCGAGTCGTCAGTTCGATTTCGATCGGGTCAACGAGTCGTACACGCTCGCGGCGACGGACGTCGGCGGCATGCTGTTCCCGGTCGGTGAAGCGTGGCGCGCGGCGTGGCGTCGCGATGCGAACATGGCGCTGTATTCGCCGGACGGTCTCCACCCGACCGTGCGGGGCTCGTACGTCGGCGCGCTCGTGATCACGTCGATGCTGCTCGACCGATCGCCGATCGGGATGCCCGCACGCGTAACCCTGCAAACCGGGACGACGATCTCGATTCCCGACGCGGATGCGGCGATCCTGCAGCAGGCGGCGGCCGAGGCGATCGAGAAGTTCGGGCGCCGTTAGGCGCCGGCTGGGATCGGCGCCATGGGGTCGCGTGGATGCCCCTCTGCCAGGAGGAGGAATCCAAGTCGTGAGTAGCCAGTCAGTAGCCAGCAGTGAGTGAGCCAGCCCATGAGTCGGAGATCCGACAAACTGGCTGGCTGACGGCTGGCTACTGGCTCCCTGGATCCGTCGTCGCGAAAGAGGGGTGCGCGGCGGCTAGTAGATGTAGACCTTCGTCCCGACCGGGATCATCTCGTACAGCCACCTGATGTCCTCGTCCTTGAGCCGGATGCAGCCATGCGTGGCCGCGGTTCCGATGGACGCCTTGTAGGGCGTGCCGTGGAGGAGGAATCCGTTGCCCGTGTCGAGCATGTGAGCGCCGAGCTGGCCCTCGATGCGTCGATTGACCGATCCCACCGGCGGAATGAACAGGGTTCCGTCGAAGATGATGTGTTCGTCGGTCGGCAACAGCGCGAACTCGCGCGTCTCGGGGTCGTACACGCCGACCTCACCGTTACGCATCTCGAGCCAGCGTCCGTCGCGGAGCACCGTCTTGCCCGGGTTCATCGGTGCGAGATCGAGCGAATGCTCGCGCGCCATCTCGGCGTAATGCCAGTCGGGCGGGCTCCACACGGGGTTTTCGCGTTTCCCGAGGACGGTTCTCACGCCGCGCGGCGTTTCGAACCGCCACGTGCGGCCGGCGTACTCCAGCGTCTCGTCGGTCGAGACCGCGACGCGCGTCGTGAGCAGCGTGTCCGGCCCGATGATCGCCCACAGCTTCCGGTCGTTGAGCGAGATGACGAGGCGCAGGTCGCGCGCCTTGTCGGCGGCGATCAGCGTGCGCATCGATCGCACACTGTCCGCCCGCGAGCGGAACGTCGGGATCGGGGCGCCGGAGCGCGAGAACGAATCGGCCATCGCCCGGACCGAGGAGGCGATCGACCACGTGTCGATGGCAATTCCGGAATCGCTCTCGGCCCCGCGCCTGTCGACTGCCGTGTCGCCCGAGACGCTCGTCACCAGGCCGCCCGGCAGCGTACTCGCCCTGACGCGCGCAACGACGCCCGTGTCCCGGCGCGACTGCGCGCTGCCTAACGACGCGACCGCCGACAGCGCGAGCAGGGCGAGCGCCGCTGCGCTCGCCACCACCCGCACCGTCAGACCGTCATTCCTGCATTGCAACGGCGGGGCATGGGCGTGCCCGCCACCATTCGTGATGGTGTTTCGGCGAACAGCGCCCATGACCCGGTCCATCGTCATGGTTCGTTACCGCCACTTCAGACCGATGACGACGGGCACCCAGCGCGTATTCTCACCATCGGTGAACGCGTTGGTGTAGCGCGACTCGACGAACAGGCTCGTGCCACCAATCGGGAACGACAAGCCGGCGCCGCCGGTCAGACCAGCCTTCGTGACAGGGTTACCTTCGAACGCGCTCTCCGGATCGTTGTCGCTCCGGTCGGTGTTGTAGAAGTCCGTGAAGCGATAGACACCACCACCACCGACGAGGTACAGCGCGCCCCGACGGCTCTCACCGAAACGAATCAGGTCGAGCGTCGCGTTCGCGGTCGCGGACCAGATGCTCGGATCATCAGGCTGCAGGCCTCCGAGGTCGTCGCGGCCGTTCAGGCGCGAGTAGCCCAGGTCGAACCGGATACCGAACGCACTCTCCATCGGCTGCCAACCAATCGGGACGGTCACGTTGAAGCCCGTCTTGTAGACGTCTTCGACAGTACCGACTGGCACGTTAGGCCCGCCGCCGAGTCCGAAGTACCAGCTGCCGCGACGGACGTTGAACGCGTCGGCCGTCATCATGCCTGGCGTCCGGATCGTATCCGTCACGGTCGGCTCAGCCGGAGCCGGCGTGGCGCGCGCGATCGAGTCTGCGCGAGCTGCCGAGTCGCGGGCGATCGAGTCGAGCCGCATGCGCTCCATGCGCGCGAGCGAGTCGGCGCGAGCGATCGAATCCGTACGCATCTTCTCCATGCGGGCGAGCGAATCCGCGCGCGCGATGGAATCTCTTATGAACGCAGAGTCACGACGGGCGACTTCGCCCCCTGCTTCCTTCGTCACGCGAACACGCTGTTGGGACGTTGTACGACGGGTCGTGTCGGCTTGCGCCGCCACCGTCGAGGCTGTCCCCATAACGAGCGCTGCCGCTACCACGCTCGCCAACGATAACCGAACACTCATACGTTCCTCCCCACACTGTCACCCTGACGTCAGGCCCCGTGGGTGATTGGGCGGGCGGGGCATCCACTTCCGTCGACTTGGCGGGCGTTGACACTCGCCCTCTCCGCTGCCGCGCTCGGCGGCGCCCCGAACGGCGCATCTGGCCGTTGCACCGCAGGTGTAGAAAGCATTCGCCGTGCCGCGGGTTCCTGGACGAGGGAGGACGTCGGCCCCGGCGTATCACGCACGCACGCGACGGCGAATCGGCCAGACTGACCGAGTAGGCCGAGTTGCTCGGGCCGCCTAACGTGCACCCCTGGATGAGCAAGCGGGCTCGGCTGCTGGCTGCCGAGGCCGCCTAACGCCACGCGCGGGGCGGAGATGCGACCAGCTCAAGGGGCCGCGGGCTCCGTCTTCCAGAAATCGATGCCGCCAGCCTGCTGGCCCACGTCGACGGTCGCAACCGTTCGGCGCGTCGCCAGGTCGATGATCTCGACCGTCCCAGGCTCGGCGCCGACGCCTTCGACCGTCACGAAGGCGTATCGGTCGTCAGGCGAGATGACGACGCCGCTGGCGACTTTGCGGCGCGTCGGAATTCGGGCAAGCTCCTTGCCTGTCAGGAGATCTATGACCGAAACCGACTGGCCGCGCTTGTTCGTGGCGACGAGCAACGTGCCGTCGCGCGTGGCGGCGAGGTTGTAGACGCCTGGTCCGGCGGCGAAGCGGCGGGTCATGGTCCATCGCCCGACGTCGATCTCCACGACGTCGTTGGTCTTCGAGCACGCGACGTACACCTTCGCTCCGTCCGCCGACGGCTGTGCCCACGTCGGCGAGCACGTGGCTTCGGCGGCGCTCGTCGTCCCGGTCGTGGCGTGTCCGCCGTGGTCGGGCGCCGCCGCCCCGGTCGCGGACGCGACGTTAGGCGCCCCGGTCATTCCTCCCTCGCTGCCCTTCCCGAGCATGAAGTGACGCGATACGGCGTGCGTCCGGGTGTCGATCTCCACCAGCACGTCATCCATCATGCACGCCGAGAAGTGGCGGGTGCCTCGAGGATCGAGCCGTGATCCGTGCGGCATGGTGCACGTAGTGATCCGCGCGACCTCCACCATCTCGTCGAGGTACACGACCGACACCGATGACGGCTTCATGCCGCCGTGGAGGTTGAAGTTGACGACGTAGGCGTACAGGCCGTCGGGCGAGACCTGAAGCGTCGCCGGGAACGACCCGAGCCTGACGGTCCCCTGCAGCGAGTCGCCGGCGGTCGAGTAGCGCCACAGCTCTCCGTTCGGGAAGCCGTGCGCAGTGGTCACGTAGTACCGGCGGCCGTCGGGGGACACGGCGATCCCGTGCGGTCCGACGGGCTCGGTAGGGTTGCGCCCGATCTTCGACACGCGCTCGACGCTCGCACCCCTGGGCCCGAACCTAACGACCGAGATGCGGTCGTTTCCTTCCGACGCGACGAACACGAGATAGTCCTGCGTCGGCCCCTGCCCCGCGGCCGACGCAGAAAGCAGGGCCGTCAGCCCGAGCCCCCTCGCTGCCATTCTCACCGAAGCGAAGAATGCTCGTCGTCCCGACGGACGGGTGTCATCCCGAGCCGGGCGCCCGCCGAAGGCGTGCCGATGAAGGATCTTCGTCATTCCGGTAGAGCGGCCCCTCTTTCGGGACGATGAGGATCCGTCGCCTGACACCTCAGGATGACAACACAGTCTATCGAAGTCTATCGGGCTGATTACGAGTCCGCTCGGAATGACTCAAGGCACCACCTTGCCCGGCTTCGGGTTCACCCGCACCACCCAGAGCCCGTTGTTGAAGTCGTTCACGTAGAGCAATCCGTCCTTCGGGTTGACCACCACCCCCCACGTGAAGGCGGCGTTCTTCGTCGCACCGTTCATGTCTGCCGTGTTGAGCGACGCCATCGCGCGTCCCTGCGCGTGGAGGTCTCCCTTCAGCTCACCCGAGATGTCGTACACGTGGAGACCGGCATCGTACGCGCCG
>Ga0075430_100000707_pt1 | contig 25466 bp, 27 predicted proteins | sample RhiMetdeltSRZDD4_FD_75294 | JGI IMG/M metagenome (GOLD analysis project Ga0075430, IMG submission 75294) | Populus rhizosphere microbial communities from Tennessee, USA - Rhizosphere MetaG P. deltoides SRZDD4 | ecosystem: Host-associated > Plants > Roots > Rhizosphere > Soil | place: USA... | reverse complement strand
GGGCGAGATACCAGAGCACGTCGCCGAGCTCGGCGGCCAGCTCCTCGCGGCGCGCCGGGGTGAGTCGGCCGCCGTCGTCGCGGATCGCTTTCTTCACCTTCTCGGCGGACTCGCCCGCCTCGCCGCAGAGGCCGAGCGCGGGATAGGTGAGGTTGGCTCCCGCGTTAGGGTACACCGCGGTGGCCCTCGACAGGCGCTGGTACTCGGCGAGCTCCATATGGAAGCCAAGTTAACGTACAGTGGGGACGTGCAAGCGCTCGCCGTGGAGCGCTCGTCGGTTGACGGAATCGACTTCGTCGCCGTCGAGGGGGAGATCGACATCGCGACGTCGCCGCGTCTCATTCCCGTGCTCAACCAGGCCGTCAGCGACGGCGCGGGTCCGCTGATTGTGGACCTCAGCCGCGTGGGGTTCATGGACTCGACCGGGCTCGGGCTCCTGATCAACGCCAAGCGCCGCGTCGACCGTCGCGGAAACGGGTTCGCCGTGGTCTGCCCGCCCGGCCCGCTGTACCGCGTATTCGAGGTCACCGACATGGTCGGGATCCTCGGCGTGAGCACCGACAGGGAGGGCGCGATCGCAGCTGTCGCCCGCCCGCGGGCCCGCTTCACTTAGCGGGCGCTCCTGCCGATACGAGTCGGGTATGGAAGCCCAGGTTGCCTCTGCGGGGCCGTTTCCCGTGCCCGGACTGATTCCTCCCACCAAGCGCACCGGAGTCAAGCGCAGGATCGGCGATGTGATCGTCCAGCTCGGCTTCGCCGAGCGCGAGCTCGTCGAGCGGGTGGTGAGCGAGGGCCGCGCGCAGGGAATGCCACTCGGCCAGGCGTTGATCGAGGCCGGGATCGTGAGCTCCGCCCAGCTTGCCCAGGCGCTCGCCGAGCGCAACGGCCTCGACTACGTGGACCTCAACAGCTTCGACGTCGACAAGGGCGCCACCGCGCTCATCGACGTGCTCCAGGCGCGCCGCTACCAGACCGTGCCGGTCGCCTTCCTCGGCGAGCGCACGCTGCTGGTGGCCACCGCCGACCCGGCCAACCTGCTCGCGCTCGACGACATCACGATGGCCACCGGCTACGAGGTGCGCCGCGCGGTCGCCTCGCCGGGGGACATCGAGGCGCTCGTCAGCTCGCTCTCCTCGCTGGCCGAGTCGGTGCAGCAGGTGGTCGACGAGACCGACGAGGAGGCGGATCCGGCGCAGGTGATCGAGCTGCGCGAGTCCGCCGACGAGGCGCCGGTGGTCAAGCTCGTGCACTCGGTGATCGCGGACGCGGTGCGGCGCGGCGCCTCGGACATCCACTTCGAGCCGCGCGCCTCCGACATGCGCGTGCGCTTCCGCGTGGACGGCGTGGTGTTCGACTCCACCACCGTCCCGCGCCATCTCGCCGCCGGGCTCGTGTCGCGCATCAAGATCATGGCCGAGCTCGACATCGCCGAGCGCCGGCTGCCCCAGGACGGCCGGATCGGGCTGTCGGTCGACGGCAAGTACGTCGACCTGCGCGTGGCCACCCTCCCCGTCGTGCGCGGCGAGGCGGTGGTGATGCGCATCCTCGACAAGGACAACGTCGTGATGGACCTCGACCTGCTCGGCATGGAGCAGGACGAGCGCGAACGCTTCGAGACCGCGGTCGACGCCACGCACGGCGCGGTGCTCGTGACCGGACCGACCGGCTCGGGCAAGACCACCACGCTGTACGCCGGCCTCATGGAGGTGAACACGCCCGAGCGCACGCTCATCACCGTCGAGGACCCGGTCGAGTACGAGCTCGAGGGCGTGAAGCAGGTGCAGGTGAACGTGAAGGCCGGGGTCACCTTCGCTCACGGGCTGCGCTCCATGGTCCGCGCCGACCCGGACGTGATCATGGTCGGGGAGGTGCGCGACCGCGAGACCGCTCAGATCGCGATTGAGGCGGCGCTCACGGGCCACTTGGTGCTAACCACGCTGCACACAAACGACGCGCCGCTTGCGGCTGCGCGCATGATCGAGATGGGCATCGAGCCGTTCCTCGTGGCCTCGGGAATCGAGTGCGTGGTGGCGCAGCGCCTGGTGCGCCGCCTGTGTGACTGCTCGACCTCGATCAAGCTCTCGAAGGACGTCCTCGCCGAGAACGGCTTCGATGTGCCGCGCGGCTTCACGGCACGCGAGCCGGTGGGCTGCGTGCGCTGCGGGCAGACCGGCTTCCGCGGCCGCATCGGGATCTATGAGGTGATGCCTGTGAGCGACGCGATCAGGCGGCTGATCCTCGACCACGCCAGCGCCGACCAGCTGCGCGCGGTGGCCCGCGAGGAGGGCATGCGCACGCTGCGCGAGGACGGGGTCGAGAAGATCAAGCGCGGGGTGACCTCGGTGTCCGAGGTGCTGCGCGTGCTCGGGACGACCGGGCGCTGAGCGCGGCCTCAGGCCGGTACGCCGGCCGCCCGCCGCGCCGAGGCGTGCGCCGCGGCCTCCACCTCGTCGCCGGGCAGCGGCTCGAGCTCGAGACCCAGCGCGAGCTCGATCAGGCGGTCCGCCAGCCAGACGTTCTTGGGTAGCAGCGGGCCGTGCAGGTAGGTGCCGATCACGCCGCCCTTGCGCACGCCCTCGAAGCCGTCGCGGCCGTTGTTCCCATGCCCCGCGAGCACCCGTCCGAGCGGCTGCTCGCCGGCGCCGAGGTAGGTGCGCCCGCCGTGGTTCTCGAAGCCGGCGATCACGCGCGGGCCCGAGCCCAGGTCGGCCTCGATCGCGCAGTTTCCGATCAGCCTCGGCCCGGGCTCGCGCACCGTGCGCAGGTCCACGAGGCCGACGCCCGGGAGCAGCTCGCCGCCGAGCTCGTAGGAGTGGCCGAGCAGCTGGTAGCCGCCGCACACGGCCAGCACGACGGCGCCGCGCCCGGCCCCGGCGTGGAGCGCCTCGCGCTTGGTCTCCGCCATGTCGTGCGCCACGGCCACCTGGTCGCGGTCCTGGCCGCCGCCCATGTAGAAGAGGTCGTGAGCGTCCGGGTCGAGCGGCTGCCCGAGCGTGACCGACGAGTGTTCGAAGCCCAGGCCGCGCCACTCGCACCGCGCCCGCAGGACCGCGATGTTGCCGCGGTCGGCGTAGATGTTCATCAGCTCGGGGTAGAGCGAGCAGACCCTCAGCGCCGGCATACGACCACCATGCTGCCGATGTGATCGGCGGTCTGCGGGATCCAGCGGCGCCCCTCCGGCTCGAGGCCGGCCTCGCGGGCCTCGGCCTCGAACTCGTCGACGCTCACCAGGTCGAACGCAATCGGCGCGATCTCCTCCTCGAGCGCCCCCTTCGGCGACACGGCCTGACGCCGGCGCTCCACGACCACCTGGCCCGGCTCCTCGCGCACCATGACCGGCTGGCTCGAGAACACCCAGCCGTCGCGCTCGATCATGTCGGGGTAGGGGGGCGAGGTGTCCTCCTCGTCGACCGCGTCGTACGGGTTGGTGAGCGCGGCCGCGAAGCGCCCGCCGGGATGAAGATGCCGCTCCACGCGCCGAAGCATGGCGATCCGCTCCACGCGGCCCCCGAGGATGTGAGCCAGCTGCATCGGAGCGAGGATCAGCCTGAAGCGCCGGTCGAGCTCGAACGAGCGGGCGTCCGCAGCGATCGTCCGGACGCCTGGGGCGCGCTCCGCCAGCGCCGCCAGCAGCTCCGGATCGGAGTCGAGCGCGTGGACCACGTGCCCGCTCGCCTGCAGGTCGCGCGCCACGCGCCCGGTGCCCGCCCCCAGGTCGAGGATCGGGCCACTCGCGGTGGACGCCAGCTCGCGCCAGAGCGCGAGGTCGGCGGAGTAGCCGCCGTTCTCCACGTCGTGCCAGATCGCCGCGCGACCGCTCATTCCGACCAGCGCCTCGCCAAGCCACGGCGCGCCAGCAGGTCGCGCAGCTCGAGCAGCGCGGTGTAGGTGGGGAGCGCGAACACGCTCTCTCCGGCGGCGCCCGCTAGCGCGGAGTCGAGCGAGGAGCCGAGGTCCCGGTCCACGGTCAGCTCGGCGTCGATGCCGGCGTACTTCAGGCGCAGCGCCATCTCCTCGGCGCGCGTGCCGGAGCAGGTGACCCGCCGTACGCGGCCGCCGAGTACCTCGAAGTCCGCGTCCCAGACCCAGGAGATGTCCCGCCCGTCGGCGGTGTTGTCGTTGAGCGCGATCCAGAGGTCGAGCCGCCCTTCCTCGAGCAGCAGCGTGCGCAGCACCTCGTTCGCTCCGGCGGGATTCTTGATGAGGAGGATCGAGACGAGCCGCCCGTCGATCGGGATCGTCTCGACCCGCCCGAAGGAGCCGGAGAAGCTCGTCAGCGCGTCGCCGATGGTGGCGAGCGGGACGCCCAGCTCGAGGGCCGTGGCGGCAGCGGCCACGGCGTTGTAGACGTTGTAGAGCCCGGGCACCGGCAGGCGCACCGACAGCTCGCCCTCCGGGGTGCGCAGGTCGACCAGCGAGCCCGACATCCCGTCGAGCTCGACTCGCGTGGCAGCCACGGCGGGGCGCGGCCGCTCCCGGCCGCAGTTCGGGCAGCGGTAGCGCCCGAGGTGCCCGAGGTAGATCGCCTCGTACTCGTAGGCGTGCCCGCAGTTGCGGCAGTGCTTGGAGTCGGCGGCGTGCTGCATGCCGAGCAGCGCCTGGCTGTCGTCCTCCACGCCGAAGTAGGTCACGCGCTTGCGACCGCGCCCGAGGTCGGCCACGAGGGGGTCGTCGGCGTTCAGGACGAAGCTCGCCCCGCCGTCGAGCTCGGCTACGAGCTCGGCCCAGCGGTCGGCCAAGAGCTCGAGCTCGCCGTAGCGGTCGAGCTGGTCGCGGAACAGGTTCGAAAGCAGGAGCAGGCGCGGGCGCAGGTCGCGCGCCACGCTCGGGAGCCAGGCCTCGTCGACCTCGAACAGGCCCAGCTGGCCGGGGCGGCGGCCCGCGTCGAGCAGCGCGGTGGCCACGCCCCAGGCCATGTTGGAGCCGGCGCGGTTGTGGACCACCGGCCTGCCGGAGCGCTCGAGCGCGCCGGCCAGCATCGCCGAGGTGGTCGTCTTGCCGTTGGTGGCCGACACGAGCAGCGAGCCGTCGTCGAGCTCCGCGGCCATCTTCGCGAGCGCGCCGGGCGAGAGCCTCAACAGCATGCGCCCGGGGGCCGTGGTGCCACCGGTGCGGCCCACGCGGCGGCTCGCGGCCCGAGCCGCGCGGGCGAGTGCGCGCGCCGGCCGGTACATCAGGCCGGCGCCACGACCCGCAGGCAGCGCCGCTCGACGCGCACGGTGGCCGGCGTCGCGCCGATCGGGTCGCCGTCCGCATAGATGACGAACGGGCGGTCGGAGGCCACCTCGATCTCCGCGCCGCGCAGGAACTCGACGTGCTGGGAGTCGAGATGAGCCCCCTTGAACAGCTTCGGCAGCTCGCGGAGGAATGTCAGCTTCGAGGCCCGCTTGGCGAGCATCACATCGAGCAGCCCGTCGTCGAGCTTGGCTTGGGGCAGCACGTACATGCCGCCGCCGTAGGCGCGCGAGTTGCCGACCACCACCGAGTAGCCGGTGAGCTCGTGGCGGTCGCCGTCCACGCTGACCGTGAAGCGTGCGGGCTTCCAGCTCACCAGGGCGCGCAGGGCGGCGTAGAGGTAGACGGCGTCGCCCTTCACGAAGCGCGCCTCGTTGGCGATCCGGTTGGCGTCCGAGTCGAAGCCGAAGCTCGCGATGCCCATGAACGGCGTGCCGTCGACGCTCGCCACATCGAGCAGCCTCTCCACCCCCTGGACGGCCAGCCGCGCGGCGGCCCCCGGGTCGTCTGGGATCTCGAGCACGCGCGCGAGGTCGTTGCCGCGCCCGCAGGGGATCAGTGCCACGGCGCTGTCCGTGCCCCGGAGCGCGCCCGCGAGCGGCCGCAGCAGGCCGTCGCCGCCGAGCGCCACCACGGTCTCACCGCTTGCCGCGGCACGCATTGCTTCCTCGCCGGCGTGTTCGATGCTGCGTGTGGTAACGGTGCGGTGCTCGACCCCGAGCGCGTCCAGCTCGGTGTGCACCGCGGGCAGGGCGCGGAGCGCCTTACCGCCCCCGGAGGCGGGGTTGACCAGCAGCGCGAAGCCACGGCTCACTCGGCGGCCGCCGCTGCTGCTTCGCGTGCGCGCTCGGCGGCCGCCTGGCCGCGCTCGGCGCCTCGCAGATGAGGCGTATGGTCGACCTTCTGGATCCGCGCATTCGCGACGCGCTCGTCGCCCAGCAGGCGCTCTGCATGCGGCTCCTCGAGGTCGTCGGGATCGAGCACGAGGAGCACGTCCTGCTGCACCGTGTGCCAGGGCTCGTCCGTGACCCTCTCCGAGGCCACGAGCAGTTGACCGGGGCGGGCGAGCCAATGCAACTCGAACAGGCCGAGGCGGTAGGCGAACAGCCGCTCGCCGTCGGTGAACAGCAGGTTGAGCCCGGAGAAGGGCGAGCGCGCGACTGCGGTGGCGATAGTGCGCCGAAGGCACTCGACCGGGTCACCCGGGTCGTAGTCGTGCATCAGCAGGTTGAACAGGTACTCGCTGTCCGTTGCGCCGCGGGGGCGCCGCATGCCGGGCTCGAGCAGGCGCGGATAGCGCAGCACCGTGCCGTTGTGCCCGAAGGTGTACGGGCCGAGCTCGAACGGATGGGTGTTCTCGAGCGCGAGGTCGCCCATCGTCGCGCGCCGCACGTGCACGTTCACGATCCGCCCGCGCAGGTCCGTGGCGGCGACGAAGTCGTCGTCCGCGTAGGCGGCCTCGGGGAAGCGCACGAGACGCGGGTCGCAACCCTCGGGCCGCTCGTACACGGCGATGCCCCAGCCCGAGTCGTGCTCCTCGGACTGGCGGATCAGCGGATTCCTGGCGTCGAGCAACTCGTGCCGGACGGAGACCGGCTCCGAGCTGACGCAGCCGAACACACGGCACATGACGGCTCGCAGGATACCGGGGCGAGATTCCAGGGGCGGCGACTTACCCCATCATGGAGGCCCGTCCGCAGGAACCCAAGCGCATCTGGTGGGCACGCCCGCGCAAGCTCTGCGGGCTCGAACGGCCGGGGGGAGGGGGGAGGAGTCACCGCCCCGAGCGGCGCGACGCGGAGATCGCCTACCTCGTGGCCCGCGGCGTGCGGCTGTGCGTGTCGACGATGCCCACGCGCCACAACCTGGCGGCCTACGAGGCGGCCGGGCTGGAGTGTCACCACGTGCCGATGGGCGGTACCGCGGACGGGGCCGCGGCGCTCGACGAGCTTCTGCCGCTCCTGCGCAGGCGGCTGCGGAGCCCCGGGGCCGTGGCGGTGCACGGCAACCGCTACACGGACTTCGCCGCCGCCGTCTGCGCGGGGCACCTGCACGACGTGCGGGGCATCGCCCCGGCCGACGCCCTGGCGAGCGCCGCCCGCGCCGGTCTCACGGTCACGCCCGCTGCGTGCGCGCTGCTCGGCGTGGTGCCCGGGGAGGTGCAGGAGCGCCTGCAGGCCTCCCGGTCGAGAGCGTGACGGCGCGCATCATCGGCCCCAGCGATCCTGCTGACGCCCTCGCGGCTGTAGCGCAATCTGCGGCTCCGGCGTCCCCGGCCCGAACGTACGGCAGGTCGCCTGGCGAGGGCACACACCGTGGCCTGCAACGCAGCAGTTAGCCTGAGCCCACCCGGTCCTGCCCCAGCTGACCGCCACCGCAGATAAGGAGGCGCCCGATGACCACGAAGGCCGATTTCAGTGAGGACGAGTGGGCCACCCTGGTGCGGTCGCCGATGGTGGCCGGCGCGGCGATCACGCTTGCCGACCCAGGCGGCCCGATCGAGGTCCTGAAGGAGACCTCCGCGGTCCTCAAGGTCGTCACCAGCTCCTCGATCGAGAAGCGCGACGATCTGGTGGCAGCGCTCGCACGCGACGTGCGCGGGCTCGCCGAGCAGCGCAAGAACCCGCTCGGCGACTTCAAGCCCCGGGGCGCCCTGGCCGCCAAGGAGATCATCGACGAGATATCACGCGCTGACGAGATCGTCAGCGCAAAGGCGAGCCACGAGGAGGCAGACGCGTTCCGTACCTGGATCCTGGAGTGCGCGCAAAGGGCTGCCGAGGCCGCAAAGGAAGGCGGATTCATGGGCTTCCGCGCCGAGCGCGTGAGTCAAGGCGAGAGAGACATGCTCGCGCAGCTCCGCTCGGCGCTGGGCGCGAACGGCGCCTGAGCGAGACGCGCGCGCCGGCGGGGGGCACGCTTCTCCTTGGCGCGCCAGAGCGTACAAACTGGCCGGTCCCGCTCCAGCCGAACCGGCGCTGATATCTCTACCGGGCGCAGCGACTCCGAGCCATCCCAAACCTCAGCGGCGCCCTTCACGATCGCGAAGAAGACAGGAGCCCTCAGGCGGCCCGGCCGGCCACGAGGATCTCCGCCAGGCTCGGGGCCACGGCCACGGGCGGCGGCTCGAAGCCGTCGAGAGCGGCCGCCGCCGCGGCGTCGTGCGCCACCAGCGCCGCGTCGATCCCGGCGGCCTTCGCCGCGGCCAGGTCGGAGTCCACCCGGTCGCCCACCACGAGCGTGCGGCCGTCGCCCAGCCGGTCGAGGGCTGTGAGGAAGAGCTGCGGCATCGGCTTGCCGACCAGCTCGGCGGTTGCGCCCGAGCCGTACTCGATAGCGGCGAGCACGGCGCCCGTGCCCGGCCACGGCCCGTCAGGCTGCGGGTACGTGGGGTCGCGCGCGGTTGCGAGCAGCTCGGCGCCGCGGCTCACCGCCTGGATCGCGATGCGCAGGTCGTCGTAGGTGAGCTCGGTGGTGCCGGCCACGACCACGACCTCGGAGCGTGAGGCGAGGTCCGTTCCGTTCAGCACCCGCAGCCCGGCCTCGGTCACGTGGCGGACCATCGCCTGGGTGCCCACCACGAACGCGGTCCGCGAGGCGCGGGTCTCGGCGAGCAGGTGCTGCATCGCGCCGCCCACGGTCACCACGTCCGCGAGCGAGGCGCGCACGCCGATTCGCCAGAGGGCGGCCACGAGGTCCTCGCCGGGCTCGTAGGCGTTGTTGGTGGCGAAGGCCACGCCCTTCCCGGCGGCGCGCAGATCCTCGAGGGCCTCCGCCGCACCGGGGAGCGCCTCGCCGCCGATCCAGACGCAGCCGTCGAGGTCGACGATGAACTGGTCGTAGGCGCTCGCCAGGGGGGTCAATGGCACGTCGCTAGCCTACGACGGCGTGGCTCGCGTGCTCTCCCTGGCCCTCTGCCTGCTCGCGCTCATGCTCGCCGCCTGCGGTGACGACGACTCGGGATCGGACAGCGGATCGGGCTCCGGCGGCGCCTCCGCCGACACCGAGCGCGCCGCGAAGCCGAAGGCCGAGGAGCCGACCGAGGGCGCCGGCTGCAAGAAGGTGGCGGCGCCCAAGCCCAAGCCCGACGGCGGCGCCAAGAAGCCGGATATGAAGCTCGACCCCGCCAAGACCTGGCAGGTCGACATGACCACCAGCTGCGGCGAGATCACCATCGAGCTCGATCCGAAGACCTCACCGAACACCAGCGCGTCGTTCGTGTCGCTAGCCCGGAGCGGGTTCTACGACGGCACGACGTTCCACCGGATCGTCCCGGGCTTCGTGATCCAGGGCGGCGATCCCACGGGCACCGGCACGGGCGGACCCGGCTACTCGGTGGTCGACACCCCGCCGTCCGACGCCGCCTACACCGAGGGCGTGGTCGCGATGGCCAAGACCGGGGCCGAGGCGCCCGGGACGTCGGGCAGCCAGTTCTACATCGTCACCGCCTCGGACGCCGGGCTGCCGCCGGACTACGCGCTGCTCGGGAAGGTCACCGACGGCCTCGACGTGGTGCTCGCGATCAGCGAGCTCGGCGACGCCGCGAGCGGCGAGTCGGGCACTCCGCTCAGGCCGGTGGTGATCGAGGGAATGAAGGTCCGTGAGTCCTGAGCCCGCGCCCGCCGTGTTCGACGTCGGCGAGGCGGACTTCGAGCAGCGCGTCCTCGAGCGCTCGCGCGAGCTGCCGGTGGTGGTCGACTTCTGGGCGGCTTGGTGTGCCCCGTGCCGGCAGCTCACGCCGGTGCTCGAGCGCGCCGTGGCCGAGCGCGCGGGGAGGGTCGAGCTGGCGAAGGTCGACGTCGAGGCCAACCCGCGGCTCCAGGCCGCCTTCCGCGTCCAGGGGATCCCGGCCGTCAAGGCATTCCGCGACGGCCGCGTGGCCACGGAGTTCACAGGCGCGCTACCGCCGGTCGAGGTGGCGCGCTTCTTCGATGGCCTGGTGCCCTCCGAGGCGGACGACCTGGTGGCGGGCGGCGACGAGCAGGCGCTGCGGCGCGCGCTCGAGCTCGAGCCCGGTCACCCCACCGCCCGCCGCGAGCTCGGCCGGCTGCTGCTGGCGCGCGGCGACACGAGCGAGGCGGTGGAGCTGCTACAGGGCGCGGCGGGCGACTTCGTGGCGGAGGGCCTGCTAGCGCGGATCGAGCTCGCGGGCGACGAGAGTCTCGCGCCCGCGCTCGAGGCGTGGGACGCGGGCGACCCCGGCGCGGCGCTCGAGGGCCTCCAGGCGGCGCTGCCCGGCGCGGGCGAGCACCAGGACGCCATTCGGCGCGTGATGGTCGCGATCTTCACCGAGCTCGGCGCGGACCACCCGCTCGCGCGCGAGCACCGGCGGCGGCTCTCGGCGGCGCTGAACTAGCCGCCGCGCGCGGCCTGGGCGCGGGCCTGCCTTCGCCTGCCCAGGAACACGAGCACGCCGATCGCGATCACCACCACCAGGAAGCCGAAGAACACCGAGCTTCCGGTGCCGAGGCCGCCGAAGGGCAGCGAGAGCAGCTTCACGAGCCCGAAGCCGATCGCGAGCAGCACGATCACGAGCAGGATCAGCAGCAGGATGCCCCGGACGCGCGCCACGATCCCGGCGCTCTGGGGCGGGATCAGGAGCCCCATCATGCGGAGCATGAAGAGCTGGCGGCCCGACGGCGCCTGCTGCCCGAGCCGCTCCATGGCGTCCTTGAGCTCGTCGGGCCGGCGCTCGGCGAGCGCGAGCGACGCCTTCATCATCTGCCGCAGCGCCGGGCGCTCCTGCGGGTGGCAGCCCGCCAGCGCCTCGTTGAAGTAGGCGCGCGCGGCCTTCACGTCGTACCGCTCGGCCGCGCGAGCGCCCAGGATCGCCTTGGCGGCAACGCGGTGCTTGGACTCGCTCTGCAGCTGCTCGTCGGTACGCGACTCGAGCTGCGGGATCGCCGCGAGCGCGCCCACCTGCATCTGCATCTTGATCTGCTTCTGCTTCGGCACGGGTCAGAGAGTCTGCCAGACGTTCGGCCGGCAACGCGACGGCCTTTCCGTTTGCGCGCGGGCGCCGAGGGGGTACAGGAGAGGCATGACCATCGCGATCATCGTCGGCATCTGCATCATCCTGCTCATCCTGGGCTTCCTCGTGCCACGGCTCTCCCATGGCCCGCAGCGCGGCGTCGATCGCGGGCTCGGCAAGGGACAGCGAGCGGGAGGCAAGGCGCCCGGCCTGATCGGCAAGCTGTTCTCCAAGTCCTTCGGCACCTCGCGCAAGGCGACGAACAAGAGCGCCTCGACCGGCCGCCGCGCGCGCGGCAAGCTGCCGCTCTAGGAACCTCTAGGGACGGTCGCGCGACTCGGTCTCCGGGCCGGGCGAATCGTCCTGCTCGCCGCCCTGCAGCACGTCGAGCTCAACCTCGGCCGTGGGGGGGTCGTGCGCCTGGGTCGGAGGCTCGTGGGCCTCCGTGGGCAGGCCCTCCGCGGCCGGCTGGAGGCTCAGGGGCTCCTGGGGGGTGGCGGGCTCCTCCTCGGCGATCGGGTCGGGCGGCGTGACACGCTCCATCGCATCGTCCGCCGTGGCCAGCACCTCGTCGGCCAGCTGGCGGATGTCCTCTATCAGCCGCTGGCGCTCTTCCCAGAGGAGGCGCGTGTCCACGATCACCTTCTCCGAGAACTCGTCGGCCTGGCGGCGGACGATGTCCGCCTCCCGCTCCGCGCGCTGGATGCGCCCCTCCGCCTGGGCGCGCGAGCGGGCCGCGATCTCGTCGGCGGTCTCGTGCGCTCGCTGGAGGATGCCGGCGGTCTCCTCGCCGACCTCGTCGAGGGCGCGCTGAACCACCGTCTCGCGCGACTGGCGCGCCTCGAGCTCGGTCACGACCTCGAGCATCTCCTCCATGAACTCGTCGACGGCGCGACGGTCGTAGCCGCGTACGGCGACTGGGAAGCTGCGCTCGCGGATGCGCTCGGCGGCGTTGCGCCGAAAGCGCGGTGTCTGGATCTCGGGCGTTTCGGACTCGGACATTCCTCGCAGTATGCCCGGCGGGGCGGCCGCGTTACCCCTTAACCCGCGGACTTGACCCGGAACCCCGTGCTGCTGCGCCCGCGTGTGAACGTGCCGGTTTGCGCGTTCAGCCGCCAGGGCGAGGCGAGCACGCCGTCGACATCCTGGAGGAACTGGGCGAACAGCCGCGAGGCTCCCTGGCAGCTCAGGTTCGCGCCACGCAGGACCGTGATGATGTACGGGCCTCGCGGGAGCCGCAGCGAGCCGATGCGGTCGTTGTTAAGCACGCGGAACGTGCCGGGGCAGCGCGCTCCGTCAGCCGGATGGCGGTCGCCTCCGCCGTTCGGGGGCACGGGCCCGCCGAAGGGCTTGACGCGGAAGCCCACGCCCGTCGCGCCCCTTCGGAAGGTCCCGGTCGCCGGGTCGAGCAGCCAGGGCCGCGGCAGCACGCCGTCGAAGTCCTGGAGGAAGCGGGCGAACAGGGCCGAGGCTTGGGAGCAGCTGATGTTGCCGGCGGACAGCAGCGTGATGCGGTAGGGGCCGTTGGGGATCACGAAGCTGCCGATGTGGTCGGTGTGGAGCACCGTGAAGGAGGCCGGGCAGGCGAACTGGCCGTGGCTGCCGCCTCCGCCTCCGCCGCTGTGGCCGCCCGCCCGCGCGACGCTGAAGCCGGTGAGGCCCCCCGAACCGCGGGTGAAGGTCGCCGTGCCGACGTTGAGCACCCACGGGCGCGGCAGCCGGCCGTCCCAGTCCTCGAGGAACTGGCGGAACAGGCTGGACGCCTCGGCGCAGCTGAGCCCGCCGCGCACGCTGATCGTGTAGGGGCCCGCCACGAGCGACAGACGGCCGATCTGGTCGTCGTGGAGGACGTCGAAGGTCGACGCGCAGGGCGAGCCCTGGTCCTGGGCCATCGCAGGCGCGGGCACGAGCAGAGCGACGACGACGGCGAGCAGCAGCGCGAGGCGAATCCGTGGCGATTGCATGCCGATCAACGTAGCTGACGGGGGAGTCATACGGCGATCAATGAGCCGAAAACGGCCTGGTTCGCCTGCTCACCAACGCTCGATAACGGCGGTTATGGAAACTCAGGAGCGGTCAGCCATGGCCAGCTTCAGCCGACGGCGGCCTCGGCGCGATCGGCGGCCCGCGTGACCGGGCAGCGGCCCACGGCGTGCCCGCACGCGTGGGCGTCGCAGAGCCGGCACACGTGGCGCGCCGCCTCGCGGCCGTCGACGACGCCCTCCAGAAGCTTCTCGTGCAGGCGCGTCAGCTCGGCGCGCTCCGCCTGGCTGAGCGGAGCCAGGATCTCGAGGAGCGACGCCTCGCGAGCGGCCTGGATGCGGGCGGCCACTGCGCTCCCGTCGTCCGTCAGCTGGATCGAGACCGAGCGGCCGTCGAGGCCGGGCGCGCGCTTCACGAGGCCAGTCTGCGAGAGCCTGTCCGCCAGCCGCACTGCGGCCGAGTGCGTGAGTCCGAGCGCCCGCCGCAGAGCGTCGATCGACGAGCCGTCGAGGTAAGTCGCGAGCGCCGACAGCGCGGCCGGTGCGGTGCCCCCGTGCCCGGCGGCGAGCTCCACCGCCCCGTCGACCCGCTCGCTCACCGCGAGCGAGACCGTGCCCAGCAGGTTGGCCTCGCGAGCAGGCTCCCCCGCGGCCGGCGTCCCATCGTCGCCCACGGCCAATGTATGACTCATGCATGTAAGATACCGCGAAATGCCCGACAATCCCTTCGCGGCGCCACGCGAGCGACAGGACGAAAGCTACGACCCCCTCCCTCCCCTGGTGGACCTCCCGGCATGGGTGTGGCGGAAGCTGCCGCGCGCCGGAAAGGTGGGGCTCGCGCTGCTGCCGCTCGTCGTTGTCGGGCTGATCATGGCGCTCGCGCCCGGGATCAACGAGACGAAGGACCGAAACGCCCGCGCCGAGCAGCAGCAGCAAGCGCGGGTCCGCGCCCAGCACGAGGCGCGGGTTCGCCGTGAGCAGCAGCCCCGCTTCGCGGCCGGCGCACCTGCCGCGGACCTGGCGGAGCGCGGCCGGCTGCTCGACGACGCCGCGGCCTCCGTCGGGGCGGATGCTCGCGAGCGCGCGGCGAGCGGCGAGCTGCGCCGCCCGGTCAAGCGCGTGGAGTGTGAGCCCTACCCCCGCACGGTCGCCGGCAAGGGTGCCCACCAGAGCCTCGAGAGCCGCTACGGCCGCTACTCCTGTCTCGCGATCACCGCGCAGTTCGGCGGCAACGAGCTGAGCGAGGCGAGTGACATCGGCTACCCCTATCGCGTGCGGATCGACTTCGAGACCGGTCGCTACGGCTTCTGCAAGGTCGTCGGCCGGCCCGGCGAGGGGCTGCTGAGCGGTCGAGCGGCAATCCCGCTCGCACGCGGTTGTGGCGGGTCCTGACCCGCGCGATCTGACAGCCTGCGCCCACGATGGCCGACATGCAGCGCGACAGGCCGCTCTCGCAGAGCGATCTCGACCCCGATCCGCTCGCCCAGTTCGCCGGCTGGTTCGAGGAGGCACGTGAGGCCGGGGTCTTCGAGCCCGAGGCGATGGCGCTCGCGAGTGCGGGCCCGGACGGCGCGCCCTCGGTGCGCATGGTCCTGTTGAAGGGCTTCTCGGAGCGCGGGCTCCAGTTCTTCACGAGCTACGAGAGCCGCAAGGCCGGAGAGCTCGAGTCGAACCCGCGCGCCGCGCTCCTCTTCTACTGGCCGCAGCTCGGGCGCCAGGTGCGGATCGAGGGCCCGGTCGAGCGCGTGGAGCGCTCGGAGACCGAGGCCTACGCGCTCGCCCGGCCGCGCCTGAGCCAGCTGAGCGCGCTCGCCTCGCCCCAGAGCAAGCCGGTCCCGGACCGTACCTGGCTCGAGCAGCGGGTGACTCAGCTCGACCAGGAGTACGCCGGGCGCGAGCTGCCGGTCGGCGAGCACTGGGGCGGCTACCGCCTGGCCGCCGAGGCATGGGAGTTCTGGCAGCACCGGGACAACCGCCTGCACGACCGCTTCCGCTACGAGCCCGACGGCGCGGGCGGCTGGCGGGCGCCGCAGCGGCTCGCGCCGTAGCGGCTACGTCGTCCACGGATGGGACCGAACGCATCGCGCGGCCGGCGGCGAGCGCCGGGCTCTCATCCGACGCGCGCGAGTGCCGGTCAGGCCAGGGGTGCCGAAACCGGCTGGCCCTTCGGCGGGGCGCTCCGGACCGGGGCAGATGCCCTCTGCCGCACGAGCAGAAGAATCGCCACGATGAACAGGGCGAGCCCCACGGGGCCGAAGGGCGGCTCGTGGATCGCGATCAACGGCAGCGAGAGCAGCATCAGCACCACGGCTGCCCAGCCCACTCGGAATGCGCGGCGCAGGGCGACCGCGGCCCCGATGATCCCCACAGCCAAACCGAGGCTGCCGACTACCGACAGGACCGCGATGACGCCGTTCTCCGCGTACGAGTCGATGAGATCCCGTCCCACCGCCTGCTGGGCCTCGGGTAGCGCGTTGGTCTCATGGGCGAGGATGCCGGTTCCGACGCCGAGCACGAGCTCCCATGCCGCGTAGAGGCTCGCGAACACCGCCAGCCCGATCCTGCTGATGGTCGCTGCGGTGCTCTTCACCCCTCGCAGGAGCAGGTAGACGACGCCGGCGAACAGCGGCACGAAGATCCCCATCCCGAGGTGAACAGTGATCCAGGCGGTCACGTGGTCGCCGATCAAGTCGCTGAAGTCGCCGGCGCCGCGAGGGTGGAAGAGAAGCAGGATCGCCCACGCGGCCGGAACGCCGATCATGAACGCGAGCTCTCGAGTGGTGAAGGGCCGGCCCTGCGCGGTGCGTGCGCCGTTGGAGGCCTGGGCCTGGACCGGTACAGAGGTCGGCTCGGCGTGGGTGGTGGGCGTGTTCATGGTTGTTCCTTTCGGAGGGCTTGGTCGAAGAAGCGGGTGATTCGCTGCTCGTACTCGCGCGGGCGCGCGTCCTGCGCGCCGACGTGACCGGCCTCCGGGACGCCCCAAATGAACTTGGGCCTGCCCGCCTCGCGGTAGTAGGCCTCGCTGAACCTCTTCTCGTCACCGTTGTCGACGTTGGGCGCGTAGATGAGGAACATGGCCCGGGGTGCAATGTCGTCGACCTGGTCGATGATGTGCTCGGGCGGGGAGGCATTCGAGAAGACCGCCGTTCCCGCGGTGAGGACGGTGTTGACCCAGATCGGTCCCGAGGCGCCGCCCGGAACACTGGCGAGCTCGCTCCCGGAGCGGGCGGTCGCGCCCTCTGATACGACGGCGGCCAGGTCCTCGCTGCGCGCAGCGGTCTGCAAGAAGGCCTCGCCACCCACCGACAATCCGATGCCGCCGATCCGGCCGGGCTCGACGTCCGGGCGCTCCTTCAGGAACTCGATCGCCGCCAGCAGGTCCTTCTCGCCGCCATCCCACGCGTAGGGATTCGGATCGCCGTCGCTCTCGCCCTCGCCGCGGCGGTCGAAGATCAACACGCCGTAGCCGTTGCGCGCCAGCATGCGAGCCGGATCCTGGGAGCCCTTGCGGCCAAAGGCGACGATCACCGCCGCGCCGTTCCGCGACGGCACATACGAGCCCTCCAACGTCAGCCCGTCGCTCGTGAGCAGCTGCACGTCCTCGACGCCCGGGCTGGCGAGATCGATATCTTCGACCGGCGGGCGCGCGACGTGGGTGCCCACGTAGGAGTACCCCACCCAGAACAGGACAGCGGCAAAGGCCACGAAGCCGGCAACACCTATCGCCGCCCGTCGCAGGCAGCGTCGCCACAGGGCACCCTCGCGCCGGCGAGTCCGCCACAGCGTCACCACCCCGAGCCCGAGCAGCACCGCGCCCGCGACGAGGGAGAGGAGCCCGGTGAAGTCGTCCCCCGAGGGGCCCACCTTGCTCGTGTAGTAGGCGCCCTCGATGCCGAACACGATCCCGAAGAACCCGACCACGAGCGCGATCGCCGCGCGGCCTCCGGCCCGCACGCGCACGAAGGCGGCCGCGGCCAGCGCCAAGGCCCCGAGCGGCACGAGCCCGCTGACCAGGTGATCGCCGGCGGAGGTCCCCGGCTGTGGCTGCACGAAGGAGTCGTCGACGACGTGCAGGGCGATGACGCCCAGAGCCGCCAGGAACAACGGCTGCTCGCGCGGCCGCCGCGGCGCGGAGGGCGTCGGCCCCCCCAAGGGCGCGGCCGGCTCGACCGGCGGTCGGGTGACGGTCATAGCTAGCGGTGCGCCGGGACGGGCTCCTCGGTCGGCTCCTCCTCCTTAGCCTCCTCCTCCCCGATGGGAGGCACCGTGGCGTCCTCGGACGCGACGTGGGGGATCCATTCGAGCCAGCTCGGCAGGTACCAGTTCCAGTCGCCGAGCACCCTCATGGACGCCGGTAGCAGGACGCCGCGGATGATCGTCGCGTCGATCAGCACGGCCGCCGCCAAGCCCACGCCCATCTCCTTGAAGTCGATGAAGCTCAGGGTGACGAAGACCGAGAACACAACCACCATCACGACCGCCGCGCTGGTGACGGTGCCGGCGGTGGAGGAGATCCCGTATCGGATCGCCTCGGTCGTGCTCATCCCGCTCAGGTACGCCTCGCGCACCCGGGACAGGATGAACACGTGGTAGTCCATCGAGAGCCCGAAGAGGATCACGAACAGGAACAGCGGCAGCCACGAGGTCACGCCCCCGTTCGACGTGAAGCCGAGCAGGCTCTCCCCCCAGCCCTCCTGGAAGACGAGCACCAGGATCCCGTACGCCGCGCCGACCGAGAGCAGGTTGAGCAGGATCGCCTTGATCGGGATCACGATCGACCGGAACGTGAACAGCATCAGGAGAAACGCGAGCGAGAAGACAAACCCGAAGACGAGCGGCAGTCGGTCGCTCACCAGATCGCGGAAGTCCTTGGACTGGGCGGCGGTCCCGCTGACGTTCACGGTCGCGCCGTCAACCGCGCCGACCGTGGCAGGGACGATCTGGTCGCGGACGACGTTCAGGGCGTCGGTGGCTTGCTCGTCGTTGCCGCTGCCCTCCGTGGGAATGGTGATGAGCGCTACGGTCCCGTCCCGGCTGTACTCGACCTCGGTGCCCTGAAGCAACTCGAGGCTACCGTCGGCCTGCGCCCGCAGGTCGGCGATGGCATTCGCGGCGGGCCCGGTGCGGACGTCGGCGGCCTTGACGGCCACGTCCACGGTCACCGCCTCCACGGGGAACGCCTCGCGGACCCGGTCGAAGGTCTTCACCACAGCGAGATCCTGCGGCAGGTCGTCGGTGGTCGTGACCGCCAGGTGCATGTTGAACGCCGGGATCGACAGGACCACGAGGGCGCCCCCGGCGATGGCTATGGCGGGCCACGGGTGGCGCATCACGCGATTCACCAGCCCCGACCAGAAGCGGGACTGCCCCGCCGGTCGCCGGTAGCGCTTGAGGACCGGAATCTGGCCCTTGTCGATGCGGTCACCGAGCCAGGCGAGCACCGCGGGAAGAACCGTCAGCGACGAGGCGATCGCGATCGCGACCACGAGGATCGTGCCCTGGGCGAACGAGATGAACGTCTTGTCGCCGGTCAGGAACATTCCCGCCATCGCGGCGATCACGGTCAGGCCCGAGATCAGCACGGCGCGGCCCGAGGTGGCGGCGGCGACGTCGAGCGCGGAGCGCTCGCTGCGCCCGGCGGCGCGTTCCTCCCGCTCGCGCCGCAGGTAGAAAAGGCTGTAGTCGACGCTGACCGCGAGCCCGATCAGGAGGATCACCGACTGCAGGTTGCTGTCGATCGGCGAGAGGTGGCTTGGGAGTGCGACCAGGCCGAGCGCGGCCATTACGGTGGTGACCCCCAGCAGCAGGGGCACGAGGGCGGCCACCACCGCGCCGAAGGCGATGACCAGTATCAGCAGGGTGAGCGGGAAAGACAGCAGCTCGGCCTTGCCGAGATCCGAGGTGAAGGTGTCGTTCAGCTCCTTGTTCGAGCTCACGCTGCCGAACTGCTCCACCCGCAGCTGAGGATGTGCGTCCTGAATCGCGGACACGGCCTCGTCCGTCGGCTCGAGCCGCTTCGCCGCCTCCAGCGAGTCGCCCGTGATCTGGAAGTCGACCAAGGCGGAGTGCTGGTCCGCGGACACCGGCGCCTCTCCGTTGAGCGGCGATGCGACGTTCGTTACGTCCTCGGTGCGCGAGAGACGTGCCGTTGCCTCCTCGATCGCCGCCGTGAACTCGGGATCGTTGACCGTGAGCGTCGTGCTCTGGATGAGCAGGTGCTCGTCGTTCGGTCGCATTCCGGCGTCGTAGAGGGTCTGCTCCGCGCGGTGCGACTCCCCGGAGTAGAGGTCCGCGTCCTGGATCATGCTCTTGCCCACGGCGTTGCCCGCCAAGACCGCCACGACGACAAAGGCGAGCCAGCCGAAGATCGCGGTCTTACGGTGCTCGGCGCTCCAGTGCGCAGCGCGTGCGGCGAGGTTGCGGGACCTCTTCACGGTGTCTCCCCCTGTGGCAGTTTGAGGCAGTGGGGGCAGCCTCCAGTCTGCGAGTCGCTGGGTCATCAGGGGAAACCCCTGAGATTTGCCGTTAGCTCATTCAGGGGATCTCAGTGGCCCGAACGGGGGACACCTCCGTGCGTGCCGCGACGTAGCCCGGAAGGCAGGCGAGCGCCTCGTCTCCCGTCGCGGCCTCCACCTCCCACCAGATCCGGTGGCCTCCGTAATGGCACGAGGCAATCGTCGACCGATGGCGCAGCGGGCTCTCGAAGGCGTTGAACGCCGCGAATACCACGCCGCAGTCGGCGGCGGAATGGCTGTGCTCCAGCAGGAAACGCGGCATCTGGCTACAGCATCGACTGCCGATCGCGACTTGGAATCGGGGGAAACCCCTGAAAGGCCGCAACGGGCCCGGCTAACCCGGGTAGGCTTGCCAGGGACTCGCATATGCCAGAAGCGGCTGCCCCACTTGTGGGGCGTGAGCAGGAATTGGAGGTCATCGAGCAGCTGCTCGAGGGGACATGTGCGGGAAACGCGCGCTTCCTCGTCGTCAGCGGGGAGCCCGGCATCGGCAAGACCAGGATCCTCGGCGAGCTCCTCCGGCTGGCCGGTGAGCGGGGTTGCCTAGCGCTGCAGGGCAGCGCCGCCGAGTTCGAGCGCGAGCTGCCGTTCGGACTCGTCGTCGATGCCCTCGACGAATTTCTCGAGTCGCTCGATCCCCAGGGCTTCCAGCGGTTGGCCACCGAAGACCTCGCCGAGCTGGCCGGCGTGTTCCCCGCGCTTCGGTCCCTCGATCCGGGATCCGATCAGCCCAGCACCGCGGCCGAGCGCTTCCGAGCGCACCGGGCGGTCGGCGCGCTGCTCGAACGTCTCGCCGATGGGCAGCCCGTGGTGCTGTCGCTGGACGACCTGCACTGGGCCGATGGCGCATCACTCGAGTTGTTCTCGCACCTGCTCAGGCGCCGGGCGCAGGGCGCGGTAATGGTGGCGGCGAGCTACCGCCGGGGACAGGTCGACCGCACGCTGGTGTCCGCGATCGAGCGTGGGCTGCGCGAGTCGGACCGGCGGATCGATCTCGGCCCGCTGCCCCGGGCTCATGCGCACGCGCTCGTCGGCGGGGAGCCGACAGCCCAGTTCGCCCACGTGTACGAAGCGAGCGGCGGCAACCCGTTCTACCTGCTCGAGCTGACCCGCCTGGCGGGCGATCGCCATTCACCTGGCTCTGACGGCGACGGGCTCTGGGTGCCCGGAGCTGTGGCGGCGGCCACCGTCGAGGAGCTGGACTGCCTCTCGGCGCTGGGCCGCGACCTTGCCGAAGCGGCCGCGGTGGCCGGGGACCCATTCGAGCTGGACCTCGCCGCCGCCGCCGCGGACGTCGACGAACCCGATGCACTGGACGCGCTCGACGAGCTGATCGAACACGGACTCGTGCGCTCTACGAGGGTGCCGCGCCGGTTTCGCTTCCGCCACCCGCTCGTCCGAAGGGCGGTGTACGAGTCGTGCTCGGCCGGGACTCGGATCGCCGCCCACCGGCGCAGCGCCCAAGCCCTTGCCGCGCGGGGGGCGCCCGCCGCCGCACGCGCCCACCACGTACGGCATTCCGCTCAGCATGGGGATCCCAATGCCGTCGCCGTGTTGCGGGATGCGGGCGAGGCGGCGGCCAAGCGCGCGCCCGAGAGTGCGGCGCTCTGGTTTGGCGCGGCCCTCGAACTCTTGCCGGAGACGGCCCAATCCCCCGAACGTCTGGCGCTGCTGATGGCGTTCGCCGGATCGCTGGCCGCGACTGGCCGCTTCGAGGAGAGCCGCGCCGCCCTCCTCGAGAGCATTGACCTGACATCCGACGCGGACAGGACGTTGCGGGTCCGGCTCATCGGGTCCTGCGCCGCCGTCGAGCAACTGCTCGGACATCACGACGAGGCGCGTGAGCGGCTGACCGCGGCGCTGGCTGGGCGCTCGGGGAGCACCACCGCCGAGGCCGTGGAGCTCATGAATCGCCTGGCAGCCGGGGACTTCTACCGAATGGACTACGAGGGGATGCGCGGCTGGGGTGAGCGCGCCCTCGCTGTTGCCAAGGACATCGACGAGTCGCTCACGGTTGCGAGCCTGGCCGTGCTCGCAGTGGCCACCGCATTCACCGGACCCGTTTCGGAGGCCAAGGCCTACCGCTCGGCAGCCGCGGCACTCGTGGACGTTCTTCCGGACGACAAGCTGGCGAGCCGCCTCGATGCAGTGACCAGCCTCAGCGCTGCCGATCTCTACCTCCACCGCTACGACGATGCTGCCGCGCACGCGAAGCGAGGCCTGGCCATCGCCCGCGCGTCGGGCCAGGGCGAGGTCGCACCCTTCCTGATCCCGGTGCTCGTCACGGTCCTGCACACCACCGGAAGGGTGAGCGAGGCGGCAGACCTGCTGGAGGAGGCGGTCGAGAGCGCGAGGCTGTCCGGCAACCTGGAGGCACTCGGCTGGAACCTGCTGAGCCGGGCCTATGTGGCCGTCGCGGCGGGCGACCTCGGGCCGGCGGTCACGCTCGCCCGAGAGAGCGTGGACGTCACGCGAGAGCTCGACGACCGCCTCGTGTCGACCTATGCCAGATGGGCCCTCGCGACTGCCCTCCTCGAGACCGGGGACTCCGGCGGCGCGATTGAGACCCTCCTGGCGGCCGCCGAGGGTGAGGAGCTCCCGCGCATCCCCGAGCCCTGGCGAGCGCACTACTTCGAGCTACTGACGCGCAGCTGGCTCGCGCTCGGCCGGCCGGTCGAGGCGACTCGCGCGGCCACTCGTGCCGCAGCCGTCGCCGAGCGGGTCGGCTTCAGCGCCGCGACGGCCATGGCCGAGCGGGCGGCCGCCGCCGCCGCCCTCGCCGCGGGCGACCCCGCAACCGCCGCCGACCGCGCCATCGCAGCCGCCGCCGCCGCCGACGCGGCCGGCGCCCGCGTGGACGCTGCGCGTGCACGCACACTCGCGGGACGGGCGCGGGCGGCGGCGGGTGAGCCCGAGCTCGCCATTGCCGTGCTGGAGAAGGCTGCCCAAGAGCTCAGAGCGTGCGCGGCCCGTCGCTACCTGGAAGAGGCCGAGCATGAACTGCGGAAGCTGGGGCAACGCTTCAGCCGCCGGACCCTCCCGCGCAACCCCGACGGCGAAGGAGTGGACACGTTGACCAGGCGCGAACTCGACGTCGCCCGGCTCGTCGTCGACCGCCAGACCAACCCCCAGATCGCGAGAACGCTCGTCCTCAGCGAGAAGACCATCGAGACCCATATGCGCAACATCTTCCGCAAGCTGCGAGTGTCGTCGCGAGCCGACGTCGCCCGGGCGATAGAGCGCTGGGCGGACAATGCCGCCCTTAAGAAACGGGGGGCCGGGTAGGGGCAGGTTAGTGACGGGGTCCGCCCTAGTGGGGTTCGCGTGCGCCGTTCTGTCGGCGCTCGGGACGAACCTGGCCTTTCTGTTCAAGCATCGCGGCGCGGTTGCGGCGCCCGACGTGGACATGCGCGAACCGATACGGAGCGCGATCGACCTCTTCCGCTCGAAGTGGTGGACGATCGGCTGGCTCGTGGCGGCCGTCGCCTTTCTCGCGCACGTCGCAGCGCTCTCGCTTCTGCCGCTCTCGGTCGCCCAGGCGGTGCTGTCGGGCGGCCTCGTACTCCTCGCCGTGCTGGCGGAGCGCTTCTTCGGGTTTGAGCTCGGTCGACGGCAGTGGGTCGGGATCGCCCTGGTGGCCGTCTCGCTCACGCTCCTCGCAGTTACCGGGAAGGGCTCCGACGGCGACAGCTCCGACTACTCCGTGCCGGCAATGATCCTCTTCGAAGGCGCCGCGGTCGCCCTGGGACTGCTGCTGATCTTCTCCCATCGCATCCCGCGGATCAGAGCCCAGTACGGAGTCCTCCTGGGTGCCGCGGCAGGGCTCGGCTTCGGGATCTCCGACGTGGCGATAAAGGCGCTGAGCGAAGATCTCGAAAGCGGAATCTCCGGGCTTCTGAGCCCCTGGACCGCGCTCATCGTCATAGCTGCGGTCGCCTCCTTCTTCGCTTCCGCGCGGAGCCTCCAGGTCGGCGACGGCGTAGCCGTGATCGCGGTGACCTCAGTCGCGGCCAACATGTCCACGATCCTGGCCGGCGTCGTGGTCTTCGGTGACCCGGTTGGTGACGATTTCCTGGTGGTGGCGGCGCGGCTCACGGCGTTCGTCCTCGTGCTCGTTGCCGCGACGCTGATGCCTGCGCCGGTGCGTGCGGGAGAGGCGCTCAAGGAACCGAGCGCTGAGCGCGCCCGGCCCTCGCCCACTTCCGCCTAGAGGGGGGCCGCGTCCCCGCCGATGTGACCGCGGACGAGCTCGGCGATCTCGGCCGCGTGCCGTGGCGCCAGCCCGCTGATGACGCCCTTGCCCGAAGACGTCGAGAGCGCGAGGCGCGCCCCGAACCACTTCCCCTTGAGCTCCACGGAGGAGATCTGCTCGTACGGGAAGGAGAGCGTCCGCCGCACCGAAACAAAGAGCAGTCGCTGGTCGGTGGCCACGATCACCCCGTCGTGGCCGGCGCTGATCCCCGGCGCCATGTCGATCACGTCCTCCCCGTCGTGAACGAGATCGCTCAGCTGGTGGATCAAAGCGCGCGTCTCCTGGACCGCACGGCGGTCCGCGAGCGCTTCCCCAAGGTCCTGGTCGGTCTGCTCGGTCTCCGCACGAGCCGCCTCACGGATCACGTCCACGTTGCGCGCGGCGAGCTCGATCTCCTCGGCCAGCCGGCGCACCTTGCGCTCGTCACGGTGAGGGAAGGCAACCTCGCGGCGCCAGTTCGGCGCCTCGATCGTGAGGATCGTCTGGCCACGGTGGAAGCGGCCCGCGTCCGGTCGAGCCTCGATCCGAGCTCTCACCTCCGGCGTGAGCTCGTGGTTTCCCTCCTCGGTGCTCACACAATCGGCATAGAGGATCACGCGGTGACCGTAGGCAGCAAGCGGCTTGGCGGTCTTGGCCGCCCGCAGTTGACGTTCGGCAAGCTCGATCGCGCGATCGTGCTCCTTCTCGGCCTGCCGCAGGGCGCGCTGGGCGGCCGCGATCTCGTCGTGCTCCTCCCGCAGCAGCTCCCGCAGCGGCCTGGCCGCGATCTCGATGGCATCCCGCTTGCTATCGGAGGCTGCCATGAGCCCGACACTAGACAACACCCGGATCAGCGACAAGCGACGAGAGGAGCCGGGGCTCAGTTCGCGCCGGTCAGCTCGATCGCCTCGCGCATGCGCTCGAGCTGCGAGTGGATGCGCCGGCGCATGCTGCGTCGCAGCACCGGGCCGCCGAGCGCGAAGACGACCGTCGTGAGCGGGCTGTCGGAGCCGGCGTCGATCGTCTGGCGCACGCGCGTGCCCTCGGGCGCCTCGGCGAGCTCGAGGGTGCCCTCGAACGGGAACGGCCCGCTCACCGTGCGAACGACCTGCCGGCGCGTCGGCCGGCGCTCCACGATCTCGTACTCGATGTCGTGCACGGCGCCGGCGTAGTCGTACTTGCTCGTGAGACGCGCGCCCTCCTCCAGGCGCCCGCGCAGCTCCACGTCGTGCACGCCGTCGAGCCAGTTCTCCCAGTTGCGCGGGTCGGACGCCCAGCGCCAGACCGTCTCGAGCGGACGCTCCACGATCACCTCAGCCGCCGCCTTCATCCGTCGGAGTACGGCTGGATCGCCATCCCGTGGTTCCGCTCGCGCATGCCGAGCTCGTAGGCCGCGCCGCGGGGCACGTCGAGCTCCCAGCTGCGCCCGCCGCGCGCGCCTTCCACGATCAGGCGCATGTCCGCTATCGAGCAGTTCACGGTGTGGTGCTCGGACCCGTCGGGGTCCGCGTAGGTCCAGCCGACGAAGCGCTCCC
>Ga0075430_100000705_pt1 | contig 25484 bp, 22 predicted proteins | sample RhiMetdeltSRZDD4_FD_75294 | JGI IMG/M metagenome (GOLD analysis project Ga0075430, IMG submission 75294) | Populus rhizosphere microbial communities from Tennessee, USA - Rhizosphere MetaG P. deltoides SRZDD4 | ecosystem: Host-associated > Plants > Roots > Rhizosphere > Soil | place: USA... | reverse complement strand
CGCCGGACTGCGCACCCTCGATGACCAGGGGCTTGAGGTTGGCGCGGGCGGCGTAGATGGCGGCTGTGTAACCCGCCGGACCAGAGCCGATGATGATCAGGTTGCGGACCTCGTCCACGCCAGACTCCCTTGCTTGCCGGCGTCCCCTGCGACGCCTGTGGCCAGAACGCCATCGTACGAACTGGGCATTCCCAGGCGCGACATGGGCGCGGCCCGGCCGGTGTGACCAGGGCGATGATGGTTGACGCTGGCGATACGCGTCAGCCGACGGGGACGCTGCGGCGCACGTCACCGCCGGTGGTCGGCTGCGCGCACCTGGGGCCCGCGACGACGACCCTGGTCGGCCGGGCGGCGGCATCGACCAGCATCACCACCAGAGCCGGCTCGCCCTCGAACCGGGCAAAGTCGACGGTGTCCACGAACCCGCCATACGCGGCGGTCAGCCGCTGCAGGCACTCGGAGCGCGTCCTCAGGTCGACCAGCCCGCTCAGGGCGGGCGGGACCAGGGCGGCGTTCCACTGTGGGGAGACGGTGGCATCGGCGGCGGCACCGGGCGGCATGCCCGTGGACCGGCTCTTGTCCACCGCGAGCGCGGTGAGGTCAGCCGCCGAGTAGTTGCTGCCGCTGGCGAGCAGGACCGGCGCCCGTACCCCTGGGGCAGCCGCCCCGGAGGCCTGCTCGGCGGCGTCACGGCCGAGCTGCGCGTGGCTCTCGCTGCTCGACTCGGAGGAGGTGCCACGGGAGCGCAGCGCCTCGGTCATCACCGGGACCCCGATGCCACCGAGCGCGAGCACCCCGACGGCGACCGCAACCAGCGTCCAGCCGCGCCGGCGCCGCCGGGCGCGGGCGGCCGAGCCAGGGGTACGGCTGTCCGTCCGCGACTGCGGCCGGTCGGACGACGGCCGGCCAGCCGGGGATGGCTGGTCGGCCGGGGTCGGTCGGTCGGTCGAGCCCGGTCGGGTGGAAGGCTGCGGCCGGCCGGCGCGGTGCACCCCGGCCGGGCGCTGGTGCGTACCCTCCCTGACCTGTTCGGAAGCTGGCCGGCCAGCGGCGGCGAGTGCGGCGTCCAGCCGGCTCGCCACGTCGCCGGGCATAGGCTCGTCGACGGTCCGCAGCGCGGCCAGCTCGTCGCGCACCGTCCGGTCGGCATCGACCAGCTCGACGTAGGCGACGGTCCAGGCCGCGTCGGTGGCGATGAGGCGGGCGATCTCCTCCGCCTGCGGGGTGCCGTCGAGCACGCCGGCGGCGTAGTCCGCCAGCCGGTCCAGCTCGACCCGGTCGTTCACGTGCCCGCCTCCGTCGCGTTGCTGACCGCACTCTCGTCCCGGCCGCCGGCATCTCGGCCACTGGCGTCCCGACCGCCGGGCGCCGGAACGCTCCCCGATGGGACGCGCCGCGCCGGGCCCAGGTTCCCCGCGGACCGCGCCGGTCCCGGCTCCCCCGTGCGCAGGTACCCCAGCAGCACCGCGAGTCTGGCTCGGCCGCGGGCGCACCGGCTCTTGACTGTGCCCTCCGCCACGCCGAGGAGCGCGGCGGCCTCGGCCACGCCGTACCCTTCGATGTCCACCAGGACCAGCGCGGCCCGCTGCTCGGGCGATAGCTCAGCCAGCGCGGACCGGACGTCCAGGGCGACGTCCCGGTCGGGGCCGGGTGCCGGCGGCCCGGTCTCGACCTCGGGCAGCGGCACGGTGGGCCGGGCCTGGCGGCGGCGCACCCGGTCCAGGCAGGCGTTGACCACGATGCGGTGCAGCCAGGTGGTCACCGCGGCGTCACCCCGGAACCGCCCCGCCGACCGGTACGCCGACAGCAGCGCGTCCTGCACCGCGTCGGCGGCGTCCTCACGGTCGCTCAGCGTGCGCAGCGCCACGGCCCACAGCCGGTCGCGGTGGCGCCGCACCAGCTCCCCGAAGGCGTGCGGGTCGCCGGCGACGTGGTCGCTCAGCAGCTCCTCGTCGCTGCGCCCGCCGGCCGTGTCGGTCACGGCAGCACCCTATCGAGCGGCACGGACCCGCATAGCCCGGCCCGGTTGTCCGCTTTCAGCCCACCGACCGGTCCGGGGCTTCCGGCCCGGCGTCGATGGTCAGCGGGCGTATACCACGATCTCCTGCACACCGAGCTGGAACCGGCCGTCGCTGGCCTGCGGCATGCTGGTGATCCACAGCAGCAGGTAGCGGGTGTCCTGCTCGACCGTGAACACGTGGTTGGTGGGCAGGTCGGTCGCCGCCTCCCCGACCCGCTTGAAGGTCGCCACCACCTCGGCGTCGCCGGCGGAGGAGCTGCCCGGGTCAGTGCCGCCGGTGCGGATCTCGGCGGTCGTGCCGGGCGCCGAGAAGTTGACCGCCACGTTCCCGACGAACCGGGGCTGACCCAGGTCGAGCAGCACACCCATGCCGGGCTTGAGACCGCCGAAGTTGGGGCTGCCCCGGTAGTTCTGGGTCTCCCAGGCGGTGTCGGGCCGGTTGTCCACCACCGCCGCGACGCCGGTCAGCTCGGTGCGGTCGCCCTTGGGGTCCACGATGCGCACCTGGTCGGACTTGAGCGCGATCGGCTTCGGAGCGGCCTCGCCACCCGCCGTGGGCGGCGAGGCGGTGCCCTTGGCGCCGGACGAGGACGCGCCAGCCCCGGCAGAGGAGAGCAGCTTGGCGCCGGCCACCAGCCCGGCGGTCGCGATCAGCACCAGGGCCAGCACGCCAATGGCCATCTTGCGGCCGACCCGGCGAGGGGTCTCGCTGCGCGGGTAGCTGCCGAAGCCGAGCGGGCTCTCGGTGTCCTCGTACGCCTCGTCGCCGTCCGCCTCGGCCGGGGTGCTGAGCCGGCCCAGCTCGGCGACGAGCACGTCGGCGGAGGGCAGCGCGAGCCGCCGGTCGAGCAGGTTGGTGGTGAGCTCGTCCAGGTACGGCGGCACGCCGCCGCGCATCAGCCGCGGCGGGGCGAGGATGCCGTTGACGTCGCGCACCGCGTCGGGCAGGTTGGCGCGGCCGGCCTCGGCGTGCGGCCAGGAGCCAGCCAGCGCGAAGTAGAGGACGCCGGCGATCGCGCGGACGTCGTGGTCGAACTCGACCGCGTCGTCGAACCGGGCGTCGGCGAGCACCACCCGGCCGTCTCGGGCGATCAGGACGGTGCCGGGGTGGATGTTGCCGTGCACCATGCCGGTCGCGTGCATCGCGGCCACCGCGCCCGCGACCGCGTACGCCACATCGATGGCCCGGCCCGGGTCCAGCACCCCGGCCTCGACGTGCTCACGCAGCGGCGCGCCCTCGACCCACTCGCGCACCACGTACGCCCGTTCGCCCTCGTCGATCGCGTCGTAGATGCCGACGAGGTTGGGGTGGACGACGCGGCTGGCCGCCACCGCGGCGTTGAGCATCTCCATCGCCGACTCGCCGCCGGGGTAGCGCAGCACCACGGCGACCGGGCGGCGCAGGATGACGTCTGAGCCCCGCCACACCTGCCGGCCGACGGCGTCGTCGTTGATGTGTTCCTCGAGCCGGTAACGCTCGGCGAGGATCTCCCCCACCATGGGCGAACCGAAGGTCATGACCGGGCGGGCGGTCTCCGCCTCTTGGCCGTCGTCGACCTGCGTCACCCGTCCTCCCTCGATGCTGCCGAGTGCCTTGGCCTAGCGTAGGTGGTCCACGTCATACCGGGGGCGACCTTACTCCGGCGAGGCGGCGCTGCCTGTCCGGTATCTTTCCGCAGCTTCCAGGGGGTGCCATTGTGGTACCGCTCTGCTACCAGAACGTGACCGGCGCTTCGGGGACCCTGTCCGGTTGACGCATTCTACGCGGTACGCCGCTGCACCGTTGCCGCCGCCGGCCTCACCGCCGCAGCCGGCGGCGGACCAGCCCGACCACGTCGGCGACCTCGCTCATCCGCAGGGCGAGCGCGAGGCCGACGTACGCCGCGACGATAGCCACCCCACCGAGGGTGAGCTGGGTGACCGAGGCGACCCGGGTGTCGTCGGCCAAGCCGGCGCCGACCAGCCGGACGACCACGAACCCGGCGACCGCGGCCCCGAGCGCGGCGAGCGCCGCCTTGCCGAAGGTCGAAAGGATCCGGCGTAGCCCGATCGGCCCGACCCGGCGGCGCAGCAGCACGCCGGAGGCGAACGCGGCCAGCACGAACGAGACCGCGTTGCCGAGCATCAGGCCAGCGGCCACGAAGACCGGCGCGAGCACGGCGGCCAGGATGAGCTGCACGCCCACCCGTACGGCGACCACGGGCAGGTTGACCAGGGCCGGGGTCCGGGTGTCCGGCAGGGCGTAGAACGCGAACGTGTACAGCTGGCTCACCGAGAACGGCACCAGCGCGAACGCCGCGACGAGCAGCACCAGGGAGGTGGCGAGCGAGTCGGAGCGGGTGAACGCGCCGTACTCGAACAGCGTGCGGGCGATCGGCTGGGCCAGCACCGCGTAGCCGACCGCGATCGGGGCCAGCACCACCGCGGACATCCGGGTGCCCCGGGACAGGTCGTCGGTGAAGTCGGCGTAGCGGCCCGCCGCCGCCGCCGAGCTCATCCGTGGCAGCAGCGCCGTGATGATCGAGACTGCGATGATCCCGTGCGCCATCATCAACAGCAGGTACGTGTTGTTGTAGATCAGCGGCCCAGCCGCCTCGTCGTCCGCGCTGGACGCCTCGTTGGCGAGCCGGATCAGCACGACCAGGCCGAGCTGGCTCACGGCCACGTAGCAGAAGGCCCAGGCGCCGAGCCGGGCCAGCTCGCGCAGGCGCAGCGCGCGCACGTCGAACCGCCAGCGCCAGCGGAACCCGACCCGCCGCAGCGCCGGCCACAGCGCCAGCGACTGCACCACGATGCCGAGGAACGTGCCGACGCCGACCAGCAGCACCTGCCCGCCCGTGAGCTCCTCGGGCGCCAGCGGGCGGGCCCCGTACACCGCGATGTAGGTGGCGAACGTGCCGATCACAACCGCGTTGTTGAGGATCGGTGCCCACATCGGCGCGGCGAAGTGGTCCCGGGTGTTGAGGACCGCCGCGAGCAGCGCGGCGAGGCCGTAGAAGAAGATCGTGGGCAGGATCAGGTAGCCGAGCGTGGTGATCAGGTCGCGGCCGGCCGGGGTCGAGTCGCCGCCGGCCAGCAGGACGGTCAGCACCGGCGCCGCCACGACCGCGAGCAGCGTGGTCGCGCCGAGCGCCAGCACCGCGAGGGTCAACAAGCGCTGGGCGTACGCGTCACCGCCGTCCCCGTCGCGGTCGCGGGCCCGGACCAGCAGGGGCACCACGACGCTGGCGAGGATCCCACCGAGCAGCAGCTCGTAGATCATGCCCGGGATGAACTGCGCGGTGGTGTAGGCGTCGCCGACGAGCGTGCTGCCCAGAGCCGCGGCGACCACGGCCGTGCGCAGGAACCCGGTCAGCCGGCTCACCAGGCTGCCGGCCGCCATCACCGCGCTGTGCCGCAGCAGGCTGCCGGCCCGGGCCCGGCCGGCGGCAACGGCCCGTCCCGGGGCCGCGGCGTCCGTCACCTGCTGCTCGCCCTGCGCCATGCCGCAGACCTTAGCTGGGACGCGCGCGGCTGCGGGCCACGCAGCTGCGCGGGGGCGCGGTGCGTGCCGGAAGCTCTGCGCGGGGCGCACAGTGCGTGGCGCTGCGCGGGCAGTGCCTGGCGCAGCTCGTACGAGGTGTCGGGCGGCGCTGGCCAGGCCAGGTCCGGCCGTTACGCTAGGCGGCGCCATGTCCGAGCCCGCTGCCCTCAGCAATGCCCAGCGCCGCGCGGTGACGGCGCTGCTGCGCGTGTCACCCGTCGCCGACGAGCTGGGCCGCCGCTTCGCCCGGGCCGGCCACGAGCTGCACCTCGTCGGTGGCTCGGTGCGCGACGCCCTGCTCGGCCGGCTCGGCCACGACCTCGACTTCTGCACCGACGCCACGCCGGACCAGACGCTGCGCGTGGTCAACGGCTGGGCGGAGGCGGTCTGGGAGACCGGCCGCGAGTTCGGCACGATCGGGGCGGCCCGGCGCGGGCTGCGCCTGGAGGTCACGACGTTCCGGGCCGAGGCGTACGACGGCGTCAGCCGCAACCCGGTGGTCCGCTACGGCACCACGCTCACCGAGGACCTGCGCCGGCGGGACTTCCGGATCAACGCGATGGCGGTGAGCGTCCCGGAGCACAAGTTCACCGACCCGTACGGCGGCCTCGCCGACCTCGCCGCCCGGGTGATCCGTACGCCGGGCCGGCCGCAGGAGTCGTTCGGCGACGACCCGCTGCGGATGCTGCGCGCCGCGCGGTTCGCCGCCCAGCTGCGCTTCACCGTCGCCAGCGAGGTCGTCGCGGCCATGGCCGAGATGGCCACGGACCTGAGCCGGGTCACCGCGGAGCGGATCCGGGACGAGCTCACCAAGCTGATGTGCGGTACCGACCCGGTCGCCGGGCTGCGGCTGCTGGTGGAGACGGGGCTGGCCGACCAGTTCCTGCCGGAGCTGTCCGGGCTGCAGCTGGAGATCGACGAGCACGCCCAGCACAAGGACGTCTACGAGCACACGCTCACGGTGGTCCGCAACGCGGTGGGCCTGGAGGAGGACGGGCCGGACCTCGTCCTGCGGATGGCGGCGCTCATGCACGACGTGGGCAAGCCGGCGACGAAGGCGGTCGGGCCGGACGGCCGGGTGAGCTTCCACCATCACGAGGTGGTCGGGGCCCGGCTGACCAGGCAACGGATGACCCAGCTGCGCTACCCCAAGGACGTCGTCGCCGACGTCGCCGGACTGGTAGCGCTGCACCTGCGGTTCTACGGGTACGGCCGGGGCGAGTGGACGGACTCGGCGGTGCGCCGTTACGCCACCGACGCCGGCCCGCTGCTGCCGCGCCTGCACAAGCTGACCCGCTCCGACTGCACCACCCGCAACCGGCGCAAGGCCGCCGCGTTGGCCGCGGACTACACCGCGCTGGAGGAGCGCATCGCCCGCCTCGCCGCAGAGGAGGACCTGCGCCGGGTCCGGCCCGACCTGGACGGCAACGCGATCATGGAGCTGCTGGGCGTGCCGCCCGGCCCGGTCGTCGGGCAGGCCTGGCGGCACCTGAAGGAGCTGCGGCTCGAGCGCGGGCCGCTCAGCCGGGCCGAGGCAGCGGCCGAGCTGTACCGCTGGGCCCGCGAACAGGGCCTGGTCGAGTGAGCGTCAGCCGGGGCGCATGCCGGACTCCTCGACCACGACGCTCGTCTCGTCCGGCACCTCCACGACGTACACGTGGGTGCCGATCGGGATGGGCACGGACGCCCTGGCCCGCAGCTTGACCGGCCGGCGGCGGCCGATCCGCAGCCGCACCTCGCCGTACCCGTCCGGGGGGATCGGCGTGACCACGAGGCCGCGCCTGCCCACCAGGCCGGTGTCGGCGGCCGGCGGGTCTGCCGGCACGCCGCGGGCGGTGCGGCTCAGCCGCCACGCGGCGTAGGCGATGGGCACGGCGACCACCACGCCGATCGCGGCCGCGGTCAGCGCCGGCACCGTGGTACGGCCGCGGAGCAGCTGGTACGCGAGCGCACCGGCGAAGCCGAACGCGGCCGCAAAGCCTCCGAAGACATCCGGTGACCGCAGCCCGTTGGCTTCTGGGCCGGTGAAGGGCAGGCGGTCGCCGAGGAGGAACGACGCGGCCACAACCAGCGCGCCCAGCGCACCAATCACCAGAAAGGTCAGCGTCGCCTCATTCACGTCCGCAGGTTAGCCGCATCGAGGTCATGCGGCACACTGGGCCGGTGCGGTCAAGTTCGGAGCCGGGTCGGTGGGGCGCGGAGCCGGTGTGGTGGGGCGCGGTGCCGGCACCAATCGGTGACCTGGGCGTGGCAGTGGACGAGCACGGGGTGTGCGCGGTCGCGCTGTCCGGCCCGCCCGGGCCGGTCGCGGACCAGCCCGACGGCCTGCTCGCCGAGGCGATGCGGCAGCTACGCGCGTACCTGGCCGGCGAGCTGACCTCGTTCGACCTCGTGCTGTCCGTGCGCCGGGGCAGCCCGTTCGAGCGGGCCGTCTGGGCGCAGATCGCGCAGATCCCGTACGCGCAGACGCGTACCTACGGCGAGGTGGCCGCGGCGGTGGGCAACGGTGACCCGTTGGCGGCGCGGGCGGTGGGTGTGGCCTGCAACCGCAACCCGCTGCCGGTTGTGGTGCCGTGCCACCGTGTCGTCGGAGCCGGCGGCAAGCTGGTCGGCTTCGGCGGCGGCCTGCCGCGCAAGCGGTTCCTGCTGGAGCTGGAGGCGCGGGTGCGCCTGGTCCAGGACTTCGGGCTCGGCTAGGGCCCCTGCCGGCCGGCCCTGCCCAGCGCCATCGGGGCAGGCCCGCCCAGCCTCAGCCGAGGATCCACATCCCGAACCGGACCACCCCGAGGGCGGCGAGCGCCACCACGATGCCGACGGTGACCAGCACGAACAGGCACGGGATGAGGGCGCCCCGGGAGTCCGGCGCCCGGTAGTGACCGCGCCACCGGCTGGGCGGGCCGGACCGCTCCGCCTCCTCGACGAGCGCGAGCAGCCGCTCCCGTGCCGCTTCGGTGGGTAGGCCGACCAGATCCTCGCTCCAGGCGAGCAGCCGCAGCCGCAGCCACGGCGAGGGGTTGGCCCGGATGAACGCGGCCAGCTCCTCGGGCCGGGCATCGTCGGTGAGGAACGACCACCGCCCGGCCTCCACCAGGTTGCCGGTCTGGCGGTAGACCGCGGCGAGCAGGCGCCGCACCTCGATGTCGGACGGGTCGACCGCGAGCAGGGTGCGCAGGCGCTGGGTGGCACGGTAGGTATGGCCGAGCGTGAGGTCGTCCTTCACCCGCGCGAGCACATCCGCCTTTGCCACGCATAGATGTTCGCTTGATGCCCACAAATTCGCTAGACCGCTTTTGCGGCTTACCGGGTTTGTCGGGTTCCTATTCCGGCAGATCTACCCTGCTCAGCGCGCGATCACCACGCTACGAAACCGTCCGGATACCCCTGCAGGAAGATGTTGGGCCACCCGCGCGGAGGACGGCCCGGCGACCGACCTTTGAGCTCACAGTAGCCACTGGGCGACTGTGACCAGGCCCAGCACGGCGAAGGCGGTGACCAGAAGGGCCACCGCCGCGACTGCCGCCACGCTCAATGATCGCGATCGGGTACGCGGCAGGCGCCGGCCACCCGCCGACAGCTGCCCATCGGCCGTCCGGGCGAGGGCGTCCAGCCGCCGCCGCGCGTACTCGGTGGCGGCCAGGCCGGCCAGGTCCGGCCAGCGCAGTGCGGCGAGCCGTCCGGCGGGCGTCGGGAAGGCCCGCTCGAACGCGGCGGTCTCCGCCGGATCGGCGGCCGGGTCCAGGTATGCCCAGCGCCCAGCCTCGATCCTGTTGCCCACCATCCGGTACACCGCCGCGAGCCGGCGGCGGAGGTCCAGGTCGGTCGGGTGGACGGTGACGAGGCTGCTAAGCCGTTGGATCGCCGGGTGGGTGTGACCGCGGGCCAGGTCGGCCGCAACCCGGGCGAGCGCATCGGTCTTCCCCATGCCCCCACTATGGGGCGCGGTGCCGGCCCGGTCTAGTACCGCATAGGCCCTGATGGCGGACGAATCGGGGCGGCGGTAGGGCCCGCCGGCCCCGATCACGTCACTCATTCATGTCATCGAGGGACATCGCCCCGGATGAACGCCTCGACCGCCTCCCGCGCCTGCTCGTCGGTGTACTGCACGGGTGGCGACTTCATGAAGTATGACGAGGCTGACAGCACCGGCCCGCCGATCCTCCGGTCCAGCGCGATCTTCGCCGCCCGGATCGCGTCGATGATGATGCCGGCCGAGTTCGGCGAGTCCCACACCTCGAGCTTGAGCTCCGCGTTGAGCGGGACGTCGCCGAAGGACTTGCCCTCCAGGCGGATGTACGCCCACTTGCGGTCGTCCAGCCACGGCACGTGGTCGCTCGGTCCGATGTGCACGGTCCCGCGCTCCATCTCGTGCGGCACCTGCGAGGTGACCGACTGGGTCTTCGAGATCTTCTTGGAGAGCAGCCGCTCCCGCTCCAGCATGTTGAGGAAGTCCATGTTGCCGCCGAAGTTGAGCTGGTACGTGCGCTGCAGCTCGACGCCGCGGTCCTCGAAGAGCCGGGCCAGCGCCCGGTGCACGATCGTCGCGCCGACCTGGGACTTGATGTCGTCGCCGATGATGGGCAGGCCGGCCGCCTCGAACCTCGCGGCCCACTGCGGGTCGGAGGCGATGAACACCGGCAGCGCGTTGACGAAGGCGCAGCCCGCGTCGATCGCGCACTGGGCGTAGAACTTGTCGGCCTCCTCGGACCCGACCGGCAGGTAGCTGACCACCACGTCGACCCGTGCGGCCTTCAGCGCCGCGACCACGTCGACCGGTGCCTCGTCCGACTCGGTGATCGTCTCGCGGTAGTACTTGCCCAGGCCGTCCAGGGTGGGTGCGCGCTGCACCGTCACGCCGGTGGGTGGCACGTCGCAGATCTTCACGGTGTTGTTCTCGCTGGCGACGATCGCCTCCGCGAGGTCCCGCCCGACCTTCTTGGCATCTACGTCGAACGCGGCGACGAACTGCACGTCAGACACGTGGTAGTCGCCGAAGGTGACGTGCATGAGGCCCGGGACGCGGTCGGCGGGGTCGGCGTCCCGGTAGTACTCGACGCCCTGCACCAGGGACGACGCGCAGTTACCGACACCGACAATGGCCACGCGGACGGAGCTCATCGCGGTTCCTCCGTTTCTGTTTGTGAAGACCGCCCGGGCGGCGGGTTGGTCTGGTCGATCTGCGGTGGCCGGCCGGAGCGCTCGTTGGCGATGAGCTCCTCCAGCCAGCGGACCTCGCGCTCGCACGCGTCGAGCCCGTGCCGTTGCAGCTCGAGGGTGTAGGCGTCCAGCCGCTCGGCGGCGCGGCTGAGCACGTCCCGCAGGCCCTCGCGGCGCTCCTCCACCCGGCGCCGGCGCCCTTCCAGGATGCGCAGCCGGGTTGCCGCGTCGGTGCGGGAGAAGAAGGCGAAGTGGATGCCGAAGCCCGGCTCCTCGTAGCTCTCCGGCCCGGTCTGGGCCAGCAGCTCCTGGAACCGCTCCTTGCCCTCTGCCGTGATCTTGTAGACGACCCGCCCGCGCCGGCTGGTCAGCGGCGGGATCTCCGCCCGTGCGCCGCCGCGTGGCGTCGCCTCCTCGGTGATCCAGCCACCGGCCTGCAGCCGGCGCAGTGTCGGGTAGAGGGACCCGTAGCTGATCGCCGCACGGATGGCGCCCAGCTTGGTGGTGAGCTGCTTGCGCAGCTCGTAGCCGTGCATGGGCGCCTCGTGGAGGAGACCGAGGATGGCCAGCTCGAGCATGGCGGTTCCTCCTCTCCGATGTATCGGCCCGATACATCGCAACGCTAGGGCGTAGTCGGCCGTACTGCAACAACGCCTGGTGACGATCCTGGTGACCACTTGTCACGGACACTGCGGCTGTCGCCTGGCGACGCACGACCGCGTACCCTTCAGGCCATGCGTACGCAGCGCCAGGTCGTGGACTTCTCGCTTCGGCGGCGCGCGTTGCTGCGCGAGGTCTACTCGGGCCGGGTCGGCGCGTACGAGGTCTGCGACGCCTCGCCGTACCTGAAGAGCGCGGCGAAGTTCCATGGCGAGCCCACCGAGGTACGCTGCCCGGTCTGCCGGCGCGAGAACCTCACCCACGTCCACTACATCTACGGCGACGAGCTCAAGCAGTCGGCCGGCCAGGCCCGCACCAAGGCGGAGCTGCCGGTGCTGGCGCTGACCTTCCGGGAGTTCCAGGTGTACGTCGTGGAGGTGTGCCGCAGCTGCGGCTGGAACCACCTTGTCGAGCAGTACGTGCTCGGGCGGGACGGGATCGCTGGTGGCCCGGCCGAGGCGGCGGCGACCGGTGGGAGGCGCGCACGGTGAAGCGGCGTCCGGGGCGGCGGATCCCGGGGCGGGCAGTAGGTCAGCAAAGTCGGCTTATTTCACTAGATGCGGTGTGGGACGTCTCACGGCAACCCGGCGGCGGGCTGACCGCCGCCATGGCTACCGGCAGGGTGTGAAGAATGAACTCGTACGGAGACCCGGGTTCCGCGCGCGGTCGGGCCCAGGTGCCCGGCCCGGGCGGCGGGTACGACTACGACCAGGCTGAGGGCGCCGGCGGGCGCGACCCGTACGCCCCGTCCAGCGCCCGGGCGTCGGCCGGCCCGCCGCCTGGTGGCGGGGCGCCGTTCGGGGTGGCTGCGGTAAGGCCCGTTGTCGGCAGCGCCCCGGTCGGCAGTGCTCCGGTCGGGCGGGCCACGGTCGGCCGGGCGAACGTGCCGGGCGGTGGCCCCCAGTACGACGACGAGCCGGGCGGCGACCGCAGCGTCGGGCGTGCCACCGTGCCGGGGAGGCTGCGTCCGGGCAGCCCGGCCGGGCCCCGCGGCTACCACGGGCCACCCGGCACGCCGGGTGGCGGGCAGAACGGCCGGACCGGACCGGACCGGGCCGGCGACGGCTCCGGCGGGCTGGCCGGGGCGGCGGCCCGCCTCAAGGGCCGGATCTCCAACCGCCGGCTGAACTGGATGATCGCGGCGTTCGCCGTCGTCATCATGGTCGCCGGCGGCGTCGTGGTCGGCGGGACCTACTACTACGACAACGTCCCCCGGCCGGAGAAGCTCGACCTGCCGGAGACCTCAACGATCTTCTTCAAGGACAACACTCAGCTGGCGAAGATCGGTGAGGCCAACCGGTCGCTCGTGCCGATCGAGCGCATCCCGGACCACGTGAAGAAGGCCGTCGTCGCCGCCGAGGACAAGCACTTCTACGAGCACGGCGGCATCGACGTACAGGGCATCGTCCGGGCCGCCTGGAACAACGTGACCGGCGGCAGCAAGCAGGGCGCCTCCACCATCACCCAGCAGTACGCGCGGCACGCGGCCGAGCTGACCGGCATCACGTACGCCCGGAAGGTGCGCGAGGCGGTCATGGCCAAGAAGCTGGAGCAGGAGTACGAGAAGGAGGAGATTCTCGGCTTCTACCTCAACACGATCTACTTCGGCCGGGGCGCCTACGGGATCGAGGCGGCGGCACAGGCGTTCTTCGGCAAGTCCGTGCTGGAGCCGCCGACCTCCCCGCGGGCGGTGACCGTCGCCGAGGCCGCGGTGCTCGCCGCGGTGATCCGCCAGCCGGTGCCCGACACCAACAGCGGCCACCAGGGCTTCGACCCGCACTTCAACCTCCCCGAGGCGAAGGGCCGCTGGGACTACGTGCTCACCAACATGGTGGAGATGGGCTGGCTGGATCCTGGCAAGCGGGCCGCCGCGCAGTACCCGAAGGTGGCGAAGTTCGACGACAAGTCGTGCGTGAGCACGAACGAGTGCGGCGTGAACACGCCCGTGGGCAACGTCGTCAACTACGTCAAGGAAGAGCTCAAGGCGATGGGCATCACCAACTGGAAGGAGGGTGGCTACCGGATCACGACCTCGATCGACCGCCGCGCCCAGGCCGCTGCGGAGGCCGCGGCCCGCCGGGCGGTGAAGGGGTCGGAGCTGGACGGCCAGCCGCCGAACCTGATGGCCGCCCTGGTCGCCATCGACCCAGCCACCGGCCGGGTGCTCGCCTACTACGGCGGCGACAGCGGCGTCGGCATCGACTACGCCGGCACCAACTGGGTCGGCGGCAAGCTGGTGGGCGGGCACTCGCCCGGCTCGTCGTTCAAGATCTACACGCTCGCCGCGGCGCTGCGCGAGAACTACTCGATCAGCTCGTACTGGGACGTCGCCAAGGTGGAGGACGGGCCGTTCAAGATCTCCAACGCCGGCCGCACCGCCAGCTGTGACGGGAAACCGGCCTGCACGCTGGAGGACTCCACGATCCAGTCGTACAACGTGCCGTTCTACTGGATCACCAAGGCGATCGGCCCGGACAAGGTGGTCGCCGCGGCCCGGGACGCCGGGGTCCGGATGATGTGGACCGACAGCAACGAGCTGGTCGAGCTGTCCAAGGTCAAGGATGCCCGCCAGGTGGCGCCGGCGAAGTTCAGCACCCAGGTCGGGTACGGGCAGTACGCGGTCACCGTGCTCGACCACGCCAACGGCGTGGCCACGCTGGCCAACCGCGGCGTCTACAACCGGGCCCACTTCGTGACGAAGGTGGAGCGCAAGGACGCGGAGACCGGCAAGTGGGTGCCGGCCGGCAGCGAGAAGGTACGGGGGCAGCGCGTCTTCGACACGAACAAGGTCGACGACGAGGTCTCCGTCCTGGCGCGCATCTCCACCGGCGGCGCGAAAGGGCTGAGCGGCGGGCGGCCCGCCGCCGCCAAGACCGGCACCTGGGAGCTGAACTCCAAGAGCTCGGACAACGGCGACGCGTGGACGGTCGGCTTCACCCCGCAGATCGCCACCGCGGTCTGGGTGGGCAACGTCAACAAGCGGCAGGCGCTGAAGTACTACCCGGAGGGCAGCCGGACCTTGGCGAAGGTGCAGGGGTCCAACCTGCCGGGCCTCATCTGGCGGCGCTTCATGAACGAGGCGCACAAGAGCCTGCCGGTCAAGGACTTCGCCGACCGCAAGAACACCGGAGACCCGGATATCAGCGTGGGCGTGCCGGGGGCGGCCCCCTCGCCGGACAAGAAGCAGGACCAGTGCCTGATCCCGTTGATCCTGTGCCCGAGCCCCGGTGGCGGAGGGCACGGCGGTGACCCGGGTGGCGGCGGCGACCCGTTGCCCTCGGACCGACCAACCAAGCCGGCTTGACCGGCGCTCCATAACTGAAACGGCTTGACCGGCGGTCCGTCGGCGACGGCCCTACCTGACAGGATGGCGGGCTATGAACGCCCCTCGCGCCTGGGCCGGCGGCGCCGGAAGCAGTGACGAACCGGCCCGGTCGGACCCGTTCGTGAGCGGGCTCTCGGAGGTCATCGGGGGCCCGCTCGGCGCGCACGCGGTCCGCCGCGGGTGGGGTGGGCGTGGCTTCTGGACCGCCGCCCGCGTCGTCCTGGCCCTGGCGTGCCTGACCCTGACCCTGCACTACGTGCAGAAGTCACCGTGCCGGGACGGCGCGTGGACCGACCTCAAGCAGTACCGGCAGTTCTGCTACACCGACGTGCTCGCGCTCTACTACGCCGAAGGGCTCAACGAGGGCAAGGTCCCCTACCGCGACCATCCGGTCGAGTACCCGGTGCTGACCGGCGCGTTCATGGGAGCGCTCGGGCTGCCCGTGCACGCGCTGGGCCAGGCCGGCCGGATCGGCAACGAGGGGCAGGCTTTCTACGACGCCAACGCCCTGGTCCTGGGCGCCCTCGGGGTCGCCACCGCGGCCCTGCTGCTGGCACTGCGGCGGCGAAGACCGTGGGACGTGGCCATGTTCGCCGCCTCCCCCGTCCTTCTCCTGACCGCGACGGTCAACTGGGACCTGCTCGCCGTCGCGCTCGCCGTGGCCGGGCTGTACGCGTGGGCGCGCCGGTGGCCGTTGGCCGCCGGCGTACTGCTGGGGCTCGGCGGGGCGGCGAAGCTGTGGCCGCTGTTCCTGCTCGGCCCGGTGCTGCTGCTCGCAGTGCGGGGCCGCCGCACGCCGGAGGCGGTGGCCGCCGCCGGGGCCGCCGCGGTCACCTGGGTGCTCGTCAACGCGCCGGTGTACTGGCTGTGGCCCCGGTCCTGGGGCCGGTTCTCCGAGCTCAACTGGGAGCGCCCGATCGACTGGGGCACGCTGTGGTACATCGGCGACCACTTCCCGCGCGGCGGCGGGCGGTCCGGCTTCGCCCTGTTCCACACCCTGGCCGGCCAGGTCGCGACGCTCAACCTGCTCACCTACGCCCTCATGGCCCTGGCCTTCACCGGCATCGCCGCACTGGCCCTCCTCGCCCCGCGCCGGCCCCGGCTGGCGCAGCTCGCGTTCCTGACCGTGGCCGCCTTCCTGGTCCTCAACAAGGTGTGGTCCCAGCAGTTCGTGCTCTGGCTGCTGCCGCTGGCCGTGCTGGCCCGGCCCCGGTGGGGCGCGTTCCTCGCCTGGCAGGCGGCTGAGGTCGGCTACTTCCTGGCCTTCTACGGTGAGCTGATGGGCGCCTCCGGCCGGCAGGTCATCCCGGAGGGAGTCTTCGTGCTCGCGGCCGGGCTGCGCCTGGTCACCGTGGTCGTCCTCAGTGGGCTGGTGGTCCGCGAGATCCTGCGGCCGGACCTCGACCCGGTGCGGCAGACGTACGGCGACGACCCGGACGGCGGGGTGCTGGACAGCGCGCCCGACGCGCCGTGGGTGACCCGGCTGGGCCGCCCACGGCCGGCCGGTCCGCCGGTCACGGGTCCAGCCGGAACACCACCGCACCGGCAACCTCTTCCCGGGTGATGCCGAGGCCGTCGACGGGGATCGCGGCCGCGTGCTGCCACGGGGTGCCGGCCGCCCGCTCGGGCAGCAGGACCACCGTACGCACGCCCAGGTCGCGCAGGCGCGCGACGCTCTCGGCGTCGGGGAAGGTGTGGCTCAGCCGCCGCGCCTCGGCCTGGCGGGCGGGCGTGAAGCTGCTGCCACCGTTGACCATCGGCACGAACCGGTCGGTCGACCACAGCATCACGGTCATGTCGAAGTAGCCGTCGCTGGGCAGCACGAGCATCGGCCCGGTGACCGAGCGCAGCGCGGCCGGCGCCGGTGCCACCTGCTCGTGCGGCGTCTGGTTGGTCCCCTCCACGAGCACGAGCACCAGCGGCACCAGGCTGGCCAGGCGAAGCAGGGGCCCGGGGCCGGACGGGACCCGGCCGGCGGTCAGCTCCCGCGCCCGCTCCAGGAAAGCGCACACCGCTCCGGCGGCCAGGACGCCCAGCAGCAGCGTCGTCCACATCACCAGGCGCCCGGGCGTACGCAGGGCGTCCCAGCCGTAGACGTGGTCGTGCAGGGTGAGGTAGCCCGGCCGGCCGTCGCCGCCCAGCATGGTGCCCATGCCGAGCGCGATGGTGATGAGCACGCCGGCGGCGAGCAGCAGCCGTACGTGGATGCGCCAGACCGAGAACACCAGGCCGGCCGCTGCGATGCCGTAGAGCGCGAAGCCCGGCAGCAGGGTCATCTCCGGGTGCCAGGGGAGCAGGGCCCGGGCCGGCTCGTGCAGGTCACCCCAGACGAGCGAGTCGGGCGGGGCGACGAAGAAGCCGCGCAGCGGCGACGAGAACAGTGCCACGTCGCCGGCGTCGCGCTGCGCGTACGGGTGCAGCTCGAGAACCTTCAGGTAGGGCTGCGCCACCAGCAGGCACGTGGCGGCGAAGATGCCCCCGCCGGCCACGTCCGCGGCGAGCACCCGCCAACCCACGACAGGCCGGCCGCGCACCAGCCACCCCACCGCGGCCACCACGGCGGCCAGCGCCAGCACGTAGGCGAAAGGCACGCTGATGCCGATGCCCACGGTCACCTGCCACGCGGCCACCAGCCAGCCGGCGACGACCCAGCCCGCCCGGCGCCGCGCCGGGCGGTAGCCTTCCCGCAGCGACCAGCCATGCCCGCGGGCGAGCATCGCCAGCGAGAGCACGATCCCGCCGGTCGAGATCACGTGCAGGTGCCCGGTCTGGGCCAGCCGCCACGGCGCGTACACGAACGCGACCGCGGCCAGCGTCGCACCGGTCCGGCCGGCGCCGAGCTGGCGAACCAGCGCGTACGCCCCGATGAACGCCAGCGCGTGGGAGAGCACGAAAATGATGTTGTACCGGAGGGTCGCGTCCTCGGGGCCGGTGCCGATCATGCCGAACGGGGCGTAGCCGATCAGCGACTCGGTAAAGGCGAAGCTGTACGGCTCAGGGAAGAACGCGTTGCTGTGCCACAGCTGGCTGGGATCGGTCCGCAGCGCATGGCCCGACCAGGCCAGCATCCACGTGACGAGGGTCGGGTCCCCCAGGTCCCGGGGGAGGGTGTGCCGCGGGTCGGCCAGCGTCGGCCAGGTCATCACCACCGCGAGCACGAGCCCGCCCAGGCAGGCGAGGGTCCACTCGTGGACGGTGAACCGCCCGACCCGCGTGGCGAGCCGGCGGGCACGGCCGGGGACGGGCTCGGGAGCCGGGGCGAACCTGGACCACCGGTCCTCACTGTTGCGGCTCTCCCCCTGCTCCGGCCCGTCGGCGGGGGTCGGCTCCCCGGCGTCGCCCGCAGGCCTCCCGGCCTCCACGGTCCCGGCCTCCACCTGCCCGGTCTCCACGGGGGTGGCCTGGGTGGGTTCGGCCTGGTCGGATCTGGTCTGACCGGGCTCAGCGGGGGCTGCGACCGCTGGCTCGGCCGGGCCTGGGACTGCCGGGTCTGCCTCGTCGCGCTCCCGTTGCCGCGTACTCATCGACGCATTCTCTACTCGCCGCGAGCTCGCTGTCCGACCCGCCTACCCCGCGAGCCGCCCGCGCAGGTATGCGATGTCGGCGCCCTGGCCAGCCGCCCCGCCCGGCGTCTCGACCAGGACCGGCGCGCCCGCGGCGGACGCGACCGCGAGCAGCAGCTCGGGGTCGATCTCGCCCTGCCCGATGTTCGCGTGCCGGTCCCGGCCGGAGTCGAACGGGTCCCGGGAGTCGTTGAGGTGGACCAGGTCGATGCGGCCGGTGATCGCCTTCACCCGGTCCACGACGCCGAGCAGCTTCTCGCCGCCCGCGTGGGCGTGGCAGGTGTCCAGGCAGAAGCCGACGCCGTACTCCCCAACCGCGTCCCAGAGGCCGGCCAGCGCGTCGAACCTGCGGGCGCACGCATTGTCGCCGCCGGCCGTGTTCTCGATGAGGACGGGGCAGCCGAGCCCGCCGGACTCTGCCGCGTACGAGAAGGCCTTGCGCCAGTTCGCGAAGCCGGCGGCGAGGTCGTCGCCCTTGTTGACGTGTCCACCGTGGACGATGAGCCCGGCGGCCCCGACCGCCGCGGCCGCCTCAGCGTGGCTGACCAGCAGCTTGCGGCTTGGGATGCGGATGCGGTTGTTGAGCGTGGCGACGTTGATGACATAGGGCGCGTGCACGTAGACGGTCACCTCGGCGGCCCGCAGCGCCGCGGCGTCCGGCCGCGGCTCCGGCGGCTTCCACCCCTGCGGGTCGGTGAGGAAGAACTGCACCGCGTCCGCGCCCCGCGCCGCGGCCTCAGCGAGCGGGTCGTCCGAGTCGACGTGCGCTCCGATACGCATGCGGCGAAGCCTACTGTGGGTGCCCGACACTTCTGGCCATCACCCGGAGGGAGGACGCGTCGTTGGGCTGGATGACCGGGTCAGGGGGGATGACCGATGGGCTCTGGCTGCCGCGCCATCGCCGTGGCGCTCGTCTCAGTGCTCGCCGCCGGGCCGCTGCCCGGCCCGTGGGCCAACCCAGCCGCAGCGTACGCAGAGCCGCTGGGCACTGCCCGGGTCACCTTCTCCGGCGAGGTCGGGCTGCTGTCCTGCACGTCAGCGCCGGACCGGAGCGAGGTGCGGGTGTCCGCCGGGTCGCCGGTTGAGCTCGTCAACGCGCTCGGGGAGCCGGCCCGGTTGACCCTGGACGGCCAGCCCGGCCCGGCCGTCGCCGCCGGTGAGGCGGTGGTGCTGAAGTTCCACCAGGGACCGGTCGCGGTGCGCCTGGAGCCGGACTGTGCCGGGTTGCTGCACCGGTCGTTCGAGGCGGTGACGGTCGAGGTCGCGCCCAAGCCGCCGGCCACCTCGCCGGCACGGACCGCCGCTCCACCGGGTCCGGCGCCGGGCGCCGGCGCCACGGGGTCGGCAGGCGATCCGGGCGCGCCGGGGCGGCAGGCCCCCGGAGCGCCGGCCCGCACCGGCAGCGCGGTGTCCGCCCCAGCCCGGTCGCCGGCCCGGGCCCCGGACACCGGCGACCCCGCCGCACAGTGGTCGCGCGACATCACCGGGATCGACCCAGCACCCTCCCGCGGGAACGGCCTGCTGGCTCTGGTGGCGATCTTCTGCGTTGCCGGCGTGCTGGTCGCCGCGGTCCGGACCATCCTGACCCAGGGCCGGCGATAGCCGCACCCTGGCCCAGGACCGCGGCAGCCGCACCCTGGCTCAGGAGCGGCGGGCGGTACGCCCGGCGGCGGCTGCGCGGCCAGCAACAGGGTGAGCGGTAACGGGCGGGCAACGGCTCCCGTTGCGGCTGCTCCGGCGGCGGCCGGGTATCCTTTCCAGGTCCCGGGCGCGTGGTCACCCGACCCCGCCTGCCCAGGACGGACGCACGACCTCCTGCCACGGATGGACCGTGGCCGCCTAGCCCAGGGGAGGTGAGCACGTCTTGCGTCATTACGAGGTCATGGTGATCCTCGACCCGAGCCTTGAGGAGCGCACCGTCGCACCGTCGCTCGACACGTACCTCAACGTGATTCGTACCGCTGGTGGTTCGGTCGAGAAGCTCGACGTCTGGGGCCGTCGGCGCCTGTCGTACGAGATCAACAAGAAGACCGAGGGGATCTACGCGGTCATCGACCTCCAGGCGACGCCGGAGGCAGTGGCCGAGCTGGACCGGCAGCTGCGGCTCAACGAGGCCATCCTGCGCACCAAGGTGCTCCGGCCAGAGGTCCACTAGCGCCGACCACGAGCCCGATCCGTGCCGCGTTCGGTTCGTCGTACCCATGTGGGAGCCTGACGGCGAAACCGAGCGTGCCCTGAGGAGTGACACATGGCTGGAGACACCACCATTACGGTCATCGGCAACCTGACCGGTGACCCTGAGCTGCGCTTTACCCCGTCCGGTGCGGCGGTGGCCAAGTTCTGCGTCGCGTCGACGCCGCGGTTCCTGGACCGGGCGTCCGGCGAGTGGAAGGACGGCGAGCCGCTCTTCCTCAACTGCAACGTGTGGCGGCAGGCGGCGGAGAACGTCGCCGAGTCGCTGCAGCGGGGTGCCCGCGTCATCGTCTCGGGCCGGCTGCGGCAGCGGTCGTACGAGACGAAGGAGGGTGAGAAGCGCACGGTCTTCGAGCTGGAGGTCGACGAGGTCGGCCCCTCGCTGCGGTACGCCACGGCGAAGGTGCAGAAGATGTCGCGCAGCTCGGGTGGCGGCTTCGGCGCAGGCGGCGGGGGCAGCCAAGGCGGCGCCCCGGCCGACGACCCTTGGGCATCAGCGGCACCCGCCCCTGCGGCGCGCGGCGCGGGCTCATCCTTTGACGACGAGCCACCATTCTAGGAAGTGTCTTGGGAGTACGAGCAATGGCAAAGGCTGCGGCACTGCGCAAGCCGAAGAAGAAGGTGAACCCGCTCGACAAGGAGGGGATCACCTACATCGACTACAAGGACACCGCGCTGCTGCGCAAGTTCATCTCCGACCGAGGCAAGATCCGTGCCCGGCGGGTGACCGGCGTGACCTCCCAGCAGCAGCGGCAGATCGCCCGTGCGGTGAAGAACGCGCGGGAGATGGCCCTCCTGCCGTACACGACCACGGCACGCTGAGGGGAGGGGCTGTGAAGATCATCCTTACCCAGGAGGTGTCCGGCCTCGGCGCCCCCGGTGACGTGCTCGAGGTCAAGGACGGCTACGGCCGCAACTACCTGCTTCCGCAGGGCTTTGCGATGCGGTGGTCGAAGGGCGCGGAGAAGCAGGTGACGCTGATCAAGCGGGCGCGCTCGGCCCGTGAGATCCGTGACCTGGGGCAGGCCAACGAGGTCAAGGCGCGGTTGGAAGGGCTGCGGGTGCAGCTGTCCGCCCGTGCCGGACAGGGCGGCCGGCTCTTCGGCTCGGTGACGCCCGCCGAGGTCGTCGACGCGGTCGTCGCGGCTGGCGGCCCGGAGCTGGACCGGCGCCGGGTGGAGCTGCCCGGCCACATCAAGTCGACCGGCACCTACCAGGTGCGGGTCAAGCTGCATCCGGAGGTCAGCGCGAGCATCGCGCTGAGCGTGCTTCCGGCCAAGTAGTCCACAGTGGCCTGGCCGGCCGGCCCCGACAAGGGCTGGCTGGCCAGGCTGTCGTCTGTCCTCCCCCCCGGAGGGCGGCGGCGGGCGCCACCTGTCCGGGTCAGCAGCACAGCCGGTCAGTAGAACAGTGAGAAAACGACCGTGGTCACTCCGGCGCCTACCACGGCAGCCGCGAAGCCGATGGTCACCGCACGCCACGCGGAGGTCATCCACCGCAGGGCTAGAGCGAGCGCCAAGCTCAGCGCGAGCGCCGTGCCAAGCTGCGGTGCGTTGTCCACCAGAGTGGCCAGGGCTTCGGCGCGCGGCGCCAGGCAGGGCTCGCCGGACGCCTCAACGCAGCTGACGTCCCGGGTGCTGCCGAGAGTCAGCGCCCACAGCAGGTAGAACACGACCGGCGCGAGGTACCACGCGGCGGTCATCATGAGCACCGCGACGTACCCCCGCCCGTCCGGCTCGTCCTCTGCCTCCATGCGCGGGGGCACGGGAACACGCCTGGCCCGGTCGCGGCCGGGTCGATGCTGTTCGGCCCGGTCGCGGCCAAGCCGGGGCTGTTCGGGCCGGTCGTGGCCGGGCTGGGGCTGTTCGGGCTGGTCATGACCGGGTCGGAGCGGCCCAGTCGACCAGCCGGTCCGCGGCGGGCCGGCGCCGCGGACCGCCCCGGCAGGGGGCCACGGCGTGTTCTCGTACCACTCGCCGCCATCGAGAACCTGCCCGGCGTACCAGGGGTTCCTAGGGTCTGCCGGCGCGTCGGGTGTCTCTGCCGGGTTGAACCGGCCCCCTCCCGTGGGCGCGTCCAGCCAGCCCGCCTCATCCCTTGGGTCGTGATCCCTTGGGTCGTGTCGCGGGCCGCCCGGCTGCTGCCGGGACACCCACGGTTGGCCGTACCCCGGCTCTGCGGGCGCATGCCCGAAGCCACCGGGGCCGGCGGGCCGGAGCCAGTCACCGCCATGGAACTCGTCGGCGGGGTCGTCCCTCGCCGGGTCGACAGCGGACCTGGTGCCCGCGGGTGCCCAGCTGCGCCGGCCGCGCCTGCTGGAACCCGAGTCCGGGTACTCCACGGGCGGAGCGTGATCCCATAACGTTCGGGACACAATCCCCCGAACGGGGAGTCGGCGCCGACGTTGGGCCGGTGATCCGCCGGCCCGGGACCCGTTCGTGGAAAGTTTCTCCTGTCCACACCATGGGGATCTACTTCTGGCAGGTCAGCGGGGCTGCCAGGCGGTGTCCCCAGGAGTTTTACACAGGCTGTGCACAGCGCTGCACACATGCGTGCGCCAGGTGTCCACAGCTTGTCCCACGCTCTGTCCACCGACCGGTTTGCCCGCGGAGCCGGCGCCTTCCTAGGGTCTCGGGCGGGTTCCATCTGTATTCGGTACGAGACGCCGGCGCGTCGACGAAGAGGTTCGTACCTGTGTACTAAGATGGTCTCCGGGGGGACGGGTCGGGGGCGGAGGGCGGCGTGTCGGTCACCGATGATGTGCGGCCAGTCGGAGCGGACGCGCCCGCCGCCTCCAGGGGGTACGCGGCGCCGTCCCATGCCTCCACTCTGGACGGTCAGTTCGACCGCACGCCGCCGCAGGACATCGCCGCGGAGCAGTGCGTGCTCGGCGGCATGCTGCTGTCCAAGGACGCCATCGCCGACGTGGTCGAGATCCTCCGCTCGGCGGACTTCTACCGGCCGGCGCACGCCACCGTGTTCGACGCGGTCCTGGACCTGTACGGGCGAGGCGAGCCGGCGGACCCGATCACGGTCGCGGCGGCCCTGGCCGACTCCGGCGACCTGGGCCGGGTCGGCGGCGCCCCCTACCTGCACACGCTGATCGCCTCGGTGCCGACCGCGGCGAACGCGGCCTACTACGCCCGGATCGTCAGCGAGCGAGCGGTGCTGCGGCGCCTGGTCGAGGCCGGCACGCGCATCGTCCAGCTCGGCTACGGCGCAGCCGCAGGCGCCGGCCGGGACGTGGACGACATCGTCGACCTAGCCCAGCAGGCCGTGTACGACGTCACCGAGCGGCGGATCAGCGAGGACTTCGCGATCCTCTCCGAGCTGCTGCAGCCGACCCTCGACGAGATCGAGGCGGTCGGCGCGCAGGGCGGCGTGATGACCGGCGTCCCGACCGGCTTCACCGACCTCGACCGGCTGCTCAACGGGCTGCACCCGGGGCAGCTCATCGTGGTGGCCGGGCGGCCCGGTCTCGGCAAGGCGCTCGCCCTGGACACCCCGCTGCCCACGCCTGACGGCTGGACCACCATGGGCGCGGTGGCGGTCGGCGGCCAGCTGATCGGCGCCGACGGGCGACCGACCACCATCGTGGCCACGAGCGAGGTGATGCTCGGGCGGCAGTGCTTCGAGGTCGAGCTCGACGACGGCGGTGTGGTCGTTGCGGACGCCGAGCACCTGTGGCGGACAACGACCCGCGCAGGTCGCCAGCCTCGCGGCGAGCCTACGACCGCCACCACGGCTGAGATCGCAGCCACGCTGCGGTGCCCGGCAGACGGAGCCCTGAACCATGCCGTGGCGAATGCCGCCGCGTTCCGGCTGCCCGGGCGAGACCTGCTGGTCCCTCCGTACCGGCTCGGCGCGTGGCTCGGTGACGGGCACTGTGCCGCGGCGCGAGCCACCCCCGCCGACCCCGAGATGGCCATGCGCGTCGAGGCGGATGGCATCGGCGCTGCCGCCACCAGCCGGCTGCGCCTGCTCGGCGTGCTCGACAACGCGCACATCCCAGTCGAGTACCTTCGCTCGTCCGAGTCCCAACGGCGGGAGCTACTCGCCGGGCTGATGGATGCGAACGGCAGCGTCGGTCCGACCGGCGCCCTGCACTACCACTCCCCATCCAGCCGGCTCGCTGACGACGTACGCGAGCTGGTGACGAGTCTCGGGTACCGCTGCTCGGTGAGCGCCGAGCCGGAGCAGGGCCGGTCGGCTACCGCCCCCCTGGTGTATACGCTCGCGTTCTCCACCGAGGACCAGGTGTTCGCCCTTCCGCGCAAGCAGCTGGTGCACAAGCGACGGCACCGGCCCGCTCGGCGTGGGGCGGCACCCGAACGGTTCATCGTCGATGTGCGACCGGTGCCCAGCGTCCCGGTCCGCTGCGTCCAGGTCGACAACGTCGATCATCTATATCTTGCCGGCCGGTCGATGGTGCCCACCCACAACAGCACCGCGTCGATGGACTTCGCCCGCACCGCCGCGGTGAAGTTCAACCTGCCCAGCGCGATCTTCTCGCTGGAGATGAGCAAGGTCGAGATCGTGATGCGGCTGCTGGCGGCGGAGGCGCGGGTCCCGCTGCACGTGCTGCGCTCCGGGCAGCTCTCCGACGACGACTGGACCAAGCTCGCCCGGCGGATGGGCGAGATCTCCGAGGCTCCGCTGTTCGTCGACGACACGCCGAACATGAACCTGATGGAGATCCGGGCCAAGGCGCGCCGCCTCAAGCAGCGGCACGAGCTCAAGCTGGTCGTCGTCGACTACCTGCAGCTGATGACCTCCCCGAAGCGGGTGGAGAGCCGCCAGCAGGAGGTCGCCGAGCTCTCCCGCGGCCTCAAGCTGCTCGCCAAGGAGATCGAGTGCCCGGTCGTCGCGGTCTCCCAGCTCAACCGCGGCCCCGAGCAGCGTACGGACAAGCGCCCCCAGCTCTCCGACCTGCGCGAGTCGGGGTGCCTGACCGGCGCCACCCGGCTGCTGCGGGCGGACACCAACGCCGAGGTCACACTCCTCGAGCTGGTCGCCTCGGGCGCCACCGGCGTCCCGGTCTGGGCC